>Ga0210085_1000748_pt1 | contig 13403 bp, 11 predicted proteins | sample China_Galinas_PW_5_FD_184866 | JGI IMG/M metagenome (GOLD analysis project Ga0210085, IMG submission 184866) | Wetland microbial communities from San Francisco Bay, California, USA, that impact long-term carbon sequestration - China_Galinas_PWC_D1... | ecosystem: Environmental > Aquatic > Marine... | reverse complement strand
TTGCGCCGGGCCCCTCTGAACGCTTGAGACTGATGCTTCATCCCCTCCCTAAATCCCCAGCATTTCCCATTGCTTGCCAGTCCCAATCACAGTGAGACACCGGTTCCAAATACCGCGGCACACGACATCTCCTCAACGCCGCCGAGTACGGCATCGACCGCTACCCGGCGGTCGTCTTCGATAGCGACACGGTCGTGTATGGCGTTATCGACCTCGGCGAGGCGCTTCGACATTACCGGATGTGGAAGGGAGGGATGCGACTGTGAAATTGCGGTCCTTTCTCCAACTCCTTGCGGCAGCGGTGCTGACTCTGCCGTCCCTCGGTTATGCCGGCGCCATCACGACGCCCCAAATCGTCGCCCAGACGATTGCTGCGGCCCCCGCCTGCATGCGCTGGACGCCGGTGGGTTTGTGCTTCTGGCTCGACTGTGACTTGTCGGGCTGCCGGGTGCGGACCTCGACCAAGGTCGGTCATTACAACCCGGACCTGGTGGTGAGCGCCTACAACGAGCTCGGCGGCAACCCCTGGCTGGAGATCCGCGCTACCCTGGGGCTGGCGCAGAAGACCGCGGTGACGGGTTTGCTCGGTGCCTTGCTGTCGGTCCCGGTGGATAGCGCCGGCAATCGCACCGAGGGCTCGTCTTCCCGCGATCATCAGAACCTGGTCTTCCGCGAGTCCGACGCCATCGGGCACCCCATGACCAGCCTGGCCGGGGTCATCCCGGGAGTGAGCCTGCTCTGTCAATCCCAGAGTACGCCGCTGGTTCCCTACCTGCAGTCGGGATTGGATGCGCTCGCCTGGCGTCAGGAGGTCCCGGAGATCTTCTACCCGGCAAGCTCCATCCCCGGCCTGCGCGAGATCGGCACCTGGCCGCTGCAGACCTGGGGCGGTGTCTACCCGCGCACCGGCTGGACCTTCCAGGCGGAGGAGCCCAAGGCCGCGGCCATCAATGCCCAGCGGGCGGGGGACATCGTCACCCGTGTGGGCCAGCCCCACGTCTATCTGCCGCTCACCGGCACCAACAGTGGTACCCAAAAGGTCTGGCCACCGGGACCGCTCATGGAGAAGGACGCTAGCACCGGTACCTGGCAAATGCTCCTGCCCCTGGCCGAGAGCAGCTGCGCGGTCTTCGGCGCCAATGATCTGGCGAGCGTCACCGGCTGGGGCGGAGGCAAGCAGGATGAGGCCGGCGACTACGCCTGGAACCTGTGGCGGCCCTATGAGTGCTGCACCCGCCGTGGCCAATGGTTCCTCGGCGATGTGGATTGGGTCGCCTTCCCCTGATGTTTGCGCACAAGCCCATGCTGCTGACGATTCCATCGAAGACTCGGATTAAGGGGTTGGTAGGGGCCTTGCTCGGCCTGCTGCTGATTGCTTCAACCCAGAATCCTGCCCTTGCTGTCCAAGCCCCCACCGAGGACGGCCTCTGGTACTACGAGATCGGCGGCGCCGAGCCCGTCTCGCCGCCTGCCAATCCATCCGTGGTTTCCGTCACCCTGGGCGGTTCGGCCAGCCTCACCTGGGGCCACAGCTGCGGCAAGTTCGATCCCGTCGCCGCCGTTACCCATACGCTGGACCAGATCGCATCCGGGGCGGAGCAGATGATGGACGCCATGGTCAACGCGGCCACGGCGGCCATCGCCTCGCTGCCGGCGCTCATCCTGCAGCGGGCCAACCCGGGGCTCTATGATTTGTTCCAGAACGCCCTGCTGCGGGCCGAGGCCACCTTGGAGCTGGCGACCAAGTCCTGCGAGCAGATGGAGGCGGAGATCGCCGCCGGCAAGAACCCCTACGCGGATCTAATCACCCTGTCTAAGGGCAAGGACTGGAAGCTGGAGATGGGGATCGGTGGCAACGATGTAGTGTCGGCCAAGGAGTCGGTGGAGACCTCCAACGGCGAGAACGGGGTGCCCTGGATCGGCGGAGATGCCGGCGGGTCCGGCCAACCGGAGCTGAAATTCACCGGCGATATCGTCGAGGCGGGCTACAACATCAATATGAACCGCTCGGTCACCGACACCAGCGCGGTACCGGCGGCCTCGGCCACGCGCCTGTCGGAGCTGTGGGACACCCCGGCCAAGGCGAGGGATTGGGTGGTAGACGTGGTCGGTGAGAACATCGTCACCACCTGCGATACTTGCCGCAAGGACAGCATCCCGGGGACTGGTTTGCTGCCCAAGCTGCACCAGGAATCCTCCGCTGTGACCACGGATCTGCAGAACCTGGTGAGCGGCGCGACGCCGCTGACCCTACCCAACCTGGAGGATGTCACCGCCCCCGGCATCGCCATCACCCGCCAGGTGGTGGAGGCCGTTCGCGACATGCCCGCGAGCGAGCAGGGTCTGATCATCGGCCGCCTGGTCTCCGAGATCAGCACGGCGCGCACGGTGGAGAAGGCCCTTTACGCGAGAAGGCTGTTGCTTACCGGCCGCCAGGTGCCGGAGGTATATGCAACAGAGGTGGCCCGTGAGCATGCGCAACTCTCCATCGAGGAGTTGGACCGGGAGATCGACAGCCTGCTGTTCGAGACCCGGGTCCGCAAGGAGGTCGTCTCCGACACGGTGGCGACCTTGCTCAAGCGCGCCGCCGCGCGGCGGAACGCCTCCTTGACGGTGCCGCAGGCCTCACCCATCGACCCGAGACCGCTGAGCAATGGCCGGGTCCAGTAGAGTTGTTCCAGGCAGGCGGTCCTGGTTCGTTGGGCTGTCGTTGCTGGCCCTGGCCTTGGTTCTGCCCGCCGGAGCGCTGCTGTGGCAGGCGGTGGAGCTGACGTCGCTAGTGGCCGTTTCCCAACGCATAGAGGACATCAAGCCGGTCGCCGGTGCCATTCGGCTACTCCTGATCGCGCTGCTGGCGCTGTTCTGGCCACGGCTGGTGAACTTCGCCGCTCAAGCTCGGAATACCGATGAGCGCACCCGCAACAATTGGCTTACACTGCGCTGGCGGGTGGCTGCTTGGTTACTGGTTATCGAGCTGGTGCTGGCGCAGGACCTGCTTGGTCGCTTCCTGAGCGCGGTCTCGGGAGCCGCCGTATGAGCGTCGACAGCTACCTGGAGCTCTTCACCACCCTGTTCGGCTGGGCCTTCTACGGGGTGCTGTGGGACGTGCTGGTGGGCACCGGGATCGTCTACCTGCCCTTCCTCGGCATCCTGATCGACAACTGGCGCGACCCGGCCGAGGGCGGGGAGTTCGGCACCGTGACTGGGCTCTCGCTGCGCCGCATGGAGATCGAGCTCTTCATCGCCCTGCTGGTGGTGGTGCTGGCCGGTCAGCCAGCGGCGCTCACCCCGCTCAATGCCGGGACCCTGAGCTACTCGCCTATCCCAACCCTCGGCAACCCGGCCCCGGCGGATGCGACCGTAGCGGCGCCCCAGAGCACCTACGGCTCGGCCGGCTTCACCGGCTCGCCGGCGACGGTGAATATCCCGGTCTGGTGGTACGCAGTGCTCGCCATGACCTCCGGGTTCAACCACGCGGTGGTGGAGGGCCTGCCCGCGGCCAGCGACCTGCGCACCTTCGAGCAGCAGGCGCGGTTGGCGACCATTGCGGATCCCAGGCTCCGGCAGGAGGTGAGCGACTTCTTCACCGAGTGCTATGTGCCCGCCCGCTCCAAGTATCAGGCGGAGCGTCCGGACACGGCGGCGGTGAGCGCTAACCTGGCGACCTATGGGGAGGACGACCCGGACTGGATGGGCTCCCACGTCTACCGCTCCACCGCCGGCTACTACGACAGCCTGCGCCCGAGCAAGCAGATCCCCGGTTGGGCCTACGACCCGGCGCGGGACACCGAGTACGATCCCGCCGATCCTCCCACTTGGGGCAAGCCCACCTGCAAGGAGTGGTGGGAGGACGGGGCGCAGGGCCTACGCAAGCAGCTGATGGACGAGGGGGATGCGACGTCGGCAGGGTTCTCCGGGCTGGTGGTGGCCGTGGCCCCAACCCTGGCCGGGGAGCAGCAGCAGGATGCGGTCGCCCGGACCGTGCTCAACAACGCACCGCCCGTGTGGTCGAGCAACGACCTGGTGGCCAACAACACGGGAACCACGGGACTGCTCGGAACCGCCGAGAACCTGGTCAAGGGCGGGCTGGCCGCCGGCGGCGTGCTCACCGCCTCGGCGCTGTTCTCGGTCACCATGACCGCCGTGCTGCAGGCTCTGCCCATGGTGCAGGCCCTCTTGTTGCTCGGCGTCTATGCCCTGCTGCCCCTGGTGGTGGTGCTCTCCAGGTACTCGCTCTCCATGATGGTGATTGGCGCCATGGCCATCTTCACCGTCAAGTTCTGGAGCGTGCTTTGGTACCTGGCCATGTGGGTGGATCAGAACCTGATCCAGTCCATGTACCCGGACGCGAACGTCTTCTTGCAGATCTTCGCCAATCCCAGCGAGCACGACGTCAAGCGCATGCTGCTCAACATGATCACCACGAGCCTGTATCTGGGTTTGCCGCTGCTTTGGAGCGGGATGATGGCTTGGGCGGGAGTGAAGGTTGGGAGATCCATCGAATCGGCGGTGAGTCCCCTACGAAATCCGGCAAGAGACGCTGGGATTCAAGGAGGAGGGATGGGCAAAGCAGCTGTTTCCCGGCGGCTCGGACGCTAATCCTCTTCGTACCAGCCGACTGGATCGGTTCCGTCGTCCAGTTTCCCAGTCCTGTAGTTCAAGACTCCGCCACTTGGTGCGACATCGGAGTCGTCCTCTCTCTCCGTCGCCCCGACTCCCCCTGCAAGTAGCCCAACAAGGCCCGCGGTAGACGCACCGATTAGTCCGGCTAGGGCCGCGGCGATCCTTCCGTACGTCCCCCTCTTGGCAAAACGGCGCAGGCCTGGCCGCGCGTGGAATGCCAGAAGGCACAGGATGATCAGCAAGGCAAACAGCAAAATCGAGGTCATGACCAACACGAAGGTTCTTCGGATTAGCACGTCCGAACACTGCAAGTTTATCCCAGAAAGCACAAGTCTGGGGCTACGCGAGGACTGCCAACCCTCATGCCCTAACGGCGCCATGACGAGTGAGGAACACGCTTGATTTCTGCAACCCATTTCAGACCGCTGCATTACAATGCTGTAGCGTCTTCGCGGATTTAACCCGTTCCATTGGACAATCCAGAGGAATCGCCGTTGAGCGAACGATCCGGTCTTCATCCCTTCGAGCACGGAGCCGACAGATTCCGACGCAGGTTTGCGGGCGATGATTGAAGATCGTTGGCTCTCCGTGGACGAGATCGCCGAATACCTCGGCGTCAAGCGCGACACCGTCTACAAGTGGATCGACCGCAAGGGGATGCCCGCTCACAAAGCGGGCAGGTTGTGGAAGTTCAAGAAGGCGGAGGTCGACACCTGGGTGCGCAACGGGAACCGTCGTAGCAACGCTGAGGACCGGGATCGATGAGGTTCCGACGATGACCAGCGCCGCAAGCGGAGTGAGTTCCTCCGAGATCTTGGATCTGATCCCAGGAGCGGGAGAACTTTACCACCGGCTGATCCTGGTGGTTTCGCCGCCGGGGGGCGGCAAAACAGAGGCGCTTCGCTCGGTTCAGGAAAAGACCGATTCGCATTTCTTGAACGTGAGCCTTGAGCTGTCTAGAAGCCTTTTGGAGCTGACCGAGCGGCAGCGGAAGCTTCAGGCCAGGCGTATCTTGGGTCGTCTGGTTTCGGAGACGGCTGCAGAAGGGTCGACTGTTGGTGCCGATCGGGGCGGTGGCGTGGTACTCCTCGACAACATCGAGCTGCTCTTCGACGCCAGCCTTGCACTCGATCCGCTGAGGCTGCTCGAGGAGATCTCGCGAAACTGGACGCTGGTTGTCGCTTGGCCTGGGCACGTTGAAGGGGGCTGGCTGCTCTACGCCCGACCAGGCCACCCAGAGTATAGGCGTTATCCTGTCGGCGAGCTGATGATCGTTACGCCGACGCCTGACTGAGCGGCATCGCGACCAATAATCGGCGGCCAGAACCAAGAAGCAAGAGCGAAACGCCGGAACCAAAGGGGAGACAAGGGATGAAGTACGGGGATCTGATCCAGTTCGAGCCGATCGAGTCGGTCGTCCAGCTGCGAGATGCCGACGAGACCAACGCCGCCCGCCAGTTGGTCGGCACCTACGTCATCTCGACGGAGATGGCGGAGAAGCTAACCAGCCTCGTCGTCCCCCAGCTCCAGTTCGACAAACCGCACGACAACCGCGGACTGCTAGTTGTCGGTAACTATGGTACCGGTAAGTCTCACCTGATGTCGGTGATCTCCGCGGTTGCGGAGAATGCAGACCTGGCGTCGGCGATGACGGATGCGGACGTCGCCGAGGCCGCGGACCGGATCAGTGGCCGATTCAAGGTCGTCCGCACTGAGATCGGCGCGACGACCATGACGCTGCGCGACATCCTGGTCGCCGAGCTGGAGGAGCACCTGCAGAACCTCGGTGTGTCCTTCAGCTTCCCCGACGCCAGCACGGTGCCGAACAACAAGCGCGCCTTCGAGGACATGATGGCTGCCTTCCACCAGGAGTACCCGGATCACGGTCTACTTCTGGTGGTCGACGAGCTACTCGACTATCTCCGAACCCGCAAGGACCAGGAGTTGATCCTCGACCTCAACTTCCTGCGCGAGATCGGCGAAGTCTGCAAGGACTTGCGTTTCCGCTTCATCGCCGGCGTCCAGGAGGCTATCTTCGACAGCCCCCGCTTTTCCTTCGTGGCCGACAGCATCCGCCGGGTCAAGGACCGCTTCGAGCAGATCCTGATTGCCCGCAAGGACGTCAAGTTCGTCGTCTCCCAGCGCTTGCTCAGGAAGTCGGCGGACCAGCAGGCCAAGATCCGCGATTACCTGGCGCCCTTCGCCAAGTTCTACGGCGGGATGAACGAGCGCATGGACGAATACGTGCGCCTTTTCCCGGTCCATCCCGATTACATCGACACCTTCGAGCGGGTCACCGCCGTCGAAAAGCGCGAGGTGCTGAAGACCCTGTCCCTGTCGATGAAGGCGCTGGTGGACGAGCTGGTGCCGGACGAGTGGCCGGGCCTGATCGCGTACGATGGCTACTGGACGACTCTGCTCGAAAATCCGTCTTTCCGCGCGGTGCCGGATATCAAGGCGGTCATAGACTGCAGTCAGGTCCTCGAGTCCCGAATCCAGCAGGCCTTCACCCGACCCGCCTACAAGCCGATGGCGCTTCGGATCATCCACGCCTTGTCGGTGCATCGGCTCACGACCAGCGACATCTACGCGAGCCTCGGCGCCACGCCCGTGGAGCTGCGCGACAGTCTATGCCTGTACCAACCCGGCATCGAGGATCTTGGCGGCGACCCCGCGGACGACCTGCTTTCCCAGGTCGAGACCGTCCTGCGAGAGATCCACAAGACGGTCAGCGGCCAGTTCATTTCCGCCAACCCGGACAACCGTCAGTACTACCTCGATCTCAAGAAGACCGACGACTTCGACGCCCTGATCGACAAGCGTGCAGAAAGCCTCGATTCATCCCAGCTCGATCGCTACTACTACGAGGCGCTCAAGCGGGTCATGGAATGCGTCGACCAGACCTACGTCACCGGCTACAAGATCTGGCAGCACGAGCTGGAGTGGCTGGAGCGCAAGGCAGCCCGCCAGGGCTATCTGTTCTTTGGGGCGCCCAACGAGCGCTCCACGGCGGTGCCGCCGCGGGACTTTTACCTCTACTTCATCCAGCCCAACGACCCGCCCCATTACAAGGACGAGAAGAAGCCGGATGAGGTTTTTCTCAAGCTCACCGGCTCTGACGACGACTTCCGCAAGGCGCTGCGCAACTACGCCGCCGCGCTCGACCTGGCCGGCACCTCCTCAGGGCATGCCAAGTCGACCTATGAGTCCAAGGCGTCCAGCTTCCTGCGGGACCTGGTCCAATGGCTCCAGAAGCACATGGCGAGCGCCTTCGACGTCACCTATCAAGGCCGCACCAAGTCCATCACCGAGTGGGCCAAGGGCCGAACCATCCGCGAGCTCTCGGGAATCGGTGCCGAGGAGCGCATCAACTTTCGAGACCTAATCAATACGGTTACGGGCATTTGCCTGGACGGGCACTTCCAGGAACAGGCGCCCGAGTACCCCTTTTTCTCCGTCCTGATCACCGGGGCCAACAGGCAACAGGCCGCGCAGGACGCGCTACGCGCCATTGCCGGGCAGGCGCGGACGAAGCAGGCAACGGCAGTGCTCGATGGCCTGGAGCTGCTCGACGGCGATCGCCTCGATCCGTACCGGTCCAAGTACACCAAGCACATCCTCGAAGCGGTCAAGAAGAAGGGCCACGGCCAGGTCACCAACAGGGCCGAGCTGATCCACGATGTGCTCGGGGTCGACTATTTGGCTCCCGACACCCTGCGTTTGGAACCTGAATGGGCCGTGGTGCTCTTGGCGAGCCTGGTGTATTCCGGGGACGTTGTACTGGCCATACCCGGCCAAAAGTTCGATGCCACGGGACTTGCGCCGTTGGCATCGACGAGCATGGACGAGCTGACCAATTTCAAGCACATCGAGCCGCCGAAGAAATGGAACCTGCCCGCCATCAAAGCCCTGTTCGAACTCCTGGGGCTGGCACCCGGCAACGCTCAGCTGGTCACCCAAGGGAAAGTCGAGCCGGTGCAAGACCTTCAGAAGGCGGTCTCCAGGACCGTCGAGCAGTTGGTACTTGCCCAGCAAAGCCTGCAAACCGGACTCACCTTCTGGGGCCGCGCGCTATTGGGGGAAGAGGAAACCAAGTCGCTACGCGACCGCCTCGGTACAACCAAGACGTTCCTCGAATCCCTGCAAGCCTACAGCACGCCGGGGAAGCTCAAGAACTTCCGTCACGATGTCCAAGAGGTAAACAGCCATCGCGACGGGCTAAAGGCGCTTGACGAACTTCAGGCGTTGCAGGACGTCATCGGCGAGCTGGGGCCTTTGGCGTCATACCTTGCGACAGCGGAAGCGCTGCTGCCATCGGATCATGCCTGGATCGAAAAGATGAAGGGTGTCCGCGAGGCGGTGTTGAAGAACGTCACCGACGCGGGAAAGCGCACCCAGCCATCGGTTCGTCAGAAAATGAAGCGGGATCTGGCAGAGCTGAAGAAGGGATACATCACCGTCTACATTGGCCTGCACAGCCGCGCGCGGCTCGGAGTCAGCGAGGATAAGCGCAAGGCTGCGCTGATGCGCGACAAACGCCTCAAGACTCTGCAGAAGCTCTCCACCATCGATCTGATGCCGGTGCAGCAGCTGACGGCCTTCCTGAACCGGCTGGCGGGGCTCAAGAGCTGTTTTTCGCTGACCGAGGCGGATCTAGAAGCGTCCGCCCACTGTCCTCACTGCGGTTTCAAGCCCAACGCCGAGTCTTGGAATCCAGCGGCTGCGGACGTCTTGCGGAAACTCGACAGCGAGCTGGACGACCTCGTCAACGATTGGACCGAGACACTCCTTACCAACCTGGAGGACCCGACCACCCAGGAGAATCTCGCTCTACTGAAAGACGAGGCGCGGCAGCTGATCGAGGCATTCATCGCAGCCAAGACGTTGCCTGAAGACCTGACACACGAATTTATTCAGGCACTCAAGGAGGTCCTCTCCGGACTGATCAAGGTTCCCGTGTCGACGGAGGATCTTCGAAAGGCGTTATTGTCGGGTGGCTCACCGGCGACGCCGGCGGAGATGAGGAAGCGATTCGAGGATTACCTCAATCAACTGACCAAGGGCAAGGAGCCTGCAAAGGTGCGGATCGTGTTGGAGTGACGGGGCAATGACCGGAACCTACTCAGACACAGAGATCGCGGACCTAATAAAGGAAAGGAAGCCTCTGCCTGCCGATTGGCGGAGCCGGATGAGCCTTCGTCCCAAGAGGGGCCACAGTGAGCGCGACATCGAGGTCACTGGCGATAACGAAAGTGAGTTCCGCTTGATACTGAGACAGAACACGATCAATCGCCTTGACTTCTCGATCATTCTGGCAGTCGCCGTTCCACAGTCGAACCAGTTATTCCGTCTGCGACGTTACAACGGCAAGAGCCACGAGCACACGAACCATATTGAAGGCGATACTTTCTACGATTTCCACATCCACGAGGCAACGGAGCGCTACCAAGCGATCGGAACGCGCGAGGATGCCTACGCCCAACCGACTGACCGATATGGAGACCTTCATGAGGCGCTACGTTGTCTGATTAATGACGCGAATCTCGAAATCCCCCCCGAGGCGCAGGCGAGTCTTTTCGAGGAGGTCTGACGATGTCCATCGAATCCATAGAGCAGGATTTCCACGAGAAAGTCTCTGCCAAGGTGCACCTCCTGCCGGAGGGCATGGAGCGCTATCGGGTGTTTACGCCCTTCTTGTTTGAGGATGGAGACCACCTGGCCATCGTCCTGAAGAAGCAGGGATCGAGATGGGAGCTTTCGGACGAGGCGCATACCTACATGCACCTGACCTACGACCTCGACGAAAAGGAGCTGCAGCGCGGCACGCGCCAGAAGATTATTTCGAACGCCTTATCGACATTCCAGATCGAGGATCGCGATGGAGAGCTCGTGCTCGATGTGCAAGACGAACGCTACGGTGACGCCCTTTACTCCTTCGTCCAGGCGCTCCTCAAGATCACCGATATAACGTACCTTTCGCGCGAGCGAGTCCGCTCCACTTTCATGGAGGATTTTCAGGCTTTGCTTAGCGACACCGTACCGGAGGATCGCAGAGTCTTCGACTGGCACGAGCCGCAGCACGATCCTCAGGGTATGTACGCAGTCGACTGCCGCATCAATGGCATGGCACGGCCTCTCTTTGTTCATGCCCTGCCCAGCGATGGCAAGACCCGAGACGCAACCATTGCCCTTCTCCAATTTGAGAAATGGGGTTTGGCACATCGTTCGCTGGCGATTTTCGAGGACCAGGAATCGATCAACCGCAAAGTACTGGCACGCTTTAGCGACGTATGTGAAAAACAGTTCTCCAGTCTCTCGGCCAACCGTGAAAGGATTACGAAATATCTTGAGGAGAGCATAAAAGGATGAGCCAGCGCGGATCTGATTTATTCGGCCACGAACAGACCGCCGATCCGGAAGGTCCGGTGGAGTGTCTTGGCGTGACGTTCCAGAACGACGGGGAGCGGCGCGAGCACTTCCTCGGTATTTTGCGGGAGAAGCTGAAGGACCTGGAGTTTCGCAACACTCTCGGGTTTCCGAAGGGCGGCGACGAGGACATCCTCCGACTGTCTGATCCGCCGTACTACACGGCCTGTCCGAACCCCTTTCTCGAAGACTTCGTGCGATGTTACGGCAGGCCCTACGATCCGGCCGAACCCTATCACCGCGAGCCTTTCGCGGTGGATGTCAGTCAGGGCAAAACGGACGCGCTCTACAAGGCCCACGGTTATCACACCAAGGTGCCGCATCTTGCGATTGTGCCGTCGATTCTCCACTACACAAAGCCTGGAGACCTGGAACTAGATGGTTTCTGCGGCAGCGGCATGACCGGCGTCGCGGCTCAGTGGTGTGGCACCGCGCCCGCAGAGTTTCGGCAGAAGCTTGAGCACGACTGGGTCGCTGTCGGTCTTGAGAAACCGGAATGGGGTGCTAGGCGCGCAATCGTCGGCGATCTGTCGCCAGCGGCGAGCTTCATTGCTGCGAACTACAACCTCCCATTCGATGTTCAAGCGTTTGAAAAGGCGGCCAAACGGATTTTGAAAGAGGTTGATGAAGAGCTGGGTTGGATGTACGAGACTCTGCACACCGATGGCAAGTCCAAGGGGCGCATTAACTATACGGTTTGGAGTGAAGTCTTTGTTTGTCCTGAATGTGGCGGAGAAGTAGTCTTTCTCGACCACGCTCTGGACAACAAAACTAAGCGGGTCAAAGACTCCTTTCCATGCCCCCATTGTTCAGCGAATCTGACCAAGAGCAACTTGGAACGTCAGTTGAGAACGGAGATCGATCCGGCTCTCGGCACGCCTTGGAAACGTATTCGACTGGAACCGGTGTTCATCAATTACAGCATCGGACGGGCGGTGTACGAAAAACCACTGTGTGACCAAGACAGGGCCACGTTGGAACAAATCGACGCCTTGGCTTTTCCTGCCGAAGTGCCGAGTGATGCGATGCCGATCGATCAGATGTACCACGGGTCGCGTTTGGCGCCGAAGGGTTTTACCCATATCCACCACTTATTTCTACCGCGTCAGGCGCAGTTTCTCGGCGCTCTGTGGCGTAAGGCGCAGGCGGAGTGTGATATCCGGTTGAGGAATATGTTGTTGTTTGGCATCGAGCAGGCAATGTGGTCGGCATCAGTCCTTAACCGTTACCGCCCTACTGGTTACTCGCAGGTAAATCAGTACATGACCGGTGTTTACTATGTTCCATCGCAGATTTCAGATTTGTCGCCTTGGTACATTCTCGATGGAAAGTTTGCTCGTTTGGCGAAAGTGTTTGGAAAGCAATTGGCGTCCCGGGACGGCGCGATGATCGCAACTGCTGATGCGGCGATGATTTCTGCGCCTGATGCTTGTATCGACTACATCTTCACCGATCCTCCCTTCGGAGAGAACATCTTTTATGCGGATCTCAACCTGTTGGTTGAATCTTGGCACCGCGTTCTGACCGATCCATCTTCGGAAGCCATCGTCGACAAACCGAAGAATAAGAGCCTACCTGACTATCAGCACCTCATGAAGCGCTGCTTCGAGGAATATTTCCGGGTGCTCAAACCCGGCCGTTGGATGACGGTGGTTTTTCATAATTCGAAAAATGCCGTTTGGATCGCGATTCAGGAGGCTATGTTGGCAGCGGGCTTCGTCGTCGCGGATGTCCGTACTCTCGACAAAAAACAAGGCTCTTACCGCCAGGTCACCAGCACGGCCGTTAAGCAAGACCTTGTGATCTCTGCATATAAGCCAGGCAGCGACCTTGAGGAGTGCTTTGAGATCACGCGCGGCACGGAAGAGGGGGTCTGGGAGTTCCTTCGCACCCACCTAAAGCAGCTTCCCGTCTTCGTCAACCGCGACGGGGAGGCGGAGACCATCGCCGAGCGTCAGGATTACTACCTCTACGACCGGATGGTGGCCTTCCATGTCCAACGCGTCGTTACCGTGCCCATGTCAGCGGCGGAATTCTATTACGGGTTGGGTCAGCACTTCGCTGAACGGGATGGCATGTGGCTTCTGCCCGAGCAAGTGGCCGAGTACGACAAGAAGCGCCTAAGCGTTCGAGAGGTGCTGCAGCTTCAAATAGCCGTCTCCGACGAGCAATCCCTTGACGCTAATCCGTTTTGACCCTCCCTGCGCTAAGAAAATTGACCCTTCCTATGATCTGAGCTGACCTGCTCACCATTCTGACCCACCCCGGAAAGAGCCACGGATCGGCGTACAACCACCGCTGCTTTGAGAGACGAGGGCTCCAGTGGTGGTGATGGAAAAAAGTCGATGCCGGTG
>Ga0210085_1000747_pt1 | contig 13417 bp, 11 predicted proteins | sample China_Galinas_PW_5_FD_184866 | JGI IMG/M metagenome (GOLD analysis project Ga0210085, IMG submission 184866) | Wetland microbial communities from San Francisco Bay, California, USA, that impact long-term carbon sequestration - China_Galinas_PWC_D1... | ecosystem: Environmental > Aquatic > Marine... | reverse complement strand
GTCCTGCCCCAGCATCTGGGAGGCAAATCAACCTGGTCCAATCTGGTTACTGCCTGCGCAAAATGCAATCACAGAAAAGGGGGATTGACTCTTAAACAAGCAGGCTTGAAACTGGCTAAAATACCTGTCCAGCCGCCCACCTCAGCTGCTTATTTGTTTAGAAAATATCTTTCAAATTATGAGGAATGGGAGCCTTTTATCAAAGGTTGGTAAGGCAGCTACTTGAGGTCAAAAGGTATTTCCATCAGATCTTCTGCCAGGATGACATTCCCGGGGAAGGTTTTTTTTGCAGCTGCAACCAGCTGTTCTGCCCTGGTCTCCCCAGTAAGAGAATAATGGGTCAGGTAAAGGGTATCCACCCCAGCCCGGGAAGCGATCTCTCCCGCCTCGCCTGGCGTTGAATGGAAATCCCCTTTCCCGGCAGCTTCGTGGATGAGTACATCCGCCCCGGCTGCTAACCGGACAGTCTGCTCTACAGGCGCGGTGTCCGAAGAATACGCCAGGTTGAACTTTCGCTGCTTATCTTCCACTCGCAGTCCCAGGGTGGGAATCATATGTTTCACCGGGGAGGACAGGATCCGGAACTCCTCAGTTACCAGCACCTCTGCCAGTTCTACCATCGGCAGCTCCTGGAATCTGACTGGATACATCCCTCCCCAATTCTCCCAATCAAACAGCTCCATCATCGTCCTTGCCCTTTTCAGAGAGTGCTGCGAACCGTAGATCGTAAAGTCAGCTTTCCTTCCCAGTATCCACATATCCATCAGCAGGTTGCCCAATCCGCCGACGTGATCAGGATGGAAATGGGTGATGATCAAAGCGCTGAGGTCATTGAAATGGATCCCCACCTCTCGCAGTCTGCGAACAGGTCTGATCGAACAATCTACCAGAATGGAGGTTTTATCACCCTGGATAGCAAGAAAGGAATTTTCGTGACCATCCTCAGACACGGCACTGGAAGTACCCAGAAATATCAATTTTGGCATAGGTTTACCTCAGCTCTCAGCTCCCGAACAAAGCCAGGGCAATTCGGGGAGTGATATAGACTTCCAGAAAGGATGCCAGGATCAACAGCGGAATCACCAGGAACAGCACCAGCCGAGCCCAATCCGCCAGAGTTCGGATCCAGGCTTCACTGATCGTGGTGTTCTCCTGGGGAGTGACCAGGGTCAAACCAATGCGGATGATCAGAGCGCCTGTGAGCAGGATCGCTGGAATTTCGACAACTCCGTGGGGAAGAATAAATCCAGCCAGAAATTTCCAAGGAGAGAGTCCGGTCTGGGCAGCGATAGCAGAAAAATAACCGATCAATCCGAACGGTAGGATGAGAGCAATAATACCCATCACCCCAAAAGAAAAGATACCCAGCAGACTGTCCAGCGCCACCGCCCGGATATTATGGAAGAAGATCGTACTCAGGCCTTCCACTGAGAAGAAACGGATCGGTCCAACCTCTTCCACCCCGGTTACCAGGCCGTCTTCGAGATTTTCCCAGTCCAGCACACCAGCAGGGATTGAGAAAATTTTTGCCTGGGTGGTCCCAACCAGCACCGCGGCCACAGATATGACCAGCACCAGCAGCAGGGCCCATTTCAATTCTTTGACAACTCCCCAGACATTTAACCGCCACCAGGTCAGGGCAGAGGCCTTATCTCCAATAAAAGCATCTTTAAATACCTGCCAGGCCCAGCGCAGATTCAAAGTATCCAGCTCTCGCCCGAGAAGCTCCTCTCGGTTGAAATGGGCAATACCCGTGCGCACCAACAGCCAGGCAATGATCGCCTGTCCAATAATCGCCCACCACAGCACTTCATAGCGGGCCCAAAACATGATCATGCTCTCCCCCACCAGCAGAACCGCCATGGGGATAATGATAAATGAAGCCAGCAGGTTGGCTGCTCGTACAGAGGTTGTCTGGGATGAAACCACCACCGCACCGCTGACCATCACCAGGGATTGCACCGCTGCCAATGCGACCACCTGGATCAGCAAGGTCAGATCAGGAGACCAACCCACCTGCCGGTAAACTCCTACCAGGTACACTGTGATACCCAGGAAGCTGGCCAGCAAGGGAGGGAAGATCACTGCCATCAGTTTGCCCAGGTAAAGCTGGACATCGGTCAGGGGGCTGCTAAGCAGGGGTTCAATGCTCCGGCGTTCTTTTTCACCGACGAAACTCTCCAGGGCAATCACCAGTGAGACGGAAATTGGGAAGAAACCCACTACCATCAACAGGAAAGGGATCAAGCGATCGGCTATGATCGGGGCTCCGTATTTGGCGACAAAATCAACTGCCTGTTGAGCTGTGAAATTCATTAATCCCGGGAAGAACACAGTAAGGATGATGATCGGAGCGATAATCCGCCAATCCCGGAACTGATCCCGGATCTCCCGACGGGTAATCACCCAGGCTTTCCGGAGATCATTCCACATAGGTGACCTCCTCCAGCGGGGTGTTATTGACTGCCTGAAGGTAAACCGATTCCAGGCTGCGCTGGACTTCTTCCAGTTTTATGACCTGCAGCCCGGCTGACGTCAATCTTTTAACAACCTGGGGGTTGGTCTGCCTGGCAGAGTCGACCCTGTATTTGAACCAGCTGGCCCCTCGATCAGTGACTATCAGGTCATCCGGCAGCGGAAGCTGTTGATCAGCAATCGTATCTGCTAACTCAATCCGGTATTCTCCAGAACCCAACAGCTGTTCCTTGAGCTCTGCGGCAGTACCGCTGGCTATGATCCTGCCATAGCGAATGATGGCAATATTATCAGCCAGCTCCTCCGCTTCGGCCAGGTTGTGGGTACAGACGATGATCGACCGATCCTCAGAGCGCAGGGTTTTGATGGCATCCCGCACCAGGCGGGCGCTGGCAGGGTCCATCGCCGAAGTTGGTTCATCCAGAAGGAGCACCGGTGGAGAATGCAGCAGGGATCTGGCAAGGGATAATTTTTGGCGCATACCTTTGGAAAACTTGCCAATTCTGCGTTTGCGGGCATCCAGCAAGCCGAATTTACCCGTCAGATAGGCAATGCGCTCCTCCCGGCGGGAGGAACTCATATCGTAAATCTGACCAAAAAAGTCCAGGTATTCTTCCAGGTACATCCGATCGTAGAGACCATGATCCTCTGTCAACACACCCACTGAAGCCCGCACCTTGCCGGGTTGTTCGAGGACATCAAATCCCGCCACTCGTGCGGATCCACTGCTGGGCCGCAGCACGGTGGTTAGCATGCGCACAGTTGTAGTCTTTCCAGCGCCATTGGGCCCCAGCAACGCCAGAACCTCTCCCGCCCGAACATGCAGAGTGACCTTATCAACAGCCTTGAGGTCTTTGAAATATTTGGTCAGATTTTCAGTTTGGATCATGGGCCCTGCCCGGTTCCATCGCTTGCTTTCTGGCGATTATAAAGCAGAACTGCAGCGATGATAACCACCAGGGACATTGCAGTTTGGTTAAGATTGAGACCACCCCAGGTGGATTTATCCAGACGCAGGAATTCCAACCCGACCCGGCCGACCCCGTAAAAGATCAGGTATATAAGGAAGATGCTGCCTGGTTTAAGGCGGTCGGATAACTTTCTGCCAATCCACAGCAAAAAGACCATGTTAAATAGATTCCAGATCGATTCATAGAGGAACAAGGGATGGTATGTCGCTATCCCACTATAAGAGGGCAGTCTGTGCTGGGGATCAATTGTGATTGCCCAAGGAAGATCCGTGGGCAGACCGTACACCTCTTGGTTGAAGAAGTTCCCCCAGCGGCCAAATGCATGCGCCAGGGCAATCCCAGGAGCAAGGATATCCAGCCAGACCGCAGGAGAGACTCCTTTGCGGCGGGCAACAATCCATAAAGCCAACACACCCCCCGACATCGCCCCGATGATCCCGATCCCCCCCTTCCAGATTGCCAGGGCTTCCAGCAAATGGGTCAAATAATAGCGGGTGGTAATACCCCGGACCACCATCGAATGGGGCGGGGTGAGGATATGCCAGATACGTGCTCCTAGCACAGCGCCAATAAACAGCCATGGCAGCGCATCCAGCAAGAAATCCAGGGATTTCCCCCTCCTGGCAGCTTCTTTCCCGGTTAGGAAGAGGGCAACAAATACTCCCAGTAAAATTGCCAGACTGTAATAATGGACAGTAAATGGACCCAGATTGAAACCAGTTGACATAATCTATCCTGTAAGGGGGATGTTCAAGTTCCAGAGAATCGGCAGGATCAGAAATTTTCCCCGAACTCCTCGTCCGGGGCTACCAGCACTTCGCGTTCTATGCCGCTTCCCTGAGATGGGCTCACATAACCCAAGGCCGAGAGTTCATCCATCAGGCGGGCTGCTCTGGGGTAGCCGATGCGCAGCTTGCGTTGGATCAGGGATGTTGACGCCCTTCGCGAATCTCTGACAATCTCAAATGCTTCCTTGATCAGAGGATCGTACTCCTCGATCACAGCTTTTTCCTCAATTACCTCTTCCCAGGGAGGAGGAAGGATCTCATCGGGTTCCAGATCTGATTCCTCTTTCCAGGCCTTGATCACCCGATCCAGTTCCTGGGGAGTGACCAGACAGCCCTGGGCTCGAATGGGTCCGCTCGCCTCCGGTGGTAAGAACAGCATGTCACCGTTGCCCAGCAAGGACTCGGCGCCATTCATATCCAATACCACCCGGGAATCGACCGAAGAAGCCACCGCAAAGGACATCCTGGCCGGGAAGTTGGCTTTGATCAAACCCGTGACTACATCTGTGCTGGGCCGCTGGGTAGCCACTACCAGGTGAATTCCCACAGCCCTGGCCATTTGCGCCAGGCGCACCAGGCTGAATTCGGTCTGGGTTGGCGCCATCATCATCAAATCTGCCAGCTCATCGATCAGCACCACGATACGGGGCATGATCTCTTCATCCTTTTTCCTGCGGATCTTGTTGTTGTACGTATCAATATTGCGAGATCGGGTCTCATCCAGCACTTTGTAGCGTCTGTCCATCTCTGCCACTACCCATTGCAGCACACCGAGGATGCGGTCCAGATCGGTCTCAACTTGGCCGTAAAGATGCGGCAGGCCGTTGAAACGGATCAGCTCCACCATCTTGGGGTCGATCATCACCAGCCGGAGCTGCTCGGGGGTATTGTTCATCACCAGGCAGGTGGTCAAAGAAGTAATACAGACCGACTTTCCAGAACCGGTGGTACCGGCAATCAGCAGGTGGGGCATGCTGGCAAGATCAGCCACAACCGGCTCTCCCGACACATCACTGCCCAAGGCGATTGCCAGCGGAGATTTGATCTTATAAAAAGCATCTGTCTCCATCACCGACCGCAGGGTGACCAGATAGGATTTCTCGTTAGGCACTTCAATTCCCAGATAAGCCCGGCCGGGCACAGGAGCTTCGATCCGCAACCGGGCGGCAGACAGGGCCAGTGCCAGGTCCTTCTTGAGCGAGGTGATGCGGGAAACCCGGACCTTCTTGCGCTCCTCATCCTCCTCGGGATCGTTGTGGTAGCCTGGCTGCACCGCAAACTGGGTCACCGTCGGACCTACCTGAAAACCAATCACCTTAGCAGGGATGCCAAACTCGGCCAGGGTTTTCTCAATCAAGCCGGCTGAAGTGTTGATATGCCGCTGGTTAGGTTTAAAACCCTTTCCCCGTTCTAGCAGGTCCAATGGGGGCAGTGCGTTGTCCCGGGGAGGAATCTTGACTGGTTTTTCATCTCCAACATCCACTTTGAACTGTTTCCGGAACTCGGGGGGTACTTTTTGCTTGCGTTTGGGGGAACTCTCAGTGTCAGGGACAGTAACTGCCGGGCTGTCTTCCAGCTCTGTATCCGCCAATCCTTCCAGATCCGTCAGGGCAGCTTCCATCCGCATCTGGTCCAGCTGCTGTTTGACTCTGTCAGTGAAACCCAGTCCGATCACTCCTCCAACCAGCGCACCCAGGAACGCCAGGATTCCAGTCCCAATCTGTCCCAATAGAGTAGAGATGCCCTCCACCAAACCCCAACCAACCAGTCCACCATCCAGGCCGCTCCGGGCTCGCGCTAGAGAATGTCCTCCCAAGACGGTAAAGAGGGCAATCAATGAAAATACCGCAGCTTCCAGGGCGAAAACTCTGACCCATTTGATGGAGGAAGGGACACCAGCCTGTTTTTTCAACATCCAGATTCCCAGGAAAATCCCGGTGATGACTGCAAATAACGCTCCCCAGCCCAGGCCCAGCCGGATAAAGTTCGTCCAGCGCAGCAAGGCAGATCCAGCCGCCAATCCAGGAAAGAGTGTGGCAATCAAGGTCATAAACGACAGAGCCAGCAGCAGGATGCCACCGATATCCCAGCCGTAATCCTTGAGCCGCTTGGTAACGCTCTGGAAGGACTTACCCTGCTGAGCCAGGCTGTCCAGAATGTCTTTTATATTGCGGGGATCCTCTCGATTCACTGCAAATTCTCCCGGGGAAGCAGGTCTTTTCTATCTGCAGCCTGCTGGAATGAGGCCAGGCCAATGCCGGCTAAAATAAGTATAGCACCAATTAATTTCACCGCTGGAGGCACCTCGTTGAGGAAGAAATAAGCCAGGATGATCGAACCGACCGGCTCTCCCAGCAGGTTGACTGAAACATATCCAGTAGGCAGGTATTTCAAAGACCAATTGAAAATCGAATGTCCCAAAAGCTGGGGTACGACGGCCAGCATCAACAACCAGAAATACACCTTTCCTGGAAAGAGGGGAGGAATGCCTTCCATGACCAGCATAGCCAGAACCAGGAAAACCGCCGCTGCGCTGAAGACCAGAAAGACATAAGGTGTCAGGGATATCTTCCGACGCAAGTGGCGGCCGATCATCAGATAGGATGCAGCTGCGATGGCGCCAAAAAGGGCCAGAAGATCTCCTAACAAGGTTTGAGCTCCCGGGCTTCCCGTGGCCACCTGGCAGCTAAGGCCGGCGGAACCCCAATTGCAGACATCAACCCCTGCAATAATCAAACCGCCGAGCAGAGCGATGCCCATCCCCACAAAAGCGATTCGGGGGGTTTTCTCCCCCAGAAAAAAAGGAGCCAACAGTGAAACCCACAGGGGAGTGGTGGTCACCAGAACCACAGAGCTGGCAACAGAAGTATATTCCAGAGAAGTGATCCAGGAACTGAAATGTACTGCCAGGACAAATCCGGCCAGCAGAGCAAATTTAAGGTCTGAGCTGGTGAGGGATCTCAGTTCGCGGCCGTGTTTCACTACAGTGTAGGGCAGCAGGAACAAAGCCGCCAGCCCCAGCCGAAAAGCGGCGATAGTGATCGAAGAAGTGTAGTCCTGGGCAAAACGGATCAGCAGTGACGCGGTCGATACAGCCAGGATGCCAATCGGGACAATCAAATAGGGCAGTGCAGGAGAGATAGCGTCCTTTTCCATGAGGAAAGTAACCTCTTTAACCAATGTCACTTATCTAGTAATTGTTTTTTCTTGACAAAGAAAAAACCGGGGGCTACAATTCGAAGCTAGAGTGATAATTATACAGTAGTGTGTCTGTTTTTAAGATATACTCAATAAAACAACCTTACCCGGAGGATATTTATGACCCACGTAATTACTAATTTCTGCTTGCATGATGGCAGCTGCGTTGAAGTCTGCCCCGTTGAATGCATTGTCCCAGGTAAACCGGTGGAGGAATATCCCTCCTACTACATTGATCCTGAGACCTGCATCGACTGTGGAGCATGTGCACCTGAATGCCCTTATGAAGCAATCTATATGGAAGATGAAGTCCCCTCAGCCTATGAAGCCTACGGTGATGAGCGCATGAGCATGCCGGTTGGCACAGAGGGCTATGATGAGGAATTCGAATCCGAGGATGTCAACGGCGTGGTCTGGGTCTTGAAAGCAACCCGGGTTCTTGACGAAGGCGAAGTGGTGGATCTCACCCCCGCCATCCAGAACAATGAGGATTACTACACAGACGGTCCTGGCTACGAAGCGTTAGATTAATCGTTGAAAGGTAACCCAGCTCAAAGAGAGACGGCCCTCCAGGTTGTCCTTAATTGACAGTGCCCTGTAATAAAAAAGAAGCCTGAATCAGGCTTCTTTTTTTGGTCCTTACCAACCGGCAATCAACCGCCAGATCTGGGCGGTGAAGAACGTCACCATAAAACCCATCACTACCGGCAGCAGGGTTGCGATCACGGTCCACTTCATACTGTTGGTCTCTTTGAAAATAGTATAAATGGTCGTGCTGCAGGGATTATGAATCAAGCTGAACAACATCAAGTTCACACCGGTAAGCAGTGTCCATCCCCCCCGGGTAAGAATACTCAGGGTGGCCAATCCGGATTGGGTCTCAAACATCACTCCCGATCCTGCACCAACTCCAGATGCGCCAGTGACCAACACTGTCAGCATCAGGATCGTGGGGATGACGATTTCATTAGCAGGTATAGCCACGATATAAGCCACCAAGATCACGCCATTCAATCCCACCAGCAAACCAAACGGGTTCAGGAAATTGATCAAGTACTCCGCAATGCTCGTTCCTTGAATAGTGATATTGGCTGAAAGCCAGATCACCACACCCGCAGGCATGGCAAATACCACCGCTCTCCAAAGTACGATCAGAGTACGGTCGATTACCGATGTGTACAGGGTTTGCAGGACGCGGGGAGGCCGATAGGGCGGCAGCTCAAGATTGAAGGTCGACACCTCGCCTTTGAGTATGGTCCGGGATAATCCCCAGGAAACCAGAAAAGTCAACAGCACCCCCAGGAGGGCGATACTCACCACCCCGATCGCAGAGATTAAACCAGCCAGTTGAGCGGGGACGAGCGTGCCGATGAAGATGGTCGCAATCAGGATCTGGGTCGGCCAGCGGCCGTTGCAGAGCGAGAAATTGTTGGTGATGATCGCGATCAGCCTTTCCCGGGGGCTGTCAATGATCCGGGTGGAGATTACTCCTGCGGCATTGCACCCGAAACCCATGGTCATGCTCAAGGCCTGTTTCCCATGGGCACCAGCCCGCCGGAAGATATGGTCGAGGTTGAAGGCAACCCTCGGCAGATAGCCGAAATCCTCCAGCAATGTGAACAGCGGGAAGAAGATAGCCATGGGGGGCAGCATCACGCTTACTACCCAGGCAGTTGATAGATAAGCACCATCGATCAGCACTCCGCTCAGCCACCAGGGCATGCCAATGCTGGCCGCACCGGCTTTCAACATAGGTTGAACCTTATCTATGAGGAGCGAAAAGATCAGTTTTGATGGATAATTTGCTCCACTGATCGTCAACCAGAAAACCAGCGTCAGCATCAGGATCATCAGCGGAAAACCCCACACCCGGCTGGTTACCAAACGGTCGATGGTGCGGTCCAGGTCAAACCTCGGTTTCTGGTCTGGGTAGGTAACAGCCCGATCGGCTATGCGAGTGGCGTCGGTATAAAGCGCTTCCATGATTCTTTCGTGGAAATCCTCACCAACTTCCCAGCGCAGATCCTGGGCTGACTGCAGTATTCTTTTATATTTATCATCCATAGTCACACCTTATATTAAAATTAATTGCAAACGTTAACTCACTGGGCAAATCCGCTCTTCTGTGAAACCTGGTTAACACTGACATCTTCAGGAACTGTCTGAGCATAAGTGAGACTTCCCAACTCCCCATCTTCCACTGCCTGGATGATACGTTCATCTCCATCCAGCAGCCGCAGCGCTACCCAGCGGGCATTGGGCACCTGGGGAAAGACCTCCTGGATCTGTTCCATCAGCTGGGAAACCGCTCGATCGAGCTGGGGATGCCGGTAATTAACATGATAGGTGTTGGCTTCCACCTGACCGATTGCTACCTCGTGGATTGCTTCCAGCAGTTCTTCCAGGCCCTCGTTATACCGGGCAACAGTGGGCACCACGGGCACACCTAGATCTCTTGCTAATCGACGATGATCCACTTCCATATTATGCCGATCCACTTCATCCATCAGGTTGAGGCAGATCACCACCCGGTTGGTGATTTCCATGACCTGAAGCACCAGGTTCAAATTCCTTTCCAGACGGGAGGCATCAACGACCACGATCGTGACGTCTGGCTGGCCAAATAGAATAAAATCCCGGGCAATTTCCTCATCCAGACTGGTAGCTAACAACGAATAGGTTCCAGGAAGGTCAACCAGTTTAAAGCGCTTATCAGCGTATTCAAACCCACCTTCCGCCCTGGTCACTGTTTTGCCCGGCCAGTTTCCCGTATGCTGTCTGAGCCCGGTTAAAGCATTGAAGACTGTGCTTTTACCGGTATTGGGGTTGCCAGCCAGGGCAACCACAAAGTCAAAATTTTCCATATCTACGCCCAGCTTTTTCAGGTTAGCTGCATGATGCACCGGGCACGAAGCACAATCTGCTTGGAGCTGTGCGCTGGTCAATTCTTCAGTGATGTTCGCCTTTTCTTCTTTTGCCATTGTTCTTCCTTCCTTTAAAAATTCTTGTAAAAATTGCCTCCACAAGAGGCTTTTTAGCTATTTTCAGGGTTGGGTTCCACCTGGATCAACCGGGCCTGGGTTTCGCGCAGAGCAATCACGGTACCCCGGATCCTGTAAGCTGTAGGATCCCCACCAGGGCTGACCATTTCCACGCTGATTTCCGTACCTGGAATGACTCCCAGATCAAGAAGCCGCCTGCGCTCTACTCCCCTGCTCCGGGATGAGATCCCAGTGACGACCCCGGACTGACCCGGACTCAGGGTATCCAGCGGCACGCCTTCCAGATCCTCCAGAGGGGCTTCCTCCACTAAAGGAACCACAGAGATATTGGCAGCCACTATGGGAGCTAAGATATGTTCCTGGTCTTCCGCCCAGAAGCGAATGCGATCTGAGCTGACTTCCTCTACTTCCAGGATCATCTGGGGGTGAAGTTCTTCAGCCACGATCTGGGCATAAATCACCTCCGGTTCATCCTCGATGTGCCTGATTCTGGCCATGGTTTGGGCAGGAATATCCGACAGCGGTACTCCGCCGTGTGGAACCAGTTCTCCCCGCTTGGTAGGGATGGGATCTCCGTGAGGATCATGGGAGGGATTCCCGAGGCTGGCAGATAATCTGTCCAGCTCCTCTTCTGACAGCTTATGCTCTAAGCGTTCAGCTTGTGGATGCCAATCGCTTTCTCCAAAACCGGTAGAGTCCGCCAGGTAGCGCTCCCACAAGCGGTGCGCCCTGACAATCTGGGTCGCAGTGCGTTTACCGGCTTCTGTCAGTCTGAAGCTGTTTTCTCGCATTTCCAGCAGGCCTCTAGCCTGGGTCAGTGCCAGGATTTCGGTGGCATGGGCCAGATTGGTAGATAGAGCACCAGCCAGGCTATCCAGCGACGCTGTCTGGTTATTGCGCTCGCATTTATATATGTACTTCAAGGTGTCTTCAATAAAGACCTTTTCGGTCAATTCCTGACGTTTTTGCAGCTGCCAGGCCAAACCTTTACCGGGCCAAAACAGGATTCCTGCCAGAGCCAGGATACCCATTCCAATCAACAATGCATACAGTGGGTTGACCATACCAACTCCCTTTGATTCCAATAAGAACACCTGGATGATTATCCATACATTTCAGATTCCGTTTCCTCTACCAAGACCTGGCTGGTGACGCTGGCACCCAGCACAATCTCCTCAGGATTTCCTTCTAACTTCAAGCGGAGATTGTCGTCATATGTTGAATAGTCCAAAACCTGAAACATCACACCTGGGACGATCCCGCGGGACTCCAGGAAACGCAGCAAGCCCGGGTCATCATCATTTACTTCGCGAATTCTGCCGTGCTGGTTAGGCCGCATATCCAGCAGATAAGAGGTGTGGCTGTCCGGCATAACCAGAGAACGGCTGGGGATTGGCTCTCCATGTAGGCCGCGCGCCGGGTCACCCAGTACTTCCGCGACCCGTTCTTCAAACTCTTCAGAGATCACATGCTCCAGACGATCTGCCTCAGCGTGCACCTGGTCCCAGGAATAACCCAACACCTCGTGGAGAAAGAGCTCCAGCAAACGATGGTGGCGGATAATTTCCAAGGCTGCCAGTCGACCCTGTTCGGTCAGCTCCACTCCTTTATGCTTGGCATAATTCAGCAAAGGAGGTACTTCAGCAGCCAGGCGCTGCACCATCACCGTTACCGAAGCAGGGCTGACATCCAGGATCTCGGCAATTTGACCAGTTCCTACCCGGCTTTGATCTCCAGATAACTTGTAGATCGTCTTCAGGTAGTCTTCCACTGTATCGGACAGGTGCTTGCTCATACCCACTCCATTTTCAATAGTCTAAATTCTATTTTAGATTATTCTAAAACTTTGTCAAGGCTTGATTTTCATGCTCTGCCCCCCAATCTCTATCAAAAAAACGACTCATTATTCAAATTTCTTTACTATATATTAAAATATCTTATATCGTGTTTGACATTTTTAATTTATCTGTTGACATGTTGAAAATCCATGCTACAATGTTGAACAATTAGCAAATTTACGAAACGAGAATCCAATGCTGAAAAAAATGCGCTCTATCTATCAGGAATATCCGCGGATGTTCTGGATCATCATGCTGGGGATGTTCATTGATAATCTGGGTGGAGCCTTAATTTTCCCCTTCTTCGGACTGTACATCACCTCCAAATACAATGTTGGTATGACCGAAGTAGGCGTATTATTCACCATCCTGGCCGTCAGCGGCTTATTTGGCAGTTTGATGGGTGGAGCGCTGGCTGACAAATTTGGGCGCAAGATCATGATCCTGGCTGGCCTGGTGATCAGCGCTGCCAGCTCGCTGCTGCTGGCGTTTGCCCCTAACTTGAATTTCATCTATCTCGCCGGCTTTATCGTCGGACTGTTCGGGAATATGGCCGGGCCTGCCCACCAGGCAATCATTGCAGATGTGCTGCCGGAAGAAAAACGCATCGACGGTTTCGGGGTACTGCGGGTGATCGCCAACCTGGCTGTTGTCATCGGTCCTGCCATTGGTGGTTTCCTGGCAGCCAGGTCCTATACCATTCTATTCATCAGCGATGTCATTCTCAGCACTATCACTGCCTTGTTCATCCTCGTTCTGGTCCCTGAAACCAAGCCAGAACCGCTTCCTGACGAAACCGGTCAGCCGGCCGTGGAACAAAGTCTGGGGCAAACCCTAGTGGGTTATTTCAAGGTGGTCAAAGATAGAGTATACATGGTCTATATCCTGGCCTCCATCTTCATGGTGTTGGCTTACATGCAAATGAACACCACCCTGCCGGTCTTTCTACGAGACGTGCACGGCCTGCCTGAAACAGGATACGGCTTGCTGCTGAGCCTCAATGCCAGCATGGTGGTGCTGCTGCAGTTCGCCATCACCCGCAGGATCAAGGGATTTGCGCCGATGAAGATCATGACCTGGGGAATGATCGTTTACGCCGTGGGTTTCTCGATGTACGGATATGTCTCAACCTATTGGCTCTTTAT
>Ga0210085_1000746_pt1 | contig 13418 bp, 15 predicted proteins | sample China_Galinas_PW_5_FD_184866 | JGI IMG/M metagenome (GOLD analysis project Ga0210085, IMG submission 184866) | Wetland microbial communities from San Francisco Bay, California, USA, that impact long-term carbon sequestration - China_Galinas_PWC_D1... | ecosystem: Environmental > Aquatic > Marine... | reverse complement strand
TGATGTTTGCCATCTCTCTCGTTATTGCCGGTGTCCTCATGGCTTCGGCAAAAAGCGGTGGTCAGGTGGCCAAGAAACTGTTCGTGCGTCTGGCCGGAGAACGTGGACCTGAATTCGCTGAAATATCAACGAAAACGGTCCGTAATGTGGTCAAGGGAATTATCGGTGTTTCACTTTTACAGTCCATATTGGCAGGTCTTGGATTTGCCGTGGCTGGAATTCCCGGTGCCGGACTGTGGGCGCTCCTGTGTCTCTTTTTGGCGATCATACAAATCGGCATCGGACCTGCGATTATTCCGGTGATCATTTACGCATTTTTAAAAATGAGCACGCTGACGGCGGTTATCCTCACCGTCTGGCTCGTGCTGGTGGCCCTGTCGGATGGCCCCCTTAAGGCGGTTCTTTTGGGGCGCGGGGCCTCGGTGCCCATGTTGGTGATTTTTCTTGGTGCCATCGGCGGGTTTATTTCTTTCGGTTTTCTGGGCCTTTTTATCGGTTCGGTTATCCTATCCGTAGGGTACAAGTTGCTCGAAGTCTGGTTGCAGGAGGATACACAATCCGTACCGGTGGTCGAGACGTCCGGGCCGACAGATTGAATTTGGAGACGGGATACCATTTTTACTTAAATCACTATAAATCCGGAGAGAAACGCTATGAGAGGTAAACTGACAATCATCTTAATGATCGTTTTTTTGGCGAGCCCGTTATCTGCTCAGGAACTCAGAGGAACCCTTCAGCAGATAAAAAAATCCGGTAAAATCAGAATCGGATATCGTGAATCTCATCCACCCATGTCATTTTTAGACAAAGACGGCGCTCCGGCCGGTTATTCTATCGACATCTGTAAGGAGATTGTCACTGAAGTTGAAAACAAAATTGGTGCGGATGTAAAGGTTGAATATGTTCCCGTAACGGCTGAAGGGCGATTTATAGCTCTGGACGACAACAAGATCGATATATTATGCGGCTCAACCACCAAGACGCTATCCCGCAGTGAAATTGTCGACTTCACTCAACTGACATTTGTCACCGGCGCATCACTGATGACCTTGAAGAATAACAAAGCTTTTGAGTCCGGTCTTGACGGAACGAAAATAGGCGTCATTAAAGACACAACGACCGCTGCCGAATTGAAAAAACTAATTCGAGAAACATCAACGAAAGCGGAAATCGTCTTGTATGATTCAGCCAAAGAAAGCATCGATGCGCTGCGTCAGAAGAAAATCGACGCCTTTTCTTCCGACCAGGTCGTACTCATTGGTATCGCTTCAGAAGAGCAGGACCCAAATCAATTTGTGATCAAGTCCACCGTGTTTTCCTTTGAGCCTTTTGCGCTTGCCATACGGCGAAATGATGCGGATTTTCGTCTTGTCGCAGATCGCGTGATTTCCGATCTTTCCCGATCAAAAAAAATACTTGGAATTTACGACAAATGGATTGGCAAGTTTACCGGACAACGGCTGCCCATCTTCGAAGCGATGGTCCAACTTAATGCCATTCCAGAGTGAGAACAGTGCGGATACCTGCGGATACAGTGTGAGCGTTCACTGGGCACCGCATCTGCTTTGTTGCTTTTCTTCGTTAATAGCCCGTGGTCTCCCAAACAGCGAAACGGCAACACCACAATGCCAAAAAAGAAAACCAATAAAATAGAGAGATTCACTGGCCAGGCTTGCCCTTGGCTGACTGAAGGCCATACCGATAATACTACCTCCAAGGAAGCCAACGAGGAGAGCAATCAGAATTGATGAAATGTAAAAGTTGAAAGGAACGAGATACCTGCTAGCTGCAGCGAGAAAAAGCACGCCAATGCTTCCTGATATTCCGCACGACAGGATAGGAGTTTGTTTTACCAACGGTAAAACCTGAATTCCTATCGAAACCGCCACAAACCAAGCTCCTATGCTAAAAATCAGCAGACCAAACCATCGCAAAGCCCTGTAATTTGATTTTTTGACGAGGGGTACGAGAACGAGGATACCGAAAATCACTCCAGGAAGTAGAAAAAGCGCATCATCTGAAATATCGAACAACGGAGCTAAAAAATGTGGCAATGAAACCGAGAGGTAAGACAGCACACCTGAAATACATGACAGAATCAACAAACGCATTTAAATCCTCACGATCTTTATTTCAATTGTTCAAATCACTCATTTTGGCGGCTGAATCTCGTATTGGTGTTGTAGGCGCAAAATAGTTTCTTGCTCCCAACGGGCTGTGTACATTAAAAAAGATGACATACCGCCACCAAAGGGGAGATTAACCCAGACATATGCGCCGAAAAAATCAAAGTAAGCAACGTGGGTGACCTTAGTATATGATCTGAATGGCTCAAGTGTTATGGTGCCGTAATGAAATTTCTGCCCGCATTCTCTTGGATTCTCAAGTTGAAACTTCAAGCGGTATTGATCAGGATATACGGTCGTTCGCCACCTGAAGGTTTCGTTGGGAACGTTCGAATAAGTGTTCTCGGTAATGATGACATTACCCATTTCACGGATAACGCGATGACGTTTTATGTACTTATTGCTGAGGAGAAATTTACCTCGAAAGTCAGTCTTAAACCTCCAGAACACATCCACAGAAACAGGTACAAGATAAATCAGCTTGAACGCCTCCCCACCTCTTTCCTCCGGCTTGATTCTGTAAATGAACCTTTGCTTGTCAAGCAGTTCTTCAGCATCCGGTTCAACTGTTGCAGGATGAATTGGCATACCGATGAAACCACTCAAAAATACAAACGAGTATATGCATGCAAGAAATGCGAAGACGGGCCTAAAACGCATTGGTCATGTATCCAGTCGGTTTATGAAACCTTAGGCTTTACGATTAAGATTTTGGATTGTGTTATCGGTCGTCGGCGTATTACAATACAGCCTCCTCCCTCCGGCCTTGTCAAAATCTTTATCTTAATGCGTGAACTTTTCATAAACGGATATATAAGGAGTGTTGACTCCTTATCATAGGACGCCTGCTCAGAAAAAAAGTGGTTATCACATCGTATCGAAACCAAACAAGCCTCTGTTTGTGATTTCTTCGGCCACCACCTCCGGGACGCTGGTCTCCCATGCACCTCGGCCTTTCTTAATTTGTTCAAGTATGTCTTCCGGCCAGATATGCATGGTGGTAAGAGATTCGGCAGACATTGTGAATCTCCGGACTCTGTGATCTTTTTCAGTGAAGTTATCAAAACATGGTAAGCGTTCACAGGGCACCGCATCTGCTTTGTTGTCGGGCACTTGAAGTACAAAAGAACGTCTGCGCGCCCGACGCCTTGCATCTGCGGCACCCTGTAAACGCTTACATTTAGGTGGTTTGAAGCGCATCGGACTTTGCAACCCTGTGAACGGTTACAAAACATGTATATATATAACTCGATTTGAAGAGATTACAACCTACGGCGCAATCAAGAGTTACGTGGTCTCGCCTGTCGGTCGGAATCTGTCGATCGTCGTTATCCCAAACTTACGCTGGGTTGACATTATGAAATTCATAATGCCAACCGATCACGCATCGTCCAGTATCCTGGATATCAGATCATCCCTCTCGCGTTCTGAGATGTAGGGCCTCGAGCGTACTTCGCGGATTCCGGCTTCGCGGTCGCTCTTTCTTTTCGTGGCTGCGTTGATTTTGTCGATTACTTGATCGATATCAAAGGGCTTCACGAGGTAGTCGAAGGCGCCTGACTTCATGGCCTCGATCGCAGAATCTATTGTGGCATCGCCCGTGAGCATGACAACCTCAGCCAGCGGGTACTTCTTCTTGATCAATTGCAAGGTGGCAATACCGTCCATCACCGGCATCTTGAGATCGAGAAGGACGACCTCGATGGTGTTTGTTTCCTCGAGCCGCTTCAGTGCATCCGGTCCATTCGCAACAACCATTGCGGTAAATCCCCTTTGCTGGAGCCGCTGCGCAACGACCTCACCAAAAGAACGTTCATCATCCACAATCAATATAACGGCCGAATCCATTTTTACCGCCTTAAGGCCTTCGTATGATCTGAATGGCAATCCGCGTTGGTCTGCCACTCGTGTATTTTATATCAGAAAAAACATCCAATAGTTACCTATTTCCAGCGACGGTTGGATTCAAATTTTTTTATGATCATAAGATAAAAACTTTTCTTGACAGCAATAATGTAAAGGTTTATATTTTGCTCAAATGAGCATTAAAGGGGTATGCTTTGCCGCGACCAAGAAAACCGCGTTTTGTTTCAGGATTTCCGACGATGACCGCATTTGTACCGCAGGGACAGCCGATCACGGGCGAAGTGACTCTTACGGTGGAAGAACTGGAGGCCATCCGGTTGAACGATTTCGAGGGTCTCGACCAGGAAGCAGCGGCCGGCATGATGGGCGTGTCCCGTCACACGTTCGGCCGTGTCCTGGCCGGTGCACGTGCCGCTGTCGCCGAAGCGCTGGTGACTTCGAAGACGCTGCGCATCGAGGGGGGTACCTTTGAAATCCGCGGCCCGCGCAGGCGCCGCCGCAGGGGGCGCGGACCGCTTTAGATCTATGGAAAAAAACTATTGTGAATGGACACTGCCGCGATATCCGCGGCGGTAGAAATGAACGGTCTGAGGGACGATGTCCCGACGACCTAACGGAACAGGAGGTGATCGTTATGCCGAGAGGAGATGGAACAGGACCTCAGGGCCAAGGGCCCGGATCCGGCAAGGGCAAGGGTAAATGCAGACGCGACAGCAGCGATCCCGCCGGACGGTCCTCCCGCGGAAAAGGATCCGGAAAAGGCAAAGGCGGAGGCTCGGGACAGGCCACCGGACGCGGTAATGCCGGCCGGGGTCAGGAGTCCGGAAGACAGGGTCAAAAAGGATAACCAGCATCGCAGAAGGAGGTACATTATGCCAGGATTCGATCGAACAGGGCCAATGGGCGCCGGTTCGATGACCGGTGGTGGCAGAGGTCTCTGCGGGCCGGGCGGCCTTGCGCGTCCGCCGGCTCCCAGGGGATTTCGCATGGGTGGCGCTCGTGGTTTCGGCCGCGGCATGGGAAAAGGTCGAGGATTAGGTAGAGGACTCGGCTATGGAAGGCGTTTTAGCTCACCGTCAAGCGGATTTTTTCCCAATCTCAAGCCATTAGAAGAACTCAAAATGCTGAAAAACGAAGCCGAAATCCTCAAAAAAGAACTGGATGTGATCGACCAAAGGATCGTGGCTCTCGAAAAGGCACCTTCGGCATAGTGGCAATGGATCCCGTAGAACCCTGACACCGGTTTGCCCATTTTTCAAAGGGGGAAGTGTCAACACACGTCCCCTGCTCTTTTTTTGCATCGATCATTTTTTATTCGATGGTATTTGAGCAATTTCAACAATGGCAGCGGGCCGCCATTGAGTATAGGCGACCCGCTGCCGTCCCCACCCCGGTATATTCCGCTTTCCCTTCACTCATGCCGAATGTCGGAAATTTATATGGGTAAGCATCGTTGCGTCATGGCCGATCCAAATTTTATCATCTTGCAAAAATCTAATGATTATAATAAGATTCAGAATATCGACGCCATTATAACCCCGGAGCATCATCCATGGACGAGACCCACCGACAAGGCCCTTCACCGGTTGAAACAAATTTAAAAAGCCTGAAAAACGACATCCTGCGACATATAGAGTTTACCCTCGGCAATGATCCCCATCAACCGGACAGTTTTTCGTGCTTCCTGGGGCTGGCTTACAGCCTTCGCGACAGGCTCATCCGACGTTGGATGGAAACCCAGCGTTCCCTCTACGACACCCTGTCGAAACGGGTCTATTTTCTTTCTCTGGAATTCCTGCCGGGCCGGTTTCTTAAAAATTACCTGATCAGCCTCGACATGCTGGAGGATGCCCGAAGTGTTGTTGAAGAAATGGGCTTTGACCTCGATGAACTGGAAGAAGAGGAATGGGATGCCGGCCTGGGAAACGGTGGGCTCGGACGGCTGGCGTCATGTTACCTCGACTCCATGGCGTGCTGCAATATGCCCGGATATGGATACGGCATCCGCTATGACTACGGCATATTTCATCAGGTCCTGGAAAACGGCTACCAGCGCGAGCATTGCGACAACTGGATGCGGCGTGGAAACCCCTGGGAAATCCAACGCCTTCCCGTCGAACAGCCGATCCGCTTTTACGGCCGATCAGAGACTTACACCGATGGCAGCGGGGAATTGCGCTACCGGTGGGTTGACGGAGAAGTTGTCATGGCCGTGGCCTGCGACATCCTCATTCCAGGCTATGGCGACGCCTACGTTACCAACATGCGGCTGTGGACGGCCAGATCGAGCCGGGAATTCAATCTGACGCACTTCAACCAGGGAGACTATATCGGAGCGGTCGAGGCAAAAGTGCTCGGCGAGACCATTTCCAAGGTCCTCTACCCGAGCGATGAGGCCACAGCCGGCAAAGAACTCCGGCTCAAGCAGCAGTATTTCTTCGTTGCCGCCACCCTGCATGATATACTCCGCCGCTACCGCAAGCAAAGCCAATCCTTCGACGCCTTGCCCGATTATGTCGCCATCCAGTTGAATGACACCCATCCGGCCATCGCCATCGCGGAACTCATGCGACTTCTCGTAGACGACGAGAAGCTCGGCTGGGACGATGCATGGCGCATCTGTGAGCGCACGTTTGCCTACACAAACCACACGGTCATGCCCGAGGCGCTGGAGAGTTGGCCGGTCGAAATATTGGGGAACCTGCTGCCCCGACACCTCGACATTATCGGCGAGATCAACCACCGCTTTCTCCAATCGCTCAGCGAGCGTTTCCCAAAGGAAACCGACTTGCCCGCCCGGCTGTCCATTTTTCAGGAAGGCGAACAGCGGCGCATCCGCATGGCCCATTTGGCCATCATCGGAAGCCATACCGTCAACGGAGTGGCCGCGCTGCATTCCGATATTTTGAAAACCGATTTGTTTCGCGACTTTAACCGCGTTTTCCCCGACCGCTTCAAAAACGTCACCAACGGCATCACGCCGCGCCGGTGGCTCAAACAGGCCAACCCCTCACTATCGCAACTGATCACGTCCGTCATCGGTCCTAAATGGATATGTGATCTCGACCGGCTGACCGAACTGGTTCCGCATACCGAGGATCCGGCATTTCGAGAAGCCTGGCGCCAGGCGAAAAAGGAAAACAAAACGCGGCTCGCGCGCTACATGTTGCGCAAGATACACCTCGGCGTCAATCCGGATACGCTTTTCGATGTCCAGGTAAAGCGCATCCACGAATACAAGCGGCAGCTGCTCAATGTGCTTCACGTGATCACCTTGTACAATCGCATCAAGGCAAACCGCGACGGGGGAATCGTGCCGCGCACCATCCTTTTTGCCGGCAAGGCTGCGCCCGCCTACCACCAGGCCAAGCGGATCATCAAATTGATCAACGCCGTGGCGGAAGTGGTCAACAACGATCCCGACGTTCAGGGACGCCTGCGGGTGGCGTTTCTGCCCAATTATTGCGTGTCGCAGGCGGAGAAAATCATTCCGGCGGCTGATCTCTCAGAACAGATTTCAACCGCGGGCATGGAGGCTTCCGGCACCGGCAACATGAAGATGGCTTTTAACGGGGCCTTGACCATCGGCACACTGGACGGCGCCAATGTGGAAATTATGGAAGAAGTCGGTGCCGACAATATTTTCATTTTCGGATTGACCGCCGAGGAAGTTAATGCCACGCGGGCGGCGGGATACGAACCGGCCCGCTACTACGAAAGCGATGCCGAGTTGAAGCAGGCTCTCGACATGATCGCTTCCGACTGTTTTTGTGCGGATGAACCGGGGTTGTTTATACCCGTTTTTGACAGTTTACTTCATCAGGGCGCCTATTCCGACCACTACCTGGTCCTGGCGGATTACCGGTCGTACATCACGGCCCAGGAAGCGGTCAATCGCCTCTACCTCGACCCGGAGGAATGGACGAAGCGGTCGATTCTGAACACGGCCCGTATGGGCAAGTTCTCCAGCGACCGGGCCGTCCACGAATATGCCGCCGACATCTGGAAAGTACAGCCGTTTTTGTGATGCGGTATCGATGCAGAGCCCCGAAGTGGGTGCGCCCCTTGCGGGCACACCGGCATTCAAAGGAGATATGACGATGGTAACCGAAGACCGATCATCGGCAGCGGAGGCCGCAACCGTTTCCCTGGCACGCCTGCCGGTATTCGACGACAAACGCCGGTTGTGGGGCTACGAGCTGTTCCACGTTGGCAGTGCAACCACTCCCGGAGATTCGGTAAACAAAGAAAGCGCGGCCACCAGTTTGGCCAAAAGCGCCTATATCGGATTGCAGAATATGCTGGACCGGGGCAAAAAGATCGTTCTCGACTTCACTGCAAAGGGCCTGCTCGACGATTTACCCTATGTCCTCCCCCCGGTCTCGGCCGTCGTCAAGGTTGATGAAACCGTGTTGTCGACCCCTGATGTCGTCTCGTCGCTAAAACGGTTGAAAGCAGATGGTTTTTTGGTCGCCGTCGACCGATTTACGGGAAGTCCGGACGGCGACCCCCTGTACAGGATAGCGGATATCATCAGCCTCGCCGTCGACGGAAAGCGCAGAGACGATCTGACGGCGATCATGGAATTCGTCCGCCGCTACGACGCACTGGCCATGGCCACCGGGGTGCAAGACCCGGCGTGGTTCGAAGCTTGCCGAGAAATGGGGTTTTCCTTGTATTCAGGCGCTTTTTTCAAAACACCGGATGTCATCAAGCTGCGCAAGATGTCCCCGGCGGAGGTATCGCGCTTCAGGCTCTTGCGGTTGTTTGAAATGCAGGAACCCGATATCGATGTGATGTCCGAAACCATTCAAACCGATGTGTCCGTCAGTTATCGTCTGCTGGCTTATCTGAATTCGGCGGCTTTCGGATTCCCCCAAAAAATAAAATCCATCCGCCAGGCCATCACGCTACTGGGATGGAACAAAATGAAAAACTGGCTGCGTGTATCGTTGATCATGGAGGTGAGCCCCAACAAGGATGCATCGGACCTGATGTTGCTGGCGGTTCAGCGTGGTAAGTTTCTCGAACTGATTGCCGCTGATCACGACTATTGGGGCTTCGATCCGGACAGTCTCAACCTGCTCGGCACTTTTTCGCTACTGGATGTCATGCTCGGTGTCTCAATGGCGGATATCGTGGCCCATCTGCCCCTGGACGCCAAACTCCAATCGGCTCTATGCGGCGAGCCCAACAGCGAGTACGCGCCGCTGCTGCAGCTGGCCCGTCTGTTCGAAGAAGCGCGTTGGCTCGAAGCAGAGAAGATGATTCAACGGCTCAACCTGGACGATCAAAAGGTCAGGGGGGCATTCCAGCGGGCGGTCGACTGGGCCATCGAACTGACGACCCTGTCCGAGGACGACTGAAGACGCAGGACGGGATGCATCGGCATTCAAATTTTGAGGTATTTTTAGATGCGCCCTTAGGCACAGGCAGCAGACAGAACGCATGTCTGAAGGCGAGACGGTCACTTCCAGCCTTTTTTCAGGAGGGCCGCATTGAGAAGCCCGAGGCAATGGGCATATGCCTTCTTCGCACCGAGGGCCTCGTTGCGGGCCGCCTGAGACAGCCCGGAATCCTTTACGGCCTCGTCGGCCTCGCGAAGGTTAATCTCCATTATTTCCATAACGTCTTCGATTTTCACGTCACTTTCCCTGTCAAAGTCATCCCCCTCAACTTGAGAGCGCTGATTTTGCTGATGATGCCGCGTCTATTGGGCCGATAGCACATTACGATAAAAATTAACAGGCTGAATGCTGCGCCGATGATAAAGAACCGGTTATCGACAGATATGGTGACATTCCGGTCTGATTGGGGCGAATACCTAATTCCTAGCGGTACAAGCAACATCAAAGATTCTATAGGAAGGGAAATGGAAGAGCATTATTGGTTGGGGACAATGAACGCCAAGTGCCCAAATGCGGCAACTGCAGGCACCGAAGTTGCCGGTTTAGAGGGTATCGAAAACGACTTTTTTAAATCAATTTTTTTTGAAAACCATTATTTTCGCGTGAATGTTGAGTCCATTAATCATAGTTTATCTGAACGGTCAGCTGAGAGCGATGTTCTCAATGGTCTCGAATTCGGCCTGACTGAGTTCGATGCCATAAGCTGCCAGATCCTCTTTCATATGACCCTCGTTCGTTGTTCCCGTCAATGGAATCATACCGGCCTGCAGGGCGAATCGAAACACGATCTGCGCCGCAGAACATCCCCGTTGCTGTGAAATTTGCTGAAACTCGGGTCGATTTAAAAACGTCGCATTGGCCGTGAGGAGCGAAAAGCCCTGATAGATTATATCATTTGATCGGCACAGCTCTCGAATCGCGGCATCCCATCTTGTGCGCGCAAAACATCGATTTTGAACAAACGCCGGTTTAACTTCTGACTTTTCAACAAGCAGTTGCAATTGATCGTATCCGACATTGGAAATACCGATCAGCTTCACAGAACCGGACTTCTGTAAATTCTCCATTGCCCGCCACACCTCCCAATCGACTTCGGTCAGGCCGCGGCTTGAAGCGGGGCTATGCAGAATATAAGAATCCAGGAACGAAGTCTTGAAATGACCCAGTGAACTTTCAAAGGACTGCCGAACTTGCATCGTGACGTCAGCCGTCGCTTCGTAAGGAAGGCGGTGGTCCTGCCCTGCGACAGAGGTGAATTTCGTTTGCAGGAAAATATGACTTCGCGTCAAATCTCCTTCGTCCAAAGCTTGCCGGACGGCCTTGCCAACAGCGGCCTCATCATAATGACGCCTCTGATTCGCGGTATCGATTCCCAGAAACCCGGATGAGAGGGCCAAATGCGTCAACGCCTCGGTTTGATCTTCTTTCCAGGCCGTTCCATAAAGGAATGTGGGAATCGTCACCCCTCTGTGCTTGGTCACGGGGCGAGAAGTGTCCGCCATTTGGCTCCGCATTATTTCTTGACCAAACGATCGAAGATCTCGACGGCAATCGCCGGGCAGGTGTTGAAGGTGATCCCGGTCAACCGGGTCAGTTCCACCGAGGCCTTTATCGCCTCTTCATTTCCGGGCAACGTGACGCAGAACAGCAGGTCGTATTCTCCCATTAAAACGTGCATGGCATTGACCTCGCCACCCAGATTTTTAATGACGTCGACTGCCTGCTTTGTTCTACTGGCACTGATTTCCTTGATCGCCTCGGAAGTGTATTTTCCGAACATGAAAAAAATAGCCATTTGCCAGCCTCCTTTCAAAAAGGTGTTGGAGCCAGAAATTCTCGCTGAAAACAAGAATCTTATGGATTAGTCCTTCGCCAACTCTTCTAATATATACACCGGAAAATCAATATGTCAAAATGGAATCAGGCGGCCTTTTGGAGAGAGCCGATAAGGTTGTTCCAGATACCGACAACCGCCGGTTTGGCGTCGGAATGACCGTCATATTCGAAGATGGTTCTCCCCTGCACCATGGCGTGCGTAAACGCCGGATCGAAGGGCACGCGTCCGAGAAAAGCCAATCCGCGCCGGCTGGCAAACTCTTCGATCTGCCGGCTTTTTTCGGTGTTGATGTCGAACTTGTTGACGCACACCATGGCGGGCACATTGAAGTGAGCGGCCAGCTGCGCGACCCGTTCCATGTCGTGGACGCCCGATACGGACGGTTCGGCCACGATCAGAACGCCGCTGGCGCCGCCCATGGAGGCGATCACCGGACATCCCACCCCCGGCGGACCGTCGGTGAGAATGAGGTTCAACCCCCGGGCTTCGGCCAGCTTCCTGGCCTCTTGCCGCACCAGGGCCACCAGCTTGCCGGAATTCTCCTCGGCAATGCCGAGCCGTGCATGAACCATCGGGCCGAAGCGGGTCTCGGAGACAAACCATTCGCCGCAGGTGTTTTCCGGAAAATCGATGGCCTTCTCCGGGCAAAAATGGACACAGACGCCGCAGCCTTCGCAGGCGACGGCATCGACCGCGAAGTCCTCGCCGATGGCGTCCCAACGACACAGCTCGCGGCACAGTCCGCATTCCGTGCAGCGCTTTTTTTCGATGACGGCGGTGTGGCCGGATGTAAACGGCTCGCGTTGCCGGATGTCGGGCGCCATGACGAGATGGAGGTCGGCGGCATCCACATCGGCATCACAGAGCACCTTGTTTTCAGCCAGTGACGCTAAGGCGGCCACCAGGCTGGTTTTTCCGGTACCACCTTTACCGCTGATGACAATCAGCTCTTGCATGGCGTTGCTTCCTTCTGCTCTTCAACCATTTTTTTTATGGAAACGTAAAGATGTCGAAAGGCATCCTTCCATTCGGGTTGGGTTTCCACGATCAAGTCCCCGTCGGAATAGGCTTCAGCCACCCGGCGGTCGAACGGGATCTCCATCAGAATGGGGATATTCTCTTCTTCGGCATACGCGTATACCTGACGGTCGCCCATGTCCGCGCGGTTGATCACCAGGCCGTGGGGGATGCCCAACAATTTAACGGCCCCGACCGCCAGTCTCAGGTCGTACAGGCCGAAAGGTGTCGGCTCTGTCACCAGCAACACGAAATCGGTTCCTTTCATCGACGCAATCACCGGGCACGAGGTTCCCGGTGGTGCGTCGATGATCGTGAACCTGTCCGGCAGGGCCAGGGCGCGGACCTTTTTGATCAACGGTGGCGCCATGGCCTCGCCGATCCGCAAACGGCCGTGGCCGAAGGCGACACCCTTGCGGTGCCCGGTCTCGATGACACCCAGTTCACGACCGATTTCTTTGATGGCGGCTGCCGGGCACACGGCCGTGCAGCCGCCGCAGCCGTGGCACATCTCCGGAAACGTCAGCACCGTGTCACCCAGAACGACGATCGCCTTGAATTGGCAAATATTTTCGCATTCGCCGCACAGCGTGCATTTCTCCAGGTCGAGCTCCGGGACAGGCGTGGTAGCGGTTGTCGTGTCCGAGATTTCCGGTTTCAGAAAGAGGTGGGCGTTCGGCTCTTCCACGTCACAATCCAGCACTTGTACGTCGGATTCGACGGACACCGCGAGATTGGTGGCCACGGTGGTTTTTCCGGTTCCGCCCTTTCCACTTGCAACGGTGATGATCATTTTCTGTATCCTGCAGTGTCTTTGGCGCGCTTTTTCAGTGATCGCAGACGTTCGAGCCGGTTTCCAACGAATTTTTCAAATACTGTTCCACGAGGTCTTCGGGGGCCAGGCACGGCGCGCCGGTGATGACCCGGATGTTGTTCTGCGAAAACAACTCGACTGCGCGTTGTCCCATTCCACCGGCAATGATGACATCCGTTCCCAAGTCGTGCAACCAACGGGGCAGCACGCCCGGTTCGTGGGGCGGCGGTGTGAGAACTTCCTTCCTGGTGATGCGGTTTTCCTCAACGTGCAGCAACACAAATTCCTGGCTGTGTCCGAAATGAGCGGTCAGTTTACCTTCAGCAGTGGGAATCGCAAATTTCATTTCA
>Ga0210085_1000745_pt1 | contig 13420 bp, 14 predicted proteins | sample China_Galinas_PW_5_FD_184866 | JGI IMG/M metagenome (GOLD analysis project Ga0210085, IMG submission 184866) | Wetland microbial communities from San Francisco Bay, California, USA, that impact long-term carbon sequestration - China_Galinas_PWC_D1... | ecosystem: Environmental > Aquatic > Marine... | reverse complement strand
AGCTCGCAGGGCGGCCGATTTAAATCGGAATGCCCGGCCGGAATCCTTCGGAACAGGCGGCCGGAATCCTTCGGAACGGGTGGCCGATTTGGCTCAGAATCGGTGGCCGGAATCAGCGGAATACCCATCCGGTCCACACTTGATTTTTGTCACCTTGTTCGCGCAAGGCACGCTTCCGTTCGCCATCCTGTTGGCCAACTCCATCGTGCAGGATGGTCACGGAACGCTCCCCCTGCTGGCGGTTTCCCGCCGAGCGTTCCTCTGGCTGAAGCTGGTGAATATCGCATTCGGCTTCCTGGCCGGCTCCATCGGCCTATTCCTGCTCGCTTGAAAGCAAAAGAGAGTTTTTCAAGCCGCTTCTCCTATCAGGTGTCGTGATCTGGGTGAGACGACACCACCGGAAGCCGGGTCGGCTCGCGATCGTCCGCAAGTGGCATGCGGACGATGCTGTTTATGAGCTTCCTCGTTCCGCTTCAGCTGGGAAGTTTGCGCGGGGATGGGCCCCGGGCCGTCACGACTGGCTCATTGCCACGCCGTCGATGGAGGTATCGCAATCGGGACAGCGGCCATCTTGAATCCGGTTCTGCCGCACGAAGAAGCCGAAGCGCTCGATCAGCAGAGCCCCACATTCGTAACAGTAGGTATTCTCGCCACCTTCTCCCGGCACATTGCCCTCGTAGACGTAACGCAGTCCTGTTTTTTCGCCGATCTCGCGTGCTCGGCGCAAGGTCGCGACGGGGGTGGGCGGATGGACCAGCATCCGGTAGGTTGGATAGTATTGGCTGAGGTGCCAGGGAATCGCCGGATCGAGATCGCACAGGAACTCGGCGATTCCGGTCAGTTCCTCGTCACTGTCATTGAGGTCCGGAATCACCAGGGTGGTAACCTCCACCCACGCCCCAAGCTCGTGATAGAGCCGAATGGCGTCCAGCACGGGCTGCATGCGGGCGCGGCTTATGCGCCGGTAGGACTCCTCACGGAAGAACTTGAGATCGATGTTGACGGCATCGAGCAGGGGCGCGATCTCCCGCAGGGCCACCTCGCCGATGAAGCCGTTGCTGACGAAGCTGTTCTTCAGTCCCTGCTCCCGTGCGAGAACTGCAGTGTCGTAGGCGAGCTCGTAGAAGATGGTGGGTTCGGTAAACGTATAGGAAATCGAAAGGCATCCCGTCTGCTTGGCGGCGCGCACGATCTCGGGTGGCGTGATTGGCTCGCCGGGAACTTCTGCGTCCATGGCCTCGAGCTGGGGACAGATCGGCTCGGGACTGTCGTCTACCTGTTTGGTGACAATTAACTTGGCCGGTCGACGACAACTATCTTGGCCGCTTTTCGAGGCTAAGGTAGCCGGCATTTTCGCAACCAGAAGGAACGCGAATGTCGGGCAAGTCGATCACCATGCAACAGGTCAGGTTATACATGAGCAGCAGAAAGCAAGGGCAGACGCAAGAGCAGGCGAGCGCCAAGGCGGGGGTCAGCGAGCGCAGCGCTCGTCGGATCGAGGGCGGTCAGATCAGCGTGCTGGAGAAAAAGGAGCGGCACTGGCGCACGCGTAAAGACGCGTTCGCGCAGGTCTGGGACAGCGAGGTGGTCCCTTTGTTGGAGAAACAGCCGGGGTTGGACGCCACGACCCTGTTCGAGGATTTGCAAGATCGTCACCAGGGGAAGTTCGGCAACGGGAAGAAGCGCACCTTCCAACGCCGGGTCAAGGCGTGGAAGGCGCTGCACGGACCGGACAAGGAGGTCGTGTTCCGCCAGGTGCAGGAGCCGGGTCGGCAGGGGTTATCGGACTTCACCGAGCTCAAGGGCGTGACGGTGACGATCGCCGGGGAGGCGCTCGAGCACCGTCTCTACCACTTCCGGCTCGCCTACAGCGGCTGGAGCCACGTCACGGTGGTGCTGGGCGGGGAATCCTTCAGCGCCCTGGCAGAGGGACTGCAAGAGGCCCTGTGGCGCCTGGGAGGCGCGCCGTTGGAGCACCGCACCGACAGCCTTTCGGCAGCCTTCAAGAATCTCTCGGTGGAGGCGCAGGAGGATCTCACCGAACGCTACGAGGCGCTGTGTGCCCACTACGGTATGGCGGCCACGCGCAACAACCGCGGCGTCAGCCACGAGAACGGTGCCGTGGAATCGCCCCACGGGCACATCAAGCGGCGCATCGCCCAGGCGTTGTTGCTGCGCGGATCGGCCGATTTCGCGTCCATCGCGGACTACCGCCAGTGGCTCAATGCCCTGGTGGGGCGTTTCAACCGGCGCTGCCGCGAGGCCTTGGCCATCGAGCGCGAGAAGCTCCAGGCACTGCCCGTACGGCGCACCACCGACTACAGCGAGCAGGTCGTGCCCGTGACGACCTCCAGCACCATCGAGGTCAAGCGGGTGCTCTACAGCGTCCCGGCACGTCTGATCGGCGAGCGCCTACGCCTACACATCTTCGACGATCGCATCGAGGCCTTCGTCGGTGCGACCCGGGCGATCACCTTGCCGCGCGTCTATGCCGTCAACCACGATCGGGCACGCTGTATCGACTACCGCCACCTTATTGGCGTCCTGGCCCGCAAGCCGCAGGCGTTCCGCTACTCTCAGCTGCGCGATGACCTGCTCCCGAACGCCACCTACCGGGCGATCTGGCGGCATCTGGACAGCCGACTGGAGGCGCGCGCGGCCTGTAAGCGTATCGTCGGTATCCTCGCCTTGGCGGCCCGTGCCGAGTGCGAGCAGGCCTTGGGGGCCTATCTGAGCGCCCGGATCGCCGCCGGGGACATCCCCAGCCTGCATGCGCTCGAACAACGCTTCGAGCCGGGACGCAACGTCGGCGCCAGGCCGGATCTCGGCGCCCTGCACGGCACGCAGCACCCGCTGTCCCTCTACGACAGCCTGTTGCCCTCCCATAGCCAGTCGATGGAGCTGCACTGACATGGTTCAGACCGCCACCTTACCCCTGATGCTCAAGCAATTGCGGCTCTCAAGCATCGCTCGTCACTGGCAAGCGTTTCTCGGCAAAGCCGAGCGCAACGGCTGGGACAGCGCCCAATATTTGACCGCCTTGTGCGAGCAAGAGCTTGCCGACCGTTACAGCCGGCGCATCGCCCGTTACGGCAAGGAATCCCACTTGCCCGTCGGCAAGAGCCTGGCAAGCTTCGACTTCGCCCAGGTTCCCGGCCTTGCCCGGGCACGGATCGAGGCCCTGGCCGGCTCATCGGACTGGACCCGGCAGGCACGCAACGTCCTGCTGTTCGGCGCCAGCGGCGTGGGCAAGACGCATCTGGCCGCCGCCATCGGCCACGGACTGACCGAGCAGGGCGTACGCGTACGCTACTTCGCCACCACCGCCCTGGTCCAGCAACTGCAACTCGCTCGCGCGCAGCTGCGCCTGGAGGACGCCCTGCACAAGCTCGACAAATACGCCGCGCTCATCCTCGACGATTTCGGCTACGTGAAAAAAAGCGAGCAGGAAACCCAGGTCCTGTTCGAGCTCATTGCCCACCGCTACGAGACCGGCAGCCTGATCGTCACCTCCAACCAGCCGTTCGCCGAGTGGGACCGGATCTTCCCCGACCAGATGATGACCGTCGCCGCCGTCGATCGCCTGGTCCACCACGCGACAATTATCGAGGTCAGCAGCGACAGTTACCGGCGCAAGGAGGCCCTCGGTCAGGTCGCTGGCGAGGCGGCGACAATTACTGCGCCTGAAACGACAATTATCCCGCCCTCGGCGACAACTACATCGCCATCGTTGGGCGTCCAGACCGATGAGGTCTGCCCCGAACCCGCGCCGTCGGGCTGAGGGAGCGGGGGGCCAATTGTCACCGCCTCGTGCGTCTCTGCGGGCGCGACAACTACTCCACGGCAGGCCCCGCCGCGCCCCTGGCCGAGCACGTCCAGTCGCCCTACGGGCTCCTTCCCGTGCTCGGCCAGGGGCGCCCACAACCAACCTACAACACAGGAGACTTCGACCCTAAAGAACAGCGACAACTAACCGGCCAAGATAATTGTCGCTGACCGGCCAAGATAGTTGACACCGGATATCTACCGCCTTGTCGAGCTTCTTCGGCAAATGGTCCTTCGGCCATTGGGAGATCTGCCAATTCTGGCAGTAGGAGCAGCGCAGGTTGCAGCCCACGGTCGAGATGGAGTAGGCATAGGAGCCGGGGTGGAAGTGGAACAGCGGCTTCTTCTCGATCGGGTTGACCTCGCGGGCCACCACCTTGTCGTAGACGAGCGTGTAGAGCTTGCCGTCGCGGTTGTAGCGCACGCCGCAGGCGCCGCGCCCGTTGTTGGGGATACGACAGTCATGTGGGCACAGAGTGCAGAGCACCTTCTTGTCCGCCAGGGGCTCGTAGAAGCGGGCTTCGTGAACGGTGGCCATGAATGCAACTCCAGCACTTGGCTTCGGATCAATTCTTACTTCTGTTCGTGGAGTGAAACCGCCTTTTCAAGACGCTGCACGATTGGCTCCACGTGCTCTGCAGCTCCATGCTCGCCGATCGCTCTCCCGGACAGTGCGGCTCTCGCCAGGCTCGGATCGTAGGGCAGCGAACCTATCACTTTGTCGCGCAGTTTGCCGAGCAGGTCCATCACTCCCGCGGCCATGTCGTCCGACTCCGTCTTGTTCAAGACGAACCAAACATTCTCGAGCCCAATATCTTGCGCGAATCCGTAGATTCTCTCCGCGATGGAAACGGACTCGCGCGTGCAATCGAGGACTCCGAGAATGATGTCCATCCGGTCGGGTATCCTTCGGCCGAAATGCTCGACGCCGGCTTTCTCGTCGATGAGGCTCGCATAGTCCCCGTCGATCATGAAGTCCCGGACAACCTTCTCGAGAGGCCCATCGCAGCCCTGCCCGTACTTTTCGATCTTCCCGACTTGCAGCAGACGCATCGTCCCTTTTTTGAGGTAGTACTCAGGACCGATTTCCTTGGTCAGATCGATCTTCTTCTCGGGAACGGGGACAAAGTCGCCGACCCGTGTGAGCGGACGCGGGTCGTCCACCGGGCAGGTTACCGTCTCGATGCCACCAAAGAATTCAACCAGTGGTTTCGGCTCGCCCTCAATACCTAAACCAAACAGCAGGCGTATGAGTCCCTCCGGGTTCGAAGCATCGCCATCGAGGACCATGACCTCGTAACCTTTTCGCTGCAGTACGGTGGCCATCAGTGCGACAAAAGTGCTCTTCCCGCTTCCGCCCTTTCCGCAAACCAGTACGCGCTTCCGCCGAAGCGGTTTCGTTCGCATGTCCGCTCTCATCTCCTGTGCCGATGCCGCCATTCATTGTTCCTCTCTACACGCTGGAAACCCCTGGCCTCGTCTGCGCGCAGTCGACGCACAAGGACCACAACCCTCGAACCAAGCATCGCCGCGCGGCGATTCCGCTCGCCGTCGACGGTCTAGAACCCGTTCGCCTATTCTCAGTCTATACGCACCGCCGGCGTGTTTTCTGGGAGACGCTGACAAATTGCCATCCGGCAATTCTCAGCATGGAAATCGGGCCTGTTCGCTTAGCGCCCATGAGCGCTCCGAAGTATCCTGCTGAGGCTGACTGCACGAATGGTCCATGCCCCGGTCAGAGACCGCTACCGACGCCAATCTCCACGCCGTGCCGGTGGTACCTGAGCAAAGCGCGGACTACTCGAAATTCAGGGAGATAAGTGGCTCTAGCCGCGCGAGCCCCTTGCTCGCAAAGACACGTGACGGCGTTTGGCCCCAAACCAGCCAATCGATCCAAAGACATCTTTCGCAATCATGGATAAATCGACCGACCGCCCCATGCCACTCGAGCGCTGGGGTTGGTATTCAATCGGCATCAACCTGATTCTAGTGGCAGTGCATGCATGGATTGCCGCGGCTTCCGGGAGTCTCGCTGTCGCTGCCGAGCTCGTGCATAACCTGACAGACCTGTTGGCGGCTGTCGTTGTGCTGCTCGGCTTGAAGCTTTCGGGGCGCCGTTCACGGCATTTCCCCTATGGTCTTTACAAGCTGGAGAACCTGGTCGCCGCCATCCTGGCGATACTGATATTCGTCACGGCCTACGAGATCGTTCGCGACGCAGTTCTCATACCGCCCCGCCCCCTGGCGGTAAGCCCCTGGATGCTTTTTGGACTGGTTATAACGACGGCGATCCCGCTCGTATTCAGCCGATTCGAGATGCGCGCCGGCCGTGCCGCCAATTCACCAGCCCTGATCGCAGATGCCAAAGAATATCGGGTCCATGTGCTCACGACCGGACTGGTATTCGCTTCCTTGCTGGCGTATTGGCTGCACTTCCCGATCGATCGGGTCGTAGCCTTGCTCATCTCAGCCGCGGTCGTAAAGACGGGCTGGGATCTGCTCTCCGATGCCATGCGCGTACTGCTGGATGCGTCCTTGGATAGCGAAACGCTGCTGAACCTGCGCGGAATTGTCGAAGCCGAGCCGGCCGTGGCCAAGGTCGAATGGATCACGGGGCGCAATGCCGGCCGTTTTATCTTCGTCGAAGCAGGAGTCGGGTTGCGTGTCGTGGGACTCGCTCAAGCGCAGGCCGCCACACAGCGCATCGAGGAGAATATCCGTGCAGCCGTACCCCATATCGAGCGGGTGCTGATTCACACCGAGCCCGCCATCCCGACCCACATTCGTTATGCAATCCCGCTTGGCGACCAAACCGGAACCATCAGCCCGCATTTCTGGGAGGCCCCTTTTTTCGCCTTGGTCAGGGTGCACCGCGACAGCGGTGATATCGAAGAATAGCGGATACTGGCGAACCCTTACCGGACGGAAGAAAAGAAGAAAGGCCTGCTCGTAGCCAAGTGGCTGGTCGCCCACAAGATCGACGTTGTATTGGTGAAGCAAAGTCTGGATGGCAGAGGACCCGGCTATGTGCTCCGGGACGCCGGCGTAGTGCTGCGTGAGAGCGACGAGGAGACATTAGCCGAGGCGATTGCATCGCAGCGATCCGCCCTCGGGGTTACGGACCAGTGAGGTTTCACAAGAGAGCTCGACTGTGCGAGCCGCGCATTGATCGACCGATACCAGAATGCCGGATGGAAATCGCTCTACGCTCGAGATAGTTGGCGTCGAATCCCTCGGGGTACGCAGCCTCTGTTGTGCAGTCGCGTTGGAGGACCGGCGAATCCTTATCGATCCTGGGTTGGCGCTCGGCTATTTCCGCCACGGCCAGCACCCGCATCCAGTACAGGTGGCTATCGGTGAACGAGTGCGCAGGCGTATTCTGACGCTCATGGAACAAGCCACCGATGTCGTATTCAGTCATTTTCACGGTGACCATGTACCGCTCACGCACGCCAACCCCTTCCAGCTTTCGCTGCTGAAATTACCGCAGCGCTTTCATGGCCTGCATGCCTGGAGCAAGGGCGCGGATGAAGAAAAAGGCGAAATGCATCGGCGTTTTTGTGATCTTCAGGAGCTCCTTGGCGACAAGCTCACCCTGTCCGAAGGACGCAGTGTCGGTCCTCTCTCGTTCTCCCAGGCGGTTCCACACGGGCGCTCGGGAAGCAAACTCGGAAAGGTGATGATGACGCGCATCAATACGGGGAGCGGGGTTTTCGTGCATGCCTCGGACATTCAGCTGCTAAATGGCGAGGCGGTGGAAGTAATTCTTCAATGGCAGCCGGATATTGTGATCGCTGCGGGGCCTCCACTCTATCTGGAGCGCCTCGAAGAGTCCGCGCTTGCGGATGCCTGGGGCAACGCCCTGCGCTTGGCCGAGCGGGTAAATACCCTGATCTTGGACCACCACCTGATGCGCAGCCAAGCCGGAGAAGCCTGGCTCCGTGAGCTGTCCCAGGCCGCAGGCAGACAAGTCTACTGCGCCGCCGACTTCATGAAACATCCCCGCCTTCTGCTCGAAGCCTGGAGAGACAGGTTGTACCACGCGTTTCCTGTGCCGGACGGTTGGATGGACGAGTATGCGCACGGAAGGTTCGACGTGGAGCCCTTCCTTGAATCCGCCCTTGCGCGGGGAGTGATACCCCCGTTGATTGACCTTCGTATGATCATGAAAGATTCGGAAGAGTCCGACCCGCGTCCTCGTGGTGCTTGACCAGGCACCAGCGCGACCAGAAAAGCAGCGTAGACAAACAGACTCACTATCGCGCCAGGACAAACAGTCCGGTTATCTGATATCTCCTGGTCATTGGCAGTCTTTACCGGGCTTGCCTCGTAGACGGAGCCGATAACGTCTCCTGCGATCGCGCCGAGCATGCTACGTCCTCCCCTGTTCTTCTCTCTTGCGGTACAGCCAAGGCCGTTCCTGCACCATCATCGGAGCGGACTCCGGCAGAGACTCGTGAATCCCGAGCAAGAGATAGCCGCCGGGAGTCAGCCGCGCCGCCAAGCGCTCTGCAACCTCCGCTTGCAACGAGGCCTCGAAGTAGGTGAACACCAGGTTGCGGCACAGGATCAGATCGAAGAGGCCCTCCGGTAACGCTTGGCGGATATCCTGTTCCAGGAAGCGTACCGGTGTACGGTAATCGGCCCGAAGGCAATGCTCGTCTTCGAACCGCTCGAACGCGGCGCGCCAGCTGTCGGGCACATCCCGCAGACTGGTTGCTGGATAGCAGGCACGACGGGCGCGCTCCAGCAGATGGGGATCTGAGTCCGTCGCCAGGATTTCTGGCGCGCACTCGGAAAGCCTCTCGTGATTGAACGCAAATAGCAGGGCCAGGGTGTAGGGCTCCTCTCCGCTGGCGCAGCCTGCACTCCAGATCCGCAACCGGGTCTCGCCGCGGACTCTTGCCCGCTCGGCCAGACGGGGTAGGATCTCGCACTCCAGCGTCCGCCACACCCCCTGGTCGCGGTAGAAGCGGGAGATGCTGATCCGGCACAGACCGCCCAGCCGTGTCCACTCCTGGGGATGTGTCTCCAACAGCGCCCGGTACTCTGTCAGCTCCGTCAGCCCGAGCTCGGCCATACGCCTGCGCAGGCGTCTGCAGACCTGGCGCCGCACGCGGCGGAAGCCGAGCCAGCGCATGCCGAGACGCGGCAGGGCCCACTGCAGGAATTGCGTGCAGTCGACGTCCTTCACGGGGGCGAGCCCGGATGGAGTCATTCCGGTGCCGCAATTTCTTGCCGGGCGCTACCGGCCGAACCAGTGGATCCACGGGATGACGGCATACAGAGCCAGTAGCTGCCCAAGTCCGACACGCGCCCCTCCCGGTCGATGCGCAGACCCGCATTACCAAGCTCATGCTCCCTGTCCTCGGCAATGAACAGCGGGTAGTTCGGTCCCTCGATCCACTCGATGAAGCGGATGAGCCAGCCCCCGTCGCAACCGTAATCGAAGATGAGAACATGGGTTCGGGCGATGCGGGCCGTCTCCCGGACGATGAAGCGGCGAAACTCCGGCGACAGACCGTGGAGGAAGTAGCCCATGGACACCAGGTTGTAGGCGTCGGATTCGATCCGATCGAGGTGTCGGAGATCGAGGTTGCGGAAGTCGACTTGCGGAAATCGTTGCCGCGCACGGTTCAGGAGCTTGTCGGCGAAGTCGAGTCCCGCCACCGCATGCCCGCGCTCTACGAAGGCACCGGCCAGAAGGCCGGTACCGGTGGCCAGGTCGAGCACGCTGAGCTCGGGCGGCAGCGCAAGCCGAGCCAGCACATCCCGGTACTGCGGGAACAAATGCCGCTCGACGATGGGGTACAAGGGTGACATCCGGTTGAAGAAGCGCCGCGCCCGGCGGCGCTCATCGAGAAATGCTTCGCTATCGGTCATTTTTCCCGTGGACTCGCCCTCTGAGCCACCGCAGTGGGACACTGACGAGGGTACCACCTTGTTCGTGCAAATCGGCCTGTAGGCTTCGGGGGAAAAGCAATGGCCAAATACGCCTTCCTCGACGGCGAGCGCATCCGAAAGGCGCATTCGGTCAGACGGATCGATCCCATTTACCAGGACTTGGCGATGGGGCTCGCCCGAATCCCAGAGCTTCGCCACATCAAGATCTTCCCGGAACGTCTTACCGCGTCCAATGTCCTTTCCCAGGACGGCAAGAAGAACCCGGTCGTCAAGATCGGGGGCGACGGTCTCGTCGGCGTGGAGCTGTTGATCGACGCATCCACCAAGGTCGTTCAATTCTACGCGCTCACATCTGCCGTCAAGGGCTGCGGGCGAAAGATGGTCCAGGCGGTGGTCGCTGCGACGCCCGAGGATCGGCACCTGGCCGTGGTCTTCGACTCGAGCGGCGGCTTCTGGCGCAAGATGATGGCAGAGAATCCGCGGATCATTGTGTTCTAATCGTCGCGCTTCGGCCCTCGTGTGACTGTCAACCCTAGTCGGTTCCGCGAGGCTAATCACTCTTTCAGGCGCCAGGGACTACGCTTATAGCATGTCCCGCATCCTGGTCGGCACCACCTCCTGGACAGAGAAGACGCTCGTCGAATCCGGGCGCTTCTACCCTCCCGACGTACACACGGCCGAGGGCCGGCTGCGCTTTTATGCGCACCGGTTTCCGGTGGTGGAGGTGGACAGCTCCTACTACGGCCTTCCCTCCATCCGCAATGCGAGCCTTTGGGCGGAGCGGACGCCCGATGGCTTCGTGTTTAACGTCAAGGCCTTCCGTCTCTTCACCCAGCACCAGACGCCGCCGGACGCCCTCCCGAAGGACGTCCGTGAGAGCATGGCGCCGACAGCGAAGAAAAACCTTTACCACAAGGACATGCCAGCAGAGGTTCTGGACGAGCTGTGGGAGCGCTTTCGATCGGCGCTCGATCCCCTGCGAAGTGCAAGAAAGCTCGGAGTGGTGCTGTTCCAGTTCGCCCCCTGGTTCGTATTCCGCCCGTCGAGCCTGGACCTGATCGCGGCCTGCGCCAAGCGCCTGCCGGGCGACCGGATCGCAGTGGAACTCCGCAACAAGTCCTGGTTCGCCGAAAAGCATCTCGTGGAGACCATCGCCTTCGAGCGCGAGCACGGATTGATCCATGTCGTAGTGGACGAGCCCCAGGGATTCCCGTCCAGCGTCCCGGCAGTGTGGGAGGCCACCTCGCCAGACCTTGCCGTCGTGCGTCTACACGGTCGCAACCGCACGACCTGGGTTAAGAAGGGCATCTCGGCGGCGGAGCGTTTCAACTATCTTTATTCGAGTGAGGAGCTGCGCGAGCTCGCGGGTTCAGTGAACAGGCTCCGCAAGCACGCCAAAGAGCTGCATGTCCTCTTCAACAATTGCTATCGGGACAATGCGCAGCGCAACGCCCTCGACCTTCAGGCCCTGATGAACCCGTAAGACAAAGACCATTTCCGGTCGGGTGTTCACCTTCCGAGTTGCAGAGAAATCGAACGATGCACATCGACCAATACCGTTTCGGCCATATCGACATCGAGGGCCACGGATACGACGCCGACGTGATCATCTTTCCGGACCATGTCCAGGAGCGCTGGTGGCGGCGGGAAGGGCACCGTCTCGCACAGGAAGACCTCGAGACCGTACTCGCCGAGAAGCCGGAGGTGCTCGTCGTCGGCACCGGTTACTACGGGCGCATGCAGGTCCCCGAGGATACGCTTGAAGTCCTGCGCAGCGAGGGCATCGATGTGAAGGTTGAGCAAACGAGCTCGGCAGTGGCGGAGTTCAACCGCCTACAGCGGGAGTGCGCGCGTATCGTCGCCGCCCTGCACCTTACCTGCTGATGCCGATTCGTCCCGTCAAGCGGGCGGACATCCCCCAGATCGCGCGGTTCTACTACGAGATGGTGCGTCGGGCAAACGCCAGCGACTATATTCCGGACCGGATCCGCGCCGGGGCGCCTCGGGTCTATCCGGACGCCTTCTGGCAGCGGCGCCTCCGCCGCTATTGCGTCCTGGTCGCCGAGGACAGTGGAACCATCGTCGGCTTCGTCGAGCTGGCACCCAAAGGTGAGATCGACTGTTTCTACGTCCACGACGGCCATCAGCATCGCGGTATCGGCGCCGCCCTCATGGCCCGGGTCGAGCGCGAGGCACGTGCTCAGGACAACACCTCCCTGCTTGCGGACGTGAGTATCACCGCCGAGCCCTTTTTCCACCGCTTGGGTTTGCCTGAGCAGGCGAGGTATCACTTCTGCACACAATGGTAATCGGACTGCAAATGCAAGCCATTGGGCGCGAGGCACCGGCTTGCTTGTAGATGGGCACGGAGGCTGAATGCGTGTTTTAACAAGAGGAGCAGCGCGATTGATTTTCGATGTTGCGGGGATACGGGCAGCCTCTGCCGCATCTAACGATCACCGGCGTTCGAGAGGTGAGTGACGGCTGGGTCATCGCGGGGATCGGAGCAACAGGAGCGAGAAGTACGGTGACACGCGGTTAGGACCAGGCCGCCAAGAAAGACTATGTGTTTTGGGGGGAGCGCCTCCGTTCACAAGTCGCTCCCAACGTTCACGCGGTCAAAGGACATCGGCCGAGAATTGTTGCCCACCGATACCGCCCTTGGACGGCGGCCTTGCCCGCCAACCGGTTCTGGTCTACTTTCCACTCAAGCTACAAGGGACGGTTGAGAACCCTCCCCCAAACACGGGTATCACGAACGGCACCAAAATGGCCACACTCGAAACGACAATTCCAGATGACCTGTCGCGGCAGGTGCACGCGATCGCTCGTGCGCGCGGCATTCCTGTCCATCTCTTGGTGGAAGAGGCTCTCCGCTGCGTCGTTTCACCGGAACCCTTCGCGAGCGAGTCCGAAGCGCTTGAGGAAATGGAAGCCCTTGAATCGGACGTCCTGAAGGACCTGCCGTGGAAGGAGTGATTCGGGGGGACGTGGTGTTGGCGGCTGCAGCTGGGGACTATGGAAAACCGAGACCGTGGCTGGTGGTTCAGACCGACGTATACAACCATTCAGAACGCCCAGGCTCAATTCTGGCGTGCCCGTTCACTACGCATGAGGAATCCGCGACCTATCGGATTTCCATGGACCTACCATCAGGCGACTCCCAACGACGCTCCTGGGTGATGGTGGACAAGTTGATGGCCATCAAACGCGAGCGCATTGGAGCGAAAATCACGACTGCATCTCGGCAACAGATCGCGGCAGTCGAGGGCGCGATGGCCGACTTGCTCGGACTCCGTGCACCTGACTGACCCGCTGCCTCGCGGGCATCGGGTCGACCACAGGGATCGAATCCACTGCGGGACTTTTGCGGGGATTGGTGATGCTCGGTGCTGCTTCGTGAGGCAATCATGGCAACGGGCGCCCCAGATAACGTTAACGATTACAGTTGGTTATGGGTTGGGATGCTAACTACGAACCAGGTGGTAGGGAGTTCGAATCTCTCCGGGCGCGCCATTTAAGTGTTGTTTTTCAAGCGGTTACAGCCTTGGTCGAACCGCTTTTTTCTTGCCTGATTGGGGGCTGTGCTAGATTTGTGCTAGTTTCCCGGCCCCGGCTCAGATTGTGCGCGTAGTGCGCCAAGTGCTCGGCGGACAGATGAGCGTACCGCCTTACCATTTCGTAGTCTGAC
>Ga0210085_1000744_pt1 | contig 13425 bp, 10 predicted proteins | sample China_Galinas_PW_5_FD_184866 | JGI IMG/M metagenome (GOLD analysis project Ga0210085, IMG submission 184866) | Wetland microbial communities from San Francisco Bay, California, USA, that impact long-term carbon sequestration - China_Galinas_PWC_D1... | ecosystem: Environmental > Aquatic > Marine... | reverse complement strand
GGGTCCGCTGGCTGTAGTCGAGCAGACTTTCAGCGAGTGCGTTGACATATTGGGCCTGAAAGTAAAGATCGAAGTTACTGGAGAATAGACGATCCAGCGGATAGGTAAGGTCCAGCTGCAGCGATCCGCCTTCTTTGGCCCAGCCGAGGTGGGAATCCAATACGAAGCTGTCGGCTTTACCGAACTTCAGCTCGACATCGAAGTAGCCCCTGTAGTCGCTTAAATCCGGATTCGTATCGTCACTGTTGGCCACGTATGCCCAGACCCTGGGGGCGGCATACAGACCGAATTTGCTCGTCTGGTCGTAAAATATGACCATCGGTTTGAGATAAAGGAAATTCGTGCTTCTCGACAGGTCCCCGCCTCGGCCATTGGATTCGTGCTGGAAACCGCCCTGCAGAAAGAATCCCCTGTTGCCGGGGATGGACGTCTTTATGTTTGGCGAAACCAGGAAGAATTCAGGTTTGTAGCTGGTGTCTTCAAACGGTTGTGAAGTCGATTTCAAATCCCAGAAAGAAGTCTGGGTGTAGGCGAAGTGCAGACCCGAGATCCAGGGCAGGCGTTCGGCCAGGGTGCTTTCGGGATTGAAAAATCGATACTTGAAACTGACCTGAAACTTGCTGTTTTCCGGATTGGCACCCACCAAAAGGTACATGGGATTGTAGGCCCCGATATTGACGAGGTACGGTTGGTAGAGCATCTGGATATCTTCCAGGGTGGGCAATTTTTCCGATTCGTTTTCAGAGGTCTCGGCGGTTTTCTTTGATGCCGGGGGCGAGGGCGCTTTGCTAAAGGCCACAAGCAGGGAGGCGCCCTCGAAAGATGGTATTTCCAGTCGGACCGGACCATCAAAACCATCCGGAACGAGGAAAACGTAACGGACTTTCAAAAAACCCATCGGCACGATAGTCGCAGATTGTGCCGGCAGCGACGTTTCGGGATATGCCGCGACTCGCGCAGTTTTGGTTTCGGATTTGACGAGGCAGATCAGGCGGTCGGGAAGATCGATGACGACGTTTTCCTTGCCTGTATTGTGGATGTAAATGCCGATCGTTTTCTTTTGCCCGGCTTGCAGCGGCTCTGCCATCGGGGCAATGAGCGTTTCGACCCCGTCAGCGGCAGCTGGCATGGCAGAGAGAAGGATCAATAATGCAGTAATCGTTTTCATCGTTTTGTCCTTTTTTTTATTTGATCCTATAGCATATTATGAAGCCTATCGATATTAGAGGGAAAACATGAATCGTTCTCATTACAGCTTCTGGATGGATTTTCTTGGAAGGATTGGTGCATCTATATCCCCTTAAGCATTCCGGGTTCAAGGGGTCGCTGTACAGTTTCGTGACGGTCCTTGACAGGATCAGCGTTTTCGCGATACTCATGGTTTATAAGAATTTTTATTTGGATGGCTCCCGATGCCGCCCCTATTCGGTCATAATCCCACCCTGTTGTCCCGCAGGCAGTTTCTCCAACAGACCATTCAGGCCTCTGCCCGTTTGGGACTGTGCGCCTCCTCTGCGTGGCTGCTTTTAAACGCTGCCGGAGCCGGTCACGCCGATTCGTCTTCCCGACCCATCCCATCTCAAGGACGATCGACTGCGCCGCCGGCCCGGTACTGGATTTCGGCCAACGCAAAGAACGTTGACTGTCTCGCCTGCCATCTTCCTGGAGAAGTCGACCAGGGGCCTTTTTTCGAACACGAGCACCGGTATGTCCGATGCCTGCTGTGTGCCCAGAATTGCCTGCTGGCACCCGGCGATCGCGGCCGGTGCCGGGCCCGGATCAACGACGGCGGGGTGTTGAAAAGCCTGGTTTACGGGCGGCCGGTGTCGGTTCACGTGGACCCCATCGAGAAAAAGCCGCTCTACCATTTTTTGCCCGGCACGGCAGCCTTTTCGCTGGCAACGGCCGGATGCCCCTTGAGCTGCCAATTCTGTCAGAACTGGGAAATTTCACAGGCAAAGCCCGAAGATTTCAAGGGCCCTTTCGTGCCACCGGAGGCGATCGTTTCGGCATCTGACGAGCGCCAGGCTCCGATCATCGCTTTTACCTACAACGAACCCACCGTCTTCACCGAGTATATGCTCGACATTGCGGCCATGGCCAAACCCAAAGGCATCCGCAGCGTCCTGATCAGTTGCGGCTTCATGAATCGAGAGCCCCTCAACGACATGTGCCAGGCTCTGGATGCCATTAAAGTCGACCTCAAGGGATTCGACCGCGCCTTTTACCGCGACGTCTGCAAGGCCGAGTTGGACCCGGTGCTGAAAAGCATCCGAACCATCGCTCAGCGAGAGGTTCATCTTGAAATCGTCAATCTGGTGGTGCCGACCCTGAACGACTCCGACGCCATGCTGAAAGATCTGATTCGGTGGGTGCTCGATGAGGTGGGACCCGATGTGCCCATCCATTTCACCCGCTTTCATCCGGATTATAAGATGCTGAATCTTCCGCCCACCCCGGTCGGAACCCTCGAAAAAGCCTATGATCTGGCCCGGGCGGCCGGAATTCGGTATCCCTACGTGGGCAACGTGCCGGGCCACCCCGGCAACAACACCTATTGTCCGGATTGCGGAAAGACCGTGATTCGGCGGACCGGATTTTTCGTTACCGAAATGCAGATCGAAAAGGGATCTTGCCGTTATTGTCATGCGCCCATTGCCGGTGTCTGGGCCTGACCCTTCAGCTCTAAAGGATGGTGCCCATGAATCACAGCCCGCTGCCTTCGAAGCGCCGTCACCACCCGCTCCGAACGGCAACCAGAGGCTTGCCATCGCGGGCCGCAGGCGTCTGCATCGCCATAGTGATCGGTGCCGCCCTTTTGGCAATTCTTCTCGGAGCCGCCCGGACCGCGTTCGCGGCAGAAAACGACATCCGGCCGCCAGCAGCTGCCGGGCGTTTCTATCCCGGCGATCCCGCAAAACTGAGAGCCGCCGTCCAGAGGTTTCTGGCGGATGCCGTGCCGGCGGCAACCGAGCGCCCAATCGCCATCGTATCGCCCCATGCCGGGTACATCTATTCCGGTCAGATCATGGCCGATGCCTTTGCCCAGGCTCGCGGTCATGCATACCAACTGATCGTCCTGCTGGGTGTCAATCATACGACCCCGGGCTTTGACGGCGTTTCAGTCTATTCCGGAAGCGGTTTCCGGACGCCGCTCGGTATTGCCGAAATCGATACGGGTGCCGCACTGCGGCTCGTAGACCATTTTCCCGGGGCAGTATTGGATACATCGGTGCATCGCGACGAACATTCCATCGAGGTCCTGGTACCCTTTGTCCAGGTGGTCTTTCCGGGAGTGCCGATCCTGCCGGTCATCGTCAGCCTCAAAGACGATGCTGCCTGTGCCCGTTTTGGAGAAATCCTTGCCCAAAGCCTGGCCGACCGCAAGGTTCTCATCGTGGCCAGTTCGGATTTATCACACTATCCGCCATATGCCGACGCGCGGCGACTCGACCGCAACACCCTGCAAGCCATGGCGAGTCTCGATATCAACCGGTTCATTCAGGTTGTCCGTAGCCAGGAATCTTCCGGCCTTACCGGTTTGTCGACCTGCGCCTGCGGAGAGCAAACAGTCCTGGCGGCCATGGCCGCTTCGAAATATCTGGGAGCTTCGGCGGGCGCTGTCGTCAGTTATGCCAACTCCGGCGACGCCCTCGTGGGAGACCGCGACCGGGTAGTGGGATATGGGGCGGTGGTGTTTCACGGGGGTGCGCCGCGAAGCGGAGACCAGTCGTTTCCTCGAATGTTCAGCCATATCGAACCCGCACCCCTTTCGCCTCCTCAGCAGCGGGACCTGCTCAATTTCGCCCGTAAAAGCCTGACCCAATTTATCGAGACCGAGACTTTGCCCCTACCGCGGCCCGCCGATCCACTGCTGTTCGCCTGCCAGGGTGCTTTCGTCACCTTGAAGCGTCACGGTGAGCTGCGGGGGTGCATCGGCCACATGGGGGGCGACCTGCCGCTTTGTCATGTGGTTGGCCGCATGGCCCTTCAAGCGGCTTTCAACGACCGCCGTTTTTCGCACCTGAAGGACTCGGAACTCGAAGAGATCACCATTGAGATATCGGTGCTGACGCCCTTGCGGCCGGTGGACGGTCCGGCCGACATCGTCGTCGGCCGAGACGGGGTGATGCTGCGACAATCCGACCGCTCGGCGGTGTTTCTGCCCCAGGTGGCGACGGAGCAGGGGTGGAATCGAGACGAAATGCTGGGTCATCTCTGCCGCAAAGCGGGACTTTCCGAGACGGCGTGGAAGGACGGCGCCTCCTTTTACACTTTCCAGGCCCAGGTTTTCAGTGAAAGCCGGCTCCAGCCGTGATCCTTGCCTTGTTTTCCATCGGCTTCATTTCGATCATGGGACAGGTCATCCTGCTCCGCGAGCTGAATGTGGCGCTGTACGGGGTGGAGTTGATATACATCCTGGCCATGGCCGTCTGGCTTCTGTGGTCGGCCGTCGGCGCAGTGATCGGCCCCAGATTCCAAGTCCCAGAGAAATCGACGGTTGGCTGGGCCTTTGCCGCCTTTGCCACCGCTTTCTGCTTGGATGTCTTGTTTGTCCGATATTTTCGGACCCTTGCCGGGGCTTTCGCCGGCACGTATCTCCCTTTCCCTGTTCAGCTCGCTGCTCTTGGAATCGCCCTCTTGCCGGCAGGTCTTCTGATGGGTCTTTTGTTCCAGTGGTCCGGAAAGATCCTGGTGGCCCAGGGCGGTCGCCTGGCCCGGGCTTACGCTATCGAAAGCATCGGGGGTGTGGTCGGCGGCGGCGGGGCCACCCTTTTTTTCTTTGCCGGAATCCAGAATCTCGCAGCCGCGTGGATCTGCGCCGGTGTGGCCGCAATAACCTGGACCGGGCTCTGCTTCGGTGGCGTGCGGCGCCTGGCGATCGGCACGATGACAATATGCATCTTTACCGCCGGCTTTTTTTTTATTCCCTCGATGGACCTCGCGACGACCCGCTGGAACCATCCGGATGTCGTCGCCACGCGGGATTCACCTTATGGCCGGCTGACCCTGACGCGGCAATCGGATCAGTTTGCGCTTTTTGAAAACGATGTGCTCAGTTTTGAAACCCAAAGCGTCGATGCCGAATCCCTGGTTCACTTGGCGGCATTGAGCCTGGCGCGCATAGACGCCGCGGCAGTGCTCGGCGGGGGGATGGAAGGCCTGCTCTTCGAACTGATCCGGCACCATCCCCGAGCCATCGACTATGTCGAAATCGATCCGGCGCTGATCGATCTGCTTCGCCGGCATCTCCCGGGAGACTGGACCGCCGTGCTCGACCGCCCTTCGGTTCGCGTCGTGCAGGACGATCCCAGGCGATTCCTCGAAACAGCCGGCCTCTACGACCTGATCCTGATCGGCATGCCCCAGCCGGACTCAGGCGCCGGCAACCGCTTCTATACCCGAGAATTCTTCCGGCTCAGCCGCCAACATCTTCAACCAGGCGGCATCCTGGCCTTTCGAATGCGCGCCGGTGAGAATATCTGGTCGCCTGCGACAGCATTGCGGAATGCTTCGGTCTGGCAAGCGCTGAAAACCGAATTTCCCCATGCCGTGGCCCTGCCCGGCGCCCCGGTGATTGTTCTGGCTTCCTTGAAGCCGGTTCCATCAGAGCCCGAAGAGCTCATCAGCCGCCTGGAAAAACGCCGCATCCGAACCCGTCTGGTGTCACCACCCTACATCCGGTATCTCTTTACAAATGACCGGTTCCGTGAAACGGCCCAAATCCTGAAGGCCGCCCAGGTGGCTCCAAACACAGACGCCCATCCCATCAGCTATTACTACTCGGTGCTGATCTGGCTTTCCAAATTCTTTCCCGCCCTCATCCATGTTCACCCCTCAGAGCCGGGCGGTGCGGCCGTGCCCGTGTTTCTCATTTTAGCGGTGATAGCGATAGGATGGCGATTGAGACGAAACCGCCGCTTGCATGATATTTTCTGGATGGCGGTGGCCGGATTTGTCGGGATGGTTCTGGAAACCCTGGTGCTGCTCTATTATCAGGCCGGCGAGGGAATTCTTTATCAAAACATGGGATGCCTGATCATGGCCTTCATGGCCGGGCTCTGGGCCGGCGCCCGCATGATCTCTCACCTGTCGACAGATAGAAGCCGAACGATCCGAATCGGGGCCACCGTTTTTGTCGTGATCGGACTGGTTGGAGCGGTGCTGTTCGGGATGATCATAACCCACATGCGCGTCGGTCTCTTATCGTCAGCGCTCCTCTTGTTTTTTACGGGTGCGGCCGTGGCGGGCATTTTTGTCGTAACCGGCAGCGGCGCTATGGCCAAGCAGCAGAGGGCCGCCTCGGAAATCTACGCCGCAGATTTGACCGGTGGATGTCTCGGGGCCCTCGCCGGGAGTATCTGGCTGGTCCCGTTTTTGGGAATACTCCCCACAGCCGCAGCAATGGTCGGGGTGTCTCTGGCGGCGGTCGTCCTGATTCGAGCGTGATGGCTCAAAGCGCAATATAGGCTTTAAGATAAAAATTTTGGACTGCGTTATCGGTCGTCGGCGTATTACAATACAGCCTTCTCCCGCTTGCCTTGCCCAAACCATTATCTTAAAGCCTATAGAATGGGCTTTTCGTCTATGACGTCACTTTTCAACTGAAAAAAAATCAACAATTGTCATACATTCTGATTATCTCGCCGGATCCTTTGCCTTCAACACTTTTCACATAGCCGTTTATCACTTTTTTCATCGGTATGGGATTATGACCGGGGAAAAATGCCTCGTATTTTTCTACTGCATCTTCGACAAGCCCGGATGATACAACATTAATTCTGATTCCGTTCTTTAGTTCCAAGGATGCCGCTTTGACAAAACTGTGAATTCCTCCATTGACCATAGCGGCACTTGTGGTCAACACCACAGGATGATCCGCTAATATTCCCGTAGAAAGTGTAAAAGAACCACCGGCATTCACGTAATTCTGTCCAATTCTGACGAGATTCACCTGGCCCATCAGCTTACTTTTCAATCCCACGTAGAAGTCTTCCTCGGTCATTGAATCAAAGGCGGCCCATTTAGCCTCGCCGGCGATGCAGACAACTGCATCGACGTTTCCAGCGGATTCAAACATTGCTTCGATAGATTTGCTATCGGCAATATCGACAACGATATCTCCAGAATTTCTTCCACCAATTATGATGTCGTGTTTTTTCGAGAAATGATCGCTAACCTTTTTTCCAATTGTGCCTTTTCCACCGATTACGATAATTTTCATTTTTCTCCTCATTAGATGGGTCGCTCTAGTTCTCGTATCTATCATCGCGCATGTAATGTCGTTTTCACTTGGTTCGAAACAATTTTAGGCCGGGTGATCGGAACATATCACGAAGAAGGTAACATCGTTTTGTCATCCTGCAAGTAAACCGGGAAATTACGGCAAATCACGGCGACTTCGGAGGCGACACGCTTAAGAACTTCCTGCCGGCCGGCATTGCTCAAGGCGGCATCGATGAGGCCGACAATACGTCTTGCATCGGATGTTTCAAGTCCCCGGGCACTTATGGCCGCGGCGCCGACCCGGATGCCACTGGCGCGATCGGGTGGCTGCGGGTCGTTGGGGATTACATTACGGTTGACGATGATACCGGTTGATTCAAGTACTTCTTCGGCGGCCCGGCCGGTCAACCCTTTGGGCCGCAGATCCACCAGAACCAGATGATTGTCGGTACCGCCGGAAACGAGGCGATAGCCCTGCTTTTTAAATTCCTCAGCCATGGCGGCGGCGTTGGCGACGATCCGCTTCTGTACCGCTGCAAATTCGCGGGTGGCGGCCAGGTGAAAGCAGACCGCTTTGGCGGCCACCTGGTTCAGCGCAGGGGTGCCCTGACTGCCCGGAAATACCGCCCGATCGATCTGCCGGCGATACTTTTCCTTGCAGATGATCACCCCGCCGCGACCGCCCATAAGGGTTTTATAGGTTGTGAAGGTGACGAAGTCACTGACCGGCACAGGGCTGGGAATCACGCCGGCTGCCACCAATCCGGCAATGTGGGCCATGTCGACCAGCAGATAGGCGGAAACGCTGCGGGCGATACCGGCCAGGCGCCGGTAATCGATCAGCCGCGCATAGGCGCTGGCACCGGCCACGATCATGCGGGGCGTGAAGTCGGCCGTCTGCTTCGCGATCGCGTCATAATCGAGCTGTTCCGTATCAGGATCGAGACCGTAATGAGCGAAACGAAAACACTTGCTGGTGATTGAAGCGGCGTCGCCGTGGGACAGGTGGCCGCCGTGCGACAGCCGCATGGAAAGGATACGGTCGCCGGGCTTGAGAACCGCAAAATAGACTGCCAGGTTGGCCGAGGTTCCGCTATGGGGCTGCACATTGATGTGATCTGCTCCGAACAGCTTTTTGCCGCGTTCCACGGCCAGGTTTTCAAGGTCATCGGCCTGGGCGCAGCCGGCATGAAACCGCCGTCCCGGGTAGCCTTCAGCCGCCTTCAGGTTGAAGGCGGATCCCTGGGCCTCCAGTATCGAAAGCGGGGCATGGTTTTCGGCTGCGATCAAATCGATTGTGTTCTCGATACGCTCTTTTTCAGCCTCTACGATCCGGAAAACTTCCGGATCATGAGAGTGAAGGTGCTTCATTACAGTTCCTCTCGGAATGGATGGTTGTGCTGCCAGTTGGCAATGAATAAGCGTTTCAAACTATCACCAACGCGTAAATTGAAAAAACGATTTCATCATATCCCGGCTACAATGGCAATGGATATGGCGCTCCGGTCGCACCGTCGATCTATGACCTCGATGGAGATGGCCAGCTCGAAATTTTCGTTGCAAATTTAAAAAGAAGGGCTATTTTCCCATAGGTGCCAACCTATTTTTCAGCGAACCCTAACCGGTTTTGGACAAAATCTCATGCACTCAAAAAATTTACGAAAAGAGGATATCGAGGCAGGCATTGCACTTTTAGAGCAGAAGATAGAAGATGGTCGGTATCTACTGAAATACAGGCCTCTGAATAACAAAATGCATGCCGCCTGGAGCGAGGAAACCCGAAACTGTTTGATAAAAATTTACGGCCCGAGTTCGCCAAACGTTCGCAGCCTGGAGTCGACCGTAGGCGCCACTCCCGTATGGATGGGAATGCCGCCGGAGGTTGCCGAAACATACCAGGCGTCCCGATTGGAGAGGACGGTGGCAATGTTGAAAAGCTGCATCGTCTCCTTGAAGCGGAAGGCCGGTAATTCGGGGCGCGAATAGATATGGCCTTTAAGCAGGCAGTAAAAAGTTAAACTGATGGGAAATTGTTTTCACATATTCAGAGAACTATTTCCCTTATTTTAAGAATCACAAAAAGGCAATTAATGTATAACTATATGTAATTGAACAATAAATTAAAAGTATGTTATATTTGCACATTTATTGCAAAAAGCCATTCTAATGTGCGTTGGATCGATCGCCGGCAAAGATCCGCTCGTCTTTTTATTTTAATTCACTTATGGAGGGGGATGACATGAAGAAACTGATAGTGATCGCTTTGATAATGACCCTATACACCATTGGTTGTGGACACGTTGCAAAGGAGTCCGGGTTTTACGACCACAATGCAATGTACAAGAACTTGGATCATATGAAATTCAGCATGTGGGGTTATAAGAGCCCGACGACAGAAGTCGCTCAGGCATCGACCAGTGAAGAGTGGTGGGGAATTGACATTCCCTATGTACCCGCAAAGTAATATAAGGTTCAAAGTGTTTTGTTTATGAATCCTACCGCCTCATAATTTGCGGAAGCGCCCTCATTACTCACGTAATCAAATACTTTCAGGCGGACCATTTCTTATATTGGGTTTGGATTGATCGTTTTTTTTCACCAGTACAGTCGGTCTTGAAGGGTGGCTTGCATGCAGGCCGCCCTTCATCGACCTTGAATTTTCTTTTTTTCTTCCCTGCGCTTGATCCTGTTCTGATCATCGATACACAGGTCAGTTTCAACATTTCGCCTCCTCTCCTCGATGACTGTTGAACCATAGGGATGGTAAATTCGGTTGTGTCTGTTGAGCCCGTTACGCCTGTTGAGCCGGTTGTGTTAGGCTATGGCTGTGACAAATTCTATTCTCGTGTTAAAAGCCATGGCCCTTCGGGCCACCACGGTGCAGGAGAATTCTATTTTCGAAATAAACAATGGCCTCAATTCACCTTGGTTGCCTCCCGGTGCACGTCCAGTGGAACCGGGCGGGTCAAGACTACCGTTTGACCTCGACCCAGGTGGCCAGGGCCCGCCCCAAGACCTCACCGGATTCAGACAACAGAGCCGTGGCGGCCTGATGCTTGCGACCTTCCGATTGAATCGGCCATCCGACAATCACACAGCGGTCGCCGGTGTTCGGGTTGTCTCGTATAGCGGCTGCCAGTCGGCCGAGAAGCATGTAACGGTGAGTCTCCCTGTTGATGGCAAAGTAACCGGGACAGTCGAGAGCCGCCCAGACATATTCAGTGTTCACCCTGCCGGTATCGTCGCAAAGAGAACGGTGCGGTATCCAGGGGGCCGCGACGCAGTTATGTCCGGAAAGCGGACCGGCGAATATCCGCAATCCGTCTCCAGTTTTGCGGTCAGGGCCGCACACAAAACAGGTCGGGTAGAAATGATCACGAAAGCCGGTGTAAGCCTCGGCTGCCCGTAGGGCCTCGTCAAATGACGGTGTGAATGGAACGGGAAGATTCAGCCTGGTCCGACGCCCTTCGGCCACCGGACCGGATTCATCGCTCAGAGACACCCGGTCGCTCCCGTGGATGACCACATCCAGTGGCGTGTCCAGCGGCGGCGGACGACGCAGGGTCACCTCGACATCGCCTTCTAAAAACACAGCCGCCGTTACCCGATTCCGGCGGCCCGCAGAAACGACGGTCGATTTTTACCCGCGTTGTCATGTTCCCTTCCATAGTTAAAAGACATATATTATCAGTTGAAAATCGCCTGATGGGTTGAAGGATTTTGAGTTGACCGTTAGCATTTAGTGTCAATAATACTTTGAAAATTTATAACCGCAACGTTTACATTTCAAGGTTAAGATTTCATAAAGAGCTTGCCACGTGGTCAAGGTCCCTTTCAACCCTATGACGGGTGAATATTTGGCTGATGTGATCATAAGCAATAAGATGTAACCTATCAGCAGTTACGCAAAATTATGATAAAAAAGGAACTCGCTATGACTGGTGCGGACATTACCGTTTATGGCGCCTATTGGTGTCCCGATTGTCGTCGCAGCAAGCAATTTTTAGGCGAACACCAGATTCCTTACAATTGGGTTGATATTGAGGAGGATGAGAGCGGTGAGGCGTTCGTCATTAAAACGAACCAAGGCAAACGAATCATTCCCACCATCACTTTTTCTGACGGCTCCTTTTTGACGGAGCCGAGCAATGCAGAGCTGGCCGCTAAACTGGGATTGAAGACCAAAGCAAGCCGCAGCCATTACGATCTGATCATTTTGGGTGGTGGTCCAGCCGGACTGACCGCGGCGCTCTATACTGCTCGGGAGTTCATTGACACCCTGGTAATCGAACGCGCTGCCTTCGGCGGACAAGCGGCCGGGACGGAGCGTCTTGAAAATATGCCGGGATTTCCTGAAGGAATCGGCGGAATGGCGTTTTCCCTGCGCTTGCGGGAGCAGGCTGAGCGTTTCGGCGTGGAACTGCTTCAGGCTCAAGAAGTGACGGGCGTTCACACGCAACACAACTATCACTGCGTTCAAACGGGCGATGGTGAAGAGTACAGTGCTCGCGCAGTTCTCGTGGCAACCGGCAGCCGCTACAAACGGTTAAATGTCCCGGGTGAAAGCGAACTTATCGGAGCGGGCGTTCACTTTTGCGCCACCTGTGACGGCCCGTTTTATCGTGGCAAGAGAGTTGCGGTTGTCGGCGGAGGCAACAGCGCCGCCGAAGAGAGTCTTCTGCTGATCAAGTTTGCGTCACATGTCACCATATTGGTGCGAGGTGGCGAGCTCAAGGCAAGCCGGATCATTCAAGAAAAAGTCCTAACCCATCCCAAAATTGATGTGCGCTGGCACACTGAGGTAAAAGAATTTCACGGTGAGAACGCAAAGCTCACCAGACTGAGTGTGGTCGATAACCAGACAAAAGAGACTGAAGAGCTGGCAATGGATGGTGCTTTTATCTTCATTGGGTTGGATCCCAACTCCGGCTTTCTTGCCGGCAGTGGCGTTTTGCTCGATCGATGGGGCTTCATCGTCACCGGCCATGATCTCGTTCACTCCGGTGAGCGGCCGGCTGGTTATCAAAATCGTGAGCCGGCTCTGATGGAAGCGAGTGTTCCAGGAATATTTGCTGCCGGAGATGTAAGGGACAAGAGTACCAAGCAGGTGGCAAGTGCTGCCGGTGAGGGAGCGAGCGCGGCACTGATGATCAGAGAGTACCTCAAGAGTGTCTGAAAGAATATTTCATTTTCGCGATGAAGAGACTGGAGTTGGAATATTGCGTTGCGCATGACTTTTACACGTAAAAAACAAGAGAGACCGATTTGCATTCAGGGGCAGGGACCCAGTTCCGGATAATCGGTGATCAACATGTCTGCCGGCCAGGTGCAGAACTTATCGATATCCTCTCTGGTGTTGGGCGCAAACAGGACGACCGCCACTCCGTTGTCACGGGCCTGCTTGACCGCAGTCCGGGTGATCACCTGCTTTGGTCCGGCGACCGCCCCGGCATTTGCCGCGCGGGCCTTTTCAAGAGGGTTGCGCCATCTCAGCTTGGTGAGCCATCGCGCTATAATCGCCGTCAGGACGGGATTTTCTGTTGCGCTGAAGGGCGGATAAGACAAAACGGCAACAAAATTGGTGGTAATCGCCGATCGGTAGGCACTCAGACTTTCGGCCGAAGGTCCCTCGATATACAGTCGATTGGGCAATCTGGCGGCTTCCAAACGCTTCGATATTGCGCCGGCATAGGCTTCGGCGCTCGCCGTTAGATCGCCATCGATCTTGACATCCAAGTACAACACCATTTCCGGTGCGCTTTTCAATGCCTCCAGAACTTCATCCAGCGTCATTATTATTTCGGCTTTGGGGGTGACCTGTGGAAAGTCCTTATCCGGGATTCCCCCGCAAGCGAATTGAGTTTGAAGCTCTGCCAGGGATAAATCACGGATGAGGATGCGATCACCAATCGGCTCCCCCGATGTCCTTCGGCACAGGGTGGTGTGAACCCATGGATCGTGGGATAGGACCGGGTGGCCGTCCTTTGTGAGGGCAATATCGATCTCGATGCCTTGGTAACGCTTGGCGATGCTGTTTATCACGGCCGTCCGCGAATTCTGGGGCCACTGTCCCCCTCCCGCCCGGTGAGCTATAATCAGCGGTGAATTGTGAAGGTCAGGTTTTACTGTACCGGCGGTGCTGGTGCAGCCGGTTGTCAGCCCTAAAGCGGTAATGATGACAAAAAGTCCGATCCAAAC
>Ga0210085_1000743_pt1 | contig 13426 bp, 17 predicted proteins | sample China_Galinas_PW_5_FD_184866 | JGI IMG/M metagenome (GOLD analysis project Ga0210085, IMG submission 184866) | Wetland microbial communities from San Francisco Bay, California, USA, that impact long-term carbon sequestration - China_Galinas_PWC_D1... | ecosystem: Environmental > Aquatic > Marine... | reverse complement strand
ATCAGTTGCAAGCATCCCCGCTCCTGGCTCACGGCCAACCCCTGTGATCTTCGATCACAGGACGTAATAATAACACTTTGTTACTTATAGAGAAATAGATTCAGATGAACTTTCGGTCCAGGCACTAATTTCCACTTTCAGGCGCGGTCGGCTTCCACGCCCTCGACATTAACTTTCTGTAATCATCGGCGCCTCTGTATGATTCCAATACGAGGGTCGCATCCCTTTGCTGCCAGATTAATATGGCGAATCACTGGGTTGCGCTGCTTTTCTCAGCTCTCTTCAGAGCCGTATAGACGCATTTGTTCTTTCATTACGCCTATGTCACAAGGCGAGGTCCTCATGCGTCATTCATTTGAGGTGTATTGTTGTACAGCCCCAATTGCTCTGTATGGCGCCGGTGGCTCTACCGACGCATCGCTCCATATGCGAATACGATCCGCACCTCTGGTGCCGGAGAGGTTTTCGCCCCAACGACCGGCATGTGGCGTTGGTGCAAGCAGTGGGCACCTGGGACGATGTGGCACGACTCGAAGGGCGACCACCAGCCCGACTGACCAGCACCGCTTCCGTCCCGCGATAAAAGAAAAAGATCTGAGGGACAATGGGATGGCTCGTGGCAAGAAGCGGCGAACCGCGGGACGGAGCCGTGCGTCTTCACCGACGGCGATCGTCGCCGGGGTGCGATCGCAGAGAGTCGACCAGGGGCGGCGGCCCTCTCCGCGGGACGTCCTCGCGGATTCGCTCCGAAGTGGACCACCGGTCGTTGGAGACTGGGATCGGCAAGACTTCCACGAGGACCGGCTCGACGCTGCCGGTACTTACCAGAGTGAGGCGTTCTGGGGCATCTGGGTAGAACATCAGGACTATCTGCGCCGGCACACCCTGCGCTGGATGTCCAACAACACCGCAGACGCAGAGGACGCACTGAGCTGCGCCATGCTGGTTGCACAGCGCAAGTACCCGCTGCATGCCCCATACATCGGGAATCTTCGCGCCTGGCTGACCCGGCTGGTCCACAATGTTTGCATGGACCATCACCGCTCCCGCAATCGCTTCGACCGCCTCGACGGCGTCTACGACGAGGAGGGGCCCGGCGGAGATCGGCTTCCTGATCATCACTCCTCCACCCCGGGTCCGGACCACGTGGCGCTGACGCACGAGACCCTGGGCCTCTTGGAGAAGGGCCTGCGCGGGCTCTCGCCCACCCTGCGCGAGCCCTTCGTTCTGCGCTGCCTTCAAGAGCTCTCATACCCGGAGATCGCCGCGCATCTGCGCATCACAGAGGCTGCGGTGCGCAAGCGGGTGCAGCTCGCCCGGGATAAGCTGAAGCTCGTCTTGGGGCGGATCTAGCTCAGGAAATGCTGATCAATCCGGAATACAGCGCTGACTTTGGCCAGGATAGCCGATCGCCAGCGTCTCCTTATGCCTTCAGTTGAGCTTGGAGAAGGCCTCGAGGGTCTTGCCGGCGGACTGGCCGACCTCGGCCAAGTTCTGCTGGGCAGCCGTCACAGCGGCCTGCATCTGCTCGAGGATCGGGATGTAGAGTGCTGCCTGCTCCTTGTGCTCCACCATCAGCTTGGCGATCACGCCCTGGGCCGTGCCGCTGATGGTCATGATGTTGCGCAGATAATCGGTCGCGTCCTGGACGGCGAATGCGGCAGCCTGGCTTACCTTCGGATAGGCGATGGTGTTGGCGTAAACGGTGCCGATCCCATGGCCGGGATCCTGGGTGCCCTCGGCGTAGACGAAATCAGTGGTGGTTCTGACGGCGTCGACGATCTGGGGATTCACTGCCGTCGTTCCGGTTTCCTCGTCGCTCATGGTCTGCTATCCCCTTCTGATTGGGTGTGGGGCTGGATTGTCCCCTGTCGGGCGCCTCGGCGCACTCATTGGCCGGGTGGGACCATACCGCCGCCGGAGGCGTCGAGGATCATCCTGCAGGCGCTGGAGGTGATCGCCAGGTTGATGCTCTGCAGGCTCCCCTGCGCCTGGCTGGCGTTCTGCATGGAGAGGCTGATGGAGTGTGCCATGGTCTGGTAGACCAGCCCCATGGCCTGAGCGGGTGCCTCTCCGACCACCTTTACGTTGGTCTGGGTCACCGAATCGGTGATCTGAGAGTTGACGACGTCCGCCATCTTAGGGTCCCTCGGCTAGGGCTGTTGGGCTCGCTCGGTGCTCGTTCAATGGGTCCGTATTACTTCTTGAGGACCGCTAGGGCCACTACCAGGGCCAGGAGCAGATCCGCAGTGTTGCTGCGGGCTACCTTGTTGGTGGCGACCGCACTGGCCATGGTGGGAGCGCTGTAGAGCTGGATCACACCCTGATTGGCAGCCGCCTGGCCGCAGATGGCCGCATGCTGTTGGGCCTGAACCGAGTTCTGGAACATGACACCGATGGAGTGGGCCATGCTCTGGTATACGGTTCCCATGGCAATAGCCGGTGCACTTCCGAGCACGGACAGATTGCTCTGGGTGACCGAATCGGTGATCTGGCCGTTGACTGGGGTTGGTAGCGCCATCGTCTGCTCCTGGAAACCTGGTATCACATGACTTATGAGTTGGCGAGCTTGGTGATCATGGCGCAGATCGAGCCGGTGGCCGTGGCCGCCACCTGCTGCATCCCCCCCTGGGCCGTCGTGGCGTTGGATATCGCGAGGCCGGTGGCATGGGACAGCGACTGCAACGCTACCCCCAGTGCCTGGGCCGGCGACTCACCGAGCACCTTCACGTTGGTCTGGGTGATCGCATCGGTGACCTGGGGACTCACGGTGTCGGCCATTGTCCTCGCTCCTCTTTCAGAATCCGTCCGCAGCGGTGGCTTGCGCCGCCTCGGACACAGCTGCTTGCGCAGCAGCCTGGGCCTCGCGCACCAGCTCGATGGCCGTTTTCGGTTTCGGAGGTGGCGGTGCACTCTCCGGTTCAGGCTCCCGTGCGAACCGGAGTGTAGTCCGTCCCCCTCGCCCGTAGAGCCGAACGATACCGGCAGCGGTAGCAGCCAGTGCCGTCGTGCTCTCTCCTTGCTGGCTCACGGCGGCATTGACCATCCCGACCTGGGTCGCCAGACTTGCCCCCAGGTAAAGCTGGGCGGCGGCGAGCGCGGGTCCGAGGTCGAGCACGAGCTGATCGATCGCCGCCTCGGCGCCTAACACCCTGGTCGGGCTGCAGCAGCACTTCCCGCAGTCTCCTGAGGGAGCTTGGTGCCGCCGTCGGGCGTGCCGTTCCGGGCAGTGCTCGCTCATGACGCGCCACCTAGGACTCCAGGTCCAGGATCTTGCGTGCGCTCTCCAAGCTCATCGCCAAGGCCCCCATGGCCCCATTGCTCTGCTGGTCCACCGCGGCAAAGAAGAGTCGTTGCTGGGCCATGGATGCCCCCAGGTAGGCATTGACCGTCGCAACTGCCGGTCCCAGGCCCAGGGCCGTAACGTTGGTGGACGTGACCTGATCGGCATACGCTGGCAGTACATCGCCGAGCTCTGCCATAGGGGGTACCGTGCCGCCCCCGGGCGGGGGCTGATTGATAGCCATGTCTGTCTCCGATCTGTATGGTTAACTCGATCCGCGGTGCAGTCCGGTACGGCGGGATGCGCTGAAGCCCTCCCGCCCAAGGGTGCCCGCGACACGGGTATCGACCGCCACGGGGTCAGGAGATGGTCGGAGTGGTCGTCGCCTTGAGCGCCGTGAGCAGGGCCAGCATGGTGTCCGGGACATCGCCACCGGCGACCTTGTTGGTCGCCACTGCACCTGCCATGGTGTCCATACTATAGATCTGGATCACTCCCTGATTAGTCGCGGCCTGGGCGGCGATTCCGAGCTGCTGCTGGGAGCTGGTCGCATTCTCGAACAGGATACCGGTGGAGTGTGCCATCGCCTGGTAGACGCTGCCCATTGCCATTGCGGGGGCATCGCCGAGCACCTTGACGTTGGACTGGGTGACGGCGTCGGTGATCTGGTCGTTGACCGGAGTGGGGTAGGCCATCTGAATCTCCTCTCAATTCCTCAGACGTTGGCGGTGGTAGCCTTCAGTGCCGTCAGCAGGCTCAGCATCGTGTCCGGGACGTCACCGCTCGCAACCTTGTTGGTCGCCACTGCACCCGCCATGGTGTCCATGCTGTAGATCTGGATCACCCCCTGATTGGTCGCGGCCTGGGCGGCAATTCCGAGCTGCTGCTGGGAGCTGGTGGCGTTCTCGAACAAGATGCCGGTGGAGTGGGCCATCGATTGGTAGATGGTGCCCATTGCCATCGCCGGGGCATCGCCCAGGACCTTGACGTTGGACTGGGTGACGGCGTCGGTGATTTGACCGTTTACGGGAGTGGGGATCGCCATGGTGCGTTTCTCCTACTTGAGTTGGTAAGGTCGATAGGCGGCCAGGTGAAGCTCATCGAAACAAGTCGGATGGAACCTCGGCAGCCACCTCGGGGTGGTCAGCAAGTTGTTGGACCCCGTCCCCTCGGCCCCCGGTCGATGCCGGCTGCCTCGTGGACTCGCCTTCTTGACGATAGAGCACGATCACTTGTGAACTCTGTTCCGGGACTTTTCTCCGAATGAATCTGTCCCCGATGCTTTGGGAATTCTCGGTTGCCCCTGCGATGCCCCGATCCTCGTTGCCAGGGTCGGCGAGCAGGTTCTCCAGGACCGGAAGCCAGGTGACCAGGCGGTCCACGGCGATGCGGTCCGCCGCACGGGACAGGACCATGGGCCCGACCCCGAAGAGGTCGAGGCGCTGCATCCCGGTGCAGGTGGCGGTGGCGGTCGTGGAGCGGCTCTGTTGGATCACGGCCCCGTCCAGGAGTCGGGCCGTGGCATGACCCATGGCCTGCATGAGCAGGGCCATGGAGAGGGAAGAGCCGGCGCTCAGGACCCCCCCGGGTTGGCCGATCTCGCCCGAGTCCCTCGCCTCTGGCGGCCTCGCGGACGCATGCTCTAGGAGGGGGGTCTGCGTGGAGAGCACCACGAGTCGGCGCGTGGCCGCGATGCCGGGGGTGCCGGCGCTTGTGACGCAGGACCCGATAGCGTGCCAGGACCCAAGGGGCGCCCGATACCCACCGCGGACAGAGACACCGAATGCGTCGGAAAGCTGGTCAGTTCAGCGTCGCCGGCGGCTTGGGCGTCGACGGCGAGTGATCAGTTTTTGGCTCGCCCTTGGGCTTGGGCTTGGGTAACTGGGCCATTTGCAGCCCCAGCCACTGGACCAAATGTTTCGCATCGTCAGAGCTGAGGGGGGTGCAGTAGAGCGTCTGGGGGCCCAGGGTGTTACTCGGCGTGCCGTCGGAGCCCGTGCCGGCGGTTGCGACGCTCACCGCCACCGACAGGCTCTTCGACGCTGGATCGAAGCGGATCGCCCAGGTTCCGGCAGGCGGGCTGCCTTTCTGTGGCGAGCCCGAGGGATCGCACGGAAGGAGCCATTTCTGCAGGCTGTCGATGAGCGGATTGGGCTGCCCACCGGATGAGGCGGGTGTGGTAGAGCTGGATGGTGCCCCGGATGGGGCGGGTAAGCTATCTGGCATGGTCGTGTCTCTCTACTTAATGGTCGTGTCTCTCTTCTTAGGAGACGCTGATTAAGCCGCTCGGGCTCGAATTCGCTCGCCTTCCAAGAGGAGCAACCCTTGAAAGGCTCCATGTTCAGTCACTCGGGTGACTGACCATGCCTGGCCGTCCCTGGGCACGACGCACATCCCTGTGCCGCACGAACACCTCGAATCCTTCGAGCTGCCCTTTGGACAGGCTCTTTCGGTGGCGTTCAGCTCGGGGCATCGAGGCTCAACCGGCCCTCGCCGGAGCCGAGCTCCGCTACGGTCAGCAGCCTCAGCCCGGGGGACTCCCCCGCCGGGCTCGATCCCCCGTTCCAGCGCAGGTGCCGGTATGCGGCCGCCTCGTCCGGGGCCAGCCGGGCACGCACCCGAACCCCCTCGCCGCCACTCTCCAGCTCGACCCCGACCAGCTCGGGCACGATCGCCACCGACACCTCGAAGCGGTCCGCGCCAAGGCTCGCCCCGATCCGGAAGGGAGCTCCCGGCTCGCTCAGCCGGTTCCGGGGCAGGCAATGCCAGTCCGCACGACCGAGGGGGTCGGGGTCACCGCCTTCCCAGGCCACCTCGGCCCCTGCGGGCTCGGTGAGTGCCTGGACCAGCACGGATTCCCAAGGGGACCAGGTTTGGTACCAGTCGTCCCCGGACGGCCTGGCGCCGTACACCCGAAGGCCTGTGAGGCGTCCCGGGGCGCCCGGAAAGCTCACGGGGAGGTCCGCCAGCAGGCCCAGGGCGGCCAATGCCCCGCTCGGGGTCATGGCACTGCGCTCGGCGAGGGCCTTGGCCATGGCCCCCGCCCTCTGCCCCGAGGCGAGACCGTGCTCCAGGACCAGTTGGAGCCAGCCCTGGGCGGGCTCGGGCAGGGGCGCGACCTGATTGAGCCCGGACGAAAGGGGATGTACCTCCACCAGGGCCAGGACCCCGTCCTCCACCTTGCGCGAATTAAGGTTGGCCTGGGCATCGGCGGCGAATGCGGCCAGGCCCTCGGGCAGACAGGTGAGCAGTAGTGCGGTAGTCAGGGTACCGGCGCGGTCGGCGAAGGTGCGCGTCTCGGTGCGGACGATGCGGTAGCGCTCCGCGCTCTGCGGTGCCGACAAGTCGATACCGGTCTGGGACAGGACCGCCGCCTGTACCGACTGCTCGGCAGGCTGGGTCACCATGGGGCGGGCCGAGATCAGACCCCATTGACCGGCCCAGTTGGGTACCTCGCCGCGCACGGGCCGCCCACCCGACCAGGTTCGCGCCAAGTGCCGGCGTGCCAGGAGCACCGAGATGCCGTCATCGCTCGCGGTATGAAACAGGGCGTGGATATAGCCGGGGGTGGGGTTGGACACCTGTGACCTCCAAGATGGCGCTCGAGGTTAGGGAAACGCCGATCAATTCAGCGATTCCCGCGGGGGCAGGATGCCCCGCCATTATTCGTTGCTCCAACCAACTGAGAATGAAGGCATTCGGAAATCGTCCACTCTGCGATCGATTCCGAATGCCGCGCTGAATTTGGCCGGGATAGCCAATAATCAGCATCTCCTCAGGGGGTCTCCGTAATTCAAGACGGCCAAGCCCGCGCCACTGTGAACCCCGGGGCGCACCCGACGGCGATGCTTCACAGATGGTGGTCGGCGTACGTCATGGGCACGAGGGCGGCTTCAGAGCCGCGCGGAGTTGGCAGCGTTCAGGGCCGCGCGACCCAGGGCGCTATGCCCAAAGCCGCTGCCTCTGCGGGCTGCCCGCCGGCGGCTCCGACCGTCCAAACCCCAACTCGACACTCGATGAGGTTCTTGCCATGTATAAGCTCCGACATTTCAGGCCACGTCGCGCCACCCCCATCCTCGTCGCGATCGCCCTGACGCTGGGTCCCGCGGCTGCATCCGCCTTTCAGGTTTCCAACAACTCGGAAACCTGTGTCACGGTCGAGCTTTCCAAGTGCATCCCGAAGGAAAAAACCTACAAAATCGAACCTGACGGCCAGGGGGCCCAATGCATTCAGTACGATACGTGCAATGGCGAGTGCAGCTACAAGGTCTATGCGGGCTGCTCCAACCCGCCTTCGGGTCCGGCCGCGTGTGAGGGAAATATCAGTTCCGGGCTTTCGGTCCAGGTGAACAAGGGCCCGAGCTGCCAGTAAATCGAGGAATAGGCGAGGGATGGGCCCGTCTCTCGCGGGCCGGGGCGCAGAGGAGCGCGGCGATTGCCAAGACCCTGCTGATTGCCGCTCCACTGGTCTTCGTGGTCGGTGTCGGCTTGAATCGAGAACCGGATGGCATGCCATGCAATGGGCCTGGTGACGGACCGGTTCCCAGGGGTCGCAGCTCGCCAGTCATCTGCGCCGATACGAGGAGTCCAACGTCCTGACTGCCGTGTATTCTGCCCTTGACCTGGGACAACTCCCTCCTGGTCCAGGGTCCGATAGGGCTGGTGGATCTCGCGATCGCCCATCCGAATTCGACCGATCCCAAAATGGAGAGCTTACCTCATGAGCAACTATCGGGTGAGCGCCCATGTGCTGGAGCTGCGCACCGGACCCGGCACACAAAGCCCGATCCTCACTCAGCTGAGGTTCGGCACCCTGGTGGAATCCCTCAGCCCGCCGGATCTCCGGGGCTGGATGCTGGTGCGAGCCCTGCGCAACGGCCGGCGAGGCTGGCTCGCCTCCGCCTATCTCGAGTACGCACCGGATAACGCCATGGGCGCTGATGCCTGGGATGACGCCCCGCCCTCGCAGGCCGGGAAAGAAGATGCCGTATCCTGCCCCGATGCACCGGAGCAGAGCGGCCCAGGGGACCTGACCCAGGCCCTGGTCTTCGACGTTTCCCATTTCAACGGCAGGGTCGACTTTGACGCCGCCTACCGGGGCGGGCTGCGTGCCGTGATCATCAAGGCGACCGAAGGGACCCGTTGGGTCGACCCCCGCTTCCATGAGAACCGGTCCAAGGCAGAAGCAGCCGGGCTCCTGGTCGGCGCCTATCACTTCGGCACCGGGGACGACCCCGTGGCCCAGGCGGACCATTTCCTCGCCATCCTGGGCCAGGCGCGCGAGATCCTGCCGGTCCTCGACCTGGAGACCAACCCTCAGGGCCACAGCATGCGGATCTCCCAGGCGATGACCTTCGTCGAGGCCATCGCCGAGCGCACCGGACATTGGCCCGGGCTCTACTCCGGAAGCTACGTGCGCGATGTCCTGGGCTCCCGGCAGGATCCGGTCCTGGGATGCTGCTGGCTGTGGGTCGCCGAGTACGGGCCACGGCCCCGGGTGCAGGCCACATGGAAGGGCTGGACGCTCTGGCAATACACGGACGGACATCACGGGGACGGGCCCCACCGGGTTCCCGGGGTTCAACAAGGCTGCGACCGCAGCCTCTTCGCCGGCGACGGAGAGACCCTGGAGACTTTTTGGCGAGCCAACTGCTGAGCCGACCGGGCCTCCGTCGCCTTGACCACAATGTCACAACCGCGCCCGCCATCCGTCTTCCAGGATATAGCAACCGCGTAGACGAGCCGGAGCCGGAGCGACAGATCCATCAGTGCCATGGGCAGCCTCAGCACCCTCTTAGAGCTGGACGACCTGCTGGCCGACGGCGCCGGCCAGGGTGTGCGCATCGGGCTCATCGACGGTCCGGTGGACAGCACGCACCCGGATCTGGCCGAGCTGGATCTGCGCGATCTGGGCGGGGGCCGCGGCTGCATCGTCCCGGCGAGCCCGGGGTGCGGTCACGGGACATTCGTCGCCGGCATCCTGGGTGCCCGCCCGGAGGGCCAGGTGCCGGGGATCTGTCCGGCCAGCACGCTCCTGGTGCGACCGATCTTCTGCGAGGCGCCGGATTTCGGCCAGTGTCCGCTGGTGACGATCCGGGAGCTCGCGACGGCGGTGCGCGAATCCGTCGATGCCGGTGCCCAGATCCTGAACCTGAGCCTGGGCCTGAGCGGCGGCGAGGCCGACCCCACCCCACTCTACGACGCCTACGACTATGCAAGGGACCGAGGTGCACTGGTCGTCGTGGCCGCGGGCAACCAGGAAGGCGAAGCAGGGAGCAGCACCGCGAGCCCCCTCCTGTTGCACCCCTGGCCGATCGGGGTCGCGGCGGCGAGCTCGGGAGGTCGTGCGGTGGCCGAGATCGCGCCCGAGATTGCCGACCGGGTGCTGCTCGCCCCCGGGGTGGAGGTGGCCGGCATCGCGCCCGCCGGCGACTACCGGACGCTCTCCGGCGCCAGCGCGGCGACCCCCTTCGTAACGGGCACCCTGGCGCTGCTCCGGGGGCTCTATCCGCAGGCCGATGCGGCCCAGCTGCGTGCCGCGGTGCTGGCCGAAGGCGAGCCGGGTCCGCGGCCCCGGCTGCTCGACGGCGAAGGGAGCCGCCGCCGGCTGCGCCTCATGATCGATGCCGGCGCAATCGAAGCGACGAATCGGGAGAACCTACCCATGACCGAGCCTTTCCAGTCAGATCGCCAAGAGGTGGGCGCCGAGCCCGCGAACCAGGCAGCAGCTCCCGCCGCGGCCCCGCCGAGTGAGCCCCGTGCGCTCCCTCCTGCCGATCTCGCCCCGGCCGTCCCCGCCGCGGTACAACCTCGGGCCGACGGAGCCTACACCGACTTCGTCTACGCCATCGGCACGGTCAAGGCGGCCTTTCCCGCCCGGGACGTGGAAAAGGAGTATCAACGGGTCGCCAAGGCGCTGTCCCCGCCGGTCAACCCGACCGACCTCTACAGTGTCCTGCACAGCAAGGAAGGCCGTTTCCTGGCCGACTACATGTGCTGGGTGCTCTCGATCGGGAACGTCGACACCTACATCCTGAAACCCCGATCTCCCGCCGTAATGGACGACCTGATCGAGGCCCTGAACGTCACATCCGGCATGGATCCGCCCTATGCCACACTCATCGGGCCCCTGGGCCCTCCGGCCCCTCCGGGCCTGTGCCGGGGGCTGCAGGTGCCCATGGTTCTGGTCAACCAGGCCTATCACTTCTACTACAAGGAGTTCGTCGACCAGATCGTGCAACAGCTCCAGGCGCAGGGTATCGACGCGGCCTCGGCGCAGACGTCGGTCCAGTCCGTGCTCCAAGCGATGGAGATGAAGCCCAATCCAGGCGCCAGCGACCGCGACCGCGCCCTCAACTACATCGCCTACCGCTATCCGGAGATCTACAAGCGTACCGCACAGATGTGCGACCCCGGCCGGCCGGATGGCGACTATTATCTGAAGTCGATCGCGGCCAAGCCCTCCGGCCTTCAGGGAAGCCGGCGCGTCGTCGACGTCATCTTCGATTACCAGAACCTGGCCACCCAGGAGGAGTCCGACTGGTATTGCAGCGTGGACGTAACGGGCCAGTTCCCCTTCCTCAACTCGGCCCTGCGGCCCTTCATCCCCAGCCCCTCCGAATGACCGCCAGCCTTCCACGGCAAGACCTGCCCCAGTGTCCCCCCTGTGGGTTCCTGGGCGACCCCGCCTTCCACGGGTTCGATCACGTGGTGGTGGAGCTCGACGGAGAGGGCGGCTGCCTGGTCGTGCCGCGAGCCGATGCCCCCCCGGCCAAGGTCCCCGGCCTCACCATGGAGGCATGGGTCAGGCCCAGTCCCGAGCCCGGGATGGGGCTCCGGACCTTGCTCAGCCTGCCTCTGGAGCACCACCCCTTGACTTGGCGGCTGCTGCCGCGGGGAGGCTGGGAGCTCGGGCAGGACAGGACCTGGGTGCGCGCAGCCGGGATCGGCGAGGGGCGCTGGCAGCACCTGGCCGGGGTGTGCCGGCGCGAGGCCCTGCTCCTTTACCGCAACGCGAAGCGGGCGGCCCGCCAGAGCGTAGGGACCCGACTGGAGCTGCCCGGCGACGCAGTGCTCGGTGCAACACCGGACGAGGGCGGATACCGGGACTGCTTCCGCGGGCAGCTCGGGCGGGTGCGCCTCTGGTCCCGCGCCCTGAGCTCGGACGAGCTGCGCTTGGCGATGGCCGGGCTCTTGTCCGCCGAGCTCGGCCAGCTCGCCGACTGGCCACTGGACGAGGGGCTCGGATCGGTCTCGCCGAATCGGGCGCCACTCGCCCAGCGGGAGCCCCCCGGCACCCCCTTCGGCGCGGCACGCTTTCACCGCGTCTGCGGCTGGCCGGACTACGTGATCGCCCGCATCGGCTGAGATCGAAGTGGACCGCCGACGAGGACCCAGACAGAGGACCCACCCATGCAACCACATCAGCCCCCGCGTCTTCCCACCGCCCGCGCCGCTCAGGCACTTCGGGCGCAAGCCCTGGCTGCGGCCCTAGAGTCCCCCTTCGCACCCGTCGGTGTTGCGGGTGCGCCCGAGCTGACGGACTGGCTCGCGGCGGATGGCGGCACCGCGGCGGTGATCCCCCAGGGCTGCGGCACCGACTGCTGCGGCGCCGGCGGCCAGTTCGTCTGCGCCGGCGACCTGGGCGAGCCGGTCTACGCCTGGGGAACGGTGGAGGCGACCTTCCCGTCCCTGAGCATCGAGAAGGAGTTTTTCCAGGCAATCGACCCCGCGGACGCCGCCGGCTTCGACCCCAGCGACACCCTGGACCTGTGGCGGCTGAACGAGATCGCCCGCAGCTCCCCGACCATCTACAAGGTCCTGAGCCGCCCGGAAAATCTCTTTATCGCCCGGGAGATGTGCTGGTTCCTGGCCGGTGCGGACGACACCCACCTCTGGACCATCCGCCCCCGCAACGACCAGGAGGTGGCCCGGCTGGTCGCCGCAATCGAGCCTGACCAGAACGGCAACAAACAGACGCAGCTGGTCGTCGGGCGCCGCTCGCCGATTCCCGGTAATCCCCTGTGCAACGGCGCACCCGCCATCACCTTCAACCGGCTCTACCCGCGCACCGCCGCCGATCTGGTCACCGAGCTGCTGGCCGCCTATCCGTCCCTCGCCCAGGCCAAGGACCAGGTGCAGCCGCTGGTGGACGACTTGCTGGCGCTGGCGCCAGGGGCCGGCGCAGACGGCGAGCAACGCGCCCTCGACTACCTGTTGCTCAACGAGCTGGATCTCTACTACCAGACCTACCAGCTGCGCTACAACTGCCGTGCGCCCAATCCCAACGGCTTCGAGCTGACGGGCCTGCAGCCCGTGTCCCGGCAGAACGGTGATGGCCGTGAGCAAGTGGACATCGTGCTCGCCTATCAGGGCAACGACACGGGGACCCTGTCGCGCTGGTATTACCGCGTGGATGTCTCGGGGGACTTTCCGTACATGGTACAGGGGTGGAGGAGGTATGTGGTGTCGTAGCAGTAAGAGTGTCCGGTGAGCTGCAAGTCTGCCGAGAATTCCGTTTGCTTTTCTGTTACGAGAGGTGTGGAAAACATGGTTTCCCTAAATGATAAAAGTGGCCACTGGGGCCATCAAAAGCCTAAAGCAGTACAACGCTGAGCACCAGAGGCCTGTTGATTTGGTCGAGAACGGATCAAAGATAATTGTCGGCCTTGGTCATAAATCCGGTCGTAGGTTTGGCCGAGGTACGAGGCCCAACATGAGAGCTTCTGTAACCCACTGATTGTCAGGCCGCCGTCGTCAGCCCAAATCTATGTAAACGTTACCATGTGTCGCTGATTTCCGGAATTATGATCAAGGTATTACTGTAGATAAGCATCAACAGAGAGACTGAAGTTTTGTCCTTTCTGAGGGGGTAAGCTGGCATGTAGGAGGAATTTTGGTAGGATTTGCGCAGTTCCGTGCAAACCCTACCAAAATTCTGTTCGTGTCAAGTTAAACTCAGGTCCTTGGGATCGGAAAGGAAGCCGTGAAATTGGATGATGTTACCCAGTGGGTGCGGGCCTCGGCCCAATTCCCATGAGAGGAGGTTAGCCACCGAGTCTCTAGTGAACCCGCGTGCGTATCCTGTGAAGGTGCGTATGAAGCCGGGTGTAGCGAGTGTGCAGGCCGCGTCACTGAGTCCCG
>Ga0210085_1000742_pt1 | contig 13434 bp, 11 predicted proteins | sample China_Galinas_PW_5_FD_184866 | JGI IMG/M metagenome (GOLD analysis project Ga0210085, IMG submission 184866) | Wetland microbial communities from San Francisco Bay, California, USA, that impact long-term carbon sequestration - China_Galinas_PWC_D1... | ecosystem: Environmental > Aquatic > Marine... | reverse complement strand
TGTTGCTATAGATGGACCGGCTGGTTCAGGGAAAAGTACCTCGGCAAAACTCGTCGCTGAAAATCTTGGCTATGTTTATATAGATACCGGAGCGATGTACAGGGCAGTAACTTATCTGGCTTTGCGTGATAATTTATTGCGAAATGAAAATGCGCTCATTGAAATAGCTGAAAATACAGATATTCACCTCGATTTTATTGATGGTGAAACAAAAGTAAAAACAAATGGACAGGATATCACTATCCAGGTAAGATCGGTTGAAGTTAATCAGAGAGTTAGTGATGTAAGTAAAATTGAAGGAGTCAGAAAGGCCTTAGTTAAGAAACAACAGGAAATGGGAAATCAGGACCGGGGAATTGTAATTGAAGGAAGAGATATTACCACAGTCGTTTTTCCGAATGCAGATGTTAAAGTTTTCCTGACTGCCTCAATCGAACAGAGAGCAAAAAGAAGAGTTGAAGAATATGAAGAAAATGGAACCTTTGTTTCAATTGACGAGGTAAGAAAAAATCTTCAACAAAGAGATAAAATTGATTCAACCAGAAGCATCAGTCCTCTTACAAAATCTCCTGATGCTATTGAAATAGATACTTCAAAAGTAACAATTAAAGAACAGGTTGAACTTATATTAAATCAGGTGAAACTTGTTGCTGAAAGAAAAGGGATTAAAACAACAAATTAAATTTTAAAGCCATCTTAAACAATTATGTTCAATTAAATTTTCTGCTTTGTAACTATTTGATGGCTTGAGTTAACAATTGCAGAGAAAAATTATTTTTAGGAGGACAGATGTCCGATCAGACAAAAGAAAGTGGAAAGAGAGTCATGACACCCGATGATTACGAAAAAGCGAGTAAGAAATTCAATAACGATGAATATTCGCAGGAGGAATTCTTAACATTAGCTAACCTTTACGCTGATTCTTTCAAAGATGTTAAAGAAGGTGAAATGGTTAAGGCAAAAATCGTTCGTATTAACGGTGACCAGATTATTCTTGATGTTGGTTTCAAATCAGAAGGTTCTGTTTCAAAACACGAATTCTATGAAGGCGAAGAAATCAAAATCGGAAACGAAATTGAAGTTGTACTTGAAAGTGTTGAAGATCAGGAAGGTAACCTGGTATTAAGCAAATCAAGAGCCGACTTCCTTAAAATCTGGGAAAAAGTTGTCAATGCTTTCGATACAGGTGAAATCCTTCAGGGTAAAATTATTAAAAGAATTAAAGGCGGTATGGTTGTTGATCTTATGGGAATGGAAGCATTCCTGCCGGGCTCACAAATTGATATCAGACCTATCAGGGACTTTGACGCATTTGTCGGTCAGACTATGGACTTCAAGGTTGTAAAAGTTAACATCCCTACTGAAAACGTTGTTGTATCTCACAAAGTTCTGGTTGAAGAAGAAATTTCCGGTCAGAGAGAACAAATTCTCAACAGTCTTGAAAAAGGACAGATACTCGAAGGTACAGTCAAAGCAATCACAGACTTTGGTGTTTTTGTTGATCTTGGCGGTGTTGACGGACTTGTACACATTACAGACCTCAGCTGGGGCAGGATAAACCATCCTAACGAAGTTGTAAAACTTGACCAGGTAATAAAAGTAGTGGTTACAGACTTTGATGAAGAAAAGAAAAGAATATCACTCAGCTTAAAGAAACTTCTTCCACATCCATGGGAAGATATCGATACAAAATACAACGTCGGCGACAAAGTTTCCGGCCGCGTAGTTTCTTTAACTGATTACGGCGCATTTATTGAAATTGAAAAAGGAATTGAAGGATTAATTCACAACTCTGAAATGAGCTGGACTCAGCACATTAAACACCCTTCACAGGTTGTTGCAATGGGCCAGATTGTTGAAGCAGTTATCCTCAGCCTTGATAAAGAAGACAAGAAAATATCACTCGGTATTAAACAATTAGAACCGGATCCATGGGAAAGCTTAATGCAGAAATATCCTGTTGGTTCAAGACACACTGGTATTGCTCGTAACCTCACCAATTTTGGTGTATTTGTTGAGCTTGAACCTGGCGTTGACGGACTTGTTCATATTTCAGATTTGTCTTGGACAAAGAAAATCCGTCACCCCGGGGAAGTTGTTAAAAAAGGTGAAAAACTTGATGTTGTCGTTCTCGGTGTAGATGTAGAACAAAGAAAAATTTCTCTCGGTCACAAACAGGTTCAGGATAATCCGTGGGATAATTTCGAAAAGATCTACGCAGTTGGCGAAATAACAGATGGTAAAGTTGTAAGAATTATCGAAAAAGGACTGATTGCAGAACTGCCGGAAATGGTTGATGGATTTGTCCCTGCTACTCAGCTGGCTACAACAAAAATTAAAAATGTTGCTAACCACTTCCCTATCGATGATACACTTTCACTGAAAGTTATTGAATTCGATAAAGAAAACAAGAAGATCGTACTTAGTGCTATTGCAGCACTGAAAGAAAAATCCGAAGATGAAATACAGGCTTATCTTGAAACCCATAAGCTTGATAAAGTATCGGCTCAGGAGATAAAAGATGCTGAGACAGGTACAATTGATGCATCTGAATTCCCGATCTTCGACACGCCTGATGATAATAAATCAGACAAGTCAGATAACTAAAATGTAAGTTATATTTAAGAGCGGGGACCATTCCCCGCTCTTTTAATTTTAAATAGAATATGCCTCAAAAAGTCGCTTTACATACTCTCGGATGTAAACTTAATTTCTCTGAAACATCAACAATAGGTAATCAATTCCTTGGAAAGGGTTTTGATATTGTCGATTTCAAAGAAAAGGCGGATATCTATGTCTTTAATACCTGTACAGTAACTGAAAATGCAGAAAAGGAATGCAGGCAGCTTGTTCGAAGAGCACTCAGACAAAATCCTGATGCATTCGTGGTAGTTACAGGATGCTACGCACAGCTTCGTCCTGAGCAAATATCAAAAATACCCGGAGTTGATGCCGTACTCGGCAGTAAAGAAAAATTTGAACTTTTTTCGCTGATAGATAATTTCGAAAAAAATGAACTCTCCTGTATTTTTGTTTCACCAGCTGATGAACTAGATAATTTCGGTCACGCACATTCCACCGATGCTGACAGCAGAACAAGAGCCTATTTTAAAATTCAGGACGGATGTGATTACAAATGTTCATTCTGTACAATACCACTCGCACGTGGCAAAAGCAGAAGTCTGCAGCCAGACCAGGTTTTAAAAGAATTTACTGATCTTGTTAATCAGGGTTATAAAGAAATAATCCTTACCGGTGTGAATGTTGGCGATTATGGAAATGCGTTTGATACTGATCTTTACAGCCTGTTATTAAAAATGCTTTCGGTACCCGGAGATTTCAGAATAAGAATAAGTTCAATAGAGCCAAATCTTCTCAATGATAATATTCTGGCTCTTACAGCTGATAACGAAAAGATGTGCAATCATTTTCATATCCCTTTACAAAGTGGAAGCCCGAAAGTTCTTAAGCTTATGCAAAGACGCTATAAAGTTGAAGATTATTCCAGGCTGATTTATAAAGCAAAAGAAAGAATTCCGGACCTTGGAATTGGCGTTGATGTTATTGTTGGCTTCCCGGGAGAAACTGAAGAAGAATTTCTAAAAACTTATAATTTCTTAAAAGACCTTCCCGTTTCATACCTGCATGTTTTCACTTATTCAGAGCGACCAGACACCAAATCTATCTCAATGGAAGGAAGTGTTGAGATATTTGAAAGAAAAAAGAGAAACCAGATGCTTCGAATTTTAAGTGAAAAGAAAAAACACCAGTTTTATCGGTCAATGGATGGTAAAATTCTCAAAGTGTTATTTGAAGATCAAAATAAGGGTGGAATAATTAGTGGATTTTCATCAAATTACGTAAGAGTTTTTCAGAAATATGATAATTCACTGGTCAACGAATTTTCAGCTGTTAAGATAAAAAATATAAAAAGCGAAATGTGCACCGGGGAAATTGTAGCAGCACAAAATATAGAACAAGTTGCATGATTCTTCCCTTAAAATTTTACCAATACTTATGAAAAAAATACTCTTCCTTCTCCTACTTATAACAAGTTTAATATATTCCCAGGAATTATCGTCTCAGAAAGTTCTTAAGCTGGAAAATGATTCCAGGAATCTTCAGGAGTCTATCTCCAGATCAAAAGCTTTAAATTATCAAACAGATTTTAAAAAGAAGAATGTTGGTTTGGCGATAGTTTTTTCTCTTCTGCTACCGGGAATGGGTGAACTTTACGCAGATAATTATTCAAGCGGTAAATACTTTACTATAGCGGATGCTGCTCTATGGGGAACTTACTTTGGAATGCGGGCCTATGGAAACCAGAAAAGAAATGACTATAAAGCTTTCGCCGCATCAAACGGGGGAGTAAATAATAACGGTAAGGATGATACTTATTATGCTACAATTGGTGATTATATAAGCGTAAATGATTTTAATGATGAGAAAGCTCTTGAAAGAAAATTTGATCAAATGTACAACACCGAGAAATATTACTGGGACTGGAAAACGACAGAAAACAGAAGAACTTACCGGGGAATGTGGACATCCAGTGAATCAGCTTTTAACAATTTAAGATTCGTTGCCGGAGCCCTTATTTTAAATCGGGTTGTAAGTGCAATTAATGCAGTAAGATCAGTTGTTGCTTATAACAAAAAGGGCTCGGAAGAGTTGGGCTGGAATGTTTCAGTCGGTGTACATCAAACTCCAACCCTCCCGACCAGTTTAACATTTAATTTTCAGACAAAGTTTTAGTCTTATTCTCCTGTCCTACAGAATCCCTCTCTGTCAGAAAGTTATATATCTTATCAATTTGTTCATCACTTGCATTCGATTTTTTCTGCATACGGAACATAATCTCGCTCCATTTTTCCGGAGTATATTCTTTTCTTTCATAAAGCCGGTGACAACCACTGCATTTTGAAAGGTATAGCTTCAGGCCGGCGGGATATTTTGTTTTAATATTACTATTAAAGTAGCTTCCACCGCATGCTCCTAAAAATCCGCAGATCAATGAAATAAAAATTATTTTTTTCAATCTAAATCAATCCCCAAAATTGTTCTGAATTCATATTTCTCGTGCCCTAGCAGATCAAGATTATTCCCGGACGAAGGAGTTCCGTGTACCTGCCTCAGGAAATTAAATGTTATATAAAATTTTTCTGCCTGATAATTTACCGTTGGCCCGATAAACGAGGCCTGGCTGGTTTGTCCTTTGTAGATATCATTGTATTTCCTGTGATTCTTAAATTCCAGTCCTATAGCAAAACTTGGAGAAACATCGTACATCGCACCAGCTGTAAATTCGAACTCCGAACCAATTTCTCTGTCAATAACTTCCCTTTCAATTTCCGAGGTGAAATTAACTGCAGTTACAAATCTGCCGAGTCTTTTTGAAAATATCAGCTTTGACTCATATTCTATTTCATCACCGCCGTAAGACAATTCAAAGTAGGCTGCTGGATCGACGAAAGCTTCACCCGGGTTTGTAAACCTGTATTTTAACTCCAGAGAAGTCGACCCGAATTCGAACGGTTTGGATGAGAAGGAATTATTTTCTGCCTTAACCTGGTTAAAATTAAAATAAAGAGAGGCGGTCAGTCTGTCAGTAACCCCGTATTCAAATTCCATTCGCGGCTGAAACCTGTAATAGAATCCATCATATTTCCCGAACCTGCCTGTATTCCAGAACTCTAGTTCAAAGGCTCCCTTCGGCAAGGTATTTGCGAGATAGAGACGTCCGAAATAACGCCTGTCAGCTAATAAATTACCAGTGAATAACAGAAAAAGGAATGCTCCAATAGACAAAATAGAGAAAGATTTTTCCATCAGTTTAACCATATTATGTGATATTCAGTAAATTTTCAAATAATAATTATTATTAAGACTTAATCTAAATAAATATTACGACATTTCCAACGCCTTTATTGCAATTTTTCAGATTAATTTTTATTAATTGATTCTTAAGCCATCCTTAATAATCGCTAGGTATGTTTTGATTGTAAAACGGGTAAGGTAATCCGTACAATAAATTTTATAAACTATAAGAGGCAGTAAAATGAAAAAGAATCTTTTCTCAGCACTGTTTGCAGTAATAGTACTTATTGCATTCACTACAACTTCAATTTCGGCTCAGCAGGTTACAACAAAAAAGAAAGCTGAAAAAACAATGCAGGAAAAAACACAGGTTAAAACTTCAAAGACCATTACTGCACCAAAGAATGAAACAAAAAAAGCAGTAACTAAAATGAAAGAAGAAAAATCTGTTGTTAAAACCAGCGAAGAAAAACCGGTTGTAAAAAAGAAAGTTGCAACAATGACAAAAAAACACATGAGGAAAAAGAAAAGTTCTAAGAAATAATTAATAACCGGGATATCCCATCTAAAAAGGAGAGTTATCTTTACTCTCCTTTTTTTATTATGTTTAGCCTATGAGAATTTTAATTGTCGAAGATGAAAAGAAAGTCGCTTCTTTCATTAAAAAGGGGCTGGAAGAAGAATACTATGCCGCCGATATTGCGAATGACGGCAGAGAGGGGTTAAAACTTGCCGACTCTGAGGAATATGATTTAATTATAATGGATCTTATGCTTCCGTTTATCGACGGGGTTACATTAACAAAAGAAATCCGCAAAAGAAAGATTTCCACTCCGATTCTGATGCTTACGATAAAAGATACAGTGGAATCAAAGGTTGAAGGACTTGATGTAGGCGCGGATGATTATCTGACAAAGCCTTTCGCTTTTATGGAACTTATTGCGAGAATCAGGGCTTTACTAAGAAGAAATGAAGGAGCCAAGGCTTCGTTTTTAAAAATTAACAATATTACTCTCGACCTTTTATCCCACAGGCTTATCAAAGATGGTAAGGAAATTATATTAACGCCAAAAGAATTTGCGATCCTTGAGTATCTTGTCAGGAACAAAAACAAGGTAGTTTCCCGAACAAAGCTGGTGGAACACGTTTATGACTATCATTTCGATACTGAGACAAATATTGTCGATGTTTTTATTAACAAGCTCCGTTCAAAAATAGATTCCGATCCAAAAGAAAAAATCATACAGACTATGAGAGGTATCGGATACATTGTTAAAGACGAATAACTCCCCTTTCGAATTATTAAGATTATGTTAGCAAAATTAAAACCCTTTATTTCTTCAACCCGTTTTAAGACTTCCATATGGTATGCCGCTATTTTTCTGATTCTGGAGATTCTATTAGGCCTGCTGGTTTATATTTCACTCTACAACAGTCTTCTCGCCCGCCTTGATACTGCACTTAAAAACCAAGGACAGGCAATATCCAGGATTATGACAGAAAAGCACGTAGATATAGAACATTTTCAACCTGATTCTGCATACCAATCTACCGATGATTTTATATGGGATGTGATATATGATGAAGTTGCTTTCAACCAGAGGAACAATTACATACAGATATTTTTTAATGATAAACTCCTATTTAAAACTTCAAACCTGGCAAATGATACTCTTTCGTTCCCGCTTAAAAGCGGTCCGATGAATTTATTTGATTTCAAGGATCCGAATCTAACTGAGAGAACTATTAGAGCCGTGCAGTTGAACAATAAAAGTTACAAAATAATTGTAGCATATCCGCTGGATAATATCTCCCAAACTTTACACAGTCTTGTTGAAATATACCTGCTTTTGGCACCTTTATTATTTATCGTAGCTCTTATAGGTGGAATCATGATATCCACGAAGGCACTTTCCAGAATCGATGCTATAATAAGGAAAACCGAAGAAATCACAGCCCACAATTTAGATGAAAAAATTGAAGGAGAGGAATACAGGGACGAATACGGGCGGCTTGTGAAAAAGATGAATGAAATGATCAAAAGAATTAAAACGTCAGTCGATTATATGAATCATTTTTCATTGTCCGCCGCGCACGAACTTAAAACTCCGCTCACGATAATAAGAGGTGAAACGGAAATTGCTCTTAAATCTCCAAAATCAAATGGTGAATACATTGACGTGCTCAGAAGCAATTACGAAGAAGTAATTAGATTGACGAAAATAATTGATAATATGTTTCTAATTTCAAAAATTGACAATTCACTTATTAAAATTAACAAGGAAAGAGTACTGTTTGGGGATTTCCTGAAAGCACTGGTTCATTCCTTAAAGATCCTGGGAATTGAAAAAAATATAAAAACTGAATTTGTTTCAGATATCAACCCAGTTGTTGAGATTGATACGGTATTAATGACCCAGGCGCTCACCAACCTGATTGATAATGCCGTAAAATACGGCGATGAGAACCAGGTCATAACAATTAATCTTAAAAAAGTTGCCGGCGGACGAATAGCCGTTGAAATTATTAATAAAGGCGAAGCCATACCAAAAGAATTTCTCGATAAGATATTTGACAGGTTTTACCGCATAGAAAGCTCAAGAAACAGGAAAACCGGCGGTGCAGGGCTAGGGCTTTCGGTTGTAAAATCAATTATGAACTGGCACAATGTAGAAATAAAAGTTGAGTCCGGTCTTTCCGGTACGACAAAAGTTTCAATATTAATCGATTCTCTTCTAATTTAAAAGGTTATTAACCTGTTCCCGCATCCGTAAGATAGCTTCACAATCCCAACCCGGGTTAAACCTATGGAATTGTTCAATTTTAAGAAATCTTAAAATTCTTTCAGTATTTCCATTAATTAATAATAATTAAAAAAATACTTGTAAAACTGGTAAAAATACCTTATTTAAACATATATAATAATTACATACCCGCAATTCCGGCCAGCGGAATTTCAATCAGGCCAATTATGAATTTCGTGAATGTCCGGATTCATTTGTATTGCTTGCAACTATTTCTTATTCTTAAATCTATTTTCATTAAACACTTTTAAAGGGCAGATAATTGTATTTATATGTGTCCTTTAATTTTTATTTTGTAAACAATGAAGTCAGGTGAATTATGGCACTAACTAAAATAGCATTTTTGGAATCTTATTCTCTCAATGAAAAAGATGGAATCATGGGTGCAATTCTCGTTACCGATACAGACACTAAACCAATTGAGTTCAGGGTAACGGCTCCTATAAAACCTACTAATTTTCAAAAAACTCTTTATGGCGATGTTCTGATGGAACATATTTTGGTTGAACTTATTTCCGTACCCTTGTTAAATGCAGTTACACAGGAAGTTGATCTTATAATTGTACGCGATCCTCTCTTCCTGGGAGCAAATAATAAGCAGGGTGTAAGAGTCGTAAGGGTTTTCGATAAAAATGATACCATTTCAAAAGAAAGTTCAGTGAAAGAAGAACTATCTTCCCCTGATCCCGGAAATCCCAAAATATATACCGAGATTTCAAAAAAATATGAAGGAGAATTTTCTGAAATAAAAGAAAACTTGAATTCAATTGCAGAGAGCAGGAATCTCCTCGAACCATTTGAAAGGCTTAAAGTTGCCTGCGAACAGGTCCATCTGCAAAAAACGGGTGAATAATGTCCGTTACTAAAAGATTAAGAGCAAAAGTTGCCTCATCTGTATCCAAGATTGAAGAGACTGAAACTTTTTTATGGAATAAGTTCCTACGTGTTGGTGAACTTGATTACAAGGAAATTGAAACCTTTACAACTGAATTGTGGAAAACAGATCACATTCCCTTGATAGTTAAAGTTCAAGGGGTAATTACTCCATTTAAGTTTAAGTTTAGCAAGGTCAAAACCTTAAAGTTATCCTCAAAACGGCTTGCACTTAAATCAAAAACTAACCCGGTATTCTTTGGTTTAGGTAATACAACTGTAACCAATATAAATATTTCTTTTGATCATAAGTTGAAACAGTTAATTGCTGTAAGGATTACAGAGGAGGGAGTATCTGCTTATCTTAAGATAAAGGAGCAAGGTGAAAAAGAAGCCTCATATGAACTTACATCAAGGCTTATTAACCTTGAAGATCATTTATTATTTGGAGAGAAATATTTTAATTCTATAAAAGGATATCCTTTAGGGGTTAAGACGGGAGTGATAAAGGACATAAATTATCATATTAAGCTACCAAGGATAATTGATTACCTTTCTCAATTAAAGCCCGAGATATACAATATTGAATTACTTTCTCCACTTGAAAATTCTATGACCGGGACTGCTGTTTCAAATACAAAAATAAATTTGCTAGATGTCCCTCTCTCAATAAGTAACATCAATTATCTTAAGCTGGATATTGAGGAAGATTTGTTAAATTCACCTTTTGATTTTGATCCCCAGATAATAACCGGAACATTAAGTCTGTATAGCGATTTGTTTAAGTGGAATACCAAACGATTTAGAATTAAGATTCCAAATTTTGACGCTCCGTTGAAAACATATCTCTCTATTTTTTATGAAGGAGATTCCTCATCGCCAGTTACAATAGAAAGTGACATTGAAATGTTATTGGCTGATAAAATAAATAAAATTATTCAGCCGAGAATAGAATTATCACAAGAGGAAGAACAGGTATTTTTTGAGAAACTTAGTAATTATCAAATTGAAGGTGCAAAATTTCTTGCAACAAATAAAAATGCATTATTAGCTGACGAACTTGGACTTAATAAGACTATCCAAGCATTATTCGCAATCAAATTCCTATTAATGAATAGAGAAATAAAATCTGTATTAATAATTACAAATAAAAATTCGACCGGTGATCTAAATATTTTCGCAAAAACTGGAAGTTCTTATGGATGGCTGGGGCATTTGCAAAAATTCGCTCCCGAATTGTCCTGTAACTGCATTGATTCGGAATCTATTGATATTAGATCTCAATTGGGCAATGATTCTAAGATAAAAATTATTTCCTATACACTTCTCTACGAAGCCCTGATCAACAACAATCTTAAAAAAGACATTGTTAGAAAATATGACTGCCTTATCTTTGATGATGCCGAAAACCTTAAAATATATCAAAATAATTTATTACAATTTATTGATATGGCAGCCCCAAAATTTTGCTGGATACTTTCCGGATTGGAGGTAAAAGAATATTCTGATAACATTTTGCCTGAATTTAATCCCTCAGTTTTTTTAAGTCATAAATATAACGAGGTAAGAGACCAAGTACCGGGGATAAATGAAACAGACTTCTGGCTGACACTTGACAAGGAACAGCAATATGAATATGATCAGTTGATATTTCTCGCTAGAAATAGTCTGAAAGAAATTTTATCTACCGGAAATCCTTTCCGCTTCCAGTCGCAGCTTTTCTTTTTTATACACCAGTTAAAACAAATTTGTAACTTCTCAAGTGATGAAATTGACAGTAATAAAACCAAACTTTTATTGTCTCACATAAATTGCCTAAACAGTTATAAAAAGCAGGCCATAATATTTTCACAGTATGATAAATCAGGTACCCAAAAACTAACAAAGCTTTTTGACAGAGAAAAGATAAAATATAAGAAGTCTTCTCAGGAAATGACTCCCGTTGAGCTTGCAAGAGAGATTTCAGGATTTGAAAAAGATAGCTCTTTTACAGTATTTCTTGAAGATTCACAGACTATGAAATCATCAAATCACGTATTATATGCACCATACATAATACACTTCGACCACTGGTGGACGCCAATTTCAAGGTGGAATCTAGAAAATAAGGTGAAGAATAATTCTGATAGAACTGTTAATGTATTTAATTATTTTACAAAAAAGACAATTGATGAAGATATTCTTGGCATATTATTTAACAAGCAATTGCTTGATCGGGAAACTTCGGGGAAAATTGGTCCCGATGCCTTCTCCAAAATCCTGAATGAAGAGGAGTGGAAGAAAGTTTTCGATCTCGATAAAGAGGTAAAACCACAAAAAAAAAAGAAGGGGGATTAGAATAGCGCTGAAAACATCTTATTTAGGCGAAGGAATTAAAGTGAAGTTTTCACAAATATTTATTTAATAACTGTGTGTTATTTCCACAAGTTTTTCAAGCCCTTCAGTTAATGCAGCGGATCCGGGTTGCAAAATCAATGCCGATTTAATCTCATATAGTCTGTTATTTCTAACAGCGTTTATTTTCCTCCAGCCATTTCTTTTCTTTACAATATTTTTTTTGAATTGCTTTCCGCACCAGGAACCGATAATTATATCGGGATTCCTTTTTATAACTTCTTCGGAAGTTACTATTCTATCTTTTCCGTTTTTCTTTTTTCTTAACTCAGGAAATATATCCTCTCCTCCAGCTATTTCGATCAATTCACTCACCCAACAAATTCCCGAGATCATGGGCTCATACCATTCTTCAAAATAAACCTTTGGCCTGTAATCCAATTTCCCTGATTTTTTACTTATTACTTCAAGTCTTTTTTCATAAGTGTTTACCAGTTTTTCAGATTCTCTTTTTTTGCCGATTATACTTCCAATTACAAGTATGTTTTGCAAGATTTCCTTTATTGATCTTTGGTTAAACACCACTACATGGTGTCCCTGCAAAGTCAGATTTTTTACTATTTCAGCCTGCATATCCGAGAATGCAAAAATATAATCCGGATTTAATTTTTTGATCTTTTCATAATTTGCATCGATGTATGTACATACTTTGGGTTTCGTCTTTCTTGCTTCTGGAGGGCGGAGTGTAAAACCACTAATTCCTACAATTTTATCCTCTGCCCCAAGCAGATAAATTAGTTCAGTGGTTTCTTCAGTCAGGCAAATAATTCTTTCAGGGTATTTTGTTTTCATTTAGTTCAAAATCCCAAAATCATAATTCATAATTTCACCTATCTTCCGCTAAAGAACTGATCTCTCTTTGTTACTTTCAGATCGGAAAGCTGTGGTGCTTTTACTTTTATTTCGAGCATATATCCTGTGTAAAGGCCAACCGGGTTCCAGGTGAAATTCATTATCCACGCATGAAGATCTCTTGATATTCTAACTTGCGGGGCTACAAACTCTTTCTGCATAAAATCATAACTTCCTGTAAGAGAAACTTTCCAGTTTTTTGTAAGATTAAAATTAAGATTAGCACTAATGTTAGATGATTTATATTTATCCAATGGCGTTGGAGTGGAAACCGAGTAATTGTAATTTAGTGAGATGTCCCACGGTATTGTAAAATCAGCTTCCCGGTTATCGTAAATTCCCCTGTTAATAGCATTGCTCTCTTGAACGAGTTCAAATTCTCCTTTTTGTATTGCAGAATCTGATTGCACAACATTTTCCGCAGAACTGGTTCTTTCACCTGAGAGGCTGGTAGAAATTGAAAAGTTGAAATTCGTCATTCTTACCAAACCTTTGCCTTGATTAACCAGGAATTTGTTAATCCTTGTTCTTCCCGCATAATCATAAAGTGTAAAACTGGAAGAACCGGAAAGATTTAAAACATTTCCGATCTGTGTTCTGTAACCGACATTTATGTCTGAAAACTTCAAACTATCAGCAGCAAAATTATAACTTATACCGGCATTCAGATTTAATAATTGTATTTTCTTTTCCT
>Ga0210085_1000741_pt1 | contig 13455 bp, 20 predicted proteins | sample China_Galinas_PW_5_FD_184866 | JGI IMG/M metagenome (GOLD analysis project Ga0210085, IMG submission 184866) | Wetland microbial communities from San Francisco Bay, California, USA, that impact long-term carbon sequestration - China_Galinas_PWC_D1... | ecosystem: Environmental > Aquatic > Marine... | reverse complement strand
CGGAGCTTGCGGATGATCTGCTCGGGGGTGTGCCTGCGCTTCTTCACTTGCGTCGGTCCTCCTTGGCCCATTGTGTGGGCCGGTAGGACTCTCACAAGGGTCGGACCGATTTCAGGGGGTCATGCCACATCGCTGTACAACTCTGCATACGGCATCTTTGCTCGCTCGTGATTGTCGAGTCCATACGCAACCACGATCCGCCGCAGTCCGGATCGCGCCCTGGGGCGACCCCCGAAGAACCCTCGCCAGCAATAGCTGCCCGGCTCATCGACGGACCATTCTTCGATCTGCTTAATTCGAGCCTGGCTAATCGACATGAAACCCTCAACCTGTGGAACAAGGGCGATCGCCAGATAGGCACCGTCATCCTCTAGGTCCAACTCGGCGAGGCCCTGGCGCAGGATCGTCTCCGCTCGGGCGCTCTGATCGGTGCCGAGACGAAATCGATCTCGGTACATGTCGGCGACCTCCGACTCGTTCAACCACCGAGTCGTGGTGCCGTTCCTCCGTGGATAGCGCAAGTCATTGTTCTTCCGGACCGCGTGGGGTCTCAGCGAGCTTGGCGGGACCGCGAGCAGGTAGTAGCCCTTCTTCTCCTCGTCCGCAGCCACCACCACGTGTACATCGAAGGCGACGTTGGGGGCCGCATTGCTCGCCACTACCTGCCGATAGCGAGCCTCCAGGCCATCCACAAGATCGACCGGGGTCAGCTCCTTGGCTGCATCTTCCTCATCCCTGATGCCGATAATGATCAGGCCACCGCGTTCGTTCGCCATCGCGGCGATGTCGCTGGCCAACTCGCGCTTCTCACTATCGCTACTCCCGTAGTGAGACTGCTTGAAATCGAGATCCACATCCTCACGTACGCCATCGGCGACCAGGGTTTCTAGATTCACCTCCTCAATCTCATGGATCGGGGCGTCGAGCAGTGCTCGCAGGCGGAACTCCCATGCGGCTGACGGTGAAGCCATCTGATCAGTCTTGCCGATGCCTAGGACAATGGTTCGAAGACCCGCAAGAGCCGCTCAGGCTCAAGATCAAGAGGAGGCGCGTTGAGAGGACGAATACTGATTGAGTTGACGGCCGACGTCCCGGACACTGGCTCGGGGATGCCGGACCTCGGACACGATGTCTACTGGCTCATGAAAGAGCTCCCGAAGCTCGAATACAAGACCACGAACGGGAAAATGAAACCGCTGTCGGAGAAGTACACCGTTTCCAAGGTCCGGACCGAAGGGGAGCCGACCTAGGGGCGGTTCTTCCCCCGTTGCCCTTCGGACGCTCAGTCTGCGCTGGTCTAGCGATCAGATTCCAGCCTGTCGCTTGTGGACGCCAGCTCGCCCATCGAGGCTTCGAGTGCCGCCGCGAGGCGCTTGACCGTGCCCCAGGTCGGATTCGAGTGGCCGCGTTCGATCATCGAGAGATGGCTGACCGTGACGCCAGCTTCGTGGGCGAGGGCTTCTTGGGTCAGGCCGCGCTCGTTGCGGAGCTGGCGGATCGCCGCTCCGAGCGCTGGTTGGGGCTGATCGGATCGCCGCATCGCTCCACGTTCTCAAACAGACGTGCCTTGATCCAACGGTTGAGATACTTGTGCTGAAACAGAAGTTCCTGTAGCTTCGGCTCCGAAACCGAAAAGTGCCCCCGCGCTGCGCAAACAGCCGGGGGCGTGGCACAGGAGGTATTAGCTCCGATGCACGACAAGCCTAGAAGGGCTGAGGAGGCGGCTGAGGGCCGCCAGGCCACGCGGCACGAAGACGCCCAGGACCGGCGCTCGGTTCTGTTCCGAGTCCTGGCGCTCCATCCCGCCCATCTGACCACGGCGGAACTGGTCCGCGAGATCAGCGCCGGGGCGGAGGGCTTCGAGGAGTCCGACGACATCGAGCGGGCGATTCGCGATCTCGTCGGGGCCGGGTTGCTGAACCGGGTGGCGGGCATGATCGCGCCGACCAGGGCGGCGCTGGTCTTCAACGCGCTCGACCGCGACTGATGGAGGCCCCAGGGGTGGCCGAGCGCTTCGGCCGGAACCTGCTCGCCGCTCGGCGGCGGGCCGGTTTCTCTCAGGAAGAGCTGGGCGCGCTTGCCGCCTTGCACAGGACCGAGATCGGGTTGCTGGAGAACGGGCGGCGGGTGCCGCGCATCGACACGGTGGTGAAGATCGCGGCGTGCCTTGCCCTGCCGCCGGGAGATCTCCTTGAAGGGATCGGCTGGGCAGTGAGCCAGTCGAACCCCGGCAGCTTCCTGATCGAGAGATGAAGCGCCAGCAGCAGAGCAGATCGAGCAACGCAGAAGCAGCCCCGGCGCCGCCCGTCAACCGCACCGCACCACCCCCTCACGCCCTATCAGTAGCTGCCCGCTGGGCAGCAACCGCGACCGCCGACACATTATGAACCCGAACATATGTTCGTGTCTCCCTGAAATCTCCGGGGGCGTTCGTGCGGCTGATTGGACGTACAAACCGATGGCATCCCCGCGAATCAAGCTCGACCCCGAGGCCGTCGAGGCCGTGGCCCGCAAGGTCGTGGAGCTGCTTGAAGCCCGGGGGCTGCAACAGCGTCGGCTGGTCGATGCCGCCGAACTCGCCGCGATGTTCGGGATCGAGCGCTCCTGGGTCTACACGCACGCGATCGAGTTGGGCGCAGTGAAGCTCGGCGACGGCAAGAAGCCCCGGCTTCGCTTCGACCCGGAAGTCGCGGCGCGGGTGCTGCGGAAGGTCGGCGATGGAACGGCGGCCGATCCGCCCGCCCGCTTGGGTAAGCGGGCGGACCGGCCTGGCGCGGAGGAAGGACGGGCGCCGTTGCTTCCGATTCGCGGCGACGACGATCCGCCGGAGCCGGTGGCGTAGGGTCGGGGTGAGGATGAGCGAGCGGGCGGGCGGGCAGGTTCTGGGGTTGAAGCGCAAGGCCGGGCGCACCTTCGCGCTGCGCTTCCGCGCCTACGGCAAGCGGCGCTACCTCACCTTGGGCACGGTCGCTGAAGGCTGGAGCCGCGCCAAAGCCGAGGACGAGCTGGCGAACGTCCTCGCGGACGTGCGCCGGGGGGTCTGGCGGCCTTACGAGGCGCCGAAGGCCAGCGAGCCCGAACCTGCCCCGACCTTTCATGAGTTCGCCTCGCGGTGGTTCGACGGCCTGGTCAGCGAAGGGCTCGCCGAGAACACGCTCGCGCGCTACCGCTGGGAACTGTCGAACCACCTGCTGCCGTTCTTCGCCAAGCACCGGCTCTCTGAGATCACGATTGCCGAGGTCGATCGCTACCGGCAGGAGAAGGTCCGCGAGGAGAAGCTCTCGGCCACTTCGATCAACGACACGATCGCGCGGCTGGCCCAAGTGCTTGAGGTGGCGGTCGAGCGCGAGTTGATCGCGCGGAACCCGGCGCGCGGTCGCCGTCGCCGCCTGCGGCAACGCTCCCCCGAGCGGACCTGCCTCGACCGCACCGAGCAGATCGTCGCGCTCCTGGAGGCCGGGGCCGAACTCGACGCGGAGGCACGGTGCGACCGGCGCGCGACTCCGCGCCGCACCCTGATCGCGGTCCTGACCTTCGCCGGTCTGCGGATCGGCGAGGCCCTGGCGCTTCGCTGGCGCGACGTCGATCTCGCGGCCGGTCGCCTCCGAGTCACCGAGTCGAAGACGGATGCCGGCGTCCGCGTGGTCGATCTGCTGCCGGCGCTGCGCGAGGAGCTTTCGGTTCACAAGGCGTCCGCTCCCTTCGCCGGGTCCGACGATTTCGTCTTTCCGACCTCGCGCGGGCAGCACCAGGACGTGGGCAACGTTCGCCGCCGTTTCCTTGGTAGGTCGGTGGAGCGAGCGAACGCCAACCTCGCGGCGCGCGACGCCGCTCCGCTGCCGGACGGGATCACGCCGCACTCGCTGCGCCGCACCTTCATCTCCCTGCTGCTGGCGATCGGCCGCGAGGTTCCCTACGTGATGCGCCAGGTCGGCCACGCCGACCCCAAGGTCACGCTCTCGATCTACGCCCAGGTCATGTACCAGGGCGAGGGGGAGCGGGAGCGCCTGAAAATGCTTTCCGAGTCGTCGGATTGGGCACTGCTGGGCACTGGCGGCGATCAGGGACTCTCGGAGCCGGGCGAGCAACTGACGCTCGCGGGCGGCACAACGTCAGATGCCATCGAGAATCCGGCCGATGGGCGGTACTGGGCTCGAACCAGTGACCCCTTCCTTGTAAGGGAAGTGCTCTCCCAACTGAGCTAACCGCCCGCTCGGGAGCATTATTGCTCGTCGGGAGTGGCATCATCCAGTCCCCCCCGATGGTCTCCCTCCCCCAGAAGCAGTTCGTCGCGATCCTGGTCGGCGTCTGCGTGCTCAGCGCCGGGATCGGCTCGGGGCTGGCGCTGCTGGCGCAGGAGGGGCCGGAAGGGCCGCGCGGCAAGCAGGGCAAGCAGGGGCCGCCCGGGCCGGAAGGGGAACGGGGGCCGGAAGGGGAATCGGCGACGGCCGAAGTGGAATCGCTGGAAGCCGAAGTGGCGGAACTGCGCGACCAGGCCGAACAGGCCGGTGAGCTGGAATCGCGGGTCGAAGACCTCGAATCCGCGGTCAGAGGTGCCGGCGGCTCGTTGCTCTGCGAAGAATTCGGGTTGTTCTGCTGATGGACTGGCAGATCTTCTGGCGGGCCGCGCTGGTCCAGCTGATCGCCGTCGCGGTCCTCTCCCTGGTCCTCGCCGTCCTGCTCCCCCACAGCTTCTTCGAAGACTGGGGCTGGTTCACCGGGCCGGTCGCCTGGCTGCTCTGCGCGGCGTTGACGTCCCGCTTCCTCTACCTACCCACCGGCACGACGCTGCTCGGCGCCGTCCTCGCCGGCATCCCCAGCCTGCTCTTCGTCATCCTCGGCGCGCACTGGCTCGGCGCGCTGGTCGCCGTCGGCCTCTTCGCCGCCTGGTGCGGGCGGCTGCCGCTGGGCCCGGTCGACCGGACCTAGCGGCAACCGCGCTCGAGGCCCGTCCTACTCGCCGGAGAGCGGCAGGTCCCTGTTCTTCTCGGCGACCATCGCCACGTAGTAGAGAGGTTCGCCGTTGGTGTTGAACCGGTGCCGGTAGCGGCGCTGGCGCTTCACGTCCATCGCGCCCTCGGCGATCCCCTGGTCGATCAGGCGGGAGAAGCCCGAGGAGTCTTCGCCGGAGACCATCTCCTCCTTGATCGAGAGGCCGACGAGACCGCCCTCCTCGACCACGTTGTAGGCCTCGGCGAAGGCGTCCGGCGGGATGTCGCCGAAGCCGAGCGCGGCGACCGTGACCATGCAGTTGAACTCGCGCGCGCGAAGCTCGCCGTGGGTGTCCTCCGGGATCGCGGTGAGATCGACGACGTGGTAGTCGTCGTAGACGCCGGGGCGGTCGCGCTCGACAGCCTGCGCGGCCTCCTCGATGATGTCGACGCCGACGATCTGGTCGACGCCCAGATTCTGCAGCTCCTCGCCGACCATGCCGTTGCCCGCGCCGACGTCGAGGACGCGGAGCTCGTCCGGGCGGCGGTCGTCGCTCTCGATCTGCTCCTCGAGCAGGGTGCGGACGGTGCGCGGCGAGTCGCATTTGAGCACCTCGTAGAAGAGATGCTCGTAGACCCCTGGCATCGTGTAGGTCTGCGCGTAATCGTGGAACCTGATCCGCCGAGCTTCACCGTCGATCACCACCTCGTACCACTCTTGATCCTGGTCCAGGCCGGCCTCCGAATCAGGCACCCGGACCACAATCTCCGACTGTTCAAGGTTGTTCTTGGTAAGGCTCATCGTCTCCTTGCTCCGCGTTTCGCACGCACGAAACTCGATCGAGCCTTGCTCTTTCGACATGACCGCCAGGTCCCGGCGCGCACTGTCCCGGCGCCCACTTCTCGCGCCGGCTGGCACGCCTAAGCTAACGAAGCCGGGCCCTCGAATGTCGTCTCGGCCCCCGAACGGCCGTGCTCGCCCACCCTCGGAGGCGGGCGAGCACGCGCCGCGCGAGGCGCCTATTCCTCCCAGCGAGCGGTCAGCTGGTAGATGATCGTCACGTCCAGGATCACGATCAGCAGCGACCACAGCGGCGCCATCGGGAACCAGACGATCTGCGAGACGGCGTTGATCGCGACGAAGACGATCGCCAGCAGGCGGGCGGTCGGATTGCCCGTGAAGAGCATCAGCCCGGTGCCGGCGATCACGCAGCCGAGAATCATGTGGACCCAGCCCCAGAGGGTGATGTCGGCCCAGATCACGCCTTCGCCGCCGACGACGACGACGTCGTTGTTGAGGATCGCAGCCAGGCCCCAGAACGCGTCGAGCAGGCCGACGATGACCAGGATCATGCCGGCGAAGACGGTCCACCCGGTCGGCTGGCGAGCCGGGACTCCCCGAGAAGCCTCCATGTCGATTCCTTTCCTCATCCGCCCGTTCTCCCCAGGGCAGTTTTCACCGAGAGGCTTCGCCTCGGCCGCCCCCGTCCCTGCCGCTGCAAGGCGGGCACCGCTCAGGCGGGGGCGCGGTTGAAGGCTTGGTGTTCCCATGGGCACCACAATGCTTCACTCGCCCGCAGCAGGCGCGGGGCCCCTCAGGGTCAGCGCCGCCGCCACGGCGCCGGCGAGGCCGACCGCCGCGGTCGCCTTCATCCCGACCGAGAGCCCGGCGACGAAGTCGTCGGCGCCGTCGAGCAGCTCGCCGACCACCGCGACCCCGACCACGGCGCCGAGGTAGCGCGACATCACCAGGATCCCGGCAGCCAGGCCGGCCTGCGAGGAGGGAGCGGCGGAGACGCCTTCGGCGTTGACCGGGACGATCGCGCCCGCGTTGCCGACCCCGACCGCGACGCCGAGCACGACCATGAGCCAGGCCGGCGTGCCGGGGTCGACCTCCGAGAGGCCGAGGACGCCGGCGGCCATCAGCAGCATCGACCCGGCGACCACGGCGCGCGAGCCCAGGCGCTCGACCAGGGCGCCGATCCGCGGCGCGGCGATCATGAAGGCGACCGCGTAGGGGACCAGGCGCAGGCCGGCGAGGAGCGCCGAGTCGCCCTCGACCTGCTGGAAGTAGAGGCCGAAGACGAAGAGAAAGGCGAAGACCACCCAAAAGAGGGCGACGCAGACGACGTTGCAGCCGCTGAAGGTGGCGTCGCGGAACATCGAGAAGTCGACGATCGGGCTGGCCGAGGCGCGCTCGACCGCGACGAACAGCGCCAGCGCCGCGCAGCCCCCGGCCAGCAGGGAGACGGTCGCCGCCGAGCCCCATCCCCACTCGCTCGACTGGACGACGGCGAGCACCACCGCGCCGAGGCCGGCGCCGAGCGTGACCACCCCGGGGAGGTCGATCCGGCTCCGCGCGGCGGGGTCGCGCGACTCGTCGACGTGGGCGAGCGTGAGCCAGGCGCCGAGCGCCGCCAGCGGCAGGTTGGCCCAGAAGATCGCCCGCCAGGAGACCAGGTCGACGAGGCCGCCGCCGACGAGCGGCCCGATCGCCAGGCCGACCGCGGCGAGCGTCGCGTACATCCCGATCGCCCAGCTCAGGCGCTCGTCGCGGAACCCGGCGCGCAGCAGTGCCAGGCTGAGCGAGAAGAGGATCGCGCCGGCGACGCCGAGCGCCAGCCGGGCGGCGATCAGGACCACGTCGCCGGGGGCGAGCGCGCAGGCGACCGAGGCGGCCGCGTAGCCGACGAACCCCCAGACGTAGACGCGGCGGCGGCCGAGCATGTCGCCCAGCCGCCCGACCGTGACCACGGAGACGACCAGCGCCAGGGTGAAGGCGTTGACGATCAGCTGCAGCGAGGAGACGCCGGTGCCGAGGTCGGCCTGGATGTCGGCGAGGGCGACGTTGATGGCGGTCGCGTCGACCGCCGTCATCATGATCCCGACGCCGCAGGCGCCGACCAGCCCCCAACCTCGCCCCATGCGTCGCCCCGGCCCCTAACCCGGGTTGGTCGCGGCGACGAGCCAGACCGAGGCGCGGCCGACGATCGAGCCGTCCGGGCGCTGCCAGCCCGAGTAGTACTCGGCAAGCGCCGCGGCGATCTGCGGGCGCCGGCTCTCGCCGTGCTCGCCGTTGAGCCGGATCAGCTCGGCGCCGGGCCCGATCGCCAGCAGCGAGTCGATCGCTTCCTCCATGTCCCTGCCCATGAAGTAGTCGAACTCGCGCTGGTCCAGCTCGACCTCGGCGAAGCCGGCGGCCTCGAGGATGCCGGTCAGCGTTTCCGGGTTGCCGAGCGAGAACGGCCCGGGGCCGCAGGTGTCGGCCTCGTACTCCTCGGGACGGGAGAGGAAGCGCTTGACGACCTCCTCGGTGTCCGCCCAGATCGCGCTCTCCTCCTTGCGGCACCAGCAGAGCTTGCGCAGGCCGCCGCCGGGCTTGAGCGCGGCGCGGATCGCCCGCATCGCCGGCACCGGGGCGGCGAAGAACTGCGTCCCCATGCGAGAGAAGGCGTAGTCGTACTCGCGAGCCCATCCCGCGGTCTGGGCGTCGGCGACTTCGAAGCCGACGTTGCCGATCCCGGCCTCGGCGGCCTCGCGGCGGGCGTCGTCGACGAAGTGCGGGGAGGAGTCGCTGCCGAGGACGAAGCCGCCGGGGCCGACCATCTCCGCCAGCCGCTGGGTCGTCTCGCCGAAGCCGCAGCCGACGTCGAGGCAGCGGCCGCCCGGCGGCGGCGGGTAGCGGTCGAGCAGCTCGTCGGTCACCTCGTCGAGGGCGCCGACGAACACCTCGCGGTTCTGCTTCCAGCGTTCGTAGAGGACCGTGTCCCAGGCGCGCACGGCCTCCTCGTTGGCAGGGGACACGGCACCCGGGTCTGAACCCATAGTCACCTTCTCAAGCGTACAAGCTGAAGCGCGCTCAGGGGCCGGGATGAAGGACCAGGCCGACCAGCAGCGGTGCGAGCAGGTAGGTGAGCAGCACGTAGGGCCACATGTACCCCTTCTCGACGTGCCAGCCTTCGAGGATCTCGTGGACGGGGCGCCGCAGGAGGAGGCTGCCTCCCCACTCGAAGGCCAGCACCATCGCCACCCAGAAAAGGCCGGCGACGAGCGTTTCGCCCGTCGTGTAGCCGTCCGAACGCTCGAGCAGCAGCCAGGCGAAGAGGGGGATGTAGGCGATCCGGGTGGCCATCCCGATCTGGTGCGCCCGCAGCGCGCCGAGCCGCGGCTCGTAGACCAGCCGCATCAGCACGAAGAAGTTGACCCCGGAGAGCGCGATCTCCATGAACCAGGTCTGGAAGGTGAGTTCGGCCAGCCGCGTCGACATCCCGCCGCGAGGATAGGGACGGGACGACCGCCCCGGACATCGGCGCGGTCAGGCGACGAGCGCGATCTCGACCCCCGCCGCCTCCAGCACGTCGTTGCCGTCGAGGACCGCGTAGCCCTCGCGGAAGTAGAGCCGCGCGACCCCGGCCCCGGCGATCAGCTTCGCGCACGGCGGGCAGGGGAAGTCGGTGACGTAGAGCGCGGCGCCCTCGGTCGAGCGCCCTTCGCGCGCGGCCCTTGCGATCAGCCGCGCCTCCGCGTGGGCCGAGGTCGAGAGCTCGAGGTGGACCCCCTTGAAGAAGTTGCTGCGCGGGTCGCCGGCGGCGTAGGGGCTGAGCGGGTGCGGCAGGTGCTCGTTGGCGGCGAAGAGGACCCCGCCGTCGGCGAGCCTGATCGCCGCTCCGACCCGGCGCCACCAGTCGATGCTGAGCGCGGCGGCCTGCTCGGCGGCCGCGGCCAGGTCGGCGACCATCTCCTCGGCGTCGACCTCGCGAGCCGCCCGCGGGGCGAGCATCTGGACGGTCCGCGACTTGTCCCAGCGCAGGAACACCGAGTCGTAGCGGACGGGGCAGCGGGGGAAGAAGCGCTCGACGATCCGGTAGCTGACGTCCTCCGCGGGCAGGACGATCTCCGCGCCCTCGGCGGCGAGCCGCTCCGCGCCCTCGGCGTCGAGCACGCTGACCTCCGCGCAGATGTCCCAGGCGGCGATCGAGCGCGCGACCAGGTCCGCGTCGAGGCAGCGGATGTCCTTGGCCAGCGGGCGGTAGTCCGCGTAGAGGTCCGGCCCGACCACGTAGAGCGGCCGCCCGCGCCCGTGGGCCTCGAGAAAGCGCCGGTACCCCTCGTGCAGGACGGGGACGTAGGCGACGACGGCGTCGCTCATCCGCGCCTGAGGACGGAGTCGATCAACCCCGGCAGGACCTCCGCGAGCTTCGGGCCGAGACGGTCCCCCATGTGCATGTACATCTGCCTGATCCGCTCGCTGGTGGTGACCGAGGCCTGGCGCGGGATCACCTTGATCTCACCGCACAGCTCCTCCAGCGCCCGCATCTCGTCCTCGCCGTAGGGGTGGTCGGCGGTGACCACGAGGACGTCGGGGCGGATCGCCTTGATCAGCCCCCAGCGCTCCTCGTCGTCGCGCTTCAGGTAGACGAAGTCGACCGGGCGCTGGTAGGCGAGCATCTGCAGCCGCTCGTCCTCGGGGACCATCGGCCGGTCGTCGCCCTTGCGCCGGCGGATCTTCGCGTCGCAGTCGACGCCGACGGCGAGGAAGTCGCCGCATTCCTTGGCGCGCTCGAGGTACTTGACGTGGCCGAGGTGGATCAGGTCGAAGGAGCCGGAGGTGAGCACGACGGTGTAGCCCAGCCCCCGCAGGTGCTCGGCTTTGTCGGCCATTTCCTCGAGCGAGGCGACGATGCGCTGCTCGGTGCTCGAGGCGGGGCCCAGAATGCCGTTGGTCGCTGCCATCTTCTCCAGGGGCGAGTGCCCGGGCAGGGACCTTAACGACACACCGGGCCGCCTTCGCGGCGGGGTGTCCACTTTGCCGCACCGTGGGGGGATCGAGGCGGGCCGAGCCGTCTGGGCCGCCCGCTTGACTGAGGCTCCCGAAATCCCGGATCGAGAGACCGATGCCCGACTACCTCCCCTACGAAGAGCGCAGGCCCAGCACCGAGTACCGCGACATGCTGCGCACCGTGCGCGACCGCGGCGTCCGGGTCGAGGTCAAGCAGGGCGGGCAGGCGCTCGCGATGGCCGGCCACGCGATGCGCTTCCCGATGGCCGACGGCGCCGCGGTGATCACCGAGCGCGCGATCGGCGGCTTCGTCAACAAGGCGATCGGCGAGCTGTGCGCCTTCATCAACGGGGCGCGGACGCTCGAGGAGCTGGCCGAGTTCGGCTGCGACTGGTGGGGTCCCTGGGCCAGCGCCGAGAAGTGCGAATCGCGCGGGCTCGAGCCCGGCGACCTCGGCCCCGGCTCCTACGGCCACGCCTTCCACGACTTCACCACCGACCTCGACGGCGACGACCCGGGCTTCGACCAGCTGCCGCACCTGATCGAGAAGCTGTCCGACCTGCCGCTCGACCGCACGGCGCTGCTCAGCCCCTGGGTCCCCAACGCCAACCACCGGGCCGCCGGGGTGAAGTCGCGCAACACGATCGCGCCCTGCCACGGCTGGATCCACGCGCTCGCCTTCAACGAGAAGCTCCACCTGATCCACAACCAGCGCTCCGGGGACATCCCCATCGGCGTGCCGTCGAACATGGCCCAGTACACGGCGCTGGGGCTGATGCTGGAGCAGCTGACCGGGTACGAGTTCGTCGAGTACGTGCACTGGATCCAGTACGCGCACATCTACGCCGACCAGCTCGACCACGTCGACGAGATGATCGAGCGCGAGCCGCGCGCGCTCCCCACCCTGGCGCTCACCGAGGCGGGCCGGCGGGTGACCGACATCCACGACTTCCGCGCCGAGCACTTCGAGCTGAGCGACTACCACCCGCACCCGGCGATCGGCGGCATCCCGGTGAAGACCTGATGGTCGCGATCGTCGTCGCCCACAGCAGCAACCGGGTGATCGGCCGCGACGGCGACCTGCCCTGGCACCTGCCGGCCGACCTCGCGCACTTCCGCGAGCTGACCGGCGGCGGCACGGTGGTGATGGGCCGCAGGACGTTCGAGTCGCTGCCCGACGCCTTCCGACCGCTGCCGAACCGGCGCAACATCGTGCTCAGCGGCGACCCGGAGTACCGCGCCGAAGGGGCGGAGACGATGCCGAGCCTGGCGGCGGCGCTGGCGGCGTGCGACGGCGACTGCTTCGTGATCGGCGGCGGCGCGACCTACGAGCAGGCGCTGGCCCACTGCGATCGCGTCTACGCGACCGAGGTCGAGGCGGCGGTCGAGGGCGACACCTTGTTCCCGCCCCTCGCCGAGGACGAGTGGCGCTGCGCCGAGCGCAGCGAGCCGCTGCGCGAGAACGGCTACAGCTTCAGCTTCAAGCGCTATGAGCGCCAGCCCGCCTGAGCCGCTCTACTTCCTCGACGCGGCCCGCTCCCCCGAGCAGCGCCGCTACATGGAGGATCTCGAACGCGACGGCATCTGCATCTTCTGCGAGGAGCACGTCGAGCGCTACCAAGCCGAGCCGGTCGAGCACCGCGGCACCCACTGGCTGGTGACCAGGAACTCCTACCCCTACCCCGGCGCCGCCGCCCACTACCTGATCGTCGCCCGCCGCCACGTCCGCGCCTTCGACGAGCTCCCCGACGAGGCCGGCGCCGAGCTGTGGGCGATCAGGCGCGACCTCAAGCGCCGCCTCGACCCGGTCGCCACCGCCACCGTCGAGCGCAGCGGCGAGATGCGCTTCAACGGCGGCAGCGTCGCCCACCTCCACGTCCACTTCGTCGCCCTCCACGAGTCCCCCGAGGAGACCGTGCGATTCAAGGTGAGCGCGGAGGGCGCCGCGGGCGGGTAGGCGCGCCGGGCTGCTCAGGCGCGCAGGTGGCCCGGGTTGGAGTCCTTGCGCTCCTTCTGGACGCCCGGGAAAACGTCGTTGAATTCGCGGAACAGCGCCTTGTAGCCGTCCGGCTGCCGGTACTCCTTCTTCTGGAAGCCGTCGGGCAGCTCGTCCATCTCGGTGAGGTCCGCCCAGCCACCTGGCAGGGCGAAGGCGTAATAGGGGTACTCGGCCGGCACCCCCGCGACGCGCACCGTGGTGATCGGCAGGCCGAGGCTGCGGGCGGCGAAGACGCGGTGGATGCCGTCGTTGACGATCCAGACGGTGCGGCCGTCGGGCTCGCGCGATTCCTCGACGACCGGCGGGACCACCGGGATCCGCTCCTCCGGGGAGTCTCCGGTCCGCACCCAGATCCCGCCGTCGAGCGCGAAGACGTCGACGCCGTGGGTCAGCAGGGCCTCGCGCAGCTCGAGGATCTTCGCGACGTTCGCCCTCAGCAGGTAGCGCTGGGCCGGGGCGAGCTCGTCGGTGTCGCTGGTGACCAGCTCCAGCGTCGCGTCCGCGTAGACCTTGGCCCCGTCGAAACCCTGCAGCCGCGTCTCGCGCAGCGCGCCGAGTAGCTCCTCGCGGCCGAAGCTCTCGACCCCCAGCACCTCGATCGCGTTGCCGCCGCTAGCCATCGGCACAAGATAGGAGTCGCGGGTCGAGGGCGTCGAGCGAGGACACGGTGTGCGTCGGCGCGGGCGCAGAGCCCGCTTCGACGCGGGCGATCGCCTCGGCCTGGTCGTCGGGGCGGGTCTGCACCC
>Ga0210085_1000740_pt1 | contig 13460 bp, 10 predicted proteins | sample China_Galinas_PW_5_FD_184866 | JGI IMG/M metagenome (GOLD analysis project Ga0210085, IMG submission 184866) | Wetland microbial communities from San Francisco Bay, California, USA, that impact long-term carbon sequestration - China_Galinas_PWC_D1... | ecosystem: Environmental > Aquatic > Marine... | reverse complement strand
AGAACTCGTGCTGGAGCATGGGCGAGCGGATGATGCTTGCGAACATGCCCATCACGATGATTGCGCCCACGACCAGGATGACCAGGTTCCGCAGATGCCTCGGTAGCAGGGTCAGGAGGCCGCCGAGGGTGCCCACGCTCATGGCCACGAGGGCGGGGAACCAGAGCGTGGTGGGAAAGGCGTCGCCGCGCCACATGTCGCGTGCGTTCTCGACGCCCAGCAGATCCGCGCCCGAGATGAGGTTGTACAGGTCTGGGCCGGCGTTGGGCAGATAGTCCCGCAGACCGAGCGCGGGGCCGACGATCAACAGGATCGAGAGCGAACCGCCAGCCATCAGGCCACTGATAGCCGCGCCGATGATGGCGTTGAGCGGGCCCGCCGGGGCGCGCCTGGCCCCGACGTAACCGGCGAAGGCGAAGGTGAGCAGCAGGATGCCCGCCCCTAGCGTGATGACATCCTCGATGATGTCGCGATCCTCGAAGGTGGTGACGATGCCGACGAGGGTCACGTAGAGTGCCGCGAACGCGAACAGCAGCCCGGCCATGAAGACCGGTCTCCATGCTCCGGGGTGCGTCTCGAGGCTCCAGTCGGGCCGATCGCCCAGCCTGGCGGGTTCGCTGACGGCGGCGGTCATGCGCGCGACCTCGACAGGCGCTCACCCAAGATGCCCTGCGGACGGAACATCAGCACCATGACCAGGATGGTGAAGGCGATCACGTCCTTGAGCTGCCCCGAAGAAGGCACGCCGAGCCCGTCGATGATGAGCAGCGAGCCGATGGATTCAGCCTCGCCCAGGACGAAACCGCCGATCATCGCGCCGGGGATGTTACCGATACCGCCGAGGACCGCCGCGGTGAAGGCCTTGATGCCGGGGATGAAGCCCGTGTAGAAGAGGACCTGTCCCCAATACAGGCCATAGAGGACGCCGGCGGCGCCAGCCATCGCGGCGCCGACTCCGAAGGTGGTGACGATGGCGCGGTTGACATCGATGCCCATCAACGCGGCCGTCTGCTTGTCCTCGGAGACGGCGCGGATGGCGGTGCCCAGCTTGGAACGCATCACGAAGGCGTAGAGCACGGCCATCATGGCCACCGCGCTGACGATGACGATGACCTGGATCCAGGTCATGTGCAGAGCGCTCAGGATCGGCAGCTCGACCGGCTGCTCGAGGACGTCGATGACGGGGTAGCGAAAGATGCCCGGCCCGACCAGGCCGCGGACCGTGTATTGCAGGAAGAACGAGGCGCCGATCGCCGAGATCAACAAGACCAGCCGAGGCGAGTTGCGCAGTGGCCGATAGGCCACACGTTCGACGGCCAGGGCCACGAGCGTGGACGTAGTAGCGGCGATGAGCATCATCACCAGGAGGGAGAAGATGGAGCCCAGGGGGCCGGCGTTCAGGATGCCCATCTTGTCGAGGGCTTCGGCGCTGAAGTAGCCCGCGAAGATGCCGATCATGAAGATCTCGCCGTGGGCGAAGTTGATCATCTTCATGATGCCGTAGACCATCGTGTAGCCGAGGGCGACAAGAGCGTAGATGCCGCCCTGGACGGCGCCGTTGACGACGAGGTATACCCAATTGTCGAAGGTGAACTTGCCCGAGCTGATGGTCAGGATCGAGCCCACCACCACGATGAGCACCAGCACGATGCGGAAGACCCACAGGAACGCGCTGACGGCGGCCTCGAAGGCGGTCTCCGTCCGGCTCGGGGTGCGGCGCGGTCTCAGGGTCGTTCGCATCGACTCGCGAGTCTTGTCTCTGCTTGGGCTCGGGGGACGGAAGCGGGCGAGCCGGGCGTCGAAGCGCCCGGCTCGCCCATCACGTCACTGGTCAGCGGTCGGCTCTAGTCTTCGGGGACCCACACGAGCTCCGGCGGCCAGGTCTGGTTCTCGTACGTGTCGGCGCTGACCTGGTAGACGGCGATGATGGGGGCGCCGCAGTCGCCGAACTCGGTGCAGCTCAAGGTGCCGGTGACGCCGGGGTAATCCTGCGTCGCGTAGAGGGCCTCGCGTAGCGCACCCAGATCGATGCTCAACGAGCCGTCGTCGTTGGCCACGGCCACCTGCTCGATGGCGTCGAGCATGATGCTCGTGGCATCGTAGGTGTGCGCATGGAAGGGCGCCAGCGGGCTGTCCAGGCCGCTGAGCTCGAGGTACTTGTCCAGGAGGTCGGCGTAGGAGTCCTGGAAGAGGGAGAAGTTCGGCATCGAGAGGTACACACCTTCGACGTCGGGGCCGGCGGCCTCGATGAAGTCCAGCGTGGCCAGACCGTCCGAGCCAACGAGGGCGACGTCCTCGAGACCGGCGACATCACGAACCTGGTCGACGATGTAGCCGCCTTCAGCGGTGAAGATGGGGAAGTAGATGACCTCTGGTTCGCTGGCCGCCACGTTGGTCAGGACCGGGGTCATGTCGGTCTGACCGACGGAGACGGCCTCCGAGGCGGTGATCTCGCCGCCCAGCTTCTGGAACTCATCCTCGAACACGCCCACCAGCCCCTCGGCGTAGGCGGAGCCGTCGTGGATGGTGGCCGCCTTGGTCAGGCCCAGGCTTTGCACGAACTCGGCCACGGCCTTGCCCTGGACCGCGTCGCTCCAGGCGGTCCGCAGGAAGCCGTCGTACTCGGGCCCTCGATCGGGCGCTGTCAGCGTCAGGCGAGTGGCTGATCCGGATACCGTGGTCAGGCCGGCCTCTGTGACGGTCTGGATGCCGCCGACGACGGCGTCGGAGCATGACGGGCCGATCATGCCAACGACGGTGGGATCGGAGGCGAGAGCGAGCGCAGCCTGCGCGCCACCCTCGACGTTGCACAGCTCGTCCTGCTCGTTGAGCTTGATCTCGTGGCCGAGGATCTCGTCGCCACGGTCGGCGACCGCGATCTCGGCGCCGTAGACTTCGTCCTGGCCGAGGGATGCGTTGGCGCCCGAGAGGACCTGCCACACACCGATCGTCACGGGCTCGCCCGCGGGGATATTCACGACCTTTGAATCCTGGGCCGCTACCGGTGCCGCGACCGTGGCTAGCAGGCCGGCCGCGGCGAGAGCCCCAAGGCTTCTTCTCAACATGTTCGTGGTCCTCCTCTTGCTGGGTTGGAGCTGCCGGCACGATGCTGTCCCGGCATCAACGGCCTCGTCGCCGTGTGCGCCTGACTCGATCGACCGGCAGCGGGATGCCAGAGGGTGTGACCACCCTGCCTTAGCCCCCCGATGGTTTCGTCGCGCGACGCGCACTCAGCGACGTGGCCGCTCAAGCGTGGCGACATTCTAGACAACCAAGCGGTGCTTGCACGGTCACACTGCAGCAGCGATCGCGTTACGAGTCGTACGGACGGAGCCGTTGAGCGTGCTCCGTGCGGGGGAGCGCCGTTGACCGGATGCACCACCCAGCCGGTGCGGGATGGCCCGAAGGTCATCCCGACGACGTGAGCCGGGTGCAGTATCATGGTCCCAGGCGTTCCGGATGCAAGACGCCTTGAGCGCCCCGGGCGTGTGGTCAGCGGAGCCGTCCCCACGGTCCCTGCGACACCCGGTGCGGCGCGCTCGAGGATGGCACGACCCCGCCAGCGGTGGGCGACTCCTTCCAGCGGAACGCTCCAGTCGTGATCAGACAGGCCGTGGATGCCCGATGGGCTGGCCGTCACCAGGAGATCGACCGATCAGTATCGACCGGACACGCCACCTGCGACGCGCGTCGGGCTCAGCCCGTGACCGCGACCGTCGCTTCGAGTGTCCCCCCTTGCGCGACCGCCCGCTGCGGCCCGCACCACACAGGAGCCCTGCGTGAGCAAGAACGTCGCCGTCTTCGTGGACGTCGCGAACATCTTCTATGCGGCCAAGGCAGCCGGGATCGACATCGACTATGTGACCCTGCTCAAGTCCGCTACCGCCAACCGCGACTTCGTGCGCGCCTATGCCTATACCGGTCTCGATCCGGAGAACGAGAACCAGCGCCAGTTCCACGCCTTCCTCACCCGTTCGGGTTACAAGGTCGTGAGCAAGGACATCCGCAAGTACGGTGACGGCCGCATGAAGGCCAACCTTGACATCGAGCTGGTGGTCGACATGATGCGTCTGGCCGAGAAGCTCGACATCGCGGTCGTCGTCTCCGGTGATGGCGACTTCGCTCCAGCCATCGCCGCCGTCCAGCAGAAGGGCGTGCGTGTGGAGGTACTGAGCTTCCGCGGCAACACCAGCAGTGACCTTATCGACGTGGCTGATGTCTTCACCGACATCACCCACGTGGCCAAGGTCGAGAAAGGCGCCCGCAGCGGACGGCGCGTGGCTTCCGACGGTGACCTCTCGATGACCGCCGTGCCGGAGAAGGAATCGGGCGTCAAGCCGCGCCGCCGCCGCCGCGGTGAGCCGGAAGAGCGGCCCGAAAGGAGCGACCGGAGTTCGCGTTCGCGCCGCCGCGGTGCGTCGAAGCCCGAGGTCGAGCCCGAGGTCGAGCAGGCCGAGACGGCCGAGGTGGCAGCCGCGTCCGCCAGTCTGGTCGCGTTGCCAGGCGAGAAGCTCTCGCGCGGCGCTGAGCCCAGCGCGCCACCGGCCATGAAGGACGAGCCCACCGCCGATGCCGAGGACGAGGAGTCGACCTCCGAGGACGGCAGCGGCCGTCGCCGACGCCGCCGCCGCGGCGGACGTGGCCGTGGCCGTGGCAGCCGTGGTGCCGAAGAAGCGATCGAGGCCTCCAGTGCGCCCGAGCGCCAGCCCGACACTCCCTCGCACGACGACGAAGTGCCGACCCTGCCGCAACACGCCAGCTTCGGCTCCGTCTGGGACAGCCAGATCGGCGTGCCCGCGGACACCGCGCCCACGAGCGCCGGTCGGGACGAGGACGAGGAGGCCGAGGACTTCGAGGACGAGCCCGAGGTCGCTGAGTACCTGCTGGCTGAGAAGAAGCGCGGCGGGCGTCAAGGTGGGCGAAGCGGCCGTGGCGGCCGTGGTGGTGGCTATCGCTCGGCCATCGACCGTGAGCGCTACGGGCTCGGCGGTCGCTCCCGCTCGAGCAGTGGCTCGAGGGGCCGGTCACCCAGCGCTCCGCGGGCTTCGGTGCACGCCATGGAGCCGATCGAGCAGACGCCCGGTGGCGACCCCTGGAGCGAGGTCCCGCCGGAGGTCCAGGAGATGCTGATGGCGGAGTTGGCGCGTCGCGACCGTGGTTCGTCATCGGCCCCGGCTGCCACTGACGAGGCCGAGGCCACCGCCGAGGAGGAGAAGCCCAAGCGGACCAGCCGCCGGCGCACGACCAAGAAGGCCGAGACCGAGGCGGCCGCGCCAGAGGCCGAGGCCACCGCCGAGGAGGAGAAGCCCAAGCGGACCAGCCGCCGGCGCACGACCAAGAAGGCCGAGACCGACACGGCCGCGGCGGACGAGGCCTAGGCCGGCACATGGCGGATGCCGTCGCGGCCCCCGGGTCCGGCGGCATCTTCATCACCTTCGGCCAACAGGCTGGCCTGCGCGTGGTCGCGCGCGCGATCCACACCGAGCGACCGCCACACGCGCTCTTGCTGACAGGGCCGGCCGGTGTCGGCAAGACCACCCTCGCGCTCGACCTTGCCGCCGGACTGCTGTGCCTCGCGGAGGACCCGGCCGCCCGGCCCTGCCGGGCCTGCGCTGCCTGTCACAAGGTGGCTGCGGATAACCACGCCGATCTCCACCTGCTCGCGCCAGAAGGGGCCGGCGAGCAGATCCGCATCGGCCAGGTCCTGCAGCTGGCGGCCGATCTCTCGCTGACGGCCATGGAGGGCCGATTCCGAGTGGCGGTCATCACGGCTGCTCACCGACTGAACCCGGACGCCCAGAACGCGCTGCTCAAGACGCTCGAGGAGCCGGGACCACGCACGTGTCTCGTGCTCTGCGCAGACGATGCCGCCTCGTTGCTGCCGACCGTGCTTTCCCGCTCGGGTCGTCTGCGGCTGGCTCCGGTACCCACGTCTGCGCTCGCCCAGCGGCTCATCGACGAGGGTCTGTCGCAGCCCGCGCTGGCCCGCGCCATCGCCCTCGCCAGCGGTGGGCGGCCGGGCCTGGCCCGGCGCCTGGCCCGCGATCCCGAGGCGGTCCTGGCCCGGGGGCGCATCACGCGGACGCTGCTGGACCTGCTGCCGGCCGATCGTCGGTCGCGGCTGGGCGCCGCCGCTGACCTCATGACCGATGCGGCCGCACTCGATGCCGCCATCCGCGGGGAGGTCGCGCCGACGGCCAAGCGGCTGCAGCCGGTGGAGCGCCGGCGGGCAGTCCTGCTCATCATCGAGATCTGGCGGGACCTGGGACGTGACCTGGCCGTGGCCGTGGCCGGCGATGGCCGGGGCGTGCGCGACCTCGAGCACCTCGACGAGCTGATCGGTGTCGCAGCCCGGGTCGATCGCAGGGCGTTGCATCGGTTCCTTGACCGCCTCGATCGCCTGGGGGTGGCGATCGACGGCTACGCCAGCCCCGAGCTCACCCTGGACGTGCTGCTTTCGACCTGGCCGCACCTCCGCGCCGGTTCCCGGAGTGCGGCATGAGCACGGATCGGTCGCGGCTCGTGGCTGTCGTCCGCGGCCACGTGCAGGGCGTGGGCTTCCGCTGGTTCGTGGAGCGGGAGGCCGCCGGTCTTCGCCTCGACGGCTGGGTCGCCAACCAGCCTGACGGATCTGTCGAGGTCGTGGCCGAAGGCGCGGGCGAGCTGCTCGACCGTCTCGTGCTCGCGCTGTGGGAGGGCCCGGCGGGCGCCGCGGTCAGCGCGGTCGAGGTGCGCCTCGAACCCGCTCGCGGCAACATCGTCGGCTTCGCTATCCGCAGCGGTGCGCACCGCGGCGACTGAGTCCGCCGGGGCGCTGATCTGGTGGCGCGGCCAGCCCGGTGCCTGCTACCGTGGTCTCCTTCGCAGTGCACAAAGAGGTGAGATGGCGCTATCGACCGGGGACAAGCGGGCCTTGCTGGAGCGCGTGCCGCTCTTCGGCGGTTGCAGCAGCGACATGCTCGACACCCTCGCTGCCGTGACGTCGGAATCGGACTTCGCGGGTGATGCCCCCATCGTGCAGCAGGGGCAGATCGGCAACGGCCTCTACCTGGTGGTCTCCGGCGGTGTCCGCATCGTCGCCGGCGGTAGCGAGCTGGCGCGCTTCGGCCCCGGCGACTTCTTCGGCGAGCTGTCGGTCATCGATCAGCGTCCACGCGTGGCGTCTGCCTTCGCGGTCGGGCCGACGGTCTGCCTGGCGCTCGCCAGCTGGGACCTGTTGGCGGTCCTGGAGAAGGAGCCGGGCATCGCGGTGAACATGCTCAAAGAGCTGGCGCGTCGGTTGCGCGACACCGATGCCCAGCTGCGCAGCTGACATGGGCTCACGAACGGTGCGTCCCGCATGAGCGACGCGGCGGTGCTGGACGCGCTCGCGGGCCTGGCCCTCTTCTCCGATCTCGAGCGACCGCAGCTGCAGGCTGTCGCCCACACCCTCGCGGAGGAGGCCATCCCCGCGGGTCAGCGGGTGCTGCGCCAGGGGTTCTCGGGTAGCGGGTTCTTCATCATCCTCGAGGGCGAGGTAGCCGTCCACGTCGACGGTCACGAAGTGGCCACCCTGGGCAAGGGAGACTTCTTCGGGGAGATCTCGTTGCTCCTGGGCGAGCCACCGGTCGCTGACGTGCTGGCCACCACCGAAGTGCGTGCGCTCCACCTGGCAGGCCCGGACCTGAAGGCCTTCCTGCTGGCCTACCCGGCGGTGATGTTCCGCATGCTCCAGGCCGTCAGCCGGCGGCTCGATCGCGCCAACCGTCGCAGCTGACGCCGTGATCGGTCCATCCGGCGTGGCCAGCGTGCCGTTCCCGCCCGGCGAGTACGACGTCGTCGTCGTGGGCTCCGGGCCGGGGGCGCTGCAGGCCGCCTACTACCTCTCGCGCCTGGGCATCGACCACGCGGTGATCTCCGCCGATCCTGCACCGGGTGGCATGTTCCGCCAGTTCCCCTTCTTCCAGCGCCTGCTGTCGTGGACCAAGCCCCACGCGGGCCCCCCTCACGATTCCCGGGAATACGAGCGCTACGACTTCAACAGCCTGGTGGCCTTCGAAGTGGAGAACCGGGCGATCATGCCCGCGCTCATGGACGGCAGCTCAGAGTTCCCTTCGCGGGCAGAGATGGAGGCCGGGCTCGTGGAGTTCGTGCGGCGCACCGGCCTGCGCATCCGCTTCGATACGCACTGGGAGGGCACGACGCGACAGGGTGACCGCTTCGTGCTGCATACGCCCGCTGGCGAATACCGGACGCGGGTGCCGATCTTCAGCGTCGGTGCCGCCCAGCCGCTCCTGCCCGATGACATCCCCGGCATCGAGCACGCTAGCCACTACGTCGATACCCGCGATGCCGCCAGCTATGCCGGCACACGCCTCTTCATCATGGGTAAGGCCAACTCCGCCTTCGAGCTGGCCAGTGGGCTGCTCCAGTGGGCCAGCCCCATCATCCTGGCCTCGCCCCGGCCGGCCCAGCTGTCGGTCAACCTGCACTCGCTGGGCGGGGTCCGAGCTCGCTACGTGCAGCCCTGGGAGGACGCTGCCCTTGGCGGCGGGGTCTTCATCCTCGACGCTGCCGTCGAGCGTCTCGAGCGCCATGCCGGCGGGATCGCCGTCCATACCCGGCGCACCGACACGCTCGACCCGTTCGTGGCCGAGGTCGACGAGGTCATCGCGGCCACCGGTTTCACGGCGCCGCTGCTGGACCTGCCGGCGCTGGGCGTCACCACCTTCGGCCGAAGCGGCTTCCCCTCCATGACCAACAGCTACGAGTCGGCGAGCGTGCCCGGCATCTTCTTCGCCGGCACCATCACGCAGGGCGTGGCCGGACTCAAGAAGTACGGCATCCCGGCCAACTCGGGCGCGGTCCACGGCTATCGCTACAACGGCCGCATCGCGGTCGACGAGATCGCCGCCCGCTACTTCGGCATCGTGCGTGCTCGTCGGGAGGTGGCACCCGAGGATGTCATCGAGCGACTGCTCACGTCGGCCTCCACGGCGCCAGAGCTGTGGCACCAGAAGTCGTACCTGGCCTACGCGCTGTCGCGCGATCCCGATGGCGCCATCCGGGAGGATGGCATCGTGTCCCTCGCTGCCTACGTCGACTCCGATGGCCCCGACGGCGTGGCCATCACGGTCGAGACCGATGACCAGGGCCATATCCGCCCGGCCGTGTACGTGCGCCGTCGGGGACGTGTCGATGCCGATGCCCTGCTCGATGAGAGCCCCCTCACTGAGTACCGCACGCCGCAGCATCGGGCGCAGCTGGGGGCGCTGGTGGCGGACGTCCTGGGCTAGGCCGCTCGCCGAGCCGACGAGCCACGCCAGGAGGCAGCGCCGGCCGCAGTTCCGGTCCTCGGTGTGCGCTGCTATGGTGAGGCCGATGGATTTTCGAATCGCGCGCCCTGCCCGTGACCGCTACGGCTTCGACGAAGCGCTCTTCTCCAGCGATGGCGACGTCATCGTCTTCGATCCGGCCCGCGCCCTGGCCTTGGCCGAGCGTTTCGTGGACGAGGACGCCGACCGCGCCCGAGCCGCCTCGGAGATCGCCGCCATCGGCCTTATCCACGAGCTCGGACATCGAGCCGTGGCGGTCGAGCGGCGAGCCGATCCAGACGGCGGTGGACCGATGGCGCGTGGACTGGGAGCGCTCGACCTGCGGGTGGGCGAGGAAGCGGTCGATGACGGACTCGTCACCTACGAGACGGTCTTCCCGGCACTGCCGGTCTATCGCGATGAGCTGGCCGCCCGGGAGTGGCTCGTGCGTGAGAAGCACGAGATCCCCGGTCGCGAGGTGGCGCTCGAGGAGCTGGCTCTCACCAGCATCGCTGCCCGCAACCCGGCCGCTGCGCCGTACCGCGAGCTGACCTCCCATCCCTCGCTCAGCGAGCAGGCCCAGAAGCGCCTCGTCGATGGCCTGGCCGGTGGCGACCTGGATCCCGATGACCCCGAGCTCGAGCGAAAGGCGCCGGCCCGCACGCTGTGGGCCCGGCTCGTCGAGCCCATCGAGGCCGCACCCCAGTCGCTGGCGGCGCAGCTGCGTTGGATCCGAGTGCACTGGGCGGGCTGGCTGGACGATGCCGACCTGCTGCACATCGACCGCCAGCTGGGTGTGCTCGACGAGATCGAGCGAGTCGCATGGCTGCGGGCCCAGCGCGGTCCCGGTAGTGGCGACCAGGCAGACCCCGCTGCACTCGCCGGGTTCGGCGGCTTGGAGGATGAACCGGAAGCGTTCAGCCAGGACCGCGACTGGATGGCCGAGCTGGTGCTCGTGGCCAAGTCCACCTACGTCTGGCTGGCCCAGCTCTCCCGCGACTACGGGCGCGATATCACGCGCCTCGACCAGATCCCTGACGCGGAGCTCGACGAGCTGCGTGCCCGCGGCTTCAGCGGACTGTGGCTGATCGGTCTGTGGGAGCGTAGCGCTGCCTCGCAGCGCATCAAGCAGTGGCGGGGCAATCCCGATGCCATGGCCTCGGCCTACTCGGTGGCGGACTACCGCATCGCCGACGAGCTCGGCGGTGATGCCGCCTGGGCCGACCTGCGCGAGCGGGCCATGGCCCGTGGCATCCGGCTGGCAGCTGACATGGTGCCCAACCACATGGGCATCGATTCCACCTGGGTGGTGGAGCGACCCGACCTCTTCGTGTCCTCGCCCTACCCGCCCTTCCCGTCCTACTCCTTCAGCGGCGGCGACCTCTCCTCGGACGACCGCGTGGTCATCCAGCTGGAGGACCACTACTGGGACTCGTCCGACGCGGCGGTCGTGTTCAAGCGCATCGACAAGGCCAGCGGTGAAGAGCGCTACATCTACCATGGCAACGACGGCACCAGCTTCCCCTGGAACGACACGGCCCAGCTCGACTACCTGCGGGCGGAGGTCCGCGAGGCCGTCATCGAACAGATCCTGGAAGTCGCCCGCCGCTTCCACGTCATCCGTTTCGACGCCGCCATGGTCCTCGCCCGTCGTCACATCCAGCGACTGTGGTATCCGCTGCCCGGGCACGAGGCCGGGATCCCGTCGCGCTCGAACGCGGCCCTCCCGGCGGACGAGCTGCGTCGCCTGATGCCCCAGGAGTTCTGGCGAGAGGTGGTCGATCGGGTCGCCGCGGAGGTGCCGGACACGCTGTTGCTGGCCGAGGCGTTCTGGCTGATGGAAGGCTTCTTCGTCCGTACGCTGGGGATGCACCGTGTCTACAACAGCGCCTTCATGCATATGCTGCGCGACGAGAAGAACGCCGACTATCAACAGGTCCTTCGCGAGACCGTCTCTTTCGACGCCCGCATCCTCGGCCGCTACGTCAACTTCATGAACAACCCGGATGAGCGATCCGCGGTGGACCAGTTCGGTAGCGATGATAAATACTTTGGGGTTGCCACCATGCTGGCCACGCTGCCGGGGCTGCCCATGTTCGGCCACGGACAGTTCGAGGGCTACAGCGAGCAGTACGGTATGGAGTTCCGCCGACCGCAGCGCGACGAGCGCCCGAACGACTGGTTGGTCGACCGCCATCGCCGACAGATCAGCCCCCTGCTCCACCAACGCTGGCGCTTCTCCGGCGCCAGTGGATTCCGCCAGCTGACCGCCCTCGAGGGTGGGGGGCCGACGCCCGACGTCTTCGCCTACGCCAACCAGGCGGAGCGCGCGCCGCGTGATGCCGAACGCCGCTCGCTGGTCGTCTACCTCAACCGTTACCCGCGGGCCCACGTGCGCATCCCGGGGGTGGCAGAGGCCTTGGGCCTGAGTCACGATCCGGACGGCTACCTCATCCTCTACGACCAGCGGAGTGGTCTCGGATACCTGCGCCAGGTGCGGAACCTCCGCGAGGAAGGCCTGGAGCTCGACCTCGACGGTTACGGCTGTCACGTGTTCCTTGGCTTCGAGGAGGTCTCCGATGGCGACGGCGCCGGTTGGGGCGAACTGGCCATGCGCGCCGGCCTCTCCGGGATGTCCGACCCCCACGAGAGCCTGCGACGTCTGCGGGACGAGCCCATCCGTGAGGCGGTCAGGGCCGTCTTCGGCTCGCTGGTCGCGGGCGAGGCTTTCCTGCCGGAGCTGGGTGAGGTGGACGATACTCGAGCAGGGGCCGATGCGGCACGCGCTGACCTTGCCACAGCGCTCGAACGTGTGGCGGATGTTGCCGGCGCGGACGAGGACACGGTGAGCATCGCTTACGATACAACGCGACTGACCGGTGAGGTGCGCTCGGTGCGACCGCGGGTGGTGGCCCAGAGCCTCGCCGGATGGGCTATCTTCGGGGCCATCGCCGCGGCTGCCTCGCTGGAGGAGCCAGCCCGCGTCGAGGCCGCCTTCGACGACTGGGACGGGGCCATCGGCGTGAGCGACCTTGCGCGCCGCGCCGGCGCCGGCGATGCGCAGGCTTGGCGCGTGTCCGAGCTGACCCGGGCCTTGCTGGCGCTGCCGGCCGGCGAGCTGGCCAAGGCGGCCGACGCGGAGGGCCTGCCGCTCGGCTGGTTCGCCTCCCCGGCCATCCGCGCCGCCGCGGGCTGGAACGAATGGAAGGGAGAGACATATCTCTCCGCCGAAGCATGGGACGAGCTGATCGACGCGGTCGCTGAGCGAGAGCTGCTGCTGGAGCTGCCGAGTGCCCGCGACGCAAGTGCCGAGCTGCGCCGGAGAGCCGCCGACGCCGGCTATCGGCTGAGCCCTGACGACGGTCCTGCCGCGGCCCGATGAGCCACGATCGCCTGGGCGATCTGGTCGGGGACATCACGACCTGTCGGAAGTGCCCCCGCTTGGTGGCCTGGCGTGAACAGGTCGCGAGAACGAAGGTGGCGCGCTACCGACACTCCGTCTACTGGGGTCGCCCCGTGCCCGGTTTCGGCGACCCCGAAGCGCGACTGCTGATCGTCGGGCTGGCTCCCGCCGCCCACGGCGGCAATCGCACCGGCCGCGTCTTCACCGGGGACGGCCCCGGTGTCTCCGGTGAGCTCCTGTTCCCGGCGCTCCATCGGGCCGGCTTCTCGCCACGCCCACGCTCGGTCAGCGCCGGGGATGGCCTGAGGCTGCACGGCTGCTACATCACCGCGGTCAATCGTTGCGCGCCGCCGGCCAACAAGCCCACTCCGGCTGAACGCGATGCCTGCCTCCCGTTCCTCGTGCGAGAGCTGCGGACCCTGGAGCACGTCGGTGTGATCCTGGCGCTCGGCGGCTACGCCTGGGAGGCGGTCCTGCGGGTCCTTGCGGCCGACGGGCACGAGGTCGCTCCCAAGCCGCGCTTCGGGCACGCCAGGGAGGTTGACGTCGGACCCTATCAGCTCCTCGGGTGCTATCACCCCAGCCAGCAGAACACCTTCACCCGCCGGCTGACGCCGGAGATGGTCGATGACGTCCTGGCGCGGGCCCGTGAGGTGGTCGGGGCCGATGGCGTGCACCGGCCCTGACCAGGGAGCAACGCTGCGCCATGCCAGCCACAGCGATCAGGCCGTGAGCGTGGCCTGGTGGCGGCGAGTCCACGCGGG
>Ga0210085_1000737_pt1 | contig 13522 bp, 12 predicted proteins | sample China_Galinas_PW_5_FD_184866 | JGI IMG/M metagenome (GOLD analysis project Ga0210085, IMG submission 184866) | Wetland microbial communities from San Francisco Bay, California, USA, that impact long-term carbon sequestration - China_Galinas_PWC_D1... | ecosystem: Environmental > Aquatic > Marine... | reverse complement strand
TCGAAGCCGGGGTGCAGGCGACGGTCGGCGACGACTCGACGACCGCCTTCAGGGCCACCGCCACCACCGTGGCCGAAAACACCTCGGGCTGCTCGGAACCGATCGTCTACGTCGAGGACTCGAGCGCGCCGGGGACCACGATCGACACCCACCCGGCGGCCCTTTCCAACAGCGCTGAAGCCGGCTTCGCCTTCTCCGGCAGCGATTCAGGCTCCGGCGTCGCCTCCTTCCAGTGCCGCATCGATTCCGGCTCCTGGGCGTCATGCGCCTCGCCCAAGGCGTACGCCGGACTGTCCGACGGCGCTCACACCTTTGAAGTGCGGGCGCTTGACAGGGCGGGGAATGCCGACGAGACCCCTGGCTCCTTCACCTGGGCGGTCGACACCTCGCCCGCGGAACCGAGCCGGCCTTCGCCTTCGCAGGAAACCGAGCCCTCGACCGACCCGAGCGAACAATCGACGCTCGCGCTCAAGGCTCCACCCGAGCAGGCGGAACTGCTGCGAGTCGTTCGCAACGCCAAGAACGGCACCGCGCTCCTCATCTTCGAGGTGCCGAGTCCGGGCCTGCTATCCGCGCGCCCGCCGGCGATCACGCTGGGCAGGACGAACAAGCGGCGCCGGACGGCCGCAGCGATACGCAAGCAGAGGCTGCGCAAGCGCCGGATCAAGCCGCGGAGCATCCGCGTCGCCCATCCCGGCCGTGTCAAGGTGCCGATCGTCCTCGCGCGAGCCGGCAAGCGCCTGCTCGCCAAGTCCCACAGGCTGAGGGTGAAGGTGGTGATCCGCTACCGGGCCGCGAACGGGACCAAGGCGACCTGGAAGATCGCCGTCGTCCTGAAGAAGCGGAACACGCGCCTGGTCGCCGAGTCCCGCCACAGGAAGAAGCGGCGGGGCCGGCGGTAGCCCGGCCCGGTCGGCCCCGCCGGCCGGGGCGGAACCGCAGTCGAGTCAGTCGAAGCTCGCCACAGCGGCGGCGATGCGCTCGATTTGGGACTGCTCGATCGTCGGGAAGACCGGCAGCGAGCAGATCTCGTGCGCCAGGCGCTCCGCCACCGGCAGGTCCCCTGGTCGCAACCCCAGCTCCGCGTAGGCGGGCTGGAGGTGGATCGGAGTCGGGTAGTGGATCGCGTTGGAGACGCCCGCGGCGCCGAGGTGCTCACGCAGGGCCTCGCGTCGTGAAGAACGCACTACGAAGAGGTGGAAGACGTGGTCGCCGTCTCCGGCGGGCGGGGGAGGGGGAGCTACCGGGCTATCTGCAAGTGCCTCGCGCAGCGCGCCGCCCGCCGCCCTACGACGCTCGTTGGCATCGTCCAGCCGCTCCAGCTTGGCACGCAGGATCGCCGCCTGCAGCGCGTCGAGGCGGTCGGTTCTCGCCGGCAACTCGTGGTGGTGACGGGTCGCCTCGCCGTGCGAGCGCAGCAGGCGCAGGCGCCCTGCCAGGTCGGCGTCGTCGGTGACGATCGCGCCCCCGTCGCCCCAGGCGCCGAGGTTCTTGGTCGGGTAGAAGCTGAAGCAGCCGGCGTCGCCCAGCGAACCGGCCGGTCGACCGCGGTAGCGAGCGCCGTGGGCCTGACAGGCGTCCTCGACGACGCGGATCCCGTGCTCCTGGCAGAGCGCCAGCAGCGGCTCCATCTCGACCGTGCGGCCGTAGAGATGCACGGGGATCACGCAGCGCGTGCGCGGCGTCAGCGCGGCCTCGACGAGCTCCGCCGTGATCAGGGCGCTCTCCTCGTCGACGTCGATCAGGCGTGGAGTCGCGCCGGCGGCGCTGACCGCCTCGGCGGTGGCGATGAAGCTGTTGGTTGGCACAATCACCTCGTCGCCGGGGCCGATCCCCAGTCCGAGTAGCGCCAGCTCCAGCGCGGCGGTGCCGGAGGAGACGCCGACTGCGTAGTCGGCCTCGCACCATGCGGCGAAGTCCCGCTCGAAGCCCTCGACCTCGGCGCCGAGCGTGAAGGCGGCTTCGCTGCTGACGCGGGCGACCACGTCCTGGAGCTCGGCGAGCAGCAGCGGATCGGCGTTGTCGAGGCGCGTGAACGGCACGCGCGCGTCGCGGCCGGCCGCGACGGCTGCCGGGGCTGCCGATCCGGAGCCCGCGCTCATGCGGTTGCCTGCTCCGCCGGTCCCTCGGCGCGTGCGGGGCGGCCGGTCGTGGCGAACGGGCCTCGGTCCAGATCGTCGAAGGCCGCGGCGACCTCCTTGCGCGAGCGCACCCCGAGCTTGGCGAAGATCGACGCGAGGTGGCTCTTGATCGTGCTCTCGGCGAGGTACAGGCGCTCGGCGATCTCTGCGTTCGTCAGCCCGGTCCGCACCAGGCTGAGGACCTGGTGCTCGCGATGGGAGAGGGCCGGTCGTTCGACGCCGGCCCGCAGCTTGCCCGGTACCACCGATTGGCCGATCGCCACGGCGAGAACCGTGGTCGCCAGCGTGCGCTCGAGTTCGGAATCGAAGACCACGCCGCGGGCGCCCGCGTCGAGCGCGCGGCGCACGCCGACGCCGCTGGTCGGCGAGGAGACGACGATGACCCGCGATTCGGGTGCCTCGCGGCAGAGGCGGCGCAGGCTCGCCATCTCGCGCGGCGCATCGACCTCGCAGGTGAAGACGATCACTGCACCGTCCGCGAGAGGTTGGACGATCTCGCTCGCGGCCTCGGCTCGGCTCTGGACGGAGAAGCCCTGCGTGGCCAGGGCCACGTCGATGAGCCGGTGAGCCTCGGCGCCGGCGGCGATCGCGACCACCGGAGGCAGGGTCGGCGGCCGCGCTGCGTCCTCGGTCGGCTTGGCCTCCGTTCGCATATGAGATGTAACGGGGTGCGTGCCCGCAAGCTTGTGCGGTTTCCCGTCGCCGGTTCGGCAAAAGGTCCGACGGCAGCTGTCCGTTGTGTCTACAGATGGGCCGGCCGACCTCCCAGACATCGGGACCGACGCCGGGTGTCCTCGCGCGCCCGGCCAACGAGGCGCCCAACCGCCTGATCGACGACGTCGCCTTCGGCGAGGATGTGGTCGTCCACTCGTTCGTCAATATCTACGGCTGCCGGATCGGGTCGCGGACGCGGATAGGAACCTTCGTCGAGATCCAGCGCGGGGCCGAGGTCGGCGCGGCCTGCAAGATCCAGAGCCACAGCTTCATCTGCGACGGGGTGGAGATCGAGGACGAGGTCTTCGTCGGCCACGGGGTCGTCTTCGTCAACGACAGGCGGCCGCGGGCCACCGATGGTTCCGGCGCTCTGCAGACCGAGTCCGACTGGGAGTTGCTGAGGACGGTCGTCGAGCAGGGCGCCTCGATCGGCTCCGGCGCGACGATCCTCGGTGGGATCCGAATCGGCGCTGGGGCCACGGTTGGCGCGGGCGCGGTTGTGACCCGCGACGTCGGACCGGGGGAGACCGTGGCCGGCAACCCGGCCAGGCCGATGCCCTGAAGGCAGCCCGGACCGTCCGGGTTGGCTTTCAACCCGTGTAGCCCCGGGTAGCATCCGGCGCTCGTGATCGCCCGACTGCGCCGCAATCTCCGTGAGCTGGGACTGGGGGGGGCCATCGCCCGCCTCGCCCGGCAGGCCCGTGAAGGCATCGTGCGCGAAGACGCGATCGCGCTGCTCAAGGACCTCGACGAGATCGTCGCGCCCAAGCGACCGGGCGGGCTGCGGGTCGAGGACATGGAGAAGCGACACCTGCCGGGGCTCTCAAAGGTCAACCGCAGGCGCGGCGTGCCCCATGCCGACCGCTACTTCGAGACCTCGCTCGCGAAGGGCTTCCACGGTTTCGTCGCCTACGACGGGGACGAGCTTGTCGGCTACTACTGGTGGGTCGACAGCGAGTCCGACCCTCCTCACCCCGACATGTGGGTGATGGGAGCGGACTTCGCGATCGAGCCCGGCGACGTCTACGGCTCCAGCCTCTTCCTGTTGGAGGAGCATCGCGGCGGCGGCGCCGCCAACGACTTCCTCTACAAGATCGAATGCAGTCTGCGCGACCGCGGCTACGCACGGATCTGGGGTTATGTAGACCGAACCAACCGCGCCGCGCGCTGGCTCTACAGTACGCGCGGTTATCGGCCGATGTGGAACATCGTGCACCGCCGTTTCCTGTTCTTCAAATCGAGGAAGACCGCCCCGCTGGGCGAAGGAGGAGCCCGATGAGTGTCGCCGCGGATGTCGAGAAGTTCATCGTCGAGGAGATCGCCCTCGGTACCCGGGTCGAGTCGATCGGCCACGATGAGGATCTGCTCGCCCAGGAGGTGATCGACTCGCTCGGGATCACCGAGCTCGTCGGCTTTCTCGAATCGAGCTACGGGATCGAGGTCGGAGACGACGACCTGCTGCCGGAGAACTTCCGCTCGGTGAACAGCGTCGTCGCCTTCGTCGCCTCCAAGAAGGGCTAGCGCGGTGCTGACGAGCCTCCTCTACGAGCAGGCCGCGGCTCGGCCCGAGCACACGGCGCTGGTCTACCGCGACGAGCGGATCGCCTACGCCGAGCTGGTCGAGCGCGTCGAGCGGCTCGCCGACGGCCTGCGCGGGCGCGGCATCGGGCCCGGTGACGCGGTTGGCCTCGCCCTCCGCGACGACCCCTGGTTCGTCGCCTGCTTCCACGCGATCGCCGCGCTCGGCGCCAGGGTCGTGCCGGTCAACCCCGCCTTCAAGCAGCCCGAGCTGGAGTTCTGCTTCCGCGCGGCGGGCGTGCGCGCGGTGATCAGCGACGAGCGCACGGTCGGCGTCTGCGAGCGCATCCTCGCCGGCTTCGATCGCCCCGCCGAGGTGATCAGCGCCAGCCCGGCCCACGGCCAGTCGCTGACCCTGGAAATGCTGCTGGAGAGCGGCTCGGCCGAGCGCCTCCCGTCGCGTCAAGCGGACGAGATCCTCGTCTACCAGTACTCCTCGGGCTCGACCGGCAGGCCGAAGCTGGTCCCCCGCACGCACGGCCAGTGCGCCGCCGAGGCCGAGCTGTACGGCGCGCTCGGTCTCGCCCCCGAGGACACGATCTTCAGCGCCATCCCCCTCTTTCACACCTACGGCATGGGCGCCTCGATCTTCGGCAGTGCGGTCTCCGGAGCGACCCTGGTGCTGCTCGAGGATCCGCACCCGTTCCTCCTGCGCCGTCACCGGGCGCTGGAGCTGATCGAGGCCGAGCGGGCGACGGTGTTCCCGGGAGTGCCGTTCAACTTCCGGCTGATGGCGGAAGCCCCGGCCGAGGCCGACCTCTCCTCCCTGCGCCTCGTCTTCTCAGCCGGGACGGCGCTTCCCCGCAGCAGCTTCGAGGCCTTCGGCGAGCGCTTCGGGGTGCTGGTCAGGCAGCTCTACGGCAGCACCGAGACGGGTATCATCAGCGCCAACATGAGCGATGACCCGGTCGCGACCTTCGAGTCGGTCGGCGTGCCGCTGGGCGATGCGGAGGTGAAGATCGTCGACGACGACGGCGAGGGGCTGCCGGTCGGCGAGCTGGGCGAGGTGACCGTGAAGAGCCCGGCGGCGACCGCCGGCTATGCCGAGATGGATGAGCCCAACCGGCGCGCCTTTCGCGACGGCTGGTACTTCACCGGCGACCTCGGGCGCCTCGACGAGGATGGCATGCTCCACCTGGCCGGGCGCAAGAAGCTGCTGATCGAGGTCGGCGGCTACAAGGTCGACCCGATCGAGGTGCAGGATGTGGTCGAGGCGCACCCGGGCGTGGCCGAGGCGATCGTGCTCGGCGTGCCGGGCAAGGTCGAGGGCGAGGAGCTGGTGAAGGCGGTCGCGGTGCCGAGCGGCGACTGCGACGAGCGCGAGCTGATCGCCTTCTGCCGCGAGCGGCTCGCCAACTTCAAGGTCCCCAAGCAGATCGAGTTCCGCGACGAGATCCCCAAGAGCCCGCTCGGAAAGGTCCTGCGCAAGTACCTGGTGTGAGCGCGGCGCACGGGTCCGGATACGACCATGAAGACCCTGCTGATCGACAACTACGACTCCTTCACCTACAATCTCTTCCAGCTCCTGGCAGAGGCCAACGGCGACGAGCCGATCGTCGTCCGCAACGACGAGGCGAGCTGGGAGGAGCTCGCGGCGCTCGACTTCGACAATGTGCTCGTCTCGCCCGGCCCCGGCCGGCCCGAACGGCAGGCCGACTTTGGCGTCTGCGGGGAGGCGATCCGCCGCGCCGAGGTGCCGCTGCTGGGCGTCTGCCTCGGTCATCAGGGGCTCGGCTGGGCTAACGAGGCGGCGGTCGTCCACGCGCCCGAGGTGATGCACGGCCGGCTCAGCGCCGTCCTGCACGACGACTCGCCGCTCTTCGCCGGCATCCCGCGGGAGTTCCAGGCGGTTCGCTATCACTCGCTCTGCCTCGAGCAGCCGCTGCCGGGGGAGCTGAAGCCGATCGCCTGGACGAGCGACGGCGTGCTGATGGCGGTCGAACACACCGGGCGGCCCCAGTGGGGGGTCCAGTTCCACCCGGAGTCGATCTGCACCGAGTACGGCCGGCGCCTGCTCGCCAACTTCCGCGACCTGACGACGGCCGCGGCCGGGGGGCGCAACGGGGCCAGGGCCGCCGCGCCGCCGGCCGCGCCACAGGCGGCGCGGGCGAGCAACGGCCGCGGCGGGCTGCGGCTGAAGTGGAAGCGACTCGACACCCTGTTCGACTCCGAGCGTGCCTTCGCGCGGCTCTACGGCGAGAGCGAGAGTGCCTTCTGGCTCGACAGCAGCCGCATCGACGAGCGCGCCCGCTTCTCCTTCATCGGCGACGCGGCGGGCCCGCTCGCTGCGACGATCTCCTACGAGACCGCGGCCGGCGAGGTGCGGATTGAGCGCGGCGGCGAGGTCGAGCTGCGAAGCGAATCGATCTTCGACTACCTGAGCGGCGAGATGCGGCGCCTGCGGCTGGTCTCCGAGGAGCTGCCCTTCGACTTCAACTGCGGCTTCGTCGGCTACTTCGGCTATGAGTTGAAGGCGGATTGCGGCGGCAGCGACGCGCACCGCTCGGCCCAGCCCGACGCGGCCTTCGTCTTCGCCGACCGGATGATCTCCTTCGATCACGTCGAGGAGTGCACCTATGTGCTCTGCCTGCACGAGAGCGACGGCGAAGAGGAGGCGGAGCGCTGGATCGCCGCGACCAGCCTCCACCTCGCGTCTCTGCCGACGACCACCGAGCAGGAGTGGGCCGCCGGCGCGGAGGGGCGTGAGCCGGTCGAGTTCCGGCTCGGCCGCTCGCACCGCCAGTACCTCGACGACATCGCCGAGTGCAGGCGCTGCATGCTCGAGGGAGAGAGCTATGAGATCTGCCTGACCAACAAGGTCAGCGCCGCCGTCCGACCCGATCCGCTGCCCCTCTACCGGACGCTGCGCCGGGTCAACCCGGCGCCCTTCGCCGCCTTCCTGCGCTTCGGCGACGCCGCCGTGCTCAGCTCCTCGCCGGAGCGCTTCCTGCGCGTCGGCCAGGATCGCTGGATCGAGGCCAAGCCGATCAAGGGAACGTGCCCGCGCGGCGCCACTCCGGCCGAGGACGTGCAGCTCGCCGAGGAGCTGCGGCTGGGCGAGAAGAACCGGGCGGAGAACCTGATGATCGCCGACCTGCTGCGCAACGACCTCGGAGTCGTCTGCGAGGTCGGCACGGTCCACGTGCCCTCGCTGATGCACGTCGAGACCTACGAGACAGTCCACCAGCTCGTCTCGACGGTGCGCGGCCTGCTGCGCGAGGAGCTCGAGCCGCCCGACTGCATCCGCGCCTGCTTCCCCGGCGGCTCGATGACCGGGGCGCCGAAGAAGCGCACGATGGAGATCATCGACGACCTGGAGGGCGAGGCGCGGGGCGTCTACTCGGGCGCGATCGGCTATCTCGGGCTCGGCGGCGGCTGCGACCTCAACATCGTCATTCGCACGCTCGTGATCGACGGCGAGACGACCACCCTCGGGGTCGGCGGCGCAATCGTGATGCAGTCCGACGCCGAGGACGAGTACCGCGAGACGCTGCTCAAGGCGAGAGCCCCGATGCAGGCGATTGATCCCGGCGTCGACCCCGCGGCGGCGCTCGAGGGAACTGGGGCGAGCGTCGCGCGGGGGCCCGCGTGAATCTGGCCGTCGAGTGGGTCGACACCGTCGAGGGCTTTGCCGCGCTGGCGGACGAGTGGGACGCGATCCTGCCCGACGACTCGCGCCCCTTCGCCCTGCACGAGTGGCACATGGCCTGGCTGGAGGCGTTCTCCGGCGGGCGCGAGCCGGCCGTATGCACCGCGCGCCGCGAGGACGGCGCCCTGGCCGGGGCATTGCCGATGCTGCGCGCCGGCCACCGCTTCGAGGCGGGCAACGTCCACTCCTGCGTCTTCCGCCCGGTGGCGAGGGAGCCGGAGGCGGTAGACGCGCTCACCGCCGTGGTACTGGAGGGCGCGTCGACGCTGACGGTCAACGAGCTGGTCGACGGCGATCCCCGTGCCGAGCGGCTCGCCGGCAGCATCGAGCGGGCCGGGATGGCGCTGCTGCGCGAGCCCGGGACGGTCTCGCCGATCGTCGACACGCGGGGCGAGCTCGACGCTTGGGTCGAGCGGGCGAACACGAGCTGGATCAAGCGGGTGCGCCGCTATCGCCGCAAAACCAACAAGGACCACGAGGCCGGCTTCGAGCTGTTCGCCTCGCCCGTCGGCCTGGAGTCCGAGCTGGACGCCTGCTTCGCGCTCGAGGCGAGCGGCTGGAAGGGCCGGGCGGGAACGGCGATCTCCTCCCGGCCCGAGACGGACGCCTTCTACCGCAAGGTCGCGGCCGCCTTCGACGCCCGCGGTGAGCTGCGGATCAACCGGATCGTGCTCGATGGCGAGCTCGCCGCCTTCAACATCTGCATCGAGTACGGCGGCAAGCTCTACGCGCTGAAGACGGCCTACAACGAACGCTTCCGCAAGATCGCACCCGGGCTGGTGCTTCAGGTGTCGCTCGTCGAGGCCTGCTTCGAGCGCGGCCTCGAGGCCTACGAGATCCTCGGCGAAGAGACCGAGTGGAAGCGCAACCTGGCCACCTCGCGGCGCACCAACTCGACCCTGCGCGCCTATCGGCGGACGCCGCTCGGGCTCGCCAGGTACGCCTACCGGGCGGCTTTGCGTCCGCGGCTCAAACGCGTGCGCAGCCGGTTCGGGGGCTCGGAGCGGTGAGCTTCGACGTCGAGTGGATCCGCACGGCGGAGGGCCTCGCTGCGCTGGAGGCCGAGTGGGACGCCGTGCTGCCGCCCGATTCGCGCCCCTTCGACCTGCACTGCTGGCACGCGGCCTGGTGGGCGTCGTTCGGCGCCGGCCGCGAGCTCGCGATCTGCACTGTTCGCGACGCCGGCACCCTCGCCGGCGCCCTGCCCCTGCTGCGACGCAAAGCGGGGCTGGAATCGCTCGCCAACGTCCACTCCAACGGCTTCCGGCCGTTGGCCGCCGGGCCGGAGGCGATGCGGGCGCTGATCGCGGCGGCGCTGGACGGCGCGCGGGGCCTGACCCTGACCGAGCTGTGGCAGGGGGACCCGTGCGTCGAGGCGCTCACCGCGGGGGTACGGGGGAGGGGCATGGCCTGTCTGTTGGAGCACGTCGGCGCCTCGCCGATCGTCGAGACCGACGGCGATCTGGACGCCTGGGTGACGGGGAGCCACGCAAGCTGGAAGAAGCGCCTGCGTCGCTACCGGCGCAAGATGCACAAGGATCACGAAAGCCGCCTCGAGATCGCCCGTCCGCCGGAGGACCTCGAGTCCGAGCTCGCCGCCGGCTTCGCGCTCGAGGCGGGCGGCTGGAAGGGCCGGGCAGGCACGGCGATCGTCTCGAGCCCGGCGACCGAGGCTTTCTACCGCGCGATCGCCGCAGCGTTCCACGAACGCGGCGAGCTGCGCCTCAGCCAGATCTCGCTCGACGGCGCGCCGGCCGCCTTCAGCTTCTGCATCGAGCACGGCGAGCGGCTCTACTCGCTGAAGGTCGGCTACGACGAGAGCTTCCGCAAGCTCGTGCCGGGGCTGGTGCTCCAGGTCTCGATCGTCGAGGCCTGCTTCGAGCGCGGCCTCGAGGCCTACGAGCTGCTTGGCGAAACGACCAAGTGGAAGGCCAAGCTGGCGACCGCGGAGCGCGCGCATCTGACCCTGCGGGGCTACCGCCGCAATCCCGTCGGTCTCGCCAGATACGGCTACCGAGCCGGCGCGCGACCGCGCCTGCGCCGCGCCTACCGCCGCTTCGCTCGCCACGAGTGAGTCCCCGCCCCGACTCGCTGACTAGGATCAGCGCCGCAACCGAAGAGGAGAATGGAAAACCAAGATGAGCGAGCAGACCTACGAGCTGACCACCGACCAGGCCGAGCGCGAGGCATCCGGCGCGCACAGCTACGGCCGCTACCTCGAGGAGTTCGAGGTCGGCGCCGTCTACAAGCACTGGCCGGCGAAGACCGTGACCGAGGCCGACGACCACCTGTTCTGCCTGATCACGATGAATCACCACCCGCTGCACATCAACGACGTCTACGCGGGCAACTCGCAGCAGGGCCGCAACGTCGTCGTCGGGCCGCTCGTCTACTCGCTTGCCCTCGGCATGTCGGTCTCCGATGTCTCGGGCAAGGCGATCGCCAACCTGGCGACCGAAGAGCTCAGTCACCCGAACCCGGTCTTCCACGGCGACACGCTGTTCTGTGAGACCGAGGTGCTCGAGGTCAAGCCCTCCAAGTCCAAGCCCGACCGCGGCATCGTCAAGGTCCACACCCGGGTGCTCAACCAGGAGGGCGTCCTGGTCGCCGAGTTCAAGCGCCTCGTGCTCGTGCCGCGGCGCGAACCTGGCGAGTAGCGCACGGTCTACAGCCGGACGAGGTTCGCGGCCTCGATGCCGCGGGTGACGCCGCGGAAGTCGACGACGAGCTCGGCGCTGGCGACGACGTCCTCCCAGTCGATCCCGGGGTGCGCGGTGACCACTGCGACGACGTCCGCGTCGCCCAGGCCCTCGTCGAGCTCGACCGATGAAAGCCCCTGTCCGCTCAGCTCGGGCACGTAGGGGTCGTGGTAGCGGACGTCGCCGCCGAGCTCCTGTAGCCCCTGGACGATCTTCAGCGACGGCGACTCGCGGATGTCGCCGATGCCGGCCTTGTAGCTGATGCCGACGATCAGGATCTTCGCGTCGCGGACCGCCTTGCCGGCGTCGTTGAGGGCGCGCTGGATGCGTTCCACGCAGAAGACCGGTTGGGCCTGGTTGACTTTGCCCGCGAGCTCGATGAACTCGGGATAGAAGTCGTGCTCGCGCGCCTTGAAGGCGAGGTAGAAGGGGTCGACCGGCAGGCAGTGGCCGCCCATGCCCGGCCCGGGCTCGAAGCGCATGAAGCCGAAGGGCTTGGTCGAGGCTGCGTCGACGACCTCCCAGACGTCGATCCCGAGCCGGTCGCAGAGCTGCGCCAGCTCGTTGACCAGGGCGATGTTGACCGAGCGGAAGATGTTCTCGAGCAGCTTTGCCAGCTCCGCCGTCTCGGGACTCGAGAGGACGACGACCTGGTCGCAAATCAGGCCGTAGAGCTCCTCGGCGCGCGAGGCGCAGGCCTCGGTCAGCCCGCCGACGAGCTTCGGGGTCGTGCGCACGGTGTAGTCGGTGCGCCCGGGGTCGATCCGCTCCGGCGAGAAGGCCAGGTGGAAGTCGCTGCCGGCCGACATCCCCGACTCCTCGAGGATCGGCACCAGCCGGTCGCGCGTCGTCCCGGGGTAGGTCGTCGACTCGAGCACGACGAGCTGGTCGGGTTGCAGCACCTGGGAGAGGCCGGTTGCCGCCTCCAGCAGGTAGGTGAGGTCGGGCTCGCGCGAGCTCGTCAGCGGCGTCGGCACGCAGATGATCACCGCGTCGCAGGAGGCGAGGTCGGCATGGCGCGGGGTTGCCCGCAGACGCTCGCCCAGCGGCGCGAGCGCCTCGGTGGGGATGTCCTCGATGTAGCTGCGGCCCTGATTGATCGCTTCGACCTTGCGCTGGTCCGCGTCGAGGCCGATCACCTCGTGGCCCTCGCCCGCGAAGGCGACGGCCAGTGGAAGTCCTACGTATCCGAGTCCGACGATTCCGATCTTCATGCGCGAGATTCTAGGTCGGCAGTTCGCCGGCCGGGCTTGAGCCGCGCCTAGCGCATTGCATCCGTCACGCGCCTGCGCACCCGGGTCGAGCGCAGGGCTCGCGAGCCACCGGCCACGGCCGCCGCGCCGAGCGCGCCGCGACCGAGGGCGCGGGTCTCCAGGCCGCGGTCCGATTCGGCGAGGCGGTCCTTGTAGGGCTCGTCGCCGCGCAGGAAGGCGTAGCGCTCCAGGCCATCCTCGAACGCCCCCTGGATCGTCCGCATCAGCATCAGGAAGCCGATCGAGAAGCGATCGAAGCGGGGGTCGCGGCCGGACTGGTAGAAGGATTCGACGCCGCCGAAGCGGAAGCCGTACCAGGCGGCCGCCGGCTCGCCGTCGATCTCCATCGTCCACAGGCGCAGCCAGCCGCGGCGCAGCGCGGCGGCGGCGAAGTCGTGGTGGAAGGCGACCACGCGCTCGTGCTCGAAGGCGCCTTCTCCCGCGCCCCAGCGCAGGCGATGCAGGCGAATCAGCGTGTCGAGGTCTGCCGCGAGGCGGGCCGGGTCCTCGCAGAGGCGGAAGCTCAGGTCGTGCTGCTTTTCCAGCTTGCGCGTGTTGCGGCGCAGCTTTTCGCGCATGTTGCGGCTCTGCGAGGCGATGAACTCCTCCCACTCGCGGCCGCCGATCGCCATCTCCGGGCTCGCCTCGCGCTGCAGCACTCGGCCGCCGATCGCCTCGCCGAGCTCGCCGACCGGCAGGCGCTCGGCGAGCAGGATGTTCCAGCCCCCGGCCGCGCCGCCGGCGAGCGCCTCGCGCAGCGCCGTTCCCGCGGCTTCACGGTCCCCGGGGGCGCAGACGGGGCCGAGCATGTCGCCCGGGCCGTATCCGATGAAGCGCAGAATGCGCAAAGGCCCGCGCCGAGAGCGGCGGAGCGGCAGGATCGCAAGCGGCCGGCGGGCCTCGCCGCAGCGCAGCAGCAGCGGCTCGTCATCGCCGCCGAAGTGCCGCCACCAGGCGGTCGCCCACTCCCAGGTGGCAAAGATGCTCCGCGAGCGCTGCGCAAGCTCGTTCCACTGCTCCTCGCCCGCCTCGAAGCTGGGGATCGGCTCGCAGCTGGGCACGGCCGGAGTGTATGTTCGCGCCCGTGATCGAGGTCGAGACCCGGATGCGGGAGCTTGCGGACGTCGCCCTACGGGCGCTGCCGGCGATGTTCGACGAACAGCTCGGCCTCTTCTCCCAGAAGGCGGTCCTCGATCGCGACCGCATCGTCAACCGTGGCATCAACCCCTACTACTCCGCCGCCTCGATGGTCGGCATCCTCTCCCAGCCGGATGTGGCGCCGGACGCTGTGCTCCCGGTCGGCAAGGCGCTCGACGCCCTGCAGCGCGAGTGCGGCAAGGTCGGCGGCGGCCCGCTGCTCGGCACCGCTCTGTGGGCCGGCGCGCTTGCCGGAGACTCGCGCGCTGCCGCTCTGGTAGGCAGGCTCGAGCAGTCGCTGGCGATCCCGCGGCTCGAGAGCGCCGCGCTGGGCCAGGCGATCAAGGGCCT
>Ga0210085_1000736_pt1 | contig 13522 bp, 15 predicted proteins | sample China_Galinas_PW_5_FD_184866 | JGI IMG/M metagenome (GOLD analysis project Ga0210085, IMG submission 184866) | Wetland microbial communities from San Francisco Bay, California, USA, that impact long-term carbon sequestration - China_Galinas_PWC_D1... | ecosystem: Environmental > Aquatic > Marine... | reverse complement strand
CGAAGGCGAGCCGGTACTCCCCTCCCAGGAACGCCGCACGGTAGAGCTCCACCAGCGGCGTCAACGGGTTGAGCTCCACCCACCCGCGCACGCGCTCGGGCACGAGCGCTAGAGGATAGACGATCGGGGTCAGGTAGAACCAGCCGTTGAGCACCATCCCCACCACCTGGGCGGTGTCCCGGAAGAACACCTGGGACGACGCCAGCAGCAGGCCGAGCCCCAGCGTCAGCGCGACCTGGAGCGGCAGGGCGACCAACAGCCACGGCAAGGTGGTCCAGGACAGCTCGCCGAGGATCAGCAGGATGACGACGAACACGCCGGCCGCGATCGCCTCGTGCAGCAGGGCGCCGAGGACGATCGACAGGATGAGGATCTCGGACGGGAACTGGAGCTTCTTGACCAGGGTGGCGTTGTCGGTGATCGCCGTCGACGAGCGCTGGATCCCCTCCTGGATGGCCGTCCAGGGCAGCAGGCCGCAGAACAGGAAGACGCCGAAGTTGTCGGTCGGCACGCCGTGCTCCGCGAGCTTCATTTTCATGACCGTCGAGAAGACGAAGCTGAACAGCACCAGCAGCCACAGGGGCTGGACGAACGACCAGAGGAAGCTCAGCAGCGAGCCGGCGTAGCGACCCTGGAAGTCCCGCTTGACGAGCTCCTTGAGCAGGAAGAGATGACGGCGCGGTCGGTCCATGGGCGGTTCGGTCGGCGGGCCTGACGAGGGTGCTGGGAGGCGGTCTGAAGCGTGCGGGAGACGAGCCCGCTTCTGGCCCGGCCCCGGGTCCGGGAAGGAACCGGGGCCGGGCGAGCCCATGATTATAGGGCATCGGCGACAAGAGGCCCTATCCTGGAGTTGACACCTCTCGAGCCGCTCATTATGCTAATCTCCTATCCAGCGGACATGCCACATTGGCATAGACCGTGCCTCGAACCCGGACGCCATGGCCACACCATCCAAGATCCGCCAAGTCCAGCTCGTCGGTCGCAAGATCCGGCAGCTCCGCAAGGAGCACAAGCTGACCCAGACCGAGCTGTCGTCGCGCATCGGCGTCCAGCAAAGCGACCTCTCCCGCATGGAGAAGGGGGAGTACCGGGTCAGCTTGGACAACCTCTTCAAGATCCTGGCGGAGTTCCGCATGTCGGTCGGCGAGTTCTTCGAAGAGATCGCCGAGGAGTCGATCAACCCGCGGGACCTCCAGGTGCTGCGGGACTTCAAGCACCTCGACGAGGAGTCCCAGCGGGAGGTCGAGGACTTCATCGCCTGGAAGCGGGACCAGGCGAAAGAGAGCTGAGCACCCGCCCGGCGCCGCCTGGCGCCGCCCCGCATCTCTCCCTCGGGGTCGGCGCGACACCCCCCTCAGACCGGACCGATCAGATCGGCTCGCTCGGCAGGCCGCGGCGGAGCGACGCGTCCCCGTGCACCCGAAGGACCGCTCGCAGGACGCCCTCGAGCTCGGCGTCGAGGACCTCCGGCACCACGATCCGTACCGTGTAGTAGTGGTCGCCGACCCGTTCGGCGCCGCGGCGGACGCCCTTGTCCCGGAGACGGAACCGCTGCCCTCCCTGCGTCCCGCCGGGAAGCCGGACCTTGACCGGCCCGTCCAGGGTCGGCACCTCGATCTCGGTGCCGAGCGCCGCCTCGGCGAAGGTGATCGGGACCTCGGCGTGGATGTCCAGACCGCTCCGGTGGAAGTACGGGTGGGGGCGGACGCGGATCGTGAGGTGGAGATCCCCCGGCTCGGCCGCGGCCGCCCGCCCCTTGCCCGGCAGGCGGAGCAGCGTTCCGTCGTCCACACCGGCAGGGATCCGGACGCGGATCCGGTCGAGCTCCACCACCGCCCCCCGGCCGCCGCACGACGGGCACGGCCCGGCGGCTCCGCCGCCCAGCCCGTCGCACTCCTCGCACGGCCGCTCTCGCTGGACCGAGAACGATCGGGTCACCCCGCGCACCGCCTCGGAGAAGTCCAGGGTCAGCTCGGCTTCCAGGTCGGCCCCGTCAGAGGCCGGCGCGCTCGCCGGCTGCCGCCTGCGCTCGGGGTCGATCCACTCCATCCACTCCGCGCGGATCTCCAGGAACGATTCGGTCCCGATCCTGCCGGTGCGCACCGAGCCCCGCACCCGCGCCTCCCGCTCCGCCCGCCGGAGCGCTTCCGCCCGGCCGTCGTCGAAGCGGCGCCGCCGCTCCGGGTCGCCGAGGATCCGGTAGGCCCACTGCACGAGCTCGAAGCGCTCGTGTGCCACCGGGTCCCCCGGCGCGAGGTCGGGGTGATGGCGGCGGGCGAGCTTCTGGTAGGCGCGGCGGACCGCGGCCGCGTCGGCATCGCGCGGGACGTCGAGCACCTCGTAGGGATCGAAGGCGGGCATCTCCCTTGAGTGTACGCCGAGCGGGGTAACCGGCCGGAGCCGCCCTCAGCGGAGCCCTCAGCCGATCGGAGCGACCTCGAGCCGGCGGGCCGTCGGACCCGCCTCGAGAACACGGACGCCGTCCACGGCCTCGAGGGCCTCGACCACCGCCGATCGGCGCTTCGCCGGGCAGAGCAGAGCGATCGATCCTCCTCCGCCGGCGCCGCACGCCTTGCCACCCCAGGCTCCGGCGCGCCGGCCCCGGTCGAGGAGCTGCTCGATCGTCCCGGTCGAAACCCCCGGCGCCAGCCGGCGCCGGAAGCTCCATTCGCGCGCCATCTGCTCCCCCGCCCGTGCCAGGTCACCGGCCCGCAGCGCCTCCGCCAGGGCCCGTGCCGCGTCGGCGATGCCGGCGAAAAGCTCCACCGTCTCGGCCTCGCCGTCAAGCCGGCGCCGAACCACCGCCCAGTTCTGCCCGGCCGAGAAGTGGCTGCGCCCGGTATAGGCGACCACCAGGGAGCGGCCCAGGGCGTCGAGGTCGAGCGGCAGACGCTCGACCACCTCGCCCCCCGGCCGGTAGAGGATCTCGAGCGCGCCTCCCAGGAGACCGGGATAATGGTCCTGCATCCCCGTCGGCAGGCTCATCATCGCGGCTTCGAGGTCGCGACCGAGCGCGGCGAGCCGGGCGGCCGGGGATCGGCGGGCACCGATCAGCTCCTCGCCGGCGGCGAGCAGGGCGACGATCAGGGCGGAGCTCGCCCCGAGCCCTCCTCCGCGCGGCGAGGCGCTCTCGAGATGGATGGTGACCGGGGGGAGGTCGAGGGCGGCGATCACCGCGGCGGCCAGGCCGGTCTCCGGGTGAGTCGCGAGCTCGGCGGCCGTCGCCGCCCGGCGGACCTCGCCACCCTGCCGAACGCTGTAGCCGCCGGCACCGGCTTCCGGCCCGATCTCCGCGGGGGTCTCCACCGTGGCGGTGACCGGCAAGTCGATGGCCAGGTTGACCGTCCGCGCGCCCGGATGGAGCAACCCCAGGGGCCAGATGTCGAGGGTGCCGCCGGCCAGGTCGACCCGGCACCACGACCGGGCCCGGACCGCACGCCGAGCGCCCTTGGACTCCGGATCAGAGCCTTCGGCCATGGCGCCGGGCCTCAGCCGCCGGCGCCGGCGACGACCGTTTCGCCCGCGGCCATGCCGGCGATGCGCAGGGCGCCGCTCTCCCCGGACGGCAGCTCGGGGGGCTGCCCCGTCGCCAGGCTCGCCCGTAGCGCGTCGCGCCACGACCGGAACCGGTCGAGCTCGTCGGCGTCGAGCGGGTCTGGTTTGACGTTGTCGATGCGCAGGGGATCGATCCACCGTCCGTGGAGCTGGACCCGATAGTCGAGGTGGGGGCCGGTGGCGAGCCCTGTGGCGCCGACGTACCCGATCACCTGCCCCTGGGAGACCCGCGCCCCGGGACGCACTCCGCCAGCGATCTTCGACAGGTGGAGATAGCCGCTCAGGTACCCGTTGGCGTGCCGGATCTTGACCACCCGGCCGCCGCCCCGATCCCAGCCGGCGAAGGTCACCGTGCCGTGGGCGGTGGCGTGGACCGGCGTCCCGACCGGGGCGCCATAGTCGACGCCGTAGTGGGGCCGGTAGGTCTTGAGGATCGGATGGAAACGCCGCCGGCTGAAGCGCGACGTCACCCGGCTGAACTTGAGCGGCGAGCGCAGGAACATCTTCGCCAGCGGCCGACCCTCGGCGTCGTAGTAGCCGTCGCGGTCGGCGAGGCGGTACGCCTCGAGCGCTCTCCCGCTGCCGAGGCGGCTGTCGTAGCGCAGCGCGAGGACCTTGCCGACGGTCGTCTTGCGACCGTCGATCACGACCTCTTCGTAGAGCACCTCGAACCGGTCGCCCGTCCGCAAGTCCCGGTTGAAGTCGAGATCCCACTGGAGGACGTCCGCCATGGCGTAGGCCAGGGGCGCGGGCGCGCCGGCGGCGGTCACCGCGCCGGTGAGCGAGCCGTCCACCTCCGCGGTCAGCCGACGCAGGTGGCGGACCTCGGTGAACGGCTCCCAGCGCGGCGTCCAGCCTCCGTCGTTTGCCACCGCCCGGATCCGCCCTTTGTTCTCCACCAGCAGCTCGAGCTCTGCCGGGCGTCCCTGGCGGTCGACGAACGCGGTCAAGGTCTCCCCCGGCTTGAGCCGGCGCAGGTCGGCGTATTCGGCGAACGCTCGGGTGACCGCGTAGCCGTCACCGCGCGAGAGGCCGACCTCGGACAGCATGCCGTCCAGGGTCTGGCCGCGGCGCACGGTGACTTCGATGGGAAGCAGGGTCTCGCCGGCCTGGTCGGCGACGACGAGCGCTCGGGGAGCGGCGAGTGGGCAGTCGGCCTCGAACGGGCGGGTCGCGGTCAGCGGGAAGGGAGAGTCGCAGAACGCTTCGAGGCGTCGGGTCATCGACCCGAGGGCGAACGCCAGCAGCAGCAAGCCGACGGGGACCGCGAATCGAAGAGATCGAACTATTGCCGATTGACGGGCCGATTTACGGCTCACCATGCAGTCCCCCGAGCGTTCTGTTCCAGGTACACGACGCAACAACCCGCGCGATCCTAACACAGGCCGGCTTGCCGGCCCGGGCGTCGTGGTTCGGGGGGAGCTACTGGAGAAGCTCGGAGAGCACCTGGTTCGGGTCGTCCGGGAGGCGACCTCGGTAGGCGGTCGTGCCGTCGCGGACCACCAGCAGACCCGGCAGGGTCGTCACGGAGCTCTTCTTCGAGAAGGCGCCGTCGAGATCGAGGTAGACCGGGGCCGACATCGTCTGGGAGGCGAGGAACCCCTGGACGGTGCCACGGTCTTCCTGGAAGTTCACCGTCACCACGCGGGCGCGACGCCCCCAGCGCTGGGAGATGGCGTTCACCCGATTGACGATGTCGCGGCACTTGGGCGACCAGGAGGCCCAGACCACCACGATCGTGGCGCCCTGGGACAGATCGGCCTGGGTGAGCTGGCCTCCCTGGAGGCCGGGCAGGCTGAAGTCCTGGGCCGACGCCGGGGCCGGCACGGCGAGCGTGGTGATCAGCAGCAGAAGGGTGGCCGCCCAGAGGGCGCGCCGGACAGGGCGAGGACCGAGGAGGCTCGCGTGGGTCCTTCGGTCGCGGCCGTCGGTGAAGTCGTCACGGAACATGACCTTGCCTCCTCGGGTGAGCCACCGGCTCGCGGGCCGGGGATGATGGTCGAGTGGATCTCGACCGGATTCGACTAGTGGTACCGCTCGGCGCCTCGGCGGTGGGGCATGCTGGCGAGGATTCTCATCCTCAGACGCTCCGGAGCCGACTCGCGGCGGCAACACTCTCGGACCAGAAGCAGCAGCTTGCGGGTGTAGTCGAGCCTCTGGGCGCAGATGGGGCAGCCCCTGGTGTGGGCTCGAAAGGGGTCGAGCAGGTCGTCCTCCAATTCATTGTCGAAGAAGAGGAAGAGCACTTCGTTGACCCGCTTGCAGTTCATTCGCTGCCTCCGCAGTTGCGCTGGAGTCCGAGCTGACCTGGATACTCCACTGGCGTCGGTCTCCGTTCGGGGAGCGGCGTCCGCAACGACCGCCAACCGCGGTCGGATCACGGCCCGCCCCGATCCGACCACTTCAACTGCGGGCGCTTGTGCGAAATTCCAGACCTGGTGGGACTGTCCGGGGGCGTCGGACCCGAGGCGGAGCCGACCCGGAACGGGTGGGGACAGGGCGCGATCAGCCCTGCTTGCTGCGCATCTTCGCCGGCTCCTCTTGCTCGCCGATGTAGCCGTGGTCGCGGGCGTACTCGAGCATCACCTTCTCGAGCAGGCGGCGGCCCCGGTAGAGGCGGCTCATGACCGTGCCGACCGGCACGTCGAGGATCTCGGCGATCTCCTTGTAGGAGAAGTTCTCCAGATCGGCGAGCAGGACCACCATGCGGTAGTCGGGGGGAAGCTCGTCGATCGCCCGCTGGACGTCCTCGTCCAGCACGTCCTGGAGGAGCTCTTCCTCCGGGTTCTTGATCTTCTTCTGACCTGCCTCTTCACTGACCTGGGTCTCGAAGGACTCTTCGATGTCGGCGAAGTCGCTCTGCGGAGGGGCCTGCTGCTTCTTCCGGTAGTTGTTGATGAAGGTGTTCTTCATGATCTTGAAGAGCCAGGCCTTGAAGTTCGTCCCCTCCTCGAACTTGTCGTAGTACTTATAGGCCTTGAGATACGCCTCCTGGACGAGGTCCTCGGCGTCCTCGGCGTTGCGGGTCATCCGGTAGGCGGTGTTGTACAGGGCGTCCACGAACGGCATCGCCGCCGCCTCGAAATCCCAGCCCTTCTTGTGCTCTTCGCTCTGGTTGCTCATGCTTCACCTCATGGTACCTCAACGGCCCATCGCTCGAGATTACGCACAAGCGATGCCAACGGTCCGGCCCAGTTGCCGATGTCGATGCGACACGGAAACCGGGGCGAGGCGCGCCGAAGCGACTCGCCTTGCAGCCCCCTGACCGCGATGGGGGACGACCAGTTGTCCTGAAAAGGGGAAAGCCCCGGCCCGGAGCGCCTCCGGGCCGGGGTCGAATCGTGCGGGCCGTTCGGCCTAGGAAACGAAGAAGGCGATCAGCAGGGCGTAGATCACCAGCGACTCGATCAGGGCGAGACCGATGATCAGCGTGGTCCGGATGTTGCCGGCCGCGCCAGGATTGCGCGCCATGCCCGATACTGCCGCCGATGTGGCCTTCGCCTGACCGAGGGCACCGCCGAAGGCGGCGACACCGATGGCGAACGCGGCCGCCAGGGAACCCCAGGCGACACCGCCACCGCCCGCGGCCGCCTCGGTCTCCTGGGCGAAGCCCGGAGCGGCGACCAGGGCCAGCAACACCATCAACAGGCACACGGTCTTGAACTTGGTCATGATGGAGATCTCCTTTTTGCGCTGTATGGCGCACACCGCCTTCTCTGCCTTCCCGGCCCCGATCAGTGTTCGGTGGCTTCGGCTCCGGCGAGGTACACCATCGTTAACATGATGAAGATGAACGTCTGGAGCATCGCGGCGAACAGGCCGAGCAACATGACGGGGATCGGCACGATGATCGGCGCGATGCTGAAGAACTGGCCTGCGACGGTGTGCTCACCGAAGATGTTCCCGAACAGACGGAGCCCCAGGCTGAGGGCCCGTGCGAGGTGGCTGATGATCTCGATGGGCAGGAACAGGACGAACATGGCGAACACGGGACCGAGGAACTGCTTGAAGTAGGACAGCCCGTGACGCCGCAGGCCCGCGAAGTTGTAGTAAAGGAACGCGGTGATGGACAGGGCGAAGGTGGTGTTGACGTTGCTGGTCGGCGGCTGCAGGAAGAAAAACAGGCCGCACAGGTTCGAGAACAGGATGAAGATCGTAAAGGCGCCGATGATCGGCATGTAGCGGCTGGCGGCGCCGTGACCGACGACGTCGTCGAGCAGGCTGTCGAGCCCTTCGACCAGCAGCTCGAGCATCTGCTGGAACTTGCCCGGGCGCTCCTTCTTCAGCCGGAAGCGCATCGGGATGAAGATCGCCGCGCACACCACGAGGACGAACAGCGACATGACCACGTGCTCCGGCACCTCGGTGCTCACCCAGGAGACCTGGTCGAGGCCGGTCAGGTGCACGAACCAGTGCCAGACCGTGTTGACCGATCCGTAGATGATGGAGTGGTGTTCCGCGGATTCCGCCGCGTGGGCCGTCGCTTCCGCAGCCTCAGGAGAAGCCATCGTGTTCCTTTCCTCGGAGCGCGCGTACCACCTGCAGCAGACCTTCGGTCATCAGCGCCGCAGGGAGGGTAGAGAAACCCAGGACGAGGGCCGGGGAGAACCGCGAGCCGAGTTGGAGCGAGCCGCCGATCACAAGCGCTCCCAATAGACAGAGGCGTAGCAAGGCCGCCAAGCCCTGACGCCATCCGATCGTGCGCTGCTTCCGCGTGTCCTGGTCCGCGGGCCCCAACGTGGATACGATCCTCTGCAGCCCGCGGAACGACACGATACTCGCCGCGGACACCCCTGTCAAGACGGCGGCCTGGAGGATCGCTGCGGCCCAGCTCGCGGCCGGCGCGGAGGACCTGGAGACGATCACCAGGCCGACGGCTCCGACCACCGTCCACGCCACGGCGAGCCGCTCCATGCGGCGGAGGCTCGCCAGGTCCGCCAGCCGCTCCTCCCGGTGGCCACCACGCTCCGGTCGAGCGTCCCGCGGGCCGCCCGGCGCCCCCACCGTCAACCGGGCCGCCCTCCGTCGTCCTCGCCATCGCCCGCGCCGGAGCTCTGACGATCGCGCCGCTCGATCCGTTGGAGGGTCTGCCACAGGTGGTAGAAGCCGGCCGCGGTACCGAACAGCACGCCCACCATGCCGCCGACCATCGGACCACCGAGCAGCGATCCAATCCAGCGCCCGCCGAAGAAGCCGATGGCCACCGCCACGGGGAAGACGAACGCCACCACGGAGTACTCGGCGTAGCTCTCGAGCCCGGCGCCCAACCCGCTCTTCGGCTTGTCGTCTCGTTCAGGCACGACAGGAAGTCTACCGCCCCAGATCGATCGCGCCCGGCGCGCCCGAGACCACCGGCTTCCGGAGTCGATTCCAGGCCGCCGGCCGCGCGGGCGCATGCTAGGCTCCCGGGCCGTGGCCGACCCCCACGCGATCCCGACACCCGAACGTCTCTGCGCCCTGGTCCGCCGGATGGCCGACCGGCCCGTCGTGGTGTTGGCGGACCTGGTGGTCGACCGCTTCGTCAGCGGCACGCCCAAGCGCATCAGCCGGGAGGCGCCGGTGCTCATCCTGCGCTACGACAGCGAGCGCATCACGCCGGGGGGCGGCGCCAACGCGGTGGCCAACATCGCCGCCCTCGGCGGACGACCGCTGACCCTCGGCGCCGTCGGCGACGATGCGAGCGGCCATGCGCTCCTCGACGACCTGCGATCTCGCGGCGTGGCCACGGACGGCATCCTGGTCCACCCGGGCTACCGCACCCCGACCAAGACCCGCATCCTGGGCGGCGCCAAGGGCACGATCAAGCAGCAGATCGTGCGCTACGACGTCGAGGATCGCCTGACTCTGGACGACGCCGACCGCGAGCGCCTGCGCGCGGCGCTCGCCGGGTGGCTGGAGCGCTCCCCCCGCCCCGGGGTCGCCGTCCTCTCCGACTACGGCTACGGCACGGTCGACACCGCCGCCGCCGCCGACGTGCGCCGGGCGCTGGCCCGGACCGCCGGAGGGGTGATCCTGCTCGACAGCCGCTTCCGCCTCGGCGAGCTCGAGGGCGTCGACGGCGCCACGCCCAACGAAGAAGAGGCGGAGGCGCTCTACGGCGGCGAGCTGGCGCCCTCCGGAGGCGACCCCGAGCGGACGCTGGCGGCGCTTCACCGCGCCGCCAGCGAGCTGCGCGAGCGCCTCGGCATGCGCTTCCTCTTGATCACCCGCGGCAGCCAGGGCATGGTCCTGGCCCTGCCCGGCCGCTCGGCCCACGTGCCGGTCCACGGCTCCGCCCAGGTCGCCGACGTCACCGGCGCGGGCGACACGGTCATCGGCACCTTCGCCCTGGCGGTGGCGGCCGGCGCCAATCCGCTCGAGGCGGCGCTCCTGGCCGACTACGCCGGCGGCGTGGTGGTGATGAAGACGGGGACGGCCACCCTGTCGCCGGCCGAGCTCGAGGACGCCGTGCGCTCCGACCCGATCCCCCTCGAGGAGCTCCGGTGGGTCGCGTCCTGAGCCCGGAGGCGCTCGAGGCGGCGCTCGCGCCCCTGCGCGCCGCCGGCCGGCGGATCGCCTTCGCCAACGGCCACTTCGACCTGCTTCACGTCGGCCACCTGCGCTATCTGCGCGCCGCCCGGGATGCCGGGGACGTGCTGGTGGTGGCGATCAACGACGACCCGTCGGTCGCTCGGCTCAAGGGCCCGGGACGCCCGATCGTCCCGGCCGCGGAGCGGGCCGAGCTCATCGCCGCCCTCGAGCCGGTCGACTTCGTCACCGTCTTCTCCGGCGACTCGCCGGCCCCGCTGCTCGAGCGCCTACGCCCGGACGTACATTGCAAGGGCACCGACTACGGCACGCCCGAACGGGTCCCCGAGTACGCGGTGGTCCGGGCGTACGGCGGCGAGACCCGACTGGTCGGCGACCCGAAGGACCACGCCACCAGCGACCTGATCGCCCGGGTCCGCGCCCTTCCCGATCGACCCACCGCCGCCCTGTCGGCCGACTCGGACGACTCCGACTGACTCCCCGCCCCCCGTCCACCGGTGAACGTCCTCATCATCCGCACCAGCGCCCTCGGGGACATCGTCCACTCCCTGCCGGTCCTCACCGCCCTGCGCCGCCACCTGCCCGGCGCCCGCGTCGGCTGGGTGGTCGAGCAGGTCTTCGCGCCGCTGCTCGAGGGGCACCCGGCGCTCGACGCGGTGCTGCCGGTACGGCTCAAGGCCTGGCGCCACCGGCCCGGCTCGCCGGCGACCTGGCGCGAGGCCGCGCGGGCGCTCGGTGCGGTGCGCGCCTTCCGCGCGGATGTCGCCCTGGATCTGATGGGCAACCACAAGGGGGCGCTGCTGGGGGCGCTCTCCGGCGCCCGGCGGCGAATCGGGCTCGATCGGACCTCCCGGCGCGAGCCGTCGAGCGTGCTCTGGGAGACGGAGACCGTCGCGCCCTACGGCGTCCACGCGGTCGAGCGCGCCCTGTCACTGCTCGACCGGCTCGCCGTGCCGCGGGACGCGGCGGATTTCGGCGGCGCCGACCTGGCCGCGGCCGCTGACGCCACCGAGCGGTCCGGGCCGGCCGGGCCGGCGGAGCCTTACTGCCTGCTCCACCCGGGGGCGGGCTGGGGTAACAAGGTCTACCCGCCCGAGCGCTGGGGAGCGGTCGCCCGCGGGCTCCGGGAGGCTTCGAGTGTCGAAACCCGGATCGCCCTGTCGCCGAGCCCGGCCGAGCGGGCGCTGGCCGCGCGCATCGAGGCGGCGGCGGACGGCGCCGCCCGGCCCGTGGATGCCGGGAATCTCCCCACCCTGGTACGGCTCTCGCGCCGCGCCCGCCTGGTCCTCGGCGGCGACACCGGACCGGTCCACCTGGCCTCCGCGCTGGGCACGCCGGTGCTCTGCCTGATGGGGCCGACCGACCCGGAGCGTCACGGGCCGTACGGCCGTCCGGAGCAGGCTCTCGCCGATCCGCTCCCCTGCTCGTACTGCTACCGGCGGTTCGACGACACCAAGGCCTGCCTGCTCATGATTCGGCCGGAGGATGCGGTGGAGCGCGCCGCGATGATGCTGCTAGACTCGGCGACCGAGTACCCGGGGGGCTGACGCCGTCACCGGTGCGCCGATCGCGCGGCGCGCCCCCGCACAACCACCCGACGAGATGCGGAAGTAGCGAACGGATGCCTCCCCAGAAACGATTCGGCGAATTCCTGGTCAAGTCCGGGAAGATCGACCAGGAGCAGCTCAAAGAGGCGCTGCGCACGCAGCAGCAGGACGGCGGCCGCCTGGGCACCAACCTGGTCAAGCTCGGCTACATCGCCGAGGCGGATCTGACCGAGCTCCTCTCCCGGCACTTCGGTGTTCCCTCGGTCGACCTCGACGGCGTCGAGATCGACGAGTCGATCCTCAAGATCATTCCGGGCGACATCGCCCGCAAGTACACCATCCTGCCGGTCTCGAAGGCGGGCGCCACGGTGACCCTGGCGATGATCGACCCGACCAATGTCTTCGCCATGGACGACGTCAAGTTCATGACGGGCTACCGGGTCGAGCCGGTGGTCGCCGCCGAGGCCCAGATCCGCTCCTCCATCGACGAGTACTATGGCTCGACCCACGCGCTCGAGCTCAAGAAGGTCATGGAGGAGGTGACCGAGGACGCGGACACCGACCTCGAGGTCCTGGAGGACGAGGAAGACCTCGACCTCGACACCCTCGAGGAGGAGTCGGAGACCGCGCCGGTCGTCAAGCTGGTCAACATCATCCTGACCGACGCCATCAAGCGCGGCGCCTCCGACATCCATATCGAGCCGTACGAGAAGGACTTCCGGGTGCGCTACCGGATCGACGGCGTGCTCTACGAGATGATGCACCCGCCGCTCAAGCTCAAGGAGGCGATCACCAGCCGGGCCAAGATCATGGCGCGCCTCGACATCGCCGAGAAGCGCCTGCCCCAGGACGGCCGCATCAAGATCAAGACCAGGATCTCCGGCCGGGTCAAGGACCTGGACTTCCGCGTCTCGGTGCTGCCGACGATCTTCGGCGAGAAGATCGTCATGCGGTTGCTCGACAAAGACAAGCTCATGCTCGACATGACGAAGCTGGGCTTCGAGGTGGACTCGCTGCGCAAGTTCGAGCAAGCGATCTTCAAACCGTACGGCATGGTGCTGGTCACCGGACCGACCGGCTCGGGCAAGACCAACACGCTCTACTCCTCCCTCCAACGACTCAACACCCCCGAGGTCAACATCATGACCGCCGAGGATCCGGTGGAGTTCAACCTGGAAGGGATCAACCAGGTGCAGATGCGCGAGCGCATCGGCCTGAACTTCGCCTCGACCCTGCGCTCGTTCCTGCGCCAGGACCCGAACATCGTCCTGGTCGGCGAGATCCGGGACTTCGAGACCGCCGAGGTGGCGATCAAGGCCGCCATGACCGGCCACCTGGTGCTCTCGACCCTGCACACCAACGACGCCCCGTCGACCATCAACCGGTTGATGAACATGGGCATCGAGCCTTTCCTCGTGGCGACGTCGGTGCACCTGATCGTCGCCCAGCGGCTGGTGCGCCGCGTCTGCAGCTTCTGTAAGGAGCCGTTCGAGATGCCGGTCCAGGCGCTGAGCGAGGTCGGCTTCACCGAGCAGGAGGCGCGGACCCTCAAGCTGTTCAAGGGGCGCGGCTGCGACCGCTGCAGCAACACCGGTTACAAGGGCAGGATCGCTCTCTACGAGGTGATGGAGGTGGACGACCCCACCCGGGAGCTGATCCTGTCGGGCGCCTCGGCCCTGGAGCTGCGTCAGCAGGCGATCGACTCGGGAATGATCACGCTCCGCGCGAGCGGCCGGCAGAAGATCCGGGATGGGGTGACGACGGTTGAAGAGGTGGTCCGAGAGACAGTCATCTGAGCGCGCGCTCAGGCGCGGGAGTTCCAGAGGGGCTCGGGGACGTCGGCGCGGGCGTTTTCGGCGCGGGCAAGGACGAAGAGCAGGTCGGAGAGGCGG
>Ga0210085_1000735_pt1 | contig 13554 bp, 12 predicted proteins | sample China_Galinas_PW_5_FD_184866 | JGI IMG/M metagenome (GOLD analysis project Ga0210085, IMG submission 184866) | Wetland microbial communities from San Francisco Bay, California, USA, that impact long-term carbon sequestration - China_Galinas_PWC_D1... | ecosystem: Environmental > Aquatic > Marine... | reverse complement strand
AGATGAGAGCCGACGAGTTGGAACGAACCCCGCGGGGAGCGCCACGCGCGCCCCGCCTCGTCCGAACGCCTCACCGGCAAGGCGCCGGCAGGGTACCACGGCGCTTCAGTGACTGCAAAGGAGCCCGCGCGCGCATGAGACGCACGCATGAAAAAAGCCGGGGCGAACCCCGGCTCTTCGTTCGGCCGTCCCGGAGCGAGCTTTCCGGACGGCCTCGGCTGGATCGTCGAGGAGCTCTAGCGGAGCTTCTCTTCGACGAATTCCACGTGCTTGCGGACCTTGGGATCGTACTTCTTGAGCCGCAGCTTCTCGGTCGAGAGCCGCTTGTTCTTGGTGGTCGTGTAGAAGTACCCGGTCCCGGCGGAGGAGACCAGCTTGATCTTGTCGCGCATCGTCAGTTCCTCGACGTCGATCGAAATGAATGGCGGGGTCGACGGGACTCGAACCCGCGACCTCCGGCGTGACAGGCCGGCGTTCTAACCAACTGAACTACGACCCCGCGAGGGTCTATCTTCAATCTGGGTGGATCCGACGGAGGCCTTCCTTGGATCCGGGCCGATTCAGGACGGGGCCGCAGAGGGCTCCGACCGCTCTTCGAGGCACGCAGATGGTGGGAGGTGGGGGATTCGAACCCACGACCCCCTGCGTGTAAGGCAGGTGCTCTGACCCCTGAGCTAACCTCCCCTGCCGCCGAAGGGCTGCGATCATACAGACCCGCTTCGGACCTGTCAACGGATTCTCGGCGATTCGCATTCCGCCCCGTCCCAGGTCGGTTCGACCACGCCGTCGAGAGCTCAGAGGCACGGTTTCTGCGTGCAGTTACAATGGTCGTCTCGGCCCCGCGACCGCGGGGTGCTCCCCGCCGGTCCGACCCCTCGGGGTCGACACACTCGAACTGCCGAATCGACTGCCCGCGACCGCCGAAGAGGCATCCGCCGGCCGGGCGGTCCGAACCAACTCATCTTTCCACGAGGAGAGTTCCGATGTACAAGCTTCCCGACCTGCCGTACGACTTCGCCGCACTGGAGCCTCACATCGACGCGCGCACGATGGAGATCCACCACGACAAGCATCACGCCGCCTACATCAACAAGCTCAACGCCGCGCTGGAGGGCCACGCGGACCTCCAGGGCAAGAGCGTCGAGGACCTGCTGCGCGGCATCGCGAGCGTGCCGGAGTCGATCCGCACCGCGGTCCGTAACCACGGCGGCGGCCACGCCAACCACAGCCTCTTCTGGACCGTCATGTCGCCCGACGGCGGCGGCGCGCCCGGCGGCGACCTGGCCGACGCCATCAATGGCACCTTCGGCGGCTTCGACGACTTCAAGCAGAAGTTCGCCGCGGCGGCCGGCGGCGTGTTCGGCTCCGGCTGGGGCTGGCTCGTGGTCGGCTCCGACGGCAAGCTGGCAATCGAAGGCCGGCCGAACCAGGACAGCCCGCTGATGGACGGCAAGACCCCGATCCTGGGTGTCGACGTCTGGGAGCACGCCTACTATCTGCATTACCAGAACCGGCGCCCCGACTACCTGGCGGCCTGGTGGAACACGGTCGACTGGAACGCGGTGGCCAAGCGGTTCGCGGACGCGAACGGCTGAGCGCCGCGCGGCGCGCGATCGATCCCGCATCGATCTCCGACCGAGCTCGACCGAGCTCGACCGACATGGGGCCCCGGGCGACCGGGGCCCTTTCCGTTTCTGGCGGCACCGACCCGGCCGCCGCTCCACGCCGCCGGCGACCTAACTTACCCATATTTAGAAGTTTACACTCGTGCGCTCAATGAATGAGCACTTCACTGCCAACCAAAGCGCGCACATTCAAGTCATTCTCAAGTCTCCTTCCTACAATAGCCACATCAGAATCACTCCAATCGATCCGAAGGAGAGAGCGATGGCAACGCCGATTGCGAAGGCAGTGAATCTGGACCGGAGCACGCACCGCGAAGAGCGTCAGATGACGAAGTTCTTCAAGGCGCTTTCGGACGGAACGCGACAAGAGATCCTGCGGCTGCTGGAAGGGCGACAGCGGACGGTCGGAGAGATCGTCGGCAACTTCAACCTGTCCCAGCCCACGATCTCCCGCCATCTCTCCGTGCTCAAGGAGGCCGACCTGGTGGTCGATCAGCGGCAGGGACAAAACGTCATCTACCGCCTGAACGACGAAGCCCTGTCGACCTCGATGCGGGATTTCTTCGGGCAGTTCCAGAGCTGCCAGCAGAGCCTGCGCTGAGCCGGCCAGAGGTCGCAGCGCGGTAGCGGGCCGACCCCCTCCCGGCCCGACCGCTCGCGCCCCTGGCATCCGCCCCCTCTCCCGGAATACAATCCGTCTTCCGGGCCGTTGTTCCCCCTTGCGCAGGTCGACGCGGAGCGACGCGCCCGACCCGGGCCCCATCGTCCAGATGACGCGGGCCCAGCCCGGAATCGAACGAGATCCGGGCTCGACCGCTCTCGCGGCGCCCACGACTCACGGCGGTGTAGCTCAGGGGTTAGAGCGAACGGCTCATAACCGTTAGGTCAAGGGTTCAAATCCCTTCACCGCCACCACGATCTCGCCGATCCCGGCCGCGCGCGATCCACCGGGATCGCCCCACGATCTCCGACCTCGGGGCGCCCACCACCGTGCCCGCCACCCTCGCCGCCACCCTCGCCCACTTCTTCACCCGGACCGCTCCGGTCCTCCCCGAACAGGGTCTCGTGGTCGCCTTCTCCGGCGGCCCGGACTCGACCGCCCTGCTCGCCACCCTGGCACACGTGGCCCGCTCTCCCGGGCCCCTCGCCGGGCTGCGCGTGATCGCCGCCCACCTCGATCACGCCATGGACCCGGGCTCGGCCGGCCGGGCCGAGCAGGTCCGGCTCCTGGCCGGCCGCCTCGGCGTCCCGCTGGTGGGTGCCCGCCGGCCGGTCGGCCAGCTCATCCGATCCGGGGAGAGCCCGGAGGCCGCCGGCCGGCGCGTGCGTTACGAGTTCCTCGACGAGGTGCGCCGGGCCGCGGGCGCGCGGTGGATCGCCACCGGCCACCACCGGGACGACCAGGCGGAGACGGTCCTCCTCCGCCTGCTCCAGGGCACCGGGCCGGAGGGCCTCGCCGGCATCCGCCCGGTCCACGGGCACGTCGCGCGGCCGCTGCTCGAGATCGGCCGCCACGAGCTCGGGCGGGAAGTCCGCGCCGCCGGCCTCGAGCCCGTGAGGGACCCGACCAACCACAACCGCTCGATCCCCCGCAACCGGGTCCGCCACGAGCTGCTGCCCCGCCTCTGCTCCGACCTTTCACCCGATCTCGCCGCCGAGTCCCTCGTCGGCGCCGGCCGGGATCTCCGCCGACGTCTCGCGGACCTGGCCCGCGCGGCCGCCGGCGCCCGAGAACGGCTCGACGAGACCTTCAGCCGCCTGCTGGCGCCGGTCGCGATCCGCCGAGACCGGGGCGAGGGCCGGAGCGCCCCCCGGGGAGCGTCGATCGACGTCGCCGACCTCGAGCGGCTGCCGTCCGCCCTCCTGCCCCACGCCCTCGCCTTCCTCCACCGGCGGGCGGGCGCCCCCTACCCGGCCGGCGCCGCCGCCCGCGAGGAGCTCGCCCGCCAGCTCGCGGAGTCCTCCGCCCGGCGGCACCCTCCCGACGCCGAGCCGATGGCCGCGGCGATTCCGAGTGAGCGAGGGGTCGGGTGCGACGCCGGCGGCGGCTGGCGCTGGCAGGTACGCTCCGGGCGGCTCTTGCTGTTAGCCCCCGGCGCCGCCCCTCCGAGACCGCGGCCGGAGGCGGTCTCGTATACTTTGGAGGCTCCGGGAGAGGTTCGGATCCCGGAGCTGGGCGTGACCGTGCGGGTGCGCCGGGCGCGGGTGGCTCCCTGGATGTTCCGGGGCGAAGCCGGTCGCACCGGCTTGGCGCTGCCCTTCGGTCCAGCGCAAGAGGGCCTTGGCAAAGAGTGGGGCAAAGAGTGGGGCAAAGAGCGGGGCAAAGAGCGGGGCAAAGAGCGGGGCGAGGAGTGGGACCTTGCCGTCCCGGTCGGCCGCTTGCAGGTCCGGACGCGCCGTCCTGGCGACCGGATCCGGCCGCTGGGCGCACCGGGCGCTCGCAAGCTCAAAGACGTGCTGATCGATCGGCGCATCCCGCGGGAGCGACGTGATCGGCTGCCGCTCCTCTGCCTCGGCGACCGCATCGCCTGGGTCCCGGGAGTGACCGTGGACGAAGCATTCCGGATCCCTCCAGGCGCCGAGACGGCCTGGATCGCGGAGGTGGCACCATGACCGAGTCCGACCAGCCCATCGAGCCGCTCTTCCAGGCCGACGAGATCGAGCGAGAGGTCCTCGACCTCGGCCGCCGCCTCGCCGACGACCTGGCGGACGACGAGCCACTTTTCCTGAGCCTGCTGGGCGGCTCGGTGATCTTCCTGGCCGACCTGGTCCGCGCCTACCGGCCGCCGGTGCGCTTCGAGTTCGTCCAGGTCGGCTATCGCCACCCGGAGATCTCGGCGGCCGACCTGCTGGAGATCCAGTACCCGATCCCGATCGACGTCACCGGCCAGAACCTGGTGGTGGTCAAGGACGTCATCTCGACCGGCGTGACCGAGACCTACCTGGCCGAGCAGTTCCTCCAGAAAGGGGCCCACTCGGTGCGTTACGCCGCGCTGATCGACCTGCCGGACGAGCGGCGAGCCGATCTCGACGTGGTCTACCGGGCGTTCACCCTCGATCACGCCGGTCCACTGGTAGGCTACGGGCTGAAGTTCCACGGTCGCTACGGCAACCTCCCGTACATCGGGCGGCTGACCGACGGCGACTGACTTCTCGCGTCGGCCGCGCCGGGACGCCGAGGCGCCCGCCGGCGGCCGCTGAACGCCGGAAATCCGGGGAATCCCCGGGGGCACAGATCGGTTACCCTGTAGGAACCGAGCAGGCCGAAGGCTACCCGGACGACCCAGGTTGCGGAAGCGTCGAAGCTCGAACCCCTCGAACCGTCGAATCCCCCGACCTCGATGCAGGTGGTGACACGTTGAACTCGACCATCAAAACCCTGATCTTGTGGATGGCGATCTTCCTGGTGGTCATCCTCCTCTTCCAGGCCCTTCAGGGGGGCATGGGCTCCAAGCAGGAGAAGACCCTCTCCGACTTTTCCCAGGCCGTCGAGAGCGGCCAGGTCGCGAAGGTCGTGATCGAAGGTCAGGCGATCCACGGCACGCTCCGGAGCGACGCCCCTTCGGGGCAGTCCAAGGAGTTCACCACCCACATCCCGGCCGGCTTCGCCGACTCCGACTACATCGACCACCTGATGTCGAAGGGGGTCGACGTCGACGTCAAGGAGGTCAAGGACAGCGCCCTGCTGGGCATCCTCTCCTTCTGGGCGCCCATGCTGCTGATCATCGGCCTGTGGATCTTCTTCATGCGCCAGATGCAGGGCGGCGGCAACAAGGCCCTGTCGTTCGGCAAGTCGAAGGCGAAGCTGCTCAACACCACCGGCAAGAAGGTCACCTTCAAGGACGTGGCCGGCGTCGAGGAGGCCAAGGAAGAGCTCTCCGAGATCGTCGACTTCCTGCGCGAGCCGCAGAAGTTCCAGAAGCTGGGCGGTCGCATCCCCAAGGGCGTCCTGCTGATGGGCCCACCCGGCACCGGCAAGACGTTGCTCGCCCGCGCCATCGCCGGCGAGGCCAACGTGCCGTTCTTCTCGATCTCCGGCTCCGACTTCGTCGAGATGTTCGTCGGCGTCGGCGCCTCGCGCGTCCGTGACCTCTTCGAGCAAGGCAAGAAGAACGCTCCCTGCATCATCTTCATCGACGAGATCGACGCGGTCGGCCGCCATCGCGGCGCCGGCCTGGGCGGCGGCCACGACGAGCGCGAGCAGACCTTGAACCAGCTCCTGGTGGAGATGGACGGCTTCGAGTCCAACGAGGGCGTCATCCTGATCGCCGCCACCAACCGCCCCGACGTGCTCGACCCGGCCCTGCTCCGCCCGGGCCGCTTCGACCGCCGGGTCGTGGTCGACCGGCCGGACATCAACGGCCGCCTCGGCATCCTCCAGGTCCACACCCGCACCATCCCGCTCGACGAGGGCGTCCAGCTCAAGGTCATCGCCCGCGGCACGCCCGGCTTCGCCGGCGCGGATCTGATGAACCTGGTCAACGAGGCCGCCCTCGTGGCCGCCCGCCGCGGCCACAAGTCGGTGTCCATGGACGACTTCGAGTTCGCCAAGGACAAGGTCCTGATGGGGGTCGAGCGCAAGACCCTCATGCTGACCGACGAGGAGAAGCAGATCACCGCCTTCCACGAGGCGGGCCACGCCCTGGTGGCCGCCTTCCTGCCCGGCTCCGACCCGGTGCACAAGGTGACGATCATCCCGCGCGGACGGGCCTTGGGTCTCACCATGCAGCTCCCGACCGAGGACAAGCACAACTATCGGCGCGGTTACGTCGAGTCCCAGATCGCCATCCTCATGGGTGGCCGGGTCGCCGAGGAGCTGACCCAGGACGACATCACCACCGGCGCCGGCAACGACATCGAGCGGGCCACCGAGATGGCGCGCAAGATGGTCTGCGAGTGGGGCATGTCCCAGCTCGGACCGCTCGCCTACGGCGGCGGCGACGAGCCGGTCTTCCTCGGCCGCGACTACGCCCAGCGTTCCGACTACAGCGAGGACACGGCGATCCGCATCGACCGGGAGGTCGAGCGCATCGTCACCTCCGGCTACGAGAAGGCGCGCCAGATCCTCACCCTGCACCGCGACCTGCTCGAGGGCTTGGCGACCGAGCTCCTCGACCAGGAGTCGATCGACGGCAAGCGAGTCTACGCGCTGATCGAGGAGAAGACCGGCGAGGATCTCACCCCGGCGCAGCCCGACGACTCCGACTCCGGGATCGAGATCGGCCACGAGGCCCCGGAGCGGGCGGTCGACCCGGCGACCGCCGCCGGAGCGACCGAAGCCACCGAACCGCCGTCCGCCTCCGGCGAAGGCGGCCCCGACGGCGACGAGGCCCCACCGTCGGGCGAGGACGAGGCGGAGACCCAGGTCGTTGCCCGCGGCTGAAGCCTCCCGCGAGCAAATTCCACACGATAGACTCGTGGGCGCGCGCCCGCTCCGGGCGCCACGAGCGCCCATGCCCAGCACCGCAGCACACAGCCCCGACCGCCTCTCCGGCTCGCGGGAGTGGAGTCTCTCCCTTCCCCGCGGGCGCCGCCTCGCCCTGACGACCGGTGAGCCGGCGGTGATGGGCATCCTCAACCTGACACCCGATTCGTTCAGCGACGGCGGTGAGTGGTTCGACGCGGACGCTCCCGGCGATCCCTCCAAGGCGGTCGACCGCGCCCTCGAGATGGTCGAGCAGGGCGCCGCGATCCTCGACCTCGGCGCCGAGTCGACCCGGCCCGGCGGCGGCGTCTACGGCGCCGGTGCCCGGACCGTGCCGGCGGACGAGGAGCTCGCGCGCCTGATGCCGGTGCTCGAGCGTCTGCGCGCCGCGACCGGCGCGGTGCTCTCGGTCGACACGCGCAAGGCGGCGGTCGCCGAGTGTGCCCTGGCCGCCGGCGCCGACCTGGTCAACGACGTGTCGGCCCTCGGCGATCCGGCCATGGCCGGCGTGGTCGCCGCGGCCGGCTGCCCGCTGGTGCTGATGCACAGCCGCGGCGAGATCTCGTCCATGCAGCAGGACATCCGGTTCACCGACGTGGTCGCCGAGGTACGCACCGAGCTGGCCGCCGCCCTCGCCCGGGCCGAGGCCGCCGGCATCGAGCCGGGCCGAACCGTCCTCGACCCCGGGATCGGGTTCGGCAAGACCGCCGGTCAGAACCTGGAGCTCCTCCGTGCCCTGCCGGAGCTGTCCGCGCTCGGTCGCCCGCTCCTGGTCGGCGCCAGCCGCAAGAGCTTTCTCGCCATCACCACCGGCGAGCCGCCCGAGCGCCGCCTGCCCGGGAGCCTCGCCGCGGCCGGCTGGGCCGCCGACGGGGGCGCCGCGATCCTCCGGGTCCACGACGTCGCCGAGACGGTGTCGTTCCTCGCCACCTGGCGAGCCATCCGCGAAGCGGGCGAGGCCGACAGCGATCGTCGAGGCGAAACCGACCGCAGACTCGACACCGGAGCCGGGAGCTGACCGTGGCGTTCGAGCTCCTGCAGCAGGTCCAGATCCCCTGGCGCGACATCGTCGACATCCTGGCGGTCGCGATCGTCGTCTACAACCTGCTGCTGCTGATCCGCGGCACCCGCGCGGTCCAGATGCTGCTCGGAATCCTGTTCGTCGGCCTGCTCTACTATGTCGCCCGGGTCGCCGACCTGCCGACCTTGAAGCGCATCCTCGAGAGCCTGCTGATCTTCCTCCCCTTCGCCATCATCGTGCTCTTCCAGCACGAGATCCGCCGCGCCCTCGCCAGCTTCGGCCGCAACCCGTTGTGGGGTCTCGCGCGCAGCCAGCAGGTGGAGTCGACCTTCAACGAGATCGTCCTGGCGGCGACCAGCCTGTCGTCCCGGCGCATCGGCGCCCTGATCGTGGTCGAGCGCCTGGACGGTCTGCGCACCTACATCGAGAACGGCATCCAGCTCGACGCCGTCGCCTCGTACGACCTTCTGATCAACATCTTCGCGCCGGACACGCCGCTCCACGACGGTGCGGTGATCATCCAGGGCGACCGCATCGCCGCCGCCGCGTCGTTCCTGCCGCTGACCTTGAACCCGGAGCTGTCGAAGGACTTCGGTACCCGCCATCGGGCGGCGCTCGGCATCAGTGAAGAGACCGACGCCGTGGCGGTCGTGGTCTCGGAGGAGACCGGCGTGATCTCGCTCGCCTTCGACGGCCAGCTCATCCGGGGCCTCGACCCGAAGAGCCTGCGCAACGCGCTCTACAAGTACCTGATCACCGAGCTCCGGCCCGAGGAGCGGACCGGCAAAGGGAGGACGGCGGCGTGAGCGAGCGCGGCAGCCTGTGGGCCCTGCGAATCCTCGCCCTGGCGATCGCCGTCGCCCTGTGGTTCTTCCTGTCGTGGGAGAAGCGGGAGAACCAGAGCGAGCGGGTGATCCCGGCCTCGGTGACCTACAACACCGCCGACCAGATGACCGTGCTCGACCCGGTCCAGCAAGTCGACGTGCGGGTGCGCGGCGACGCCCGCCGGGTGCGCACGTTGAACCCCTTCCTGGTCAACGTGTTGGTGGAGATCAAGCAGACCGAGCCGGGCTCGGTCGAGGTCACCCTGTCGCCGGACCAGGTGTTCGTGCCGGAGGGCGTGCGGGTGGTCTCGGTCAATCCGAACACCATCCAGGTGAGCCTGGACGCGGTGGTCACCAAGCGCCTGCCGGTCGAGGTCGACCTGGTGGGCGAGCCGGCGGCGGGCGCCTCGGTCGGAAGCCCGGTGGCGATCCCGCCGGCGATCGAGCTCCAGGGCCCCAAGAGCCGCATCGAGGAGGTGGACGTGGTCAAGACGCGGCCTGTGAGCTTGAACGGGCACGCCCAGACGTTCGAAGAGACCGTCTCGGTGATCCCGCCCGACCCCCTGGCCAACGTCGATCCCGGCGTGGTGCGGGTCCGGGTGCCGATGGAGCCACCCCAGCTCTCGACCGAAGCGCTCCAGCAGCCCTCCCCGGGCGCCAAAACCGGCAAGAGCGGCGGCGGCTCCGGCGGCGGCCGCAAGCCGGGCGGGAGGCCGCTGCGGTGAGCTCCGGCGACGCACTGTTCGGAACCGACGGAATCCGCGCTCCGTTCGGCCGCTACCCCCTCGACGAGCCGACCGTCACGGCCCTCGGCCGGCGGCTGGCGGAGCACCTGCGCGAGCGGACGGACGGACGACACCTCGCCGTCGTCCTCGGCGGCGACACCCGCGCCTCGACGCCGACGCTGTGCGAATGGATCGCCCGCGGCCTCCACGAGACGAGCTCACCCGGTGCCGTCGAGACCCGCTACGCCGGCGTCATCCCGACCGCCGGCGTGGCCGCCCTGGTGCGCGAGCTCGGCGCCGCCGCCGGCGTGGTCGTCTCCGCCAGCCACAACCCCTACCCGGACAACGGCATCAAGCTGCTCGACGGCGACGGCTTCAAGTGGCGCCGGGAGGAGGAGACGGCGCTCGAGCGCCGGCTGCTCGAGGCGGGCGACCCCGAGCCTGCGCCGGCCGGCGACGGCTCCTCGAGCCTTGGCCCGCCCGAGACCGACCTGGTCGATCGCTACCTCGCCCACCTCGCCGGCAGCCTGTCCGGCGAGCGTCCGCTGACCGGCCTGCGGGTCGCCCTCGACACCGGCAATGGCGCCGCCTCGGCCTATGCCGGCGGCCTGTTCGAGCAGCTTGGCGCCGAGGCCCGGGTGCTCCACGACGCGCCCGACGGCACCAACGTCAACCGCGGCTGCGGCTCGACCGATCCCCGGGATCTGCTCGAGACCGTCCGCGCCGGAGGCTTCCACCTGGGGGCGGCTTTCGACGGCGACGCCGACCGGGTGATCCTGGTCGACGCCGGCGGCGAGACCCGCGACGGCGACGCGATCCTCTACCTCTGGGCCTCTGCCCTCGACGAGGTCGGGGCGCTATCACCGCGGGCGATCGTCGCCACCTCGATGAGCAACCTCGGGCTCGAGCGGGCGCTGGCCGCCCGGGGCATCGACATGGTCCGCTGCGGCGTCGGCGACCGGGAGGTGGTCGAGACCATGCGCCGCGAAGGCATCCGCCTCGGCGGCGAGCAGTCGGGTCACATCGTGCACCTGGATCTCACCACCACCGGCGACGGCCTGCTCACCGCCATCCAGGTGGCCGGCATGGCGGCCCGGGAGCTGCGCGAGCACGACGGCGAGCGCCCCCTGAGCGAGCTCCTGGCCGGCTTCCGCCGCTATCCCCAGGTGCTGCGCAATGTGCGGGTCGCGGCCAAGCCGGACCTGGCCGACGTGCCGGCGGTCGCCCGCGCCGTGCGGCGGGCCGAGGAGCGCCTCGGCGACCACGGACGTCTGGTGCTGCGCTACAGCGGCACCGAGCCGCTCGCCCGGGTGATGATCGAGGGCAGCGACCAGTTGGAGATCGAGGAGCTGGCCGCCGGCATCGCCGGAGCGATCGAGCGTGAGCTCGGCGAGCGCCCCGGCGAGGCGGACGGAGCGGCCGCCGCGTCCGTCAGGGAGGTACCTGTATGACCGTCGAGCTGTCCGTCAACGTCGACCACGTGGCGACGCTGCGCCAGGCGCGCGGCGCCGCCTACCCGGACCCGGCCGAGGCGGCGCGCATCGCCGAGGAGACCGGTGCCCACGGCATCACCGCCCACCTGCGAAGCGACCGGCGCCACATCCAGGACCGGGACGTCGAGGTCCTGGCCGGAAGCGTTCGCGGCAAGCTCAACCTCGAGATGGCGGCGACCGACGAGATGGTCGCGGTCGCGCTGGCCCACCGTCCCGCCCAGGTCTCGCTGGTTCCGGAGCGGCCGGAGGAGCTGACCACCGAGGGCGGGCTCGACCTGCTCCGCCACGGCGAGCGCGTCCGCGCCGTCGCCGAGCGCCTGGTGGAGGCCGGCATCGCGGTTTCCCTGTTCCTCGATCCCGACCCGCGGCAGATCGACGCCGCCGCCGCCCTGCCGCGCGAGCTGGTCGGCGGATTCGAGATCAACACCGACGGCTACACCAAGTCCTTCCCCGGCCTCCAGCCGAACGACACGATCCCCCCCGCGGCCGCCGACGAGCTCGAGGCGATCCGCGCCGTGGCCCACCGCGGCGGCGAGGCCGGTCTGCGCGTCTACGCCGGCCACGGGCTGACCACCGCCAACGTCGGTCCCATCGCCGCGGTGCCAGAGATCGAAGAGCTCAACATCGGCCACTTCCTGGTGTGCCGCTCGGTCTTCGTCGGCCTCGCCGAGGCCGTGCGCGAGATGCTCCGCGCCATGGGCGCCGCGAGCTGACCTCCACCACTCGACCTCGACCGGACACGTCCGCCAGGAACGGTCGATATGGCCTAACAGCATGATGGAGTCATGATGAACAGCCTCCGTATCCCCACCGTCCTGCTCGCGGTTCTCCTGGGCTCGCTGCCGTCCGCGGCCGGCGCCGCCCTGCCCACGTTCGGAACACCGCGCCTGATCGAGGACCTCGAGCCGGGTCCCGCGGACTCCACGATCCGGTTCCTCCTGCCGACCCCGAGCCACGTCGTCTTCGAGCGCGAGCCGTTGCCGTACGGCAGCCCGCCCGAGCTCTGGGCGACGGACGGAACACCGGGACAGGCGTTCCGGCTCCAGCCGCCCGGCCTGGAGATCCCCATCGCCCCGGTGATCTGGCACACCGAGCAGCTCATCTACTTCGACGGCATGGACGCGGCGACGAAGACGCGCTCGATCTGGCGCACCGACGGCACCCTGGCCGGGACGGTCGAGCTGGCCGACCACCTCCGGTTCGGCATCCGGTCTCGGGCCCTCGACGACCGCGGCCTCTTCCTGTTCGTGGCGGGCGCCCCCGAGGCCGACTACGGCGACATCGACTGGGAGCTCTGGGTCAGCGACGGCACGCCCGGAGGGACCCGGCGCATCCGCGACTACGTGCAACAGCCCAACGGGGAATCGAGCTTCCTGGTGGCGTACGACGGTGACGGCTACTTCCTGGACCAAGATCCCACCGACCCGGCCGAGATCGGCCTGTGGCACACCGACGGCACCGCCGCCGGGACCGAGCGGATCTTCGACGCTCCCGGCATCGACTTCCGGAGGCTCTGGGCGACCGGCGACGGGCTCTATCTGCTCGGCCGCGACCAGGCGGACTCCGGCACCTCCCTGTGGATCAGCCACGGCACCGCCGCCTCGACCCATCTGGTCAAGACGCTCGGGGACCCCGTCGGCCTCGCCGAGCCGGCCCACCCGCTCGGCACTCTGTCGGGACGGACTCTCTGGACGCTCTTCTCGCGGTCGATCTCGCCGTCCGTGTGGGTGAGCGACGGCACTGCCGCCGGGACCGAGCCGATTCTCGGCCTCGCCCTGAACAGCTTCGAGCGGCCGGACATCGGCTCGTCGATCGTTCCCTATCGCGGCCTCGGATACTTCGTCGCCGACGACGGCGAGCACGGGCGAACGCTCTGGCGGACCGACGGCACGGCCGACGGCACCGCGGTGGTGCTCGAGACCGGCCCCGAAGGCTCCAGCGTCGTGCAGACGGCGTTCTTCCCGCTCAAGGACCTGCTCTTCGTCGAGCGCTCCGACCTGGCGCACGGCGCCGAGCCCGGGGTCAGCGACGGAACCGCCTCGGGAACCCGCCTCCTGGGCGACCTCTGCCCTGGCCCGTGCTCCTCGTCTCCGGTCGGGTTCAACGAGGTCCCGGGCGGCGCGATCTTCCTGGCCGAGGGAGCCGACTCCGAGTTTCAGCTCTGGGCGAGCGACCTGACGGCACCGGGCACGCGACAGATCACTCAGCCGCTGAGCTTCCCCGGCGGCATCGAAAACTCCCCTCCGATCCTCCCCTGGAACGACCGGGTGTTCTTCGTCGGGGACAACGCCCATCGAGGCAAGGAGCTCTATTCGCTGCCGTTCTCGGGCGGGTCCGACGAGCCGGCGCCGCCCCCCGGACCCTGGTTGCGCTCGTCGAACGTCCCCGGCTTCGAGGCCAAGGTGCGGATCACCCCACAGGACGGCGAGCCGGTGGCCGGC
>Ga0210085_1000734_pt1 | contig 13557 bp, 12 predicted proteins | sample China_Galinas_PW_5_FD_184866 | JGI IMG/M metagenome (GOLD analysis project Ga0210085, IMG submission 184866) | Wetland microbial communities from San Francisco Bay, California, USA, that impact long-term carbon sequestration - China_Galinas_PWC_D1... | ecosystem: Environmental > Aquatic > Marine... | reverse complement strand
CGGGTTGCCATCTCCGCGGTCGATGAAGTCGATCTCGACCCCACGCAGGAACGGCAGGGTCCCGTCATCCACGATGACCTTGAAGCCGCGGCACTCGAGGACACCATCATCCGCGTTGATGCTGTCGGCGAAGGTCATACCGAAGCTGACCCCACTACAGCCGCCCGGCGCCGCGAAGACGCGCACCCCCCGAACGCTGTCGTCCACCTGAGTAAACAGCTCGCCCATCTTGGACTGGGCAGGGGGCGTGAGAGAAAGGTCTTGATCAGTCAGGTTCGCCTGCATATGCATGGACCCTCAAGTCGTATACCAGAGATAGACGCTAAGGATATCAGGAAAGCGCTTCGCGTTTCCAGCCGCCCTGCCGCTGGGGCGCCGATCAACGCCCCCCCCGGTGGCCATAGGCCTGGGAAACCCCTCATACGCTCGGACGAATAACGAATGGCTCAAAGCTACACCTGCCCCTCACAGCGGGCGTGCGGCACACGCGTTGGGATGCACAGAACTTCGCTGCGCCTCTCCCCCAAGCGTCCGGATTCCTCGCTCTTCCCTAAGCCAAGCGTCCCTGCGCCGCCAACATCGCAAGATGGCGCTGGGCATCCACCAAGTGCCGCCCCCAGTGAAACTCATAGCCGCTTAACCAACCCTGGATGGCACGCTCCCGATGACGATCGATGACCCGCAGGCCGTGCTTGAGCTCGCAGTAGATGTCCGTGAGGTCATCCGCCAGACTGCCTGTCATCGCCTGAGAATCATCCACCCGGTCGAACTCGAGCCAGTAACCGTCCCGGTCGCCCAGCAGCCGGCGCAGGTGGCTGAACAGCTCGAAACGCGCATCCAGGTCCGGCGTCAGCTCGTCGCTGTCCTTGGTTGGGCCAGCCGCAACCAGTGTCGTGACAGCGGCGTGCAGGCGCGGTAGCAGATCGGCTACCTCGGTCAGCCACCCCGGGGCCTTGGCACTCGAGGATTCGATCAACACACAGTAGCGGCGCGCCAAGTCCACCATTGCAGGGGAATGGCAGGGATGGAGCTCCAGGGGCGTTGAGGCTTCGTGGGACATCAGGCAAAAGTGTAGTTCAGTTTGGCCACAAGACGAGAAACCAAAGCCGCCAGGACCCGGGCCACCTCAGATCTCCACCAGCTCGAAGTCTTCCTTTCCCGCACCGCACTCGGGACACTTCCAGTTGAGCGGGATGTCCTCCCATCTTGTCCCAGGCGCTATCCCCTCTTCAGGCAGCCCGTTCTCCTCATCGTAGATAAAACCGCAGATGACGCACATGTAACGCTTCATGACCAGATCCGTCGTGATTGCAGGGAGGTGCCGGTTGCTCTCGGGCGAGCAGCCCCGGAGAGTCGAGAGGGATAACCTCAAGCGAACAGCGGCAATGAGTTACCATTGCGGCTCGAGGCCCGCGGCGCAAGTCTGGGTTCTTGAATCGTTTTTCAACCTTTCGTACCCGGATCGGGCCCGTCGAGAAGCTCGCCTTGGCGCCGGAAGGGTGTCGAGCAAAGAGGCAGGCAACAGGTATGCGTCTTCCCCCTTCATCTCCCGTGCTGCTCGCTATCGGTGGCCACGATCCCAGCGGCGGCGCCGGCGTCCAGGCAGATGCCGAGGCCGCGAGGGCTGCTGGGCTTCACGCCTGCACGGTGGTCACCTGCCTCACCACGCAAGACACCTGCGGCATCCGGCGACTATGGCCCCAGGCCGCGGAGCAGATTGGCGAGCACTGCCGACTCGTGATGGCCGACAGCTCCGTGGGTGCAATCAAGGTGGGACTGCTTGGCCGCTCGCGAACCGTTCGTGTGATCACGGAGCTTACGGCCGAGCTGCCCGACGTGCCCCTCGTCCTGGACCCGGTGCTCGCCTCCGGCGCCGGCGACCACGTAACCGATGCGGCCCTCTTGAACCAGCTGCGCAAGAACCTGCTCGGCCGCTGCACCCTGGCGACGCCCAACCTTCCTGAGGCGCGGACCCTGAGCGGAGCCAGCGACCCAGATGCCTGCGGGCGAAGGCTCCTGGAAACTGGATGCGAATGGGTGCTTATCACCGGCACCCACTCGGACGAGCCGCAAGTGGTCAATCGCCTCTACGGCCAGGGCGGCCTGCGGCTGGAGTGGTTCTGGGAGCGACTACCCCATGCGTATCACGGCTCTGGCTGCACCCTGGCCAGCGCAATAGCAGCCCGCCTGGCCAATGGGGAGTCGATGGAGACGGCCGTCGCCGAGGCCCAGGAATACACATGGGAGACCCTGCGCCGGGCAACGAAAACCGGAAAGTGCCAGCTCACGCCGAACCGCCTTTGCGCCCTGGACGCCCAGGACGACACCGGGTCATGAGTCGGTGGCAAGGACTCTACGCGATCACGCCGCTCAATCCGCCTGAGCCTCGGCTGGCGGAGCAGGTCGGGGAGGCCATTGCCGGAGGCGCCCGGATCGTGCAGCACCGGGACAAGTCCGGCGATGCAGACCAGCGTGCGCAGGAGGCGGCAGAGCTTCTGCAGGTCTGCCGCGCCCACGGCGTGCCCCTGATCATCAACGACGATGTGGAGCTGGCACTCCGGGTCGGGGCTGACGGCGTACACCTGGGCCGCGAAGATCCGGACCCCGAAAAGGCCCGTCGGCGCCTCGGCGATCGGGCCATTATCGGCGTATCCTGCTACGACCAATTGGAGCGAGCCCGGTGGGCGCAGGCAGTAGGCGCCCAGTATGCGGCGTTCGGCCGCTTTTTTCCGTCGATGACCAAGCCGCAGGCGGTGTCCGCCAGTCCTGAGCTTCTTCGGCAGGCGCGGCGCGAGCTTCGTATCCCCCTGGTTGCCATTGGCGGGATTACTCCCGAGAATGGCGCGGCCCTGATCGCGGCCGGGGCGGACATGCTAGCCGTCGTCCAGGGTGTCTTCGCCCGGCCGGATATCCGCTCCGCCGCCCAAGCGTTCACGCGCCTCTTCCCCACGGAGATTGCAGCAGATGACCCGATCAGGTGACCTTTTCGCCGCCGCTCAGAACCACATTCCGGGCGGCGTCAACTCCCCGGTGCGGGCCTTCCGCGGCGTGGGCGGAGACCCAGTGTTCATCCAGAGCGCCTCCGGGCCCTACCTGTTCGATGCCGACGGCAAACGCTATATCGACTACGTCGGATCATGGGGCCCCATGGTCGTCGGACACGCCCATGCGCAGGTGATCGCGGCGGTCGCGGAGCGCATCGGCAAGGGTCTCTCCTTCGGTGCCCCCACGGAGCTGGAGACCCGGATGGCCGACAAGGTGTGCGAGCTGGTTCCTTCCATGGACCTGGTGCGCATGGTCAGCTCCGGCACAGAGGCCACCATGAGCGCCATCCGTTTGGCCCGGGGCTACACCGGTCGTGACAAGCTCGTCAAGTTCGAGGGCTGCTACCACGGACATGCGGACTCGCTCCTGGTCAAGGCCGGCTCCGGGGCCCTTACCCTGGGCCAGCCCAGCTCTCCAGGCGTCCCGGCCGCACTGGCAGAGCTGACGGTCACCCTGACCTATAACGACCTGGACCAGGCCCGGGATACGTTCGCGGCGATCGGCGACCAGATCGCCTGCGTCATCGTGGAGCCCGTGGCAGGCAACATGAGCTGCATACCGCCAGTACCGGGCTTTCTCGAAGAACTAAGGGGGCTATGTGACGCCCACGGTGCGGTATTGATCTTCGACGAGGTGATGACCGGCTTTCGGGTCGCCCGGGGCGGCGCCCAGGAGCTCTACGGCATTCGACCCGACCTGACCACCTTGGGCAAGGTCATCGGAGGCGGCATGCCCGTCGGCGCCTTCGGCGGCCGGCGGGAGATCATGGAGCGGATCGCCCCCCTCGGACCCGTGTATCAAGCGGGTACCCTGTCGGGTAACCCGATCGCCATGGCCGCCGGGCTCAAGACGCTCGAGCTCATCAGCGAGCCCGGGTTCTATGAGACCCTGGGCGAGCGGACGCGGCAGCTTGCGGACGGGCTGCGCCGGCGGGCCGCAGCAGCGGGAGTGGGGTTGACCACCAATCAGGCAGGGGGCATGTTCGGCATCTTCTTCACCCGTGCAGAGCGCGTCACCAATTACGCCCAGGCAACGGCCTGTGATCAGGCCCGGTTCCGGGCCTTCTTCCACGCCATGCTGGCGCGCGGCGTCTATCTCGCGCCGTCCGCCTTTGAGGCAGGCTTCGTCTCCGCCGCCCACGGAGAAACGGAGATAGCCGCCACGCTGGACGCCGCGAAAGAGGCGTTCGCCGCCATCGCCCGCTGATCAACGGGGGGTTCCGCCCCCATTCGACGCGCACGAGCATCATGGAGGCGCTCTTCCGGGACCTCCTGGCCTGGGTTGCAGCCCACCCCTATTGGGCCTATGTCGCTGTCTTTGGCGTCGCCCTCGCGGAATCCGTCGCCGTGGTGGGACTCGTCGTCCCAGGGGTCATGATGCTGCTGGGCGCCGGCGCCCTGATCTCCACGGGAACGCTGCAATTCGTGCCGGTTTGCCTATGGGCGATCGCCGGTGCCATCGCCGGCGACGGCCTCAGCTATTGGCTGGGACGCCGTTTCCAGGGTCGACTCCGCACAGTCTGGCCCTTCACCCGACATCCCGAAAGCCTCGAGGCCGGGGTTCGATTCTTCGAGAGCTACGGAGGCAAAAGCATCGTCTTCGGCCGCTTCGTGGGCCCGGTCCGAGCAGTCGTCCCCCTGGTGGCGGGGATGATGGGCATGTCTCCGGCCCGTTTCTTGGTGGCGAATGTCCTGTCCGCCATCGCCTGGGCTCCCGCCTACCTGTTCCCGGGTATCTTGCTCGGGGCGTCCCTGGAGCTGGCGGCCGAGGCCGCACTCCGCCTGGTCCTCGCAGTGCTGACCTTGGTGGCGATCGTCTGGCTGGTCGCCTGGGTGGTCCAACAGCTGTTTCTCTTTTTCAGCCCCCGAGCCAGCGCCTGGGTGGAGGCGCTGCTGCGGTGGGCCAACCTGCACCCGCGTGCCGGCGAGATCGCCCTCGCCCTGGCCGACCCCGCCCATCCGGACGCACGAGCCCTCGCCACCCTGGCAGCCGCGTTGATCCTGGCGACCGCCGTGTTCGCCCTGGCAACGGGCGTCGCCATCGCCGGTGCACCGGACTTGACGGTCAACAAGACAGTGCTCGATTTCGCGCTCAGCCTCGAATCGCCGTTGGGCGATTCTCTCATGGCGGCCCTGAGCCGGCTGGGCGACCTCACGGTAACCCTGCCGTTGGTGATAGCCCTCTACCTTTGGTTGCATTGGGGCGGCCACCGTCGCCAAGCGAACTACTGGGTGGCCGCCGCCGGGTTTGCGCTCCTGGCGGCGCCGCTGCTGAGGCTTGTGCTTCAGGTCCGGCGGCCGGAGGTTGGCCTCTCCGGACTCTCACCCTGGGCCTTTCCCAGCAGCCATGTGCTGCGAGCTACGGTCACCTACGGCTTCCTGGCGGTCTCCCTGGCCGCCGGAATGACCCCGGCCTGGCGCTGGCTGCCCTACGCAGGGGCAGCGGCAATGGTCACCGCCGTGGCCTGTGCGCGGCTCTACTTCGGGCTTCATTGGCTCACCGACGTGATCGGTAGCCTCGCCCTCGGTGCGGCCTGGGTCGCAGCGCTCGGTCTAGCCATGCGCAGGCATACCCCGGCGACGAGGGACCGGGGGTGGCTCGGGGTCACGGCGCTGGCCGTGTTATTGACCGCCTTCGCAGCTCAGACCCTGCGCCAGCAAGAGGCGGACGTCGCGCGCTATCGCCCCGTGCCCACGACGGTCTCCCTGAGCGAGGCCGAATGGCGGTCCGGGGCCTGGCAGAACCTGCCGCAGCGCCGCGAGGACTTGCGCCAACACACCCGAGAGCCGCTGAACATCCAGTATGTGGGTGCCCTCGAGAGGCTGGAGGCCCAGCTCGCCCCCAAGGGTTGGGTGCCGGCGAACGGCTTGAGCTGGGGCAACTGGATGAAGCTCCTCTCCCCGTCCCTTCCGCTTCAGGCTCTACCGGTCATCCCCCAGGTGCACGCAGGGCACCAGCAGGCCCTCGCCCTGGCCAAAGCACTGCCGCACGATGGCCGGCTGGTGCTCCGGCTGTGGGCTACTTCCTATCGCATCGGTGCGGCGCGCACCCACCTGTGGATCGGGAATGTCACCGCCCAACGCAAGCGTGTGATCCTCGACTGGCTCACGATCCCGGTCACGGAGGAAGAAACAGCCGAGCCCTTCAGCCAATTCCTGCGGGACGCCGAGGACTTGGCCCCAGGGCGACCCAGCCCCGGCGACGGACCGGTTCTCATCGTATTGCCGCGCGATTAGGCGATTGCCGGAAAATCTTACACCGTATTGCGCCGGATTTTCGTTCGCCTTCAAGGAGCACCGTCGGGAGCATAGCCAGGCTCCGTGACTGGCGGCGCGACGCCGAAGACGGGCGAAAGGACAAGCAAGACGGTACAAGATTTGACAGAAATCGCCTTAGTCCCCCCAGCGGGGCAGCAGGGTGTGGGGAATAGCGAGATGGTCGAGGACCCGGGCGACCATGAAGTCGATGATGTCGTCGATGCCGGCGGGATTCAGGTAGAAGCCCGGATTCGCCGGCATGATCGCCGCCCCCGCCCGGGCGAGTCGCAGCATGTTTTCCAGATGGACGGCGGTGAAGGGGGTCTCCCGGACCACCAGGATCAGCGGCCGTCCTTCCTTCAAGGTCACGTCCGCCGCGCGGTCGATGAGATCCTGGCTCATGCCGCCGGCGATGGTGGCAAGCGTTCCGGTGGTGCAAGGACAGACGACCATCGCGTCCGGAGGATTGCTGCCGCTGGCCACCGGCGCGGTCCACTGCTGGCGGCCGAACACGCGAAGCTGCCCGGGACGCGCCTGGTAGAGCCCGGCAAAGAAGCGTTGGGCCTCGCCAGGCTGGGATGGGACTTCAATGCCCGTCTCCATCTTGAGCACGATCTGCCCTGCCTGGGAAATCAGCAGGTACACGCGCACGTCGACGCGCAGTAGACACTCCAGGAGCCGTAACCCGTACCGGGCACCGGAGGCCCCCGTAATCGCAAGGGCGACGGTCTTGGACCAGCTGTCGGCGAGATCGGCCATGGGGGCGCGCGATTACCCTACCCCAGCGCCCTGACGGACGGCGGGCCGAACTCCGCCGGGGCCGCCCTCGGAAGCCTTGGCCTGGAATGCCGTCAGGAGGCGCTGGTGGATGCTGTGGAAGCCACCGTTACTCATCACCACCACGTGATCGCCGGGTGCGCCCTCCGCAGCGACAGCGGCGACGATATCGTCGATCCGATCGAAGACCCTGGCACGGGCGCCCAAGGGTCCGAAGACCGCCAACGCGTCCCAGCCGAGGTCAGTGGGGGCGAAGACGAAGACCCGGTCGGCGAGCTGAAGCGAGTCCGGAAGGGCAGCGTTGTGCACCCCCAGGCGCATGGTATTCGAGCGGGGCTCCAGCACGGCCAGGATCCGTTCATCGGGGACCTGGCGCCGCAGCCCCTCGAGGGTGGCCGCGATGGCGGTGGGGTGATGGGCAAAGTCGTCGTAGACCCGCACCCCGGCAACCTCCCCCCGCAGCTCCATCCGCCGCTTGACACCTTGAAAGCGGCATAGGGCCTCGATCCCCCGCGCAGGGGCAACGCGGGCGTGACAGGCCGCGGCGAGCGCCGCGAGCCCGTTGGCAACGTTGTGGCGCCCGCTAAGTCCCCAGCCGACCTCCTCCAGGACCTCCCCTCGATGGAGCACTCGGAAGCACGAGCCGTCATCTTGCGTCAGCTCCGCAGCCCAGTCGCCGCCCTCGCCCACCGTCTGTGTCGGGGTCCAGCACCCCATCGCCAGCACTCGGTCGAGGGCAGGGTCTGACTGGGGACGGAGGATCAGCCCAGAGCCCGGCACCGTACGCACAAGGTGGTGAAACTGACGCTGGATCATGGCCAGGTCGTCGAAGATATCCGCGTGATCGAACTCCAGATTGTTGAGGATGAGGGTGCGCGGCCGGTAGTGGACGAACTTCGAGCGCTTGTCGAAGAAGGCCGTGTCGTACTCGTCCGCCTCGACCACGAAGAAGGGCGCCGACCCCAGGCGGGCGGAGACGCCGAAGTCCTCCGGTACGCCCCCGATCAGGAACCCGGGCGCAAGTCCCGCCGCATCCAGGACCCAGGCCAGCATGCTGGAGACGGTGGTCTTGCCATGGGTGCCCGCGACGCCGAGGACCCAGCGGTCCCGCAGCAGATTCTCCGCGAGCCACTGGGGACCTGAGACGTACGGGATATCATGATCGAGCATGTGCTCGACCGCCGGGTTGCCCCGCGTTATGGCATTTCCCACGATCACCACGTCCGGAGCCGGATCGAGGTGGGACGCCTGGTACCCCTCCATGAGCCGAATGCCCGCCTCCTCCAGCTGGGTGCTCATCGGCGGGTAGACATTCGCGTCCGAGCCCGTGACGCTGTGCCCGAGAGCACGCGCCAGCAGGGCAATGCCGCCCATGAAGGTGCCGCAGATTCCGAGGATGTGCAGACGCATCTCAGTTACCGGGAAACAGAACGGCCACGAGCCAGTAAAGGAAGACATCGTAGGCGACAGCGATTGCCACCCCTTGCGCGAGTGCGATATCGAAGGCATGGCGCAGGATGTGGCCCGTCACGAGCACACTCCAGCCGATCAATGCCATGAACAGGAGCCCGCCCAAGACGGCACCTTGCGACTCCGTGTCCGCGGGCAACAGACCAACCGGCACCAGCGCCAGCACGCCGAGCAGCGCGCCACTGCCAAGCACGGCCGTAGCCGCTTGAGCAAAGCGGGAGCGGTGACGGGTCAGACTGAGGCCGCTGTACAGCAGCGACAGCGTAAGCACCACGTCCACCAGGCCCTGCGCCAGCCCAACCCCGACCGCGATGCCGGCCGTGCGGGCAAGCAAGATCCCCGCTGACAGGTCAGCGACGAGCGTGACGCCGAGCAGGGCGCTGGAGGCGGGGAGATCCTGCGGAGCCCTGCGCAGCAAGCAGAGCTCAAAGAAGAAATAGACCAGCGCGCTCAAGCCGATCCCCGCGCCCTATGTAACGGTCATGGCGTCAGCGCCAACCTGCAGAACCACGCTGGGAGAAATCGAGTCGCTGCCACCATGACCGTTTCGCTCACGCCGGCCCTATCCCAAGGGGCGAGGGGGGATTTGGAGTGCGCTACGCCCGACTTCCACCGGTAAAAACCTCATCATAGCGGAGGGGTGTCTGGTATGGAAAAGGAATCAAACCGCGCCGCGCCGCGCCAGCAGCAGCCCCCCGGCCAACATCCCCAGGGCGGCCCCGATCGGCAGCCAGTCGCCGGCGTAGGCAAAGGGCGTGGCCCCCGCCCGTGGCTGCATCTGGGCCGTATTGACGCCACGCTCGAAGGCGGGAACCCGGCCCACTATACGACCCTTCGCATCCATAATCGCCGAGATTCCGGTGTTGGTCGCTCGCAGGGTCCAGCGCTCGTTCTCCAGCCCGCGCATGCGGGCGATCTCCAGGTGCTGGGGGGGCGCCAGGGAGTCGCCGAACCAGGCGTCATTGCTGACATTGACAAAGAAGGCGGCGTCCGGCATGGCCTCGACCACCTCGCCCGGAAAGGCGTCCTCGTAGCAGATGGAGACGCCGGCCAGGTAGTGACCGACCCGCAGCAAAGGCCGGCCCGCCCGGCCGGCGCTGAAGTCCGACATCGGGATCTCGAATGCCTCCGCCAGCGGCCCCAGCAAGGACTTGAAAGGCATGTACTCCCCAAAAGGCACCAGATGGCGCTTGCGGTACAGGTCCTGGATTGTCCCCAGACTCATGAGGCCGTTGTAGTAGCGGTGCTCCGTCGGGTCGTGGACGGGGATCCCGATGACCAGCTCGGTGCGGGAGTTCTTTGCCTCGGTCGTCAGGGGATCGATGAAGACCCGCTGCACCCGATTCAGAAAATCGGGGACGGCGGTCTCGGGCCAGACGATGATGTCGCTGCGCCAGTTTGCCCTTGTCATCTTCACGTAGGCACGCAGCGTCGAGATGCGGGACTCCGGATCCCATTTCACGGACTGCCGGATGTTGGCCTGCACGACCGTGGCGCGGAGCGGCCGACCGGCAGGATGCGTCCAGTCGAGGTGGAGCAGGACGCCGCCCGCTAGCCAAAGGGCGCCCAGCGCCATCAGCGCCGCGACCCGGTCCCGAGCTTGCCAATGGACCGCTCCCCATACGAGGCCGGCGGACAGGGCGACCGCCAGGCTCACACCGTAAACCCCTGCGATCGGCGCCAGACCGGCCAGGGGAGAATCCACCTGGGAGTATCCGACCGCGAGCCAGGGGAAGCCGGTGAACAGCCAGCCCCGGACCCACTCCCCGAGGACCCAAAGGGAGGGAAAGAGAAGCAGGGGGCCCGTCCAAGGCGGGCCCCGGCCCGCAAGCCCGGCCATGAGCCAGCCCACAATCCCGTAATAGAGGGCCATCCCCAGGATGAAGAGGAAGGTCAATCCATAGGCCAGGGGGGCGCCCATGTTCCCGAACTCGTTCAGACTGATTCGGATCCAAAATACGCCGAACCCCATCAGCCCGATGCCGAAGGCCCAACCGACCCAGAAGCCTCCTGCGGGTGATGAGCGGGCGAGCAGCTCGTACAGAACCGCCAGTGCCAGCACCGCGATGAGATAGACACCGAAGGGGGCAAAGGCAAGCACGGCCAAACCGCCGGCCACCGTGGCAGCGAAGGCTCGGAGGGCGAGGCGAGGGCTCGGTCGAAGCGGATACACAGCAGACAGCTCCGGGAAGACAGGTGGAAAAGGGGCGCCGTTTCCAGCAGCAGCACGCCCCGGCGCCAAATTGCCAAGCGGTGGCGCCGCCGCCAGCCAGACAGCAGCCGCATGCGGTTCGCCTCTCACCGCATCTCTGGACATCTTCGCAGGCCTACCTCGAAAGGGAGGCGGTTCGCTGCGTTCGCCACACATCCTAAACGGGGCTACCAACTGGTAGCTGGTAGCTTCCTAATCGTACCGGTTGTCCTTCCACTGCCGTAGGGCAGTGAAGACCTCGGCGTGGGAGCCCAGGGGGTGCCCCGCATAACGTTCCGCCGCTTCCTTGACGGCGGGCACCCCGGTGCGCAGGAAGGGATTGGTCGCAAGCTCCTCGGCCAGGCAGGAGGGGACAGTGGGCTCCCCCGCCGCCCGCCGGCGGCGCGCCTCCGCTGCCCGATTGGCCACAGCGCAGCTCTCCGGCTCCACCCAGGCCGCGAACCCCAGGTTGGCCAGGGTGTACTCATGCGCACAGTAGATGAGGATATCCGGAGGCAGCGCAGCGATCCGCTCGAGGGAGACGGCGAGCTGCTCGAAGGTGCCGTCGAAGACCCGCCCGCACCCAGCGGCGAACAGGGTGTCACCGCAAAAGAGGACCCCCTCGCCAAGGTAGGCGATGTGGGTCGCCGTATGGCCGGGGACCTCCAGAACCCGAAACAGGGCCGGTAACCCCGGGATCTGAGCCTCTGCCCCCTCGGCGACCTGGTCCGTCACGCAGGGAATGCGCCGGTCGTGCGGGGCAAAGACCTTCACCTCAGGGAACACGGACACCAGCTCCTCCACACCGCCCGTGTGGTCCCCGTGGTGGTGTGTGATCAGGATCCCGGAAAGCTCGAGGTCCGACTGATCCAGCGCCCTGAGCACCGGATCCGCATCCCCCGGGTCCACGACCGCGGCGCTCCGATTCTGGCGAAGCAGCCAAATGTAGTTGTCCTCGAAGGCGGGTATCGCCGCAATGTCAGGCATGCTGTCGCCGTCAGTGAAAATGGAGGGCGGAGGGCGCCAGCGGAAAGGTCTTACCGTTGATAGTGAGCAGCCCGTCCGCTAGCTTGATCCTGGCGATGATCCGCCCTTGTCCGCGGGTCACCCAACCCTGCCGGACCAGACCATCGAGCTGCTTGGCGGCCGCATGGGCGAGCTGGGATTCGTATTCCGCAGGAACCGCCGTGACCGCCGGGTCCTGCTTTCGCAGCTCCGCGAGGAGCTGGCGCCGACGCCGCTCCGTCATCAGGCGCCGGAGCAGCGGCTCAGGGACAGCGAGGTCGGCCTCTCCGGCCAGACGGGTCAGCCAGGCCACTCGCTGCCTGAGGCTGTCCCGGGTCACAGCCTGGACGGACAACGAGAGGTGTCCGGTGATCGGCCCTTCGGGCGTCCCCATGTCCAGCCGGTCCAGGGTCAGCGAGGGACCCGCGGCAAGGATCGGCGGCAGATGCGAAGCAAAGATGGCCGCCGCCGACGCGGCCTGGGTTGCGGGATCGGCCCCGCTCTGGGGGAAGTCGTTCAGTGCCCGCTGCAGGGAGACCAGCGCGGGACCGTCCAGGCGGTGAACCGAGGCCTCCAGGACCCAGGGGGCATAACGGGCCCCGTTGATCACGAGGTCCGCGACTCGGTATTCGCCGTGCAGGAACAGAAGGCCCCTCTCCGGGTGGCTCTCGCCGACCACGGAAACCCCGGCTGCACAAAAATTGCCCGCGGGCCCTTCGACGGAAACCTCCCCGGCCTTTAGCTGCCCCTGCCCGTCCAGGAGACCAGAGGGCCCGCGGGAGCCTTTGCCCTCAATCCGGACCGCACGCAACCTAACGACTTCCCCGGCATCCGCGCTGAGCTCCGCCTCAGGAAGCTCCAGCCAAGCCTGTCCCGACTCGGGGTCTGGGCTGAAGCGCACCTCGCCGGTGCCCTCGGCGACCCTGATCTTGCCGCCGCCCCTTGTCTGCGAGGGTCCAATCGCCGGGATGCGCAGCTGGCTGACCGTTTCCCCGTCCAGTTCCATTAGGGTCTCCGCGCGCAGCAAAGGCGGCTCTTTTCCCTCGGGGCCGAAGCCCGCCCGGCTCTCCACGACGGCTCCTACCGGCTGCAGACGCGGCTCGGTCAGGCTCCAGGGGCCGTGGTGGACACGGCTCTCCACATGCACCGTGAGGGGCGCGGTGCCGGCCTCCGGCCTCGGACGTCGGGTGAGCGCCAGCTCCGCGCTCGCCCGGGAGCTGAACCAGCCCCGGTCGTAATGGCTGGCCACCACGGTCAGCCCCTGGTTCGGCAGTCGGCTCAAGGTCTGCTCGTAGACCTGTTCGGCCCGCCCCCCGAGCCACCAGGGAAGCCCCAAGGCAGCCAGAACAAGCGGCGGAGCCAGAATGAGCAGGGCTCGCCTCATGCGAGGGATCCACCCTCCCGGAGGCCCAATTCGCCCTCGCTCTCGCCAAGCAGGCTGCGGACCGAGGTCTCGATGCCGTCAGCACTCAGGCCGCAGCTTGCCAGCTGCTCCTCGCGCGATGCCTGGTCGATGAAATGGTCCGGGAGCCCCAGGTGCACGCAGCGCGCGGTCACCCCCTCCGCCGCGAGGAGCTCGGCGACGGCAGACCCCGCGCCACCGGCGATCGCATTCTCTTCGATGGTCACCAAGAGCTTGTGGCTCACGGCAAGCTCCAGGATCAGTCGCTCATCCAGGGGCTTGACGAAGCGCATGTTGACGACAGTGGCATCCAGCGCCTCCCCCGCCCGGAGGGCGGGTAGCACCAGGCTACCAAAGGCAAGAAAGGCAACCTCCCGACCGCGTCGGCGTACCTGGGCCTCGCCGATTCG
>Ga0210085_1000733_pt1 | contig 13573 bp, 24 predicted proteins | sample China_Galinas_PW_5_FD_184866 | JGI IMG/M metagenome (GOLD analysis project Ga0210085, IMG submission 184866) | Wetland microbial communities from San Francisco Bay, California, USA, that impact long-term carbon sequestration - China_Galinas_PWC_D1... | ecosystem: Environmental > Aquatic > Marine... | reverse complement strand
CGGAAGCAGGAGGTGTTGTGACGTCTTGCTTGGTTTTGTCGACTACATCTGTTTCCATTGGCTTTCTCCTCGGGTGGCTCGCAACCGGAACGGCGGGTGGCGCCGTTCAGGAAGAGAGCCGTTTGACGACAAAAAGGGGAGTCGCCAGTGGTGAGCTCACGATTCCCCTTTATAGTCGTCGGTGATTCCGGCAGCCGCTGATCAGGCGGGCCGAAAAAGATTGTGCCTATCTATTTATTCAAGATCTCCTTTATTGCATCAAGGATCCTTGTTAGCTCTGTGTCAGCCGGCCGGAGGATCTTCTTGGCGACGATCACCGGTGTCGGCACGATTTTCTTTCTGATGACGTGCGTTCGCCCGTGGACGCGAAGCGCTATCCCCACCATCGCGATGCTTAAAGCGGCCAGCATCACCTTGTCCAGCAGACGCATAAGCGTGTCTCCCGTTGTAGCGGTACTCGTGCTGCGGCAGCTGTTTGCCAGGAAACATCTTCTGGTCATTATAGACCTTCTTCGTTGGCGAGTATATCAGCACAGCCACGCCCTTGAGCGTGTCCCAGGAGAACATCGGCACCCGCACCATCGGGTGCGCCACCTGGGGCCAGGTGTGGATCACCACCGAAAGCAGAAAATCTCTCACCTCGTGGGTGTATAAAAAGTTTTTGTGACGGTTGATGTTGGCGATCACTGCAGCATGGCCTCCGGACCCGCGGGCATCTGGCCGCCGGCAGGCCCTGCATTCATGTCAACCGGACCAGGCGGCGCGGCTGCTGCTGCAGCCTGCTGCTGCTGCATCATCTGCTCCTGCTGGAACTTCATCAGCTCGAGTTCCATGGCGAACTTGTGATCGGTGGCGTGGCCCAGCATGATCGACTGGCTGTCCTCGGGCATGTTCCTGAATTCAGGAGATAAAATGAACTTTCTGTGGACCTCGTAATGTATGCTGTGTTGATCAAATCCGAAGAGCGGGTCCTCGGAGATCATGATCGGCTCTGGCTCTGGAGGCGGCAGCCCCTGGGCCGCGGCCTCCTCCTGGCGCAGCGGCTCCATCGGATCTCCCATCGATAGGAATATCCCCTCGACAAACGGGATCTCTTCGAATCCGATCGGCGTTTCCACCTTGAAGATCTGATAGCCGTCCTCGGCCGTGTTGGCCACGCGGGTGTTCTCCATCCTGGCCCTGGCCACATCGGTATTGGTCTTGTCCTTAAATCCGGAAAGCCCCAGGCGCTTTAAGAGCTCCTCCCTGTACTCGGGGTCCAGGTCGCTCTGGCTGGAGAAAAAACCCGCCTCGGTCAGCTGCAGCATCATCTGCGTCTGGCCCACACGGGTGGAGGCGATCCCGTTGGCGAGCTCCAACCTGACATCGGTGTTCCCTCGCAGCTCTGCGGCCTTGAAGGCCTTGACCTGGACCCCGTGGCCGCGGCCGCTGATCTTGATCATGCGCTCGTCTTTAAAGACCTCGGCCGCCAGGAGCAGCCGCTTTCTGTAGGTGCGCTTGTGGCTGCGGTAGAATCTGAGGATATCGGGAAAGTGCCCCTGCTCGGCCGCGTCCCTTAAGATGTCCACCATGATGCCCGAGGCGTTCGAGGATGGCGCGTTGCCGCGGAGCACGTTCTTCGGGTCGCCGGCCACATCCTGGGCGCCGGCGCGGTGGATGTCGCGCTCCTGCAGCACCTGGGACGGATACGGCGTGCCGGAATGCACCTCGGGCTTAACCCCGCCGCTGGTCAAGGGATCGTACTTTAAGACCAGCAGGTGCTGGCCGTACTTGGTCACGCGCTTTATCGAGGCATCCGAGCCGAGCAACACCAGCGGGCGGGCCAGGGACTTTCGGTTCATCGAGAGGTCGGCATCGATCTCGTTGATGGTGTTCTGCGGGCTGATCAGGTCATCGACACCGGCATCGGCCCAGTACCGGCCAGGCACATAGTGATAGTGGTAATCGGTGATCGTATAGTACCAGTGCAGCCCCTCGCTGTTCTTCTCGACCTTGATCGGCATGCGGTGATAGTCGAAGATCTTCTGATCGCCGACATAGCCCACGTACCGGCCGTTGGGCATGTCCCTTGTCGGCCGGAACTCGAACTCCTTTAAAATCACCTGGTCGGTGTCATCGGGGCCGTGCTCGGGCATGGTCTCAAGGCCCGTGCCCTTCCAGGGGGAGACCGTGGCCACCAGCTTGCTAAGCTTCTTCTCGTAGTTGACCACCGGATCATCAGAGGCATCCTTGTTGACCTTGACGTGGAAGGTATCCTCGAGCCAGTCCTTGTCCTTTAAGCTCTTGAGCCCGAACCAGGGCTTCTTCTCGAGCGCATCGCCCAGGGCCGGCACGGCCAGGTCAAAGACGCTGCAGTTAAAACTCATCACCTCGGCCCGTGTGAGCGGATCTCCCGTCTTATAATCGATGCCCCAGTCGTAGTCGCCCACCACAGGGATGGTCCGGATCAGCCCCATGCCGGTTAGGATCATCCAGATCGCCACCCGCTCGGTCTCGTCCTTAAAGACCTCATCGTCGGCCGCATCCATGTGCTGCAGGAGGTACTCGCCCATCTTGGCCGCATCAGCATCCTCCTGCTCCTCGCTGTTGGGCCAGATCTTGACCGCGAAGTCTTTGTTGAGCACAAGCGCCTTCATCGAGCGCACGTGATCACGGATGATGTTGGTCACAGGCGTGGCCTGCCACTTGCTCGGATCAAGCTTCTTGAAGATCCCCTGAGAGACGATCCACTCGAGCCACTGCTCGCCGAGATAGTACAGGATGTTTCTAAACCAAATGCGTTCGCGGATGGTGATCGAAGGATCAGATAGGCGGGAAAAGGAGTCTTTTACGATGGTAAACAGCTTGTCGTCATCGTCCTTGGAATAGGTCAACTTCATGCGGCAGGTCTCCCCTTAAGATATCCGAACATTATCGGACTCCCTCTGAGAGAACTGTGCCTCTTCAGCCGAAATCCCTTCTTCCGCGAGCTTGTCGATCGCCTCACTGACCGTGATCGAGCTGACCGGCGCCGGCATCCGGATGCGCCGGCTCGCCTCGGCATATTCGCCGACAGTCTTGCTCATCAAACGGTTGAGCAGGTCCTTCTCACGGTTGTCAAAGACGATTTGCCTCCAGACATAAAGGCCGATGATGCACAAGAATACTATAAAGATCAAGATTTTGTCAAACATTTGGACGCCCCTCCTTTGATTGGAGCGGAGAGAGGGATTTGAACCCCCGTCTTGCGCCTGGCAGGCGCACGTCCTGACCGTTGGACTATCCCCGCTGTTTGGGTAACACCTTCGCGTATCGGTCGATATGGGCAGCGCAGCCGGCCGGCCATCGGCGCTCGCTGATAAGCTTCTCCTTGAGCTCACAGTAAGGGTCAAGCCCCTTGTTAAATCCATAACGCAGGCAAGAGTTGCATGGCGGGCACTCTGTAACCAGGTTCTCGGCCGGCTCGAGGTTCTTGACCATCGTCTCGATGGTGTCGGCCGTAAAAATGAAAGGATCATCGGCACTGCGCCGCTCACCCTTTTTGCCGAAGGTACAAATATTGTCAAACTTTTTTGCCGCAATAAACCCAACCAGCGCGGCCCACCGCATCTGCCTATCGATATGGATCCAGAAAAAAATCACCGGCTTTTGGTAGCGGACATGGTTGGCCTTGGTCAGCTGTACATAGTGTGTTGGCTCGGGGGGATAGTAGTCAGTTACCGCGGTCTTAACATCCACCAGCAGGCCGTTTTTCATCACGAAATCATACCCGCTGGCGTTGGTGTGACTCAAGATGTAATCAAAGAAAAACTTCCAGAAGATCGCCTCGCCCACAGAGCCCACAGCATTGTTTTTCTTTTGCGAATCCATGCCGCCTTCGTACCGCTCGGGATTCACCTCATCGGAGGCCTCAGACCTCTCTTTGGCCCACTTCTGCATCTTTTCCGTAATCTCAAGTGAAAGGTACATGCCTGGTTCTCCCTCTGCGTTGAGTGCGGCCGGCAGGCTTGTTTAGGCTGTTTAACGTGACTCCCTCACCGCGGCCGGCCAGCCGTACATTACCATGTTATTGTGATGATCGTCTCCTCCGGCTCGCCCTTGGCGACCTTCTCCTGGCTGTGAGTGATTTCTTTGACGTACTTGGCCGAATCATTTCTAAGTACGCCCGCACGGACAATCCCGTCAACTGCAGCCTTATCAGAGCATCCTGATGGGTCAGTGAGGCGGTGTCGTCGGTTATGCACACGGATACGGCAGCGTGAATCCAATCGCGCATCCGCTTTCGCTCCATCGGATGCATCGCCAGGATCCGGTTCCACGTCGGCAGCGGGAACGGAAGGACGATCCGGATTTGTTTTTTCATCGGTCATTTCGGTAAAAGGATTTTAAGGGCACCAACCACTGCGATGAAAAGCGCATCCTTGGCCTTCTGTTCGGCCGGCAAGTCGCTGTACTCCACAAAGCAAGGGTGCTCTTTTTTCTGTGTGTCCTTTACCGGCCCATAGCTCCAGCCCTCAGCCGCCTTTGTCTTCAGCCAGTTATCATGACTGCGGCCTGGGGTCGCCCCAGGGTTTTTGATATGAAAAATCACCCCGTCGATGGCGCTCTTGGTCTGCCACTCGGGCGCTGCATTCCACGGCAGCTGACTCATATCTCCCAGGGTCTCGCAATAGGCCTTGTTGGCCTCATGGCACACCTGGGCAATCTTTTCGATCGAGAGCATAGACCCTCCTTCCTCTTGGTCATCAATGTGGGCTACTGGATCCTGAACAGTTTCGGCTTGCCTGGGATCACCTGCTCGAGCTCTACCTTATAAAGGACCGGCGTGCTCTTGGCACTCTCCCCATAGCTGTTATACGCGCTGATGGCAAGATAGGTCACACCGTCGACCAGGTTGAGGTCCAGATCGCGCCGCAGTTCCACCTGCCCACCGATCACGATGTCATCGATCCAGCCGCCCTGGTTTTTGATAATGATCTCAAGCTTGTTGATATCGAGCGGGTGATCGTCGCTGCCCTCGGCGCTGCCACCCGCGGCATCGGCCGTGTACGGTCCAGGCGCCCAGGTCATCTGGACATAAAAGCCGTCACACGTAACATTGCCCGAGGGCTCGCCGGCATAGCACTGGTTGTAGCGCGGCAGCGGGAAAGCCCCCTGGACGCCGCCCCACTGCCCGTTGTAGACCTTCCTCCAGTTACTGGTCCGGATCCCATCGGCCCCTCCGAGGCGCAGTTCATAGTAGGCGCTCTGTGCCTCGTCCTTGATATAGCTCATAAGCTGGGGCTGATCGCTTGTGCTCTTTTCCGGCCAGAACCGAAAGCTCATCTGGCTGGTCGCACCGGCCGGCTTCTCGAAGACGATCATAAACTCGGCGCCGGCCGCAATGTGCATGTTCTTGGTTTCGGCCGCCCAGGTCCAAGCGCCCTTTGCCAGTGAATACTTGGCGCCAGGATCCGTATCGAAATGCTCTTCGAGAAGGACTGGCGTCTGGCTTTGGGTCTTAAGCGCGGCATCGATCTTAAAATCAGCCACCTTGGTGGTGACCGCGCCCGCCGCGGTGCCCTGATAGAGCCGGAAGCCGGTGGTGATCGCCAGCGCCGGCTTGCTGTAGGTAAAGGCAATGGTCTTGGTCTCGGCGCGAACCGTTGTGGCCAGGACCAGGAGCCCCAGGGCAATGGCAATCTTTTTTATATAAGCGGTATGCTTTTCCATACTTAGAATGTCTCGATGTATTCGACCTTGTCCTTGTTGATGTGGACCTGGCCGCCGGCGTCCTTGTTGATGTGGCACCACACGCTGTCGCCCTTCCAGCTGCCCTTGACCTTCTTGTAGTGGCCGGACTCAAATGAGACCAGGATCTCGCCGGCGCCAGTTGGCGGAGGCGGCGGTGGCATCGGTCCAGGCATCGGGACCTTCTTGGACTTATCAACCCATCCGTCATCAGATTTCATTGCCATGATCATGCTCCTTTCGTTAAAGATTTAATCCAAGCATTAAAACTCGCACGGGTGCGGGCCCGCTCCTCGGGGGGGTCGAATTCGTTTTCGAGCGCTCGCGGTTTCCAGCCGGCAAGCGAGCACAAGATCGCCATGCCCTCAAAATACCTGGCCTGGTGATGGATCAGGACAATCGCCCTGCAGATCCGCTGGCTCACGGCCCAAGGCACCGCGATCCGGTTCTTGACCCTGGCCGAGTTTTTGACCAGGGTCTTGAGCTCGGCCTCCTCGATCCTGAATTCCTCCTCGATATCCTCTATGTCCGATTGATCGTCAAGCGCAATAACCTTATGCCTTCCCATCGCCATCCCCTTTGCCGGCTCAGCGCTTCGAGCCGAAATACAGCCAGATGATCAGCGCCAGCATCGCTGCGACCAGGACGAGCTCGTTCAATGCCGGCCATCGCTTCGGTGAGGCGCGTACTGGCCGAAGCACGCCTCAAAGGTCTCTCCATGATCCCAGTCGATCGCATCCAGGCAATGGTTCGCATCGAGCCAGTCGATCAGGTGCCCCGCGGCGGTCATGATGCCACCAAGGCCCACGACGCGGTTTTGGACCAGGCCCTTTCCGATCGTAGAGCTGATTGTTTCACGTGAAGAACCACCCTGCAGCGCGTTGCCCATCTGGTCCAGAGCGATCAAGATCTCGAGCCACTGTTTGTCGGACTGATAGGGTCCGGTCATACGGCCTCCCACAGCTGCTTTTGTTCCGTTGGATGAGTGTCGACCCGCGGCCGGCAGTCGCGGTTCCAGCTGCCGCCCCTGGTCTCGCCAAGGAGCCGCCAGCCCGAGGCCACAAGCGATGTGCCAGGCTCCGACTTTAAAGTATACGTGATAAGCCGCCTATAGCCCAGCGCTTTCGCAGCTCGCCAGGCTGCTCCGTAGAGCATGCTGCAGGCATTGACCATCCCGTTGGTGCAGCAGCGGGTCACCTCGACCGTGTAGCCGTCATCAAAGCGCCTTGCCACCGGACGGCCGGCAACCAGCACGCCGACGACCTTCTCGCCATCGTTCACGCCGATACCAAACTTCCAGCCCCTGGGGCTGCCATGGTGGCGGTGATACTTCTTGATGAAGGCGAAGGCCTCCTTTTGTGAGATCGGCTGCAGCTGGAGCATCAGATCTGTTCGGCCTCCTCATCGCTTGAAAACAAGCTTTCCCACTCGCCCTCATCGCCCCCGAGCTCCTTCTCGAGGGCCCGTTTCTCGTCCCAGGCACTGCGCTCAGCGGCGGTTAGCTCCTTTTCCTTAGCGATCCGTTCGGCCAGGGCATGCTCCGCGGCCAGGGCCTCCAGGTCAAGAGATAGCGGCCTGGACATGCACAGCAGCGCAGCCTCATCGTAGCAGTGATCCTCAAGCTTTGTGTCGACGTCCTCGACGTTGTGTTCATCGCAGGTGAGCGCAGGGATGGTCCGGATAAACGCCCTGCAGGTGTTATAGACCACCAGCATCGGCATGCCGTCGGTGCCGTCGGCCAGCTTCGGGATCCGGAGGCGCTCATGCATCTGGCGGATCTTGAGCTTTCTATTCGGGTCGCCCTTAACGATCTGCGTGATCCCGTTGTTCTGGAAGACCTCGGCAGTGGCCTTGCCCTGACCGCCGCCCTGGTAGTCGGGCTTCTTGTTCCAGCAGTCAGGCGAAAGGATGTGCCGCACGCGCCCCTTGACGCCCTCCTCCTCCTCGATCCGGTTGATGTGCTCGGCGATCACTTTGTCTGTTTCGCGCACGCCGGTGTTATCCGGTGCGCCGGAAAGCTGGCCGTAGAGTTCTTTGAACCGGTAAAAGCGGTTGTCGTTATCGATCCACCACCAGGCAGCTGAGTAAGGCGCTCCGAAGCCCCAGTCAAAAGTCATATAGATCGGAGCCCCCTCGGGGATCGGCCGCGGCGCGATAACGTGATGCCGTTCGGAAAACAAAAACATTTGACCCATGAATATGTCCCAGCGCCCGTCCTTATAAGCCGTCCTCCAGGGCTCCGGCAGGCTGTTTAGGCGCGTGACATAGCCAGGGTCGGTGCGAAGCAGGATCGGATTGTCACTGAGAAGCCCTGGTATATACTGGCGCAGCAGGGGCCGCGCCTCCGGATTGGCCGGATCCCTGGGGGCGGCCTTTAGCTCAAAGGGCTTCGCAAAATCAACCCAGTGTTCTTTGACCCAGCCGTGCCCGAGGTTTCCAGGATTCGATGCGCAGATGATCCCTGGCACCTTGTGCTTATACTGCTCGGGGATCTCGAGCGTGCACCTGACCCTGCCCACGAGATATTTATAAATAAACTGGGTGAATGTTGTCAGCTCGTCAATGAGCAGCACATGGATCTCGGCGCCCTGATAAACAAAGACGTCCTTGTCGTACTGGCAGTGGCAGAAGTGCATCATCGAGCCGTTGGGGAAATGCCAGTACTTCTCGCTCTTGTTGTAATGCGCCACGCCGGTCGGAAACTCCAGCCAGCTCTTGATGATGTGATTTGCGACCAGCTCGGGATAGGTCCGGCGGAAGAGATAGACCTGCAGGTTGGGAATGCGCAGACACCAGGAGAGCCCCTCCATGCGCAGCGCATGTGATTTGCCAGGACCCGCAGCCCCGCCGAAAAGTATTTCGTTTGCCGGCGACTCGTGAAGCTCGCGCTGCTTGGGCTGCGGGATGTAGCTGACATCGATGGGCTCGGCCACTACTCCTCTTCCTCGGCGAACCGCCAGATCTGCGCCTCGACATGGCCGGTAGCAATGCGCCGGCCGGTGTCCACAAAGAGGCCCGAGGCCAAAGCGTCCTCGGCGATCGGCGCGTTCTCGCTCCATGTCTTAATGAAGAACTCGCCTGGCTGAAGCTTGACCCCTGGGATATTCACTGTAAGCTTTGCGATCACCATCCCGCCAGGCGATATCAGCGTGATTGCTTTACTGCCCCCATGCGAGTACAGCCCGAGGGAGACATAGACTTTGCCGTACTTCTTAGTTTCAAAGTTCATGCCTGGCCCTCCTTTTACTTCTCTACTCGTTTCTCGCGATAGCCGCATTAAAGAACATGACGGCCGTCTCTAAATGCGTGAGACCGGTTGAAACCTCTCGGCTGGGCGGGCACATCGCTACCGCGCTCCTGGCAAAGCCATGCGCCATCTCCCTTATTCTCTCATAGCGATCAGCCTGGGTTCCCTTGGGCGCATGGTAGGTGAAGTCATTGTCGATCCGCCTGAGTAACGCTGACTGATCGATGATCGAAGTTATAGCCGCGTTTTCTTTCTCATCCATAGCAACTCCTTTTCTGTTTGTTGATCTGTCCGGCGGCCCGCAGGTAGTCAACCATCTGCGCGGCCGCATCGACTATATGTTCGACCCCGAGTTCAAGCGTGAAGCGGACATCCGGCTTTATCTTCGAAGTGAGCCCTGGGGATAAAAGACAGTTGGTCTTGGCCGGCGTCCTGATCTCAATCAGGTGGCTTTCGGGATATCTCAAGATTGCCTCGGCCTGGTTGTCAAAACACACATCATCGACCAGGACGACGTTGCCAAGACTCAAGGCCAAATCGACCTTTAGCTTCCACAGGTTGACCAGGTAATCAACACCGAGGCCCTTTCGCACGATCAGCATCAACTCATCGAGAAATGTACAGCCTTGCTCGGTGCACTGGCCGTCCCAGCCCATCTTATAAGCAATCCGCTCCAGGTCGGCCCGAAAGTTCAAAATCCGCCTGGGTCCAGGAAACTCGCTCCCGTGCAGGAGGCCCAGCTGCCGATCGAGCTTCTGCATAAAGATGCTCTTCCCGTGACCGGCCGGCCCCATCGCTGCAATAATCATTTTGCTTCTCCCTTCGCCTGCTACCCTTCGTTTCTATTTGTCAAACAAAGACCGCTTTGAATCTCCTTCCACTTATCGAGCGCCTGATTAGCTGCGATCGCGCAGCTGCAGGGCTTAGTATGAATATCACCGTTTACCATCGTCACCGCCACCCCCGTCCCGTGGCAGCGGCACGTCTTCATACTTACAATCGATTGTGCCAGCTCATCTGCGAGCTGGCACACCCTTTCCAAATCGTCTGGCCCGTTCTCGTTCTGCTTTTTCATCTGAATCTCTCCGGTAGTGGTTTGGGCTCGGGCACATTGATGTTGACTTGAATGACGGCACCTGTGCCTCCAGGGGCTCCATCGTTCTTGTCCAAGTTCCAGCTCTTTCTCTCCACGGCAACCGCCTTGTCGATCGTGTAGGCCAGATCTTTGACCGCCTTGGCTTTTCCGCCCAGGGTCATCTTTGACAGTTTGACATTGCCAGTGCCGTCGTCAACGGCGGTGACATCATTGACGTCAAGCTCTCTTAAGATCTTGAGAGCCACGGCCAAGGTTTGATTTCCGGCATCGCGGTGCTTTAACTCGACATCGGCGGCAAGCGCCGAATCGATTGCCAGCACCTCCTCTTCGTAGTCATCGGCACCTTTGCCGGTCGGTGGCCGCGGCACACCGCGCCCGTTCAGGTTGGTGATGACCTCGTTCTTGTTGGACTTGGCCTTCTTGACGCTCTCGAGCGCGACCTTCTTGCGGGTGCGGTCCTTGAGCTTGTGAACGGTGGCGCCGCGCTTCCACTTGTGGCGCTTGGCATATTGATGCAGGGACTGGTGGGTCAGGTTCTCCCCAGGGAAGTGTTCTTTGTAGAGCTCGGCAATCCTGCGAAGCGGCAATCCGGTTTCGTACTGGGCCTTGATCCAGCCCCAGTCCTTTGCGACGACCTGTGCCATGGGGTTCCTCCTGGTTAAAGTCTATCAGCTCGCGGCATCAGTGTCCATCTTCCATTGCGCCGGCGCCTCGTAGCCCACGATCTCCTTGCACTGGCTGCAGATGATCGCACAATAGGGCTGCGGGTTGATCAGAAAGGGCCCCCTGAGAGAGAGCCGGAAGCAGCTACGCTGGACGATCCCGCGCATAAAGGGCTCGAGCGGAAAGTGGCCGCACTTCGGGCAGCGCACTTTCGGATACGGGGCATCGCGCAGGAGGGCGGCTTCGATCGGCATCTCAATCCCAAATCCAGCCAGGCGAGCCGCAGATCGGGCAGCGCAGCTGCGGGTCACGGTCATCGGCATCGGCCATCAGGTCGCCGACCGGCCCCTGCCAGCGACAGCCGTTGCAGATGACGCCATCTTCGAGATCGGGATCGTCCTTATCCACGAACTCATCCCTTAGCCTGATCGGATTTGCGTGCTGTGACATTGCCTGGTGCTCCTTTACTGTTGGGGTCAGCCCTGCTCAATGATCCCCCGAAGCCCTATCTCCTGCAGTTCCCACAAATGAAAGGCGTTCGGGTGCACATTGACATAGTGCTCCTTGGGCGGCAGCGGCATGACCATGTGGATATCGTTGGGCACGAACCGGTAACGGGCATCTTTGATCTCCTCCCAGTCCGGATAGCGGAGGGGGTGCGCGATAGACAGGTGCCAGCGGCCCTCCTCATTGGAAGAGACGATGATCGTGCAGTTGTGGCTCGATAGATAGGCCTTGGTGCCGCAAAATGTGGACACCTCAAGCATCGGTCCTTCCACTGGGATTCGCTTGTAGGTGATGGGTGTCATATATCCTCGATCCGGCGGCCGCGCTTTTTGTTGGTCCGCTCGCACAAGTCAAGGGCGGCCTCGAGCTTGTTGGCAGGGATGTCCATGACCGGACCATAGGCCTTGCCGAAAAGGGTGATCTGCGCGTCATCGCACAACCGCAGGTTCAAGATGATCTTTTTGCGCAGGAACTCCTGAACGTCTTTTCTCATGGGAGTTTCTCCTCAAAGGCGTTGCAGTTTAGCAGCCACACCGGATCAAAGTTCCATGGCCAGTTGAACCATCCCATCTTGATGCCGTGATGCTTGGCCTGGATATCGAACTTTTTCAAGGCCGCCTCGACCGCCACAACAGGCTGGCCCCTGCCGACAGAGGCGAACATCGCCAGCATTCCCGCGAGCGGATCGTCGGTGGCCCCCTTTAGGTCAGGGTGCCGGCAGCAGCTGTGTCTGTCACCTGGGACCGACCCCCTGAACTTGCAGCTGTAGCAGCTCGGGCCGTCTTTCATGGCTCCTCCTTGCCCAGGAGCTCGTTTCGCATGCGCATGAGCGCCTCCTCGGCCGCCGCCTCTCCGGCGCGAAAGGCCTCGATGGTCAGCCCGCACACGCGGCAGACCTGGCGATCCTCTGAAAAGTCATGTCGCAGGCACTGGCTGACCCGCTCAAGTTTTCTGATAGAGCGCATGTCCTCATCGTCCGGATCCTCGAAATCTGGCCAGTCGTCCTCGGCCGCCTCGGCCGCCTCTCGGATATAGCGATCCTCGTCGAGCTCCGGATCCTCCTGCTCGGCGATCATCGCATCGACCGCCTCGTTTATGGGCCTGAAATCATCACCAAGCAGATCAACAGCCAGCTCCTCAAGCTTCATCTCGATCCGCGCCAGGCGCCCCTGATAAGATTCCCGCAGCGCGATAAGCATCTCGGAGGCCGCTCGTTTGTCCTTTGAGGCCAGCATCCTCAAGAGCGTCTGCTCCTCTGCGACCTCGGCGCGGTTAACGAAATCAAGCGCTTGCCCGTGGGCCGCGGCATCCTTCTCGGCCTTTCTTGCGGCCGCGGACTGCTTGTTCGAGAGCAGCTTGAGCCGGAGCTCATCGGGCTTGATGCTCTTGATCCGGAAAAATGAGTCCTTGATGTGGACCATCTCGCCGACTTTAAAGATCCGGTCGGCCACTCGGGGAAACAGCCGCTTGATCCGCTCGGCCGCGCCCTCATCCATCATGTCGAAGTTACCTTTGCCTGTGTCCATGGGGCCTCCTTAGAAGGGAATGTCATCGTCCATTGTGTTGGGAAGCTCTGGCTGCATCGGCCTAAGCCTGGGCCCGCCCTGTTGCGGCCGCTGTGCCCCTGGGGGCGCCTGGGCATATCCACCTGGGGGCTCGCCCCCGCCCTGGTAGTGGTAACCATCGGAGGTGCTCTTCTTGGGGCTGAGAAAGACCATACCGCCAAAGGGATCCGCCACGATCTCAGTGGTGTAGCGCTTGACGCCTTCTTTGTCCTCCCACTCGCGGGTCTGCATCTTGCCCTGGATAAGAACCTTCGAGCCCTTGAACAAATACTGGCCGGCGAGCTCGGCTCCCTGGCGCCAGACAACGATCCGATGCCACTCGGTCCTCTCTTTTTTCTCCCCACTGTTCTTGTCGGTCCAGTTCTCTGAGGTCGCAATCGAGAAGCTGGCCACGGCCGTGCCATCGGCCAGGTATCTGACCTCGGGATCGCGCCCGAGATTTCCTATCAATATCACCTTGTTGAGTGTGCCTGACATTTTTTGTCATCTCCTTTGCACTGTTAAAAAGTTTAGTTATATGTAAACCGCCTAATCGACCTCAGACTGTTTTTTGGCGAGCTCAAGAGCGCTGATGAGCTGGTCTATCAGGCTGTCATCACCCGCGTCGAGGTTGATTTCGCTGCCGGTCGGATCGTTGGTGTCGACCCAAGCCGCGCCTTTCTCCATGTGCAGCGAGACGATCCATCCCTCGGGCAGATCCTTGCACAACTGATCGACGGCATCCTCCATATCGTCAGCCCTGAACTCGCTGATCGCCGGCAGCTCCTCTGTGATCCGCACGAGAAA
>Ga0210085_1000732_pt1 | contig 13575 bp, 6 predicted proteins | sample China_Galinas_PW_5_FD_184866 | JGI IMG/M metagenome (GOLD analysis project Ga0210085, IMG submission 184866) | Wetland microbial communities from San Francisco Bay, California, USA, that impact long-term carbon sequestration - China_Galinas_PWC_D1... | ecosystem: Environmental > Aquatic > Marine... | reverse complement strand
GCCGCTACCTCGCTGCGCGCCCGCCGACCCGGGCGCGCGAGCACCTGGCCCGATATCAACGAGAGCGGGGTCGCGAGCACCGCCAGGAGAGCCTGTCCAAGGAGCTCTCCGGGAGGCCGCGTGTGCGCATCGTCGGCGCCCGCGCCCACAACCTGCGCGACCTGACGGTCGAGTTCCCGCTCGGTTCGATGGTCGCCGTGACCGGGGTCTCCGGCTCCGGCAAGTCGACCCTGATCGAAAACGTCCTCCACGGCACCTACCAGCGCTCCCGCGGTGTCGTCGACGTCGAGCCGGGGGAGGTGGAGGCGATCGAGGGTCTCGACGAGCTGGGCGACGTCACCCTGGTCGACCAGAGCCCGCTCGGCCGCTCCAGCCGCTCGAACCCGGTGACCTACGTCAAGGCCTACGATGAGATCCGCAAGATCTTCGCCGGCGTGCCGGCGGCCAAGGCCAAGGGGATCACCCCGGGGCACTTCTCGTTCAACACGGACAAAGGGCGCTGCCCGGTGTGCAAGGGGACCGGCGACACCGAGGTCGACATGCAGTTCATGGCGCCGGTGACCGTGGTCTGCGCCGAGTGCCAGGGGCGGCGCTTCAAAAAGGAGATCCTGGCGATCACCTTCCGCGGCAAGGCGATCGACGAGGTCCTCCAGCTCACGGTCGAGGAGGCGATCGAGCACTTCCACGGCCACAAGAAGCTGATCAAGCGGCTGACGGTCCTGGCGGCGGCCGGCCTCGGGTATCTCCGCCTCGGCCAGCCCACCGCGACGCTCTCCGGCGGCGAGGCCCAGCGGTTGAAGCTCGCCAGCTTCCTCGACCGGCCGAAGAAGGAGACGCCGCGGCTCTTCCTGTTCGACGAGCCGACCACCGGTCTCCACCTCTCGGACATCGATCTGCTCTACGACACCCTGCGCCGCCTGGTCCGCCGGGGCGACGGCGTGGTCGTGGTCGAGCACGCCACCGACCTCATCGCCCGCGCCGACTGGATCGTCGACCTGGGGCCCGGCGGCGGCGCCCACGGCGGCGAGCTGCTCTACTCCGGGCCGCTCGAGGAGCTCCTGGACACGATCGAGAGCCCGACCGCCGAGGAGCTGCGCAAGCACCTCCACTGGCAGCGGCCCTTGCCCGATCGCGACTGACGGACTCCCCTCACGGGAGGTTGGACGGGCAGGTCACCGCCTCGGAGCGGATCTCGAGGTGGGCGCCGCTCTGGACCGCGAAGCCGTCGCCCAGGACGACGGTCGGGGCGCGCAGCAGCACCTCGGCGCCGGCCTGGAGCACGGTCGTTCCCGCGGTGATCGAGGTCTCCGACTCTTCGAGCGCCGAGGCCGAGTAGGTCACGCCGGTCAGGGTCACCGGCCCGACCAGGCAGGTGTCGCAGGCGTCGCCGATGCCGTCGCCGTCGGTGTCCGCCTGGGTCGGGTTGGCCACGGTCGGGCAGTTGTCGCAGGCGTCGCCCACGGCGTCGCCGGCGAGGTCCTCGCCCGCGGACAGGGCCAGGACCTGCGCCGCGTCGAGCGCGCCGGAGAGGATCACCACCTGGTCCAGCGTCCCCACCCAGGCGAGAGGCGTGCCTTCGCCTCGGGCGCCGAACGTCGCGTCGACGGCGTTGGTGGTGGCGGCGGTCGTGGTGTCGGGGGTGGCGCCGTCGAGCTCGCCGTCGATGTAGAGCAGGAGCTGCCCCCCGTCCTTGACGAAAGCGACGTGGTGCCAGAACAGGTCATTGACGAGGAGGGTCGAGTCGATGCCGGGGGAGTGGGTGCCGTCGCTGCGCATCACGCGAAGGTTGCCCGCGTCGCCGGTGCTCTGGTTGTAGACCTGGATCGTCCACGGGAAGGCGGCGAGGCCCTCTTTGCCCAGGATGGTGTTGGTGCTGGCGGCGAGGTCGACCTGCGCGGGGGGCATCTTGACGAAGGCGGCGACGGTGAAGTCCTGGTCGGTGTCAAAGTCGAGCTGCGGGGAGTCGGGGATCGTCACCGCATCGCCGTCGCCGTCGAACGCGAGGCCGGTTCCGGAGACGCCGGTGACCCAGGCGGTGTCCCCGGCGAGGGCGCCGTCGTGGCCGCCGATCGGGTCCGCCGCTGTGCCGCCGGTCCCCTCCTCGAAGCGCCAGAGCGCTGCCACGGGCTGGCCCAGCTCCAGGTCGACGTCCGCCTGGGTGCTGTTGGCGAGACCGGGGCAGTTGTCGATCGCGTCGACCGCGGTGTCTCCGTCGTCGTCGCGGGACTCGTAGGCTCCCGGGTCGCAGCCGTCGTCGGCGTCGGTCACGGTGGGGTCGTTCCAGGGCCGGGAGAAGCCCCGGGCGTCGGTGGTGATCGCGCCCGCGAAACAGCTCCCCTGGTCGAGGGCGGGTCCGCTGATCCTGACCGGCATGGTCGGCAGGCAGGTGCCGTCGAAGAGCGGCAGAGTGCACCCGTGGTCGCCGACCGGCAAGAGCGACGAGCCGACTCCCACCTGGTCGCCGCCGGCGCTGAACCCGCAGGTGGTGGCGCCGCCGACGGTGGTGAAGCCGGAGCTGGTCATCTCGGCGTCCCGGTCGAGGCAGTCGGCCGCCACGGTTGTGCCCGATGCGGTCGCGAGGTTGCCCTCGAGCAGGGAGCTGCCGAGGGTGAGGGGCGTCGTGAGGTAAATGCCAGCGCCCTCGGCGGTGCCGTCGGCGGTGGTGCCCGCCCCGCCGAACGCCACGTTCCCGGCGACGGTGAGGTGCGACGCGTCGACCGAGCACTCCGTCCCTCCCTGGAAGTAGCCGGCACCGCTGGCGTCACCCCCCGCGCCGCCGGTGCTGTCCCCACCGAGCGCCAGGTTGTCGGCGAAGCTGACATTGAACAGGTGGGCGCAGTCGTTGTAGAGGCCGCCGCCATCCGCGCGCGCCACATCGCCGGTGATCAGCTCCAGGGAGATCGCCCGGTTGGCGGAGAACGTGACGTCCTCGATGTGCCCGGCCCCGGTGCTTCCACCGATCCACAGGCCGCCCCCCTGGCCGGCCGAAAGCCCCAGGGCTCGGTTGGCCTCGACCAGGCTGCGGGTGAACGAGCCCACGAAATCGACCAGGCGGACGCCGCCGCCGGAGCCCAGGCCGCCGTTGGCGATGATCCGGTTGGCCCGCAGGTGCAGGTCGTCCAGCCGGGCGTCGGAGGCCGGGGACAGGTCGAGCCCGCCACCGCTCGCCGCCAGGCCGCCGAAGGCGTCGTTGGCCACGAGCTCGCTGGAGGACAGCCGCCACCGCTCGACGCCGAGGCCGTAGATCGCGCCGCCCCGGCTGTCCGCTGCGCCCGACTCGCTCAGGTTCTTCGAGAAGGCGGAGCCGGCCACGTCGACCGCGGAGGCGGACCCGGCGTGGAGGGCGCCGCCGGACGTGGCGCTCGTCGCAGAGAGGGCCTCGTTGCGGTCGAAGATCGAGTCGACCACCTTCACCTGGTCGGCCGGATCTGCGGCCAGCGCTCCGCCCTGCGCCGCCTGGCCGGTGCCCGCGGCCAGGTTCGTGTCGAACAGGCAGCTCACGAACACTCCGATGGCGCTGGCGTCGGCCAGGGCGACCGCCCCGCCGCGTGCGGTGGTGCTACTGCTCCGCGCGGTGTTTTCCAGGAAAGTGGAGCCGAGGACGGCGATCTCGCCGTCCGCGACCCAGACCGCGCCGCCCTGATCGGCGCAGCCGTTCTCGAGCAGCAGGCCGGAGAGGGTGAGGTCGCCTCCGCCCCGTACGTTGACCAGCCGGAGCTCGTTGCCCGGGTCCGGGGCGTCGCACGCGAAGGCCGGGTCGCGCTCGACGGTGTCACCGGCGCCGGCGACGACGATGATCTCGCTCGTCACGTCCGGAAGTCCGGCGTAGGCACCGCCGACCTCGGTCGAGCGGGTGGTGTCGGCGGCGCTGAGGGCCACGTTCGCGTCGAGGACCAGGAGATCCGAGCCGGATGCCGCGTCGACGCAGCCGCCGACGGTCACGTTGTCCTGGTTGGCGGCGTCGATGGCGTCCCCGAGGGTGCAGGTCGCGCCGTCGACGACGATCGTCTCTCCGGGTGCGATCCGCTCGACGGCGCCGATGTCGCAGGCCGCGGCGCCCGAGGCGTCGCCGTCCTGGGGCCGGGAGACGCCGCGCTGGTCGGTTGTGACCGGCGTCGCGCCGTCGATCCGGGTGCAATCGGTCACCGCGTCGACGGCGACGCTGCCGAAGAGCGGCCGGTGGAAGCCCGCCGTGCCGGCGCCGTCGCGCAGCGGCCCGAGGGCGAGCTGGGTCGCGGTGACCTGGGTGAAGTCGGCGTCGAGGGCCGCGCAGGTGCCGTCGCCGTCGAGGTTGTCGCCGAGGGCGGTGAAGCTCCCCAGGCCGACGCAGTCGCCGCCGGACCGGTTGCCGGCGACGATCGAGCTCTTGATCGTCAGATTGCCGGCGTTGCCGATGCCGCCGCCCCAGTTGTCCGTGATGGTGACGTGGTCGAGGCCCACCGTGCCCGTGGTGCCGATACCGCCGCCCTGGCCGGTGGCGGAGTTGCCGGAGATGGTGGAGTCGAGAACCGTCAGCGTGCCGAGGTTGTCGATGCCGCCGCCCCCGTCGACGGCGGCGTTGGCTTCGAGGACGACCCGCTCGAGGTTGGCTGTGCCGCCGACCGTCACCTTGAGGGCGCCGCCGCCGTCAGCCAGGCTGCCGCCGTCCGCGCAGCCGTGCTTCAACTGGACGTCGGAGAGCGAGAGCACGCCGCTGTTGTCGACCAGGAACAGGCGGAACTCGCCGGTGTCCCGGGTGCCGTCCAGGTTGCACGACAGGCCGGAGTCGCGCTCGATCACCGTGCCGACGCCGGTGATGGCGATCTCGCTGGTGATGACGGGCAGGCCGTTGTTGGCGTCGACGGAGTCGGCCGTCGACACCGTGTAGGTGGTGCCTGCTGTCAAGTCGATCGTGTCCGCCCCGTTGCCCTGCGGACAGTCGGTGTTGTCCACCTGGGCGTCGGCGTTGGCGTTGTGGATCGCCTCGATCAGCGAGCAGGCGCCGTTCGACGCCACGGCCACCTCGTCGGCGGCGACCGTGATGGTGTCGGCCGCGGCGGGGCTTGTGGCCACCACGAGCAAGGCGAGCAGGTTCGGGATGCGCCCGATCGGCCTGGGGGCGATCGATCCGCGGCGCGTGGAACGGGCGGGCGAGAGAGCGGCGTCCGGTGCCGTACGAGGGAGCATAGTCGTCTCCAGATCTGGTGGATCGTCCGACAGGTCGGGGGAAGATATCGCGAAACGCGTTCTCCAGACCACGAACGGGGTCCGCTGTGATGCTCCCGTGCCCATGCGACCGGACGTCACCCTCTCCCTTCGAGGGATCGTCCGGGGCCGGTGGCTTGGGGCCGGCGCGTGTCTACCAGCGTCTGTTCCCGCTCTCCCGTTGGACAACCGTGGTCTCGCAGGACCGGGTGATCACGTTGCCCGCTCCGTCGGTCGCGGTGGCCTCCCAGGTGATGCGCCGCCGGACACCGGGCGAGCGCTGAACTGTCAGGGTGTCGCCCACGAGCGAGACGGCGCAGCCTGGCTGGGGACTCTCGACCGCGTTTCTGTAGGGGCCGAGGAGCTCGCACGCGGCGTTGGCGACCTCCACCGCGGCGACGCCACAGTTGTCGGACGCGGTGGCGGTGAACGAGATCGGAACCTGCTGCAGGGTGATCGTCTCCGGAGCGTTGCAGTCGACCACCGGGGACGCCCGGTCTTCCACGGTGACGGTCGCCGTGCAGGGCGCGGTGACGCCCGCCTCGTCGATCGTGAAGGTCACCCGGGTGTTTCCAGGCGGGAAGGGGCCGGACGGGTCGGTCGCGACGATGGTCGCGCGGCCGCTGGGGTCGAACGCCGCCGGGTCGATCGACGCCGAGCACAGGCCCTCGTCCGTCGTCAACGTCAGGTTGTGGCAGGAGATCTGCGGCTCGTCGGCCTCCGCCGTCAGCCGCACGTCGTCGTAGTTCGCCTGGACGCCCGGCGATTTGAGCACGATCTCGAGGGGGGCGCCCAGCTCCGGCTCCGTGTCACCCGACCGATAGCGCACTGTGGAGGTCACCCAGGTGCCCTGGGCCGGTCGCAGGCCGGAGCGGTCCTCGGCGAGGACGGTGCCGTCAGCGCGGAGCTGGACGAGGTAGCCGGCGAAGGGGTCGTTGTTGTTCCAGCCGACCGCCACCGACAGGACGTAGGTCGTGTTCGGCTGCAAGAGGGTCGAGAGGGTCTGCCGGACGCTGTTGCCCGACAGGTTGACGTAGGCCACGTTCAAGCCCTCCGGAATGCCCCCGGGGTAGTCGCTCGCGGTCGGATGGAAGATTCCGTCGCCGCCACCGGGGCTGGTCCGCCAGCCGGTGATCGTGGTCCGGATGCCTCCGACCCGCAGCCGGTCCGTCTCGAACCCGGGATTGGTGATCGGCACGCCGGCCGCGGAGGCGGGCCGGGCGGTCAGGACTCCACTCGAGAGTCCACACAGAAGTGGGGCGAAGAGCAGCAGCAGGGCGGTCCTGCGGGTCGGCCAGCGGGGAGTGCGTCGCATGGTCTCGTCTCCTTTGGTCGAGATCGAGGCACGCGAGGACTTCCGGGGCGTCCGGGAGTGGGGTGCTGCCCGCTCGGCGGGCGACCGGAGAAGAATCCTCGGCGCGCGGGGGTGTCTGTCCTGGAGTGGCCCCGAGCGTCGTAGGATTTCGTGTTTGCTGCATGGCGAAGAGTCTATGGAAGGCTCTGAGCGCCGGGCGGCGGCTGTAAGGACCGTGGCCACCCGACGTGTTCAGGGAGTGACACCACCGACCGGTCGGGGGCGTGATCCTTCACCCCCGCGACGGTCATCCCCCGAAGCGAAACCGGAAAGGGCTCGTCTCAGTGCAGATCGTCGCGGAGTTGCTGTTGGTGTTCGCCGTCATGCTCAGTGTCAAGTGGGGCGCCGATGCGCTCGGCATTCTCGGCGCCGGGTCGCTGGCCATGTGGTGCGGGATCGTCGTGGCGACCTGGCTGCTCCGGCGGCGCTCCCGGAGCTGGCGCGAGCTCGGGCTCACCTGGCCGGCGGGTTTCAGGGTGTGGCGCTCGACCGTGGGCTGGGCGCTGCTGGCGATCGTTTCGGTGGCCGCGGCCCTGGGCCTGGTCGTCGAGCCGTTGACGGCGGCGCTGGGGCTCGAGACCCCGGCCAGCGCGGCGGACCGGTTCCAGCCGCTCATCGGTCACCCGGGCCGGTTCGCCGCCTACCTGGTCGTGGTCATCTGGATCGGCGCGGCGCTGGGCGAGGAGCTCCAGATGCGCGGCTTCGTCCTCAACCGCCTGGCGGACCTCTTTGGCCGAGGCAAGGTCGGTTGGGGCGCGGCGGTCGCCATGCAGTCCGTTGTCTTCGGCGCCCTCCACGCCTACCAGGGCCTCCACGGCGTCATCGCCACGGGCTTGATCAGTGTGGTCTTGTCCTTCGTCTACCTGGCCTCGGGGCGCCGGCTCGCCCCGGTCATCCTCGCCCACGGAGTCATCGACACCGTCATCCTGACCGCGCTCTACGTGAACGGCGGCGTGGTGAGCTGACGGCTTCGGGGGGATGGGGCCTCAGGGATCTCGGCTCAGCCGACGCCTTCGGCGACCTGCTCTTCGAGCGCCCGATCCTCGAGAGCGCGCGCCAGCCGGATCTCCTCGAGGTCCGCCATCACCGCGAGCGCGGTCGGTCTGCGGCCGGCTCCCCGTCCTTCGACCGCCACCTCCGAGCCGTCGGCGGCGGTCACGATGAGGATGTTCTCCTCGTCCCGGACCCGGCCCAGCGGGTCGTCGGAGGAGACCCACTCGGGCTGGATCGCGAGCTGTACGGAGCCGTCGTCGGAGAAGGTGCCACGAGCGACCAGGCGAAGCCGCTCGCCGGCGACCGGCCGCGCGGTGCGGACCTCGGGACCGTCGATGCCGTGCACGTGGACGTCCTGCATGGTGAGGGGGAGGCCGGTGGCCACGCGGCCGAGGAGGACCGCCTTGGCGGCGGCGTCGGCGCCCGAGAGATCGGCGCTCGGATCGGCCTCGGCGAAGCCGAGCTCCTGGGCCTTGGCCACCGCCTGGTCGAAGTCGAGGCCGTCGGCGAGGCGGTCGAGGACGAAGTTGGTGGTGCCGTTGAGGACGCCACGAAAGCGGCGGACGCCGGGGAAGCGCGCCAGGCGCGCCACCGTCTCGAGCATGGGGACCGCGCCGCCGACGGCGGCGGAGCCGATCAGCCGCACCCCGGCCGCGGCCGCCGCGCGCTCGAGCTCCAGCCCGTGCTCGGCCAAGAGCAGCTTGTTGGCGCTGACCACGTGGCGCCCACGGCGCAGTGCCTCCAGCACGTAGCGACGGGCGTCGCCGGCCCCTCCGACCATCTCGACCACGACGTCGCACTCGGTGGAGAGGGCAGCGTCGGGATCGACTGTCATCAAGGCGGGGTCGAAGTCGACGTCGCGCTCCTTGTCCGCGTCCCGCGTCAGGACCGAGACGACCCGGTACCGGTCGGGCTGTTCCGTCAGCCGCTCGTAGACTCCGCCGCCGACGGTCCCGAGGCCGAGCAGGGACACCCGCAGCGGGGGCAGGGGAGCGGCGGCGAGCTCCATCAGCGTCGGTCCCGCCCCGACCAGGGTCGGTCGCGCCGTGCCGAGGGCACCGACGGCGAACTCCTGGCTTCGGCCGCGGGCCAGGGCCACCGCCTTCGGCTGGACCACCGGCGCGCCGTCAGCGAGGGCGTCGTCCCACGAGAGGCGGGTCCAGCGGGAGGGCGGTGCCCCCGGGAGCGACGGGTCGTGCTCGAACCACCCGTCCACGTCCTTGACCAGGCGGCAGCGCGCGCCGAGCTCCTGCGCGAGGAAGATCGCCGTCAGATCCGATCCCCCTCGGCCGAGGAGCGTGGGCTCGCCGTGCTCGTCGACTCCCGCGAAGCCCGGGACGACCACCACGGGGACCTTGTCGAGGGCCGAGGTCAGCGCCTCGCGATTGACCGCCACCGGCTCGGCGTCCGCCAGGTCGCCGCGGGTGTGCAGGCCGAGCCGATGGATGCCGATGCACGCGGCGGGGACCCCGTCGCCGTCGAGCTGGAGGGCGAGAGCCGCGGTCGCCTCGGCCTCGCCGATCGCGAGCAGCGCGCAGTGGGAGCGCGTGAACGAACCGGGGCACAGGCGGCAGGCGAGCTCGGTCAGGGCGTCGGTGCGGCCGCGGAACGCGGAGACCACCGCCACCACCCGGTGACCGGCGCGAACCTCGCGATAGACCTCCAGCGACGCGGCGGCCAGGTCTTCCGGGCCTTCGAGGATGGAGCCGCCCAACTTCAAGACCATGACGGAGCTCATGCCGAGGCCCTCCGCAGGTTCGTCTTCTTCAGTGCTCGATCGAGATCGGCCATCAGGTCCTCCGGGTCTTCCAGCCCGACCGACAGGCGGATCAGCCCGCCGGTGAGCCCGACGGCCCGGAGCTGGTCCTCCGGTACGTCCGCGTGGGTCATGGTCGCTGGGTGGGTGGCCAGCGTCTGGGCGGCTCCCAGGCTCTCGGCCAAGAGAATCCGACGCAGGGCCGGGAGCATCGACAAGGCCGCCTCCTCGCCACCGGCGAGGTCGAATGAGAGCACCCCGCCGCCCGCCTGCTGCTGGCGCCGCGCCAGCTCGTGCTGCGGAAAGGAGGGGAGAAACGGGTAGAGCACCCGTCGCACCTCGGGCCTCGCTTCGAGCCATTCGCCGAGGACCAGGGCGCTCCGGCTGTGCTGTTCCATGCGGAGCGGCAGCGTGGTGAGGCCCTGGTGCGTGAGCCACGCGCCGAACGGGGTCTGGATCGAGCCCGCGGTCTTGCGGACGAAGACCAGCCGCTCGTGAAGCTCGCCGTCGTCGGTCAGCAGCGCCCCGCCGACCGCCGCGTTGTGCCCGTCGATGAATTTGGTGGTCGAGTGGACCGAGACGTCGGCGCCGAGCTCCAGGGGGCGTTGGAGCACTCCGGTCAGGAAGGTGTTGTCCACGGCCAGCAGCGCCCCGGCGTCGTGGGCGATGTCGGCCGCGGCACGGATGTCGACCAGGTCGAGGGTCGGGTTTCCCGGGGTCTCCACCAGAAGGAGACGCGTCTCGTCGCGCACCGCCTCCCGGAGGTGCTCGGGGTCGCGGGCGTCGACGAAGCTCGCGGCGACCCCGAAGCGGGACAAGATCTGGCCGAAGAGACGGACGGTCCCGCCGTAGACCACGCGCGAGCAAATCACGTGGTCGCCGGCGCTCAAGTGGGTGAGCGCGAGGGCGGTGATCGCCGCCATGCCCGACGACCAGGCGGTGGCGTGGGTGGCGCCCTCGTGCGCCGCCAGCGCCTCCTCCAGGGCCGACACGGTGGGGTTGTGCGTCCGCGAGTAGGTGAACCCGCGGTCGACCCCGACCGCCGCCTGGGCATAGGTGCTCGACTGGACGATCGGCGGCAGCACGGCCCCGGTCGTCGGGTCCGGGCGGCGCCCCGCCTGGACTGCCGAGGTGTGGGGTCTGGCGGTTCCTGTGGGGAGGTGGTCGGAGCTCATGGTCGGTCCTTCGGGCACACGCTGTACCCTTCGACGTCTTGCGTCGTCTCATCAGTGCAGCGAAGGCGTGTTGGCGGGACGACTGTTTAGAGCCCGAGGCCCGATCCGAGCGTCCTCCCGTCGGGGCGCGATGCCTGGAGCCACGTCGCATCACCGCTGCCGGGCGGACGATTTGTCCCGTCCGGAGTCGGGTGGAGCACTCGTAGGGTGAGTAGCTCTGGGTCGTCGTGTATCTATCGTGTATTCAGTTGAATCCTCCGAGGAGAGTCCTGCAGTGCTGATTCGCAAGCTCGATCCCAAATCGTTCGTCCGGGCCTACAACGCCGACCTGCAGGAGGTCTACCCGTGGGAGGGCGTGGTGAGCCCTCCGTACGGCGCTGTGTGGGCGGTGCTGCGCCCCGGGGAAACCAGCAAGTCCCACGCCCACCAGGAGTGCGAGAGCTTCTTCATCGCCAGCGGCCGGGGGCGGATCAAGATCGGCCAGGAGGAGGCCCTGCTCGAGCCCGGCGACGTCACCTTCCACCGCCCGTTCGACGAGCACGAGCTGACCAACGTCTCGGACACCGAGGACCTCTTCTTCCTCGACGTCTACTGGGAGCAGAAGGAGCTGTGGACCGACCCGGAGGGTGAGCTCGCCGGCGAGGCGGCGCCGGTCGGCCAGGGACCTGTGACCGCCGAGGGAGTCGAGCGGGTGCTGGTGACTTCCGCCGCCCCGACCCCCAACGGTGACCTCCATCTCGGCCACCTCGCCGGCCCCTACCTGTGCTCGGACATCGTCACCCGCTATCTGCGCCTGCGCGGCTACGACGCCCACTACGGTGCCGGCACCGACGACAACTCCTGGTTCGTCCAGAGCCTGAGCGAGGAGCTGGGTCTTACCCCCCAGGAGACGGCGGACCGCTTCTACGACGAGATCAGCGAGACGTTGGAGATGGCCGGCGTGCACCGGACCCTGGCGCCGCAGCCCAACAAAGACGAGCACCATGTCGAGATCATCCAGGAGTGCTTTACCCGCTTGCTCGAGAAGGGTCATCTCGTCGAGCGGGAGGCGCCGCTGCCCTACTGCGAAGCCTGCGATCTCTACCTATTCGAGCCCACCATCCGCGGCCGCTGCGCCCACTGCGGCGGCGCCGTCACCGGCCACACCTGCGAAGCCTGCGGCTGGCACAACGACCCGTCCGAGCTCCTCGACCCGGAGTGCACCCGCTGCGGCGCCGCGGCCGGCAGCCGCGACGTCAAGCGCTTCTTCTTCCCGCTCAGCCGCTTCACCCGCGAGCTCCAGGTGCACCATCGCTTCACCCCGTCGAGCCCGCGTTTCCGCGCCTTCTGCGAGCACGTGCTGGAACAAGGCGCGCCGGACATCGCCGTCACCTACCCGGCGGACTGGGGGGTGCCGGTGCCGGTCGAAGGCTACGAGGACCAGCGTATGTGGTCGTGGTTCGAGCTCGGCCCGCGCTACTTCAACTACGCCCGCCTGATGGCCGAAGAGTTGGACCTCGAGGACGGCTACCAGGAGTACTGGCGCTCACCGACCAGCCGCATCGTGCGCCTGATCGGCTTCGACAACAGCTTCTACGACGGCCTGCTGCTCAACGCCGTCTACCTGGCCTACGACCCGGAGATCCGGCTGCCGGCGGCCTATATCGTCAACGAGCTCTACCGCCTCGACGGCAAGAAGTTCTCCACCAGTCGCAACCACCGCATCATGGGCCGCGACCTGCTGGCCGTGGCGCCGCGCGACGCGGTGCGCTACTTCCTCGCCTACGACGGCCCGGAGCGCGAAGAGACCAACTTCACCCTCGAGCGCTTCCAGGACACCGTGCGGCGTGATCTGGCGGAAGGGATCCAGGGGTGGCTGTCCGGAGTGGCCGAGCGCCTGGCGGACGACTTCGACGGCACCGTGCCCGCCACCGGCGACTGGATCGACTATCACCGCCGGTTCTTCCATCGCCTGCAAGAACACCTGGAGCACGCCGCCGAGGGCTACCAGCCGGAGAGCTTCTCGCTCCACCAGGTCACCGCCGTGATCAGCGACCTGGTGCGCGAGGCCCGGCGCTTCGGCCGGGGCGAGCGCTACTGGAAGCTGGTGGAGACGCGCAGCCAGGAGAACCGCACCGGCATCGCCCTCGAGCTGCTGGCGGCCAAGGTGCTGGCGCTCATCGCCGCCCCCATCATGCCCGACTTCGCTGGCCGTCTGTGGCAGGCCCTGGGATTCGATGACGGCGGTCCGGGCGACGGGAGCTGGGACACGGCCCTCGAGTGGCTCGAGTCCGGGAAGACGCTCGACGGCCTGGACCAGGACTTCTTTCCGGGGCTGGCCGAGTACCTGGAAACGGCACAGGCCCCGTAGCCTGCGCTCCGGACGATCAGGATCGGGCGGTCGCTCGAACAGCCGTCACGGCTCCGTGGCAGGGGCCGCGGCTCGTTCGCTACAGCGCGGAGGCCGGAGAGTCCGCGGCGACGCGCGTCGCCAGCTCCCGCACGATCTCTGGCGTCGCCCGACGGCGCAGCGCCGACGGGGTGAGGCCGAAGGCGCTCCGGAAGCAACCGGTGAAGTGGCTGTGGCTGCTGAAGCCCAGGTCATAGGCGATGGCGCTCAGGCCCTCGCCGGGGGTAGCGACCCGCTCCAGGGATGCCCGCAGGCGCAGCCGGAGCCGATGGGAGTGGAGGGTGGAGCCGGTGGCCGCACGGAACACGCGGCAGAGGTGGAAGACCGAGCAGTCGAGCGTGGCCGCGAGCTCCTCGAGCCGGTGGGCCTCCGTGGCGGTGGCGGCAATCAGCGCCCGCGCTTCTTCGGTGAGCTGCTGATGCCGTCTCGAGACCGCTCGCCCGCCCCCGAGCCGCGGGACCTCGAAGATCCGCCGTAGCAGGCTCACCATCGTCTCCTCCACCAGGAGCGAGTCCGGGCGCTCCGCCTCCTGGGCGTGTCGGATAACCGCTCGCTCGAGAGCGCAGGAAAGGTCGTCCACCGGTAGCCGGGGCGACGCGAACAGCCGTCCCCCAACGGCCGGGCGCTTCTTCGCCGCGCCCTGTTCGAGCGCCTCGAGCAGCACCCCATCCTCGAAGTGGAAGAAGTCGGCCCGGTCCCCGCCCGCCGTCGGCGACCGTCGCCG
>Ga0210085_1000731_pt1 | contig 13575 bp, 30 predicted proteins | sample China_Galinas_PW_5_FD_184866 | JGI IMG/M metagenome (GOLD analysis project Ga0210085, IMG submission 184866) | Wetland microbial communities from San Francisco Bay, California, USA, that impact long-term carbon sequestration - China_Galinas_PWC_D1... | ecosystem: Environmental > Aquatic > Marine... | reverse complement strand
ATCGCCAAAAATAAATGAGATTTTTTAAATTTGAGGACAACATAAAAAAATATATTCCAGGGGAGACCGATAAATTTGGGAAACCAAAATTAGACATGGCAAAAAGCTCACATTTATTAAGAGCTGATGCTAAAAAAGGTCTAAAAAGATTTATAACATTTGATAGTGAATCTAATACTATCTACATGTTAAAAGATAAAATCATTTCGAGTGACGAATACAATAAACTAAAATTTAATACCGACAAATTTAAAGTTTTTAATATAAAAGTAATAACCGCATGTTTTTGTACAGGCATACGATATACTAACCATGTATATATTCAAGGGGATTCGGAATTTAAAGAATCAATATTGAAATTTGTTGTAAAAGGTAAAAGAAAAAAAGCACAGGTATTTTATAGCGAAAATATTATAAAATTATTCATGTATCATGTTTTCAAATTTTCAGCTAGTGGCACCAGGTCATATAAAAAAGATGGAACTTTTTGCAGGAGAACCGTTCAAGTCTATGCACACAACACAAAACATGATTGGCTCCAAATAGGTCTTTTTAATTTCCATAAAGAATTTAATGTTAAATTTTTAAGCTACAGGTTTCAAATGCCACGATTTTGTAACATTGATATCGGTGATAATATAATGTTAACGTTCCAGGACACCATGAATTTTTTTAAAACAAAATTAGAGAACATAGGGGAATCAATAGGAATCAAGAAACTAAAGGAGAATGTTGATTTTACAAAAGAATTAGTCATTAATGAAAAGATGTTACAATATGCCATGATTGACTCAGTTATCCTTGTCGAAAAAATGTTAATATATTCTAACCAGGTCAAGCAATATGGAAAAATTAAATATGGTGTACCATCAACAGCATATAATATTTGGATCACTTCTTTCATGGATGAAAAAATTTGGTTACATAAAAATCCATGTTTAATGAAATTAGAAAGAATGTCTTTCTATGGTGGGCGTACCGAAGCATATCGACTGGGATATTTTGAAAATGCTTATGGTATTGACGAGAACTCAATGTACCCAGATAAGGAACAACAAGAACTACCATGTTCATATGTAAAGTCATTAAGAGACGGAAACGGTATAAAACATTTAAAATATGAAAGGTATAAAAAATCATTTTGTATGCTAGTCGAATGTATAATCTGTAGTGATTTAAAGATACCATTAATACCGCATAGGCATGACGGAAAATTAATATTTATAAATGGTGAGAATATAGAAAAAGTATTGTGCCAACCCGAAGTAGATAAACTAATTGAAATGGGTGCTGATGTTAAAATTACAGGACTTCATTTATATAATAAAGGTTTTCCTATGAAAAAGTTCAGTGAATATTTTATGAAAATGAAAGTCGAAGGAAAAGAACAAAATGATTCATCAAAAGCAGAATTCGGAAAATTCAATCCTAACTCAGTATATGGCAAGACATGTGAAAAATTTATTGAATCAATTGAATTAGATTGTGATCCTGATTTAATGGCTTGCATGTATGAAGAGTATGAAGATAAAACTTACTATTTTTCATATCTAGCAGGCAAAAAAACATCAAGCAAGAAATTAGATTTTGACTCTAAAGATGCATATTGCATATTGGGGAGTTTCATAACATCATATGCCAGGGTCGACATATACAACCAACTAATCAAAGTAGGAACTAAATTGGGTTATGATAGGTTACTATATAGTGATACTGATTCAGTATACTTTCAAGCAACTAAAGAAGAGTTAGCAACACTACCTATTGAATTTCACAAATCTAAAATTGGTGCCTGGGATATTGAACACGAAAATATTAACATGATTGTATATGGTGCTAAGGACTATTATAAACTAACACCAGAAAATTATATCATTTCTCAAAAATTAAAAGGTGTCCCCTTGCATTCCAATACAATAGAAGAAATCGACCAAAATACATTTTATTATGAAACCTGGAACGGTTTCCACTATGGTATCAAAATAAAGGATTTATCCCATCAATACGTAACACCAGTAAAAAAGGTATTAGCAAGAGAATATACAAAAGCAAAAATATTAACACCTAATAATAAAGGTACAATTTTAATCAAAGGCACACAAAAATATAATAAGGATAATGAAATATATTACGAATTATTCGAAGAACCAAAGGAGTTATCATTTATATCTAGCAACTTGCAACACTACTATTTAAAAGGTGATGTATTAATTTAATGGTGCTAGGTTGAAATATTTTCAACCTGGCAATTATTTAAGCATCATGTTACAATAAAAACATCAAAAAATTGAGGAGGAACAAAAAATGTCAGATGAAAAAGATAATACAAAAGATGTTGATATAATTGGAGCAATAAAAGAGGGCTTCAAAGACATCAAAGAAAGTTTGCAAAATGTTTCACGTGAAACATCAAAACCACAAGAAAATGATAATCCAAATAAACCGATTTTAGATGCATTAACTGATATAAAAGATTTATTAAAAAAACCTGAGTCAGAAGAATCAGAGGAACTAAAGGCAAAAATTGAACTACCTAAAATTCCAGAACCTGAAGAAAAAGAAGAGGAAAAGCCCGAGGAGAAACCAAAACAAAAACATTGGTTAGAAAGGATAGTTAGAGGATAATGGAACAGATAAAAGAAACTTTTACATGTCAAGATTGCGGTGAAGAATTAGACATTAAATATCAAAGCAAAAGAGCAAAAATAAGATGTCAAGAATGTCAAAATAAAAAACTTCGAGAATATAGAGCTTCTAAAAAAATAGACCAGGGAAAACCAAAATTAGTAGATGTTCCCGACATTCCCGACTCAGATAATAAAACAACTAAAAAAGTAAGAAAAATAGCACCAAAGGATAAATCGACAAAGGAAATAAAAGAAGTAACAAGTGGAGTTATACAAACTATATTTGGTCTAGTCGCTACAAGAGCAGGCGAACATTGGGAAATATCAGAAGATGAAGCAAACAATATAACTAACCCCATGATAAATTTATTAGATAAATACGGGTTATTCAAAAAAATTCAATCTAACATGGACATGTTAATGTTAATTGGTGCAATTGGAACAGTTGTTACACCCAGGGCAATAATTTCATATCAAATGAGTAAATTAAAAGGTGGTGCTAATAATGCAGAACTTAGAGGAGAAAAAAAAGAAGCTACTAATAGTAGTAGACGAGATACCAAACCTGAACATGGACAAAATTCCCAGGTGGATGAAAACATTAATAATAAAGACGTTGTCACCCCTTTTGCGTTCTAAAATTGAATCAATGTCAGAAGATGACTTAGTTAAAGTAATTGATATTGCCAAAAAAGCGATTGCATTTTTAGAAGCTGAGGATATTAAAGATGTCATTCATTAAACCCTCGGAGCATACATTCATATGCGGTATGAATGGGACTGGCAAAACGCTTTTGGCAAAAATATATCTAGCAGGATATAACAATGTCGTGGTATTAGATACAAAACAAACATTTAATTGGGAGCCCTGGTGTATAGAAAACCAAGATTACATATTAGTTCGATCGTACAATGATTTACTACACGCACAAAAGTATGATAAAATAGTATACAGACCTAATATAAATGAAAATAATATTGAGTTTTACGAGAAATTTTTCGAATGGTGTTTCAAGAGGCAAAACACTATTATTATGATAGATGAAGCAATGTATGTTTGCGACTCACATAAGATACCCTTTTGGTACAAGTCGTGTCTTACTAACGGTCGAGAAATAAATGTTAGTTGCTGGAATCTATCGCAACGACCTTCAAATGTAAGTAATTTTTTAATGACCGAGTCTATTCATTGGTTTGTATTTAGGTTAAACTCAGTAGATGACCGAATAAAGCTAGTTAAATGCAGTGGTGATGATGTATTTAAAAAAAGCCCCAGTGGTCATTGGTTTATTTATAAAAATATGAACTATGAGGGTCACATTAAAAGAATGTTAGAAATTAAATCAAAAACCAGGAGGAATCAGTAATGAGTTTATCAATAAGAAATTGGATTATGACAGGTTTGGTCGCAGTAACATTTATTTTTGTTTTCAAGGTTTTAGTTAACAAATATAATATCAAATTTTTACAGCCGATTGCTAACGCATAGAAAGGATTTTTAATTATGAATGATTCAACAAGAATTGCGATTATTGAAGCTGAAATTAGAAATATAAATAAAAATATTTTAATTTTAGCTGGAAAAATAAATGAGATATTAGAAAGAATCGCCCCTAAAGACGATACGCACCCTGAAACAGAAAACAAGGAGGATATTTAAAATGCCAAATCAACCAATGACTGCAAATGGTGCAGTACAATATAGGACACCAAGTAATTATGAAAAGTGGAGTGCATTTAATGAAAAGACATTTAGGCACTTTATTCCTGAACAGTCAATATCATTATCAGAGGATAAAGAATTTAGATTTACTATCACAAAAGCAAGATACACAAGCAGAGTATTACTAATGTTTGAAGGTACATTCGCATTAACCCATGCTAGTGCTACTACATGGGCAACAGTTAAGCATAGACACGCACCTTACAATCTAATCAAAAATATAAAAGTAGATATTCCAGGTCTAGCAACACCAATAAATATATCGGGTATCGGTCTAAACATGATAAACAGATGCAGACCAAAAAACCTACCTTTTAATGAAGCTACAGTCACAACAAGTCGAAATATGACTACATTGACTGACTTAGTCGCTTCATCTGCGAATACAGTTACATTTAACTTTGTGCTTGAAGTACCTTTCATGTTAAATAATAGGGACTATAAGGGCTTGATTAACACTCAAGACCAAAATTTAAATTGTAACTTTGTAATTGAAACTGGAAATGCCGAAGATTTATTTACAGCTACAACAGGCTATACAGTTGGAACTCCTACATGGACTTGTACTCCAATAGTAGAAAGTTACAGCCCAGTTGAAAATGACTTAGAAGGAGTCAATCCAACAGTAGAACTTATTGACTTTGATGTAGTCCGTATGATACAACAGCTAACAAATCAAGAAATAGCAGCAGCAGGAGAAAAAATATTCAAGCTTCAAACAGGTGAAACATTTAGAAGAATAATTGCTAATTTTTATGGTTCCACTAGTGCAACAGCATTAACCGATGCACAGGTTACAAAATTACAATTAAGCTTAAATGGTAGTGATACTCCAATTATTTTCCCAAGTACAGGTTTAAAATCTCTCAACCATATGCAATTAGGTGGTAGCAATGGTCTGCCCGCTGGTTTCTTTTTACTTGACTTTACAGAACAAGGCTTCATAAATTATGGTGGACCTAGAGATTATATTAATACATTTGGACTTAATGAATTTTGGTTAAGGGCAGAAATCGCATCAGGTGTAACTGGTTATTGTGATTTTTATATCGAAACACTGAAAAAAGTTAAATCCACTAATATGTAAGGAGGTTTCATTTATGGACTGGCATTCAATGAATTCATATGAATTAAGTAATAGAGATTTACTATCAGGAACTAAAGTAGAAGAACCGCAAAAAGTAAACGATACACAACAGGTTAACACTGCTAATATTATTCCAGTTAGCTCCTCGAATTCAACATCAATCTTACAAGGTTTTGGATTATTAATAGTTATCATGGTTGCATTCGGGTTTTATGGAAACTAGAATAATATTTTTAATCACTATTTTACTAATATTATGGCTTTTATTTAAACGAAAATCCAGTTTAGCCAGTTTATTAGAATATTATAAAAGGTAGGTGGGATAATTGGAAAATAAAATATTATTTATGATAGTTGGTTTTCTAGCATTATATATATTATATGATGGCTTATTCCCGCCTAAAGGAAAGAAAAGTTATATTGATAAAACAGTTGATATCTTAACCGCTGGTGTCGGAAACTCCCCTAAAATAGTTAACGATATTAAAGAAAAAAACGAACAGGAAAAACGAAAAGCGGTAAAACAAGGTGAAATATTTTACCTGTTTGATAAATTAAAAAAGTTGCTAAGTAAAAAATAATGGGAAAACAATTTGTATATATAACTTTCTTTCTATTTTTTGTACTGATTATAAACTGGACTTCTAATATAAAAACAGTCTACTATTTTTTAATATTAGTATTAATAGGTGTTTTAGTTGTAAGAGTTGATGAAATAGAGGAGTTGGTCAAATGAATAAAAATATAATTAAAATATTATTTATTTTAATTTTAGGATATTTACTCATTAAACATTCGAGTAAATTTACAAGGTTAATAAATACCATTTTCGGCGGTGCCGTAAAGGGTATTGAAACAATACAAGGTGAGGAGTTCGATAACTATGAATAGAATGTTCGACATTATTTCAGGAATGGGAATATTAATTGCAATATATCTATTTGTGAAAAATTTCAATGGAACAGTCAAGATAATCAATGCCTTAGCTGGAAACAGCACAAAAATGGTTGAAGTACTTCAAGGTAGGTGATAACACAATGGATATAGTAAGAAAAATTTTTACTGGTTGGGAAGTTAGCAACAATGTAAACATTGGAAAAACAGCGGTTCCAAATAAACAGTTACCAATTTTTCGCTCTATTGCCCTAAACCGTATGGGTAGTATAGACAGTGGCGTACAATATGAAATTGAAAGGTACCAGGTAGATTTATATAGAAAGCTTAATAAAACACTGAGGATAACTGGTGAGGATTATATTTCTGCTTCAATGCTGGAAAATGCTAATTATGACGTGGGTAGCGATGAAGTAGGCGGTGAAAAATAGTGAATCGAATAAAAGAACTATTTAAAAATAAATATTTTCTAATCGCAATAGGTATTACAGCCTTAGTCGCATTATTTATGTATATGAGGGAACAGTCACAACCAAAATATGTGGAACCAGTCGCCCCCGAAGAGCCCACAGATTTCGAAAACGCCGACATACAAACAGGTAATAGTTGGTATGATGTATTTCTTGATTTCATAAGGGAACAGCAGATTAATAATGATACTGGTTATGAAGATATGTCTACAGAACACTATGAGGGCGAAATCGCAACATCCACCGAAATAAATAATTATTTTGGTGGTGATGTTCCAGGTAATGTGGGAACAGATTATTACGAGAAAGATAATTATTATTGGAGTAGTAGATATATTTGGCATTGGACTGGTTCCATCTGGACGTTAATAGTTGAACAGTTCAGCACAGGAAATAAAGTACCAGAACCAGAACCCAAACCAGAACCGAAGCCAAAGCCAAAGCCGAAGCCTAAACCGAAGCCAAAACCTTCTAAGGTTTTTGTGACAGTTGGAAAATGGAAGAGCCCAAACCCACCATGGAATAGTTATTTAAGCGGGATTGCAGCTCATTATCATATTAGTATGACTACATTATTAAGTTTTCCTGAAAACGCTAAATATAGAAGTAGACCAAATTTGATTTATCCAGGTGAAAAAGTGAGGGTGAAATAATGGCTTGTAGAGTACCAGGTACACAGGATATGAATGTTGTTAAAATTGCATATAACACAGCTAAAAATAAAAATGTATCTTCTAAGGTTATGCTGGCCCTATTTGAAGCTGGGCTAGTAGAATCTAATTTTAACAACTTGCCTTGCGGTGACTCGACAAGCCTTGGTTTTCTCCAGCAAAAACCCGAATACTGGGGCGGTCGCTCCTCGGTTATGAACGTTAAAACTGCCACTACTTCATTTTTAAATAAAGCAATCCCGATTGAAAATAGTTATTCATCAGCAGGACAGTTAGCACAAGCAGTCCAAAGCAGTGCATTCCCAGGTAGATATGATAGTGTAAAAAGTAAAGCACAAGAATTAATTAATAAAGTATCAAATGGATCTTATAATGTTGGCGTTAGTGAATTGATTGAAAACCCATCACAAGGTATTAATACAATAATATCTGGTTATTTAAATAATTTATTACCCTTTATAACAAAATTAGGAGTCTATTTGGTACTTGTAATCATTATTTTCATTACACTAGGTTATATATACGATCAAAAACCACTAAAATTAATTAGTAAAGGAGTTTTATAAATGTCAATTATTTCAACAGCAAAAAAATATATAGGGACTCCTTACGTTTGGGGCGGTACCACTCCAAATGGTTTTGATTGTTCAGGTTTTACCCAATATGTTTTTAAAAATCATGGCATTGCACTACCCAGGACAACATACCAACAAGTTAATGTTGGGTCTTATGTTCCCAGGAATAATTTAAAACAAAATGACCTTGTCTTTTTTAATACAACAGGAGCTAATACACATGAAGGTATTTACATTGGTTTGGGTAGTTTTATTCATGCTTCATCAAGTAAGGGTGTTACAATATCTAATTTAAATGAAGCATATTATAATAAAGCGTATTCAACCGCAAGGCGTGTTACTGTCAGCGATTCAATGGCTGAAATAAATGAGGGTGAAGATGTAAGCTCTAGTGATAATTTAAAAATGTTAACTACTTATATGGCAAGGGGATTTGTTTATTTAATAATACTAGCAATTATTATTATTGCTGTTTATAACATATATATGAAAGGAGCATGATTATGAAAGGTATTAATAAAAATACTTATGACGAGCAGTTGTTATCATTATCGGCGGGTATTGTCAAAGAGGTAGATTTTAAAAGAAATAATCCTAATGTATTTATAATTAGGAATATTAGTGCCTATGATATTTATTTAAGTGAGTCTCCCCAGGTATCGGCTACTAAATATTATAAAAAATGCCTTGGTAATGCTACTACAAAATACGTAAGTATTACAGGTGTCAGCAAATTATATTTATATTGTGCTAGTAGTTTTACCCAGGGCGTTATAGTACAATCCAGTGAACAAGAAGAACTGACTTCTAATGATTTGGATGAAGATACAAACATTTCGGCTGTTCTATCTGGTGTGACTTTAGGTAGTGTAAAAATTGTTGACTCAGGTGGAACAAATCAATTAGCTATTGATGGTAGCGGGTTTATTACTGCAAAACTATCAGGAGCTATTCCAGCGGGTTCCAATGTAATTGGGAATGTTGGTTTAGAAGCTGGCTCCAATGCAATCGGTACGGTTGGGCTTGAAACTGGTTCCAATGTAATTGGTAGCGTTAAACTAGTTGATGCAGGAGGAACAAATGAATTAGCTATTGATGGTAGTGGTAGGATCACAACTCTTAGTTATTTACAAAATGCAATCCCAGCGGGTGCAAATTCTATAGGGGCTGTTAGCTTGAATGCTGGTTCCAATTTAATTGGTGGTGCTAAGGTAATAGATGGAGCGGGAACAAATCAGTTAAAAGTTAATGCAGATGGAAGCCTGGACGTAAATTTTTCGGGTACTGTTTCGGCTACAAGTGTACAATTGAAAGATGAAACTGACACTTATTATTTAAATATTGATAGTAGCGGTTTTATTACTGCAAAATTATCAGGAGCTATTCCAGCGGGTTCCAATGTGATTGGAAATGTTGGTTTAGAAAGTGGTACTAATAATATTGGTGATGTGGATATTGAAACAATTGCCAGTGGTCAAAATGTTAAACCGGCTACAAGTCCAGTTGTTTATAACGTTACTTGTGTGGTGGCGGGAACTGAATATAGCCAGGCATTGCCCGCTGGTTGTAAGAAGTTTTCAATTGGTTTACAATCAAAAAATTCTAATGTTATATGGGTTCTTAAATTTGGTACCAGTGGGACTGAATTCTCATTGACTGGTGATGAAACAGTGACAGAAGATAATATATTATGTGCTACGCAAACATTATATTTTGAAAGTGACACAGCAGGAGAAATAATTCAAATTATGGCGTGGAGTTAGGAGTGATACAATGATTTTAAAATCTGGTAAAAGTTTACCTTTATTTGTTTATAAATCAGCAAGTGAGGAAGTTGTCTCTAGTACTACCCTGCAAAACGATGATGACCTGGTTATTGCTCTTAAAAAAAATAAAGTTTATAAAATAGATTTATTTTGTAGTAGTAGAAGTAGTGGTAGTGATATTCCAAATATAAAAATACAATGGACTTTAGGCGGTACCTTAACTAATATTCATGGTACATGCTTTAACAATGGACCTGGTTCCACCTCTTCAACAGCAGAACAAGCAGAAAATACACAGTTAAGAAGAACAGCCACTAATTATAGTACTGTTTTTGGTGTATTAAATACCGAAGCAGTAAGTATTAGACAGACATTCTTTATTGATACGGGTGCCAGTGGTGGAACCCTCCAAATGCAGTGGGCACAAAATACTTCTAATGCAAATGGAACAGATGTCGAAGCTGGTAGCTTTTTAATTGCTACAGAGATAAAAGGAGCGTAATATATGAAAAATTATTTTGTAATCGGTGTCGGGTCTCTAATAGGTGGTTATATTGCTTTAAAGGTTTATAGGAGGTATTTTTAAGTGGATTTAATTGAAGTATTAAGCTATGTTACAAATAATGGTCTTGCTATTGTTTTAATATTTTATTTCTTGAAAAATAATAATAAAACTAATATCGAGTTAAAAGATGTTATTAATGAATTAAAAAATAGCAATGATAGGTTAAGTCAGAATATAACTACCCTACTAGATAGCTGTTTAATAAAAAAAGAAGAATGATTTAATCATTCTTCTTTTTGCTAAGGTCTTTTAAGAAACTTCTTAATATATGGAAATTTATATTTGTTGCGGTTATTACGATTATTGTTAATAAGATTACATCACCGAAATCATACATGCTTTTTATCACCTGTTAACTCTTTTATTTCGGTTCTTTGATTCTCAACTATTTCCATGTATTCGTTTCTTTCCTCAAATAATATACGGTTATTTGCTCGTATTACTTTATTACTAGCTTCTAATGTAGAATTTACTATTTCTAAATTTTTAATGATTTCTTCTAATGTTGCAATCTTTTTTTCTAAAGTTTCAATAATACCCATTATTTTTTCCCTTTCATATAATTTTCAAAATTTCTTAATATATAACATAGTGTTTCCATGTCTACATTAGTACTTTCTTTATATGTTTTACCAATAAACCAACCTTTGTCAAATGATTCTTTTAATATGCCTGTATAATCTGAGGTATCATTATTTACAGGTGGTTCCTTTTGAAAAACTTTGTTTCGAAAATCGGTATAGGCTTTGTTGTATCCTGATATATTTAAGTCAACAAACATTTTCGGACACAATTTCCTTGAAGCATCATAATGCCTTATAAGTGTTGTTGTGTATCCTTCTTTATGAAGCTCTCTAATATATGCTATGGTATTCGCAACGGTTTTATTGAAATCACCGTCCGAATTGACACACATTTCGATTGATATTGTGTTCGAATTAGTCCAACCATAGTGACCGTTACCGTCACCGATCGCCCATGTGTAATATTTTGTCCAGTCATTAACTTTATAAATACTATGGTCATCAATAAATACATCAGCCGAAGCATTTCGATTACCATTATTAAAATAATTAAAATGTTCACCTGCTCCAGAACCTTTAGAATAGTTACCTGTATAATGGATAACAATTGCCTTTATGTCTTTTATACCTCTATTTTTCTTTGTTGTATTGTACCTGATTTGTTTCGAATGATATGATACTCCTTTAATGTTAATCATTTTATTTCGTCAGCTCCTTTATAATCATATTCTTTGTTTTTAAGCATTTCATGGAACACTTCTAAAATTTTTGTTAGTCCATGGTTATTAATCATCTGTTTAATGTAATCTTCGACTGGTAAAATTATCGTCTCAGTATTACAAAGCTTGTCACACATTTCAATATATTTTAAGTGTGCCCTATCAAGTAAAATACTAGTGTCATCTTTGTCTAACAGTGAAAAGTATACAATTGTGTTTTCTCTTGATTCTATGAAACGAAATCCTAGTAAATCATCTTCATAATGTTTCATTGCTCTTCTTAAAATTGGTACATTTATATCTTTTTTATCAATGATTATAGTTGTGTTTACACCTATAAATTTATCTGAAGTATCCTCAAGTGAATATTTTAATACGTTCATTTTTTATTTCTCCTTTCAATGATATAAACTATAAATTAAACATTCAATTATTAATTCTATTCCCGCCAATGTTACCATAACAACTAGTATTTTCTCGTATATATCCTCTACTAATACAAAAAATGATAAGAACATTAAATAAAAAAATACTAATATCAACATAATCAATTTTTTATCACCCCCCATCTGTTTATAAATGTTATTTCAGGATATTTATTTTCTTGGTTTGTGCTTTTGTGTCCATTCTTTTCTACAGTTAAAACATTTCCAATACTCAGTACCGAAGATAATTTTGAATTTATGTTCTGGTTGACTACATTTACATTTTGTATCATTTTTGTTATTATCGGTGTTTCTTTTCATTTGTAATCATCACCACCATTGATTTGTTTTTTTGCTATTAATAAATATATTTCATTTTTTGATGTCCACTTTTTGAACGCACCGCAATCATAACAATATAATCCCTTGTGCATTTTTACATCACGAACATAAAATATTTGTGAATCACATTTGTTACATTTCATTTTGTCACTCATTTAAAAACCTCCTAATAAAATTACAAACCCTGCGAATTCTAAAACGAATTCTATTATAAATAATATAATTAAAACATCAAATGCCTTGAGATAATTTGGGTTACTTACTTCAAAAGTAACCCCGACTATTAAATAAATAATTAATGCGAATGCAGATAACATTATTTTTTATGCTCCTTCTTTCTTAATTTATTTTTCTGTTAAATAACATAATATTTTTTTATTAAAATAATCATATACTACACGTTCTACTAAATAAAATATACCTCCTAGTACTATCTCTTCACCTTCTTGACATATGATGTCGAAAACTTTATCTACCTCATATTTATAAATATAACATCTTTCGTTAACATCTTCATCCATAAACAATATAAACCAACTATTCATTTTTTACCCTTTCTAATGTTTCACGTGAAACATTACACAAATTTAAAATATTTCCCTGTTCGTTCACATGTCATTAATACACCCTCTTCTTTATCAAATCCCCTTTCTACTAATTTTTCTAGCTGGTCAATTAATACTTGACCAGAAATCCAAGCTAATTGTTTTTCCTGGTTTTCATCCTCTTCAAATACAAATAAGATTAATTTGTTTAATGAATCATATTTTACTTTCCCACCTTTTTTTCTTTCTATTGTTTCCGAAACATCATATACGATTATATCCTCATCAAGTAAATCATTCCGTGTCAATGGAGTTGTTTGGATTTCCTCATGGAATTTTACCTCAGTTACGATATCTGTAATTCTTTGTCTTTTTGTTGACATTATTATTCACTCTCCTTAAAATTTTTGTCATTTCTTGCCCATTCTTGATCGGCTTCATATTCCTTTACATAATTTTCAATCAGTTCAATTATTACGGTTCTTTGATTTTTGTAATTTAAAGTTACAATACTTTTAAATTTTACAGCTAATTCTTTGGGTATTTTTACCTGAAAATTAGCAATACCATCTGACAAAATTATACACCTCCATTAAATCATTATAATACTTTCACATTATAATTATATCATGAAATAATTAT
>Ga0210085_1000730_pt1 | contig 13576 bp, 10 predicted proteins | sample China_Galinas_PW_5_FD_184866 | JGI IMG/M metagenome (GOLD analysis project Ga0210085, IMG submission 184866) | Wetland microbial communities from San Francisco Bay, California, USA, that impact long-term carbon sequestration - China_Galinas_PWC_D1... | ecosystem: Environmental > Aquatic > Marine... | reverse complement strand
ACCCGCCAGTAGCGATAGCGCTCGACGACATTGCGCCGGTCACCCGCGGCGAGCAGCTCCGGGTCGAGCCGCGGGTCGTCCGGCCAGGGCGCCGGGTGAGGGCCGACGCCGACTTGGTGGCCCTTCTGGAGAGACCGGCGTCGCTTGCGCGGGGGTGTGTCCGTCTGGCCCATGGCGGCATGGTACGCGAGCCGGCCCGGCGACCGGTGCCCGATCGAGGTCGTTAGGCGGCATCGGGGCGGAACTCTGCTAGAATCGCCTCAATGGCCTGGCAGGAGCCACAGTCGGTCCACGGTCGGGGAGCGGCCGACAACCCGGCGAACCGGTTCGAGCGCATCGAGGTGGAGCTCGACGGAACGACGCCGGAGCGGGTGGAGACGGTCTACCTGGACGACTCGTCCCGCTCGGTGATCTCGACCAACACTAGCCCGGACGTGGGCTTTGACGCCTCGCTCAACCCGTACCGCGGGTGCGAGCACGGCTGCATCTACTGCTATGCGCGCCCGACCCACGAGTACCTGGGGTTCTCCGCCGGGCTCGACTTCGAAAGCCGCATCCTGGTCAAGCGGGACGCGCCGGAGCTGCTGCGCGGAGAGCTCGCCTCCCGCCGGTGGCGCCCCCGGGTGCTGGCGCTCTCCGGCGTCACCGACCCCTACCAGCCGGTCGAGAAGACGCTCGAGATCACCCGCCGGTGCCTCGAGGTGCTGGCCGAAGCGCGCAACCCGGTCGGCGTCATCACCAAGAGCGGCCTGGTGGCGCGGGACGCGGGTCTGCTGGCCGAGCTCGCCGGCCACCGGGCGGCAGTGGTCTCCGTCTCGATCACCACCCTCGATCCGGAGATCGCCCGGACCATGGAACCGCGCGCCGGCAGCCCCCGGCGGCGGCTGGAGGCGATCGCCCGACTGGCCGAGGCGGGCGTGCCGGTGGGGGTGATGGCGGCGCCGATCGTCCCCGGCCTGACCGACCACGAGATCCCGCGCATCCTGGAAGCGGCGGCCGGGGCCGGAGCGAGCTTCGCCGGCTACACCCTGCTGCGGCTCCCCGGCGCGGTCGCCGGCCTGTTCGAGGGCTGGCTCGACGAGCACTTCCCGGATCGCAAGGACCGGGTGCTCAACCGGGTGCGCGACCTCCGCGGCGGCCGCCTGAACGAGTCCCGCTTCGGCCACAGGATGCACGGTGTCGGTCCCATTGCCGAGCACATCCGGGGTCTCTTCAACCAGACCAGGCGCCGTCTCGGCCTCGACCAGAGGAGCTACGAGCTCTCGACCGACGCCTTCCGCCGCCCCAAGCTCGACCAGGCCCAGCTCGACCTGTTCGAGTGAGCACGACCGTCCGCCGAACCGTGGTCGATCTCCGAGGTCGCCGACGGCTCTTCTGGTACATAGTTCGCATCCCCATCATTCAGGGAGCGATCCGGAAGCCGCAGTGCTACCCCGGCTCGGCGGCCGCTCGAGGGTGCGACCCTTGCCCCCGGAGGGCGTTGGAGGCGAGCGCGCGCAGCGAACGGTGACCGCTCGCAGCCCGTCACGCCGCGAGCCGGAACCGAGGAACGAGCACCCGGTCCATCTCTCTTCTAAGCGAGGGCCGGTCCTCCGGGGGCAAGGGTCGCACCCCCGAGCGGCCGGGCAAGGATTGCCTCTTGCCGCGATGCGGCGTAGAATGCTGCTCGAACCCTCGACTCGACCCGCTGACCACCCCCAGAAAGGGGCGACCCCATGACCACCACCGTCGATCCGCTCCCCGAAGTCCTCGGAGAGATCGGACCGGGGCAAGAGCACATCCTGACCGACGAGGCCCTGCGCTTCGTCGCCGAGCTCGCCCGCACCTTCGAGCCCCGCCGCCGCGAGCTCCTCGAGGCCCGCGCCACCCGCGACCGCGAGCTCGCGGCCGGCGATCGCTTCGACTTCCTCGCCTCGACGAGCGACGTCCGCGCCGCCGACTGGCGCGTCGCCGACGCGCCGGCCGACCTCACCGAACGCAAGGTCGAGATCACCGGTCCGTGCGACCGCAAGATGATGATCAACGCGCTCAACTCCGGCGCCAGCGTCTTCATGGCGGATCTCGAGGACGCCCTGTCGCCGACCTGGGGCAACATCCTTCAGGGGCAGGTCAACCTCTACGACGCGGTGCGGCGCGAGCTCTCCTTCGACGATCCCGACAAAGGCAAGTCCTACCGCCTCGGCGACGAGATCGCCACGCTCCTGGTCCGGCCCCGCGGCTGGCACCTGGTGGAAAAGCATGTCACCGTCGACGGCGACCCGATCTCGGCGTCGCTGTTCGATTTCGGTCTCTACTTCTTCCACAACGCCCGCGAGCTCCTGGAGCGGGGCAGCGGGCCTTACCTTTACCTGCCCAAGCTCGAAAGCCACCTCGAAGCGCGGCTGTGGAACGACGTCTTCGTGCTCGCCCAGGAGCGGCTCGGCATCCCCCGCGGCACCATCCGCGCCACCGTCCTGATCGAGACCCTGGCCGCCGCATTCGAGATGGAGGAGATCCTCTACGAGCTGCGCGAGCACTCGGCGGGCTTGAACGCCGGCCGCTGGGACTACATCTTCTCGATCATCCGCCTGCTCCGCGCGAGCGACCTGGTGCTGCCCGACCGGGTTCAGATCACCATGACCGTGCCGTTCATGCGCGCCTACTCCGAGCTCCTGGTACGCACCTGCCACCAGCGGGGCGCCCACGCCATCGGCGGCATGTCGGCGTTCATCCCGACCCGCCGGGACCCGGAGGTCAACGAGCGCGCCCTGGCGGCGGTCCGGGCCGACAAGCGGCGCGAGGCCGGCGACGGCTTCGACGGCTCCTGGGTCGCCCACCCGGACCTGGTGCCGGTGGTGCGCGAGATCTTCGACCACGAGCTCGGCGACCGGCCCCACCAGAAGCAGCGCCTGCGCGAAGACGTCGCGGTGTCGGCGGGCGAGCTGCTCGACTTCCGGGTCGAGGACGGCCGGGTCAGCGAGGCGGGCATCCGCGCCAACGTCAACGTCGCCCTCCAGTACCTGGACGCCTGGTTCTCCGGCTGGGGTGCGGCGGCGATCGCCAACCTGATGGAGGACACGGCGACCGCCGAGATCTCCCGGGCCCAGCTCTGGCAGTGGGTGGCCAAGGGGGCGACGCTCGACGACGGCCGGACGGTCGATCGCACTCTCTACCGGGCGATCCGCGACGACGAGGTGGCGTCGCTCCGCGGCGCCCCGGGCGGCGCCGGGTTCCTCGACCAGGCGGCGGCGCTGATGGACGACCTGGTCCTGGCCGAGGACTTCTACCTGTTCTTGACCCTGCCGGCCTACGACCGGCTGATCCGCCTGGAAGGAGGCACGCAGTGAGCGACACGAAACGGGAGAAGACGTTCGACGAGGAGGTCCGCGACCTCGAAGCCCTGTGGCGGGACGAGGAGCGGGGGCGACTACACCGCCGAGGAGGTGGTCGAGCTGCGGGGCTCCATGCGGTTCTCCCACCCGGAGGCGCTCCACGGCGCCGAGCGGCTGTGGAAGCTGCTCCACCAGGACGAGCCGGTGCGCACCTTCGGCGCCCTGACCGGCTCCCAGGCGGTGCAGATGGTCAAGGCGGGGCTCAAGGCGATCTACGTCTCCGGCTGGCAGATCGCGGGCGACGCCAACCTGGCGCTCCAGACCTACCCGGACCAGAGCCTCTACCCGGTCAACAGCGCCCCCACCCTGGTGCGGCGGATCTCCAATGCCCTGCTGCGGGCGGACCAGGTGGAGTGGGCCACCGAGCGCAAGCGGGTTCGGGACTGGATGGCGCCGATCGTCGCCGATGCCGAGGCCGGCTTCGGCGGCCCGGTCCACGCCTTCGAGCTGATGAAGGCGATGATCGAGGCCGGCGCCGCCGGCGTCCACTTCGAGGATCAGCTCGCCTCGGCCAAGAAGTGCGGCCACATGGGGGGTAAGGTGCTGGTGCCGACCGCCCAGTTCATCAGGACCCTCACCGCCGCGCGCCTGGCCTCCGACGTGCTCGAGGTGCCGACCCTGCTGGTCGCCCGCACCGACGCCCTGTCGGCGACCCTGCTGACCGCCAACATCGACGAGCGGGACCACGAGTTCATGACCGGCGAGCGCACGCCCGAGGGCTACTGGATGGTGCGCGAGGGCACCGACGGCGCCATTTTCCGCGGCCTCGAGTACGCCCCCTACGCCGATCTGCTCTGGTTCGAGACCAAGACCCCCGACCTCGACGAGGCCCGCGTCTTCGCCGAGGCGATCCACGCCAAGTACCCGGGCAAGCTCCTGGCCTACAACTGCTCGCCGTCGTTCAACTGGAAGCGCCACCTGGACGAGGCGACGATCAAGAAGTTCCAGCGCGAGCTCGGGGCCATGGGCTTCAAGTTCCAGTTCATCACCCTGGCCGGCTGGCACATGGTCAACTACCACGCCTTCCGCCTGGCCACCGAGTACCGCGAGCGGGGGATGGAGGCCTACGTCGAGCTCCAGGACGAAGAGCTCGCGGCCCAGGCCGAGGGCTACACCGCGACCCGCCACCAGCAGGAGGTGGGGACCGGCTACTTCGACAAGGTGCTGGCCGCGATCACCCGGGGCGAGAGCTCGACCTCGGCGCTCGCCGGATCGACCGAGGAGGAGCAGTTCGTCTGAGGGACAGGAGACGGGCGAGGGAGCTGGCGCGCTCGGTCGGTGGCGGTGTGTAGGATGGGAGGAGGTCCCACGCCATGGATGTCCGCTCACCCCAGATCGCCGTCTACCGCCTGTTCGACCTGGCCGACGAGATCGACCTGTCTCAGCTCGCCCGGGAACGGCTGCGCCTTTTCCGAGCCCGGCGCGGGGCGGTGAAGTTCGAGCGTCCGCCGGCGGCGGTCGAGCTCGGTGTCCACACGGTCGACGGCCGGCAGGGGCACCTGAGCGCCCGGGTCTACGACTTCGGCGTCTGCGCCCTGCGCTGGCGCACCGAGCTCGGGGAGTCCCTGCCCTGGGACTCGCTGGTCGAGGAGGCCGACCGGGTGATCGACTCGGCCGCCCTGGAGCCCTTCTTCGAGGAGCAGGTGGAGCGGCTGGAAGGGATGATCGCGCCGGCGCTGGTCCATCCGGCGGAGGAGCGGCTGAGCGAGGAGTTCGCCGTCGTCCACGTGGCCGGAACCGACCCCGAGGAGCCGACCGATCGGCTGCTCGACCGGCCGGAGACCGCCGCCCTGGTGCTCGGTGAGCGCCAGGACCTGACCGCCGCGGTCCGCCGGGATCTGGACCAGTACGCCTTCGGCTACAGCCGACGCGACCTGGCGATCCTGGGCTTCCACCGGGTGCTGATCGTCGATCCGGAAGGGATCTGGGACGTGGCCGACCTGGTGGAGCTGGCCCACGCCGAGCTGATCGAGCTCGGCTACTACGACCGGGTCCTTCGCCGCGAGCTGGAGACTCTGCCGGCCACTCTGGCCCGGCGCGGCGGCTTCTTCCGCGGCTTCTTCGGCCGCGGCCACGCCCGTCTGCTCCACCGGCTGATGGCGCGCCACGCCGAGATTACCGAGGTGCGGAGCCGGCTGCTCGGGGCGCTGACGATCACCGAGGATCTGTTCTACGCCAAGATCTACCGGCGGGCGATGGCGCTCTACGGGGCGAGCGAGCTGGCCCAGACCATGGAGACCCGGCTCCGCGTCCTGACCGATGTCTACACCATGGTCAACGGCGAGTCGAACGCCCGCCGGGCCGAGCTGCTCGAGGCGGGCATCCTGCTCCTCGTCCTGCTCGAGGTCATCCGGGCGTTCATGTGATCCGGCCGGCCGGATATCCTGTCGGGTCATGCCCGACTCGACATCGCGCGATCCCGCACCGCAAGCGGCTCACCCGAGCGACGGGACCGGGAAGCTGGCGGTCGAGACCGTCGGCCTGACCCGGAACTTCGGCGAGCTCCGGGCGGTCGACGGCATCGACCTCGCCGTCCCGGCAGGCAGCTTCTTCGGCTTCCTCGGACCCAACGGCGCCGGTAAGTCGACCACCATCAAGTGCCTCACCGGCCTGCTCCGGCCGAGCGGCGGCGCCATGCGCATCCTCGGGCGCGATCCACTCGCCGACCCGGTGGCGGTCAAGCGGCGGATCGGTGTCATCCCCGAGGACCTGGCTCTCTTCGACCGGTTGACCGGAGCCGAGAACCTGACCCTCGTCGGCCGCGTGCACGGCCTCGACGGCGGGACGGTCGAGGAGCGCGCCGAGGAGCTGCTGGATCTCTTCGACCTGGGCGACGCCGCGGGCACCCTGGTGGCCGACTACTCCCACGGCATGCGCAAGAAGCTGTCGCTCGCCGCCGCTCTGCTGCCGTCGCCCCGGCTGCTCTTCCTCGACGAGCCGTTCGAAGGCATCGACGCCGTCGCCTCGCGGCTGATCAAGCGGCTGCTCCACGACTTCGTCGACCGGGGCGGGACGATTTTCCTCACCTCCCACGTGCTCGAGATCGTCGAGCGGCTGGCGAGCCACGTGGCGATCATCCACCGGGGGCGGCTGGTCGCCCAGGGTCCGGTGGAGGAGCTGCGGGCGGCGAGCGGCGCGGCCGGGCAGACCCTGGAAGAGCTCTTTCTCGGCGTGGTCGGCGCCCGGGACGACGAGGATCGGGAGCTGTCGTGGCTGTGAGCTCCGGTCTCGAGCCCGGCCCGGCCTCGGACCGCCGCGCCGGCGCCGCTCGCGGCCTGGTCGGCACCTTCCTCTGGCTCCGCTGGCGGATGATGGTCGGCGGCTTGAGCGCCCGCCGGCGCTCGGGCTGGCGCCTGGCGAGCGCCTGGGCGGAGGTGGGGGGAGCGGTCTTTCTCTGGGTAGGGAGCCTGGGCGGTGCCCTCGCCCTGAGCATCGCGGCGCTCTTCGCGGCCCGGGCGCTCGCGGCGGGCGGCACGGGCCGGGCCGTGGTGCTGATCGCCGCTCGGGTGCTGCTCGGGGTGGCGAGCGCGGGGTTCCTGCTCTTCCCGGCGATGCGCGGCGCGCGCACAGGGCCGGGGGGTCGCATCAGGCTCCAGCTCTTGCCGATTTCCCGGCGCTCGCTGCACCGGCTCGAGGTCGCCTCGTGCCTCGCCGACCCGTGGCTGATCCTGGTCTCCCCGGCGCTCCTGGTCCTCGGGTCGGCACTCGCTCTGGGACTCTTCGGCCCCGTTTCCGACCGACCGGGCGGCGGCGCCGTCGCTCTGGTGGCCGGGCTCGTCCTGTGCGCGGCGCTCGTGGCGCTGTCGGCAGCGGCGTCGCTCGGCGTCGAGCTGCTCTTCCGCAGCCGCCGCCGGGCGGAGATGACCGCCCTGGTGGTCTCGGTAGTGCTGATCGTGGTCTCGATGGTGCCGGCGGTGATCAACCGGCAGGATGAGCGGGCGTCCCGGAGCGCCCGGGACCGGGAGCCGCGACCCGAGCAGAGCCTGCCGGCGGGGCCCCGCGAGCCGTCGTGGCCGGCCGCGCCCAGGGAGAGGGGTCCGGCCACCGGGAGCCGGATCTCTCCACAGGCCGGGGAGACGGGCTCGGCAGCCGCGGAGCTCGAGCACCTGATGATGCCGAGCCCGTGGACGATTGCGCTGCCCTCGGAGGCCTACGTCCGGGCGCTCGCCATGGCCACCTCGGGCCGCTGGGGACCGGGCTGGAGCGCGGTCGTCGTGCTGATCGTCGAGGCGCTGGCCCTGTTCGGCCTGTCCGGCGTCTTCTGGCGCCGCCTGACCGGCGGCACCGCGTCCTCGTCCGGCCGTCGCGGACCGGCACGGGCGGTGCGGGTACCGGAGCTCCCCCTGGTCGCTCCGCCGGTGGCGGCGCTCGCCTGGGCACAGATCAAGACGGCGCTCCGCACGCTGCCGGGACGGATGGCGCTGGTCTCGCCCCTGGTCATGGGCCTGGTCTTCGTCTTCCTGATCGGCTCGGACTGGCGCTTCACCCTGGGGGGCGCGGCCGGTCCCGGGCAGGTCGCCGCCGTCGGCTCGGCCGGGCCGGCCGGTGCGATCGACCTGGCCGGAGCTGTCCTGGCGGCGGCGGTCTGCGCCTTGGGCCTGCTGGCGACCCAGCCCCTGTCGGTCAACCAGCTCGCCGCCGACGGCGCCGGCCTGGTGGTGGCGTTCCAGGCGCCGATCCAGGGCGGCGAGCTGGTCCGCGGCAAGGCGCTCGGCCTCGGTCTTCTGGCCGTCATGACCACGGTGCCGGGGAGCCTCCTGGTGGTCGTGCTCCGCCCGGGCGCCTTGCCGCTGTGGCCGGCCGTGCTGCTCGTCGCCGCGTCGGCAGCCTGCCTGGTGGCACCGGTGTTCACAGCGCTCTCGGCGGTGTTTCCGAAGGCGGTCGACCTGAACCGAATGGGCCGGAGCTCCCAACCTCACCAGCTCGCCGGCTTCCTCGCCCTGCTGACCACCGGCCTCGCCTTCCTGCCGGGCCTCGCCCTGGCGGCCGGGGTCTACGCCTGGAGCCGGAGCCCGCTGGCGGTGGTCGTCGCCGAGGCCGCCTGGCTGGCGGTGACGCTCGCCGTCGCGCGGGTCGGCCTCGCCCTGGCCGGCCGCCTGGTGGACGACCGCCGCGAGGACGTCTACCTGGCGCTCTCCGCCGACTGAAGCGCCGGCGGCCCACCTGATCCGGCGCGCCGGGGCCGGAGTCTCCTCCAGACGGCGAACAGCACCAGGAACAGCCCGAGGGAGCAGACGATGGCCGGTCCGCTCGGCAGGTCCCACTCGTAGGAGGAGACCAGGCCGAGGACGCTGGCCAGGAATCCGGTCGCCCAGGCGATGCCGATGCGCGTGCCCCAGCGGTCGCTCGAGCCCAAGGCCAGGATCGCCGGCGCCACCAGGTAGGAGAAGACCATCAGCACGCCGGCGATCTCCACCGACAGGGTGATCACGACGCCGAACGAGACGTAGAACAGGAAGTCCCACAGGCGCACGCTCACGCCCTGCTGGAACGCGCGGTCCGGGTCTTCGGAGATCTGGATGAAGCGCTTCCTGAAGACATAGTGGAAGAGGCCGACCAGGGAGTAGATCACCAGGTCGCGGATCACCACCGGCCAGCTCACCCAGAGGATCGCGCCGGCGAGCACCTCCTTGATGTGCTCGGCGCCCTCGGGGGCCTGGTCGGCGACCAGGATCGCCGCCGCCGAGGCGACCACGTAGGCGATGCCGATGATCGCCTCCTGGGGCACCGACCGGTCCTTGGTCCGGGTCCAGGAGAAGATCGCCGCGCCGACGATGGTGGCGGTGAGTGACGCCGCGACCGAGATCGGCGTGCCCGGCGGGTGGCCGAAGAAGAAGGCGATCACCGCGCCGAGGGCGGCGATCTGGGCGAGCGCCAGGTCGACGAAGATGACGCCGCGCAGCAGCACGTGGAGGCCCAGGTAGCCGTGGACCCCCACGAGGATGAGGCAGGCGGCGAACGGCGCCGCCATGAAGGCGAGGAATTCGAGCATGGTCAGTGGCTCCTATGCATCGTCGAGGGTTCGCTCTGGGAAGCGTCCAACAAACCCCGAGCGAAGCCGAGAATGGGAGGTGGCGTCCCTCATCGGGAGCCCGTGGCCGAGAACGCGGCCGCCAGGTCGTCGACCCAGCCGCCGATCAGGTCGAAGTAGCCGTCGGGCCCGGTGTCCTCGGGTCCGATCGGCACGATCACGGCGGTGGCGCTCGTGCGCTCAGCGATCGAGCGCACCTGGTGCTCGGCGAAGTAGCTGGCGGCGAACAGCACGCCGACGTGCTGCTGCTCCATCAGGTCGATCAGTGAGTGCACGTGCTTGGCCGACGGCGGGATGCCCGGCTTGGGCTCCACGTAGTCGGCGATGGTCAGCCCGAAGAGGGCCGTGAAGTAGATCCAGTTCTTGTGGTAGGCGACGATCTTTTTGCCGTAGAAGCTACCCCGGGCCTTGCCGAGCCAGCCTCCCAGCCGGTCGACGAGCGGCTTGCCGTCGAGCTGCCGGCCTTCGAGGAAGGCGATTAGCTTGCCGTCGCGGGCCAGCGGGTCGAGGGTGGCGGAGTCGAGCACCTGGAGCAGGGCGTCGCCGTAGAGGGCCCGGTCGATCCGGTCCTGGAACGCCTTGAGGTTGGCCTCGTAGGTCGCCTTGCCGTCCGGATCGACCCGCTCGAGGCCGGCGGCGATGTTGCTGGCGATGACCTTGGCGTTGAGTGGGCTGGTGTAGATGTGAGGGTTACCGTAGATGTGGACGTCGCCGGCCGAGCGGTTGAGCGCCGATGGCACGTCGAGCAGTGGCACGTTCTGGCTGGCCGAGACGAAGCCTGGCTGGCCGTCGCGGATCTTCTTGTTGCCCGACTTGTCGACCAGCGACGGCGCCCAGAGCTCGAGGTCGAGCCCGGTGGTGACGAACAGATCGGCCCGGCGCAGCGCCAGAGCGTAGGACGGCTTGGCCTTGACGAAGTGGGCGTCCTGCTCGCCGGTGGCGATCGAGGTGACCTCGACCCGGTCGCCGCCGATCGACGAGGCGATCGAGGCGTAAGCGGGCAGGGTGGTGACGACGGTGACGGTCGCGGCCGCAGGGGCCGGCGCACCGAGGGCGAGGCCGGCCAAGGCCAGCACGGCGAGGACGGAGAGGGTCGAATGCAACGGTTTCATGGTCGGGCTCCTGGGAAAAGCGACGAGCGCTTCCGGGCGGTGGCGCCCCCTTCTCCCCCCACGGGGGGCGAGAAGGGGGTCGGGGGGTTGTAGGGGGGGATCCAGTGGATGATCAAGGTCGATCGGAGCGGCGTCGCCGGCGGACATGAGCTTTCTCTTCGAATCGTCACGATCGTGCTTCGCCGTTGGTCCTAATAGTTCTCGTGCTTGTGGGGGCCGGCGGCCCAGGTCAATTGCAGCGTGAACGCGTTCCGGTTCCCCGCGCCCAGCCCCTCGTCGAACATCCGGTACTCGCCGCGCAGGCGCACGAACTCGCTCTGCCACCACGTGACATAGGGCACGATCGCCTCGCGCACCCGGCTCGGATCGAGGGAGTCCTCCACCCGGTCGTAGCGCACGCCGGCCCAGAGGTTGCGGGTCAGCAGCCCTTCCAGGTAGCTGTAGCCGCCCCAGGCGTCCTGGCGCAGGCCGGTTGCGTCGTCCCGTTCGGAGCGCATCAGCTCGGTCCGCCAGCGCACCTCGCGGTACTTGGCCCGGCCCGGCGGCGCCCAGTCGAGAGTCAGGTCGCTGCCCCAGACCCGTGCCGTGCCGCCCTCGGCAGTCTCGCCGTCGACGCCGGAGAGGCCGAGCTCGAAGTAGGTCGACGGCGACAGGTCCCAGTAGTTGGACAGGTGGGCCAGGGTGCTCAGGTGCTGGAAGTCCTTGCCGCCGAAGACGTCGGCCGAGGCGTCGGTCACCTGGACGGTCAGGCTGTTGGTGTCCGCCCAGCCGTGGGGGAGCACCCAGTCGAGCGACAGGCCGGTCTGGGCCAGGCCTTCCTCGCCCAGGTAGCTCTGGATCACCAGCGGGTAGTCGACCTGGGGCAGGGCGTGGCTGTGCCAGCGGTTGAGCACCCCGAAGCTCTGGCGGAACTTGCCGGCGGTCAGCGTCAGGCCGTGGCCGAGGGCCGAGTAGTCGATGTAGCCCTCTTCGACGTCGACGCCCTCGTCGTTCACCGACAGAGTCCACTTGGTGCTGGAGAACGGGTCGAGGGCGCTCTGCAGGTTGAGCTCGAACTCCTTGGCCTGGAACTCCTCCCGGCCGGCGTCGGTGGCGATGCCGACGATGTTGCCGGTCATGGAGATCTCCGGGTTGAGGCGGTTGAGGTTGCGCTCCCGGCCGAAGGTCGCCTCCCGGGGGCCGGAGGAGATCTCTCCGGTGGCGGCGCCGGCGGCCGGCGTGGCGGTCGCCGGCGGCTCCTGGCCACCGGCCGCGGCCCGGGCAGCGGCGCGCAGGGCGGCGAGCTCGTCAGGCTCGTCGGCCGGTCCGGTGGGCTGCTCGCGCTCCGGCGCCTGGCCGGTCTCCGCGGCGGTCTCGGTGGGCGTCTCGGCCCCCTGCCGCGCCTCGAGCTCGGCGATCCGCGCTTCGAGCGCGGCGATTCTGGCCTCGTAGGCGCGCTTCAACGCGTCGACCTCGGTGCGCAGGGCGGCGACGGGATCCTCGGCCGCGGCGGCGGCTCCGGCGTCGGGGGGCGGTCCGGCGCTCCGCTCTGTGGCCGCGGCGGGGTGGCCGCAGCCGAGGGCGAGACCGAGCGCCAGCGCGGCGGCGAGGAGGGAACAGCTCGACGGGCGCGCGGGCCCGTCGGGGCGAAAGCTGGGTGTCGGGGGCGACGGGCGCCGGTCGGCGAGGCGTTGACGGCCTTCGCCCGCGACGTCGTCGCACGGGATCGTTCGGTGCATCGGGTCGGTTCTCCCTTCAGGATCGTTGCGATCGGAGCGCTCGTCCCCGCCCGGCTCGCGCCGTGTCGGACCACGCTCCGCGGCCGATCCTGATGCGGTCGGCCGCGGGCAGGCGCGGCGGTGGCTGGGGGCTGGAGCGACGGCGAGATACGGACTCTCCGACCGTCCGCGGAGGCCGGGGCGCGCGCGGCGCACCCGGTGCTCTCGGCGGGCCGCTCGAGGGGGCGGGATCGCCCGCGGCCGGAGAGGCGGTGTCTACGCGATCGTCAGGCTGGAGGGAGGGCCGCGGCTGCCGCCGGAGTGGCGGAGCGGGTCGCGCAGGAGCGACGCCGTCGAGGCGCGCACGCGGCCGGTCGCCGAGGGCAGTCTCGCCCCGGGCGCATGGCGGTCCGCGTCGCCCAGGCTCTGGAAGTGGAGCAGGCAGACGGGGCACCGGAAGGTGACCATCTGACCCGAGGTCTCGACGTGGGGAGCCTGGTGGGGGTGGGCCGCTCCGGAGAAGACCGGCAGCTCGCCGTGGTCCGCTCCGGCGGCAATGGCGTGATCGGCGTCGTGCGCGGCGTGGGGATGGAGATCGAAGCTCGTCGCGACGAAGCTCACGCTCAGCAGCAGGGCGAGGAGCAGGACCTGGAGGGTCCCCGGGCGACCCGCTCTCGCGGCTCGTCCGGAGGTCGATCTTCCCGATCGTGCGATGGCGCGGTGGACGACCACGTGGAGACTCTAGCAAAGAAGGCCGCGGCGCTGGCAAAGACAGCCGCGGCGCCGGCAGGCATGGCCGCGGCGCTGGCAGAGAGGATCGTGGCGCTGCCGGAAACCTCCGCGGCGCGGAGGGGAGCCGATCGACCCGCCCGGCGGCTGCTATATTGAGCCGCCCGCCCCCGCTCAACGCTCCGTGGAGGAGACTCGATGAAGCCGAAGAAGATCTTCGCCGGGATCGGCGTCCTGGTGGCCCTCCTCGTGGCTCTCGGCGCGGTTCTGGTGGTGCGCACGGTCCGGGTCGGCGCGGGCGCCGGCGCCGCCTTGGAGCACCCCGCCGTGCAGCCGGCCGAGCTTCCCCGGGTCGGCCTGGAGGCGGTGGAGCGACTGGCCGGCGCCCTCCGCATTCCGACCGTGTCGCGGGAGGGCTCGCCACCCCCGCTCGAGGATCTGAAGCGGCTCCACGCCTATCTCGAGACGAGCTTCCCGCGGGCACACGAAGTCCTGGACCGGCAGGTCGTCGCCGGCGGTAGCCTGCTCTACACCTGGCAGGCGCCGGGCGCTCCGGTCGGCACCGCCGAGCCCGCTCGGCCTCTCCTGCTGCTGGCGCACCTGGACACGGTGCCGGTCGCTCCGGGAAGCGAGGGG
>Ga0210085_1000729_pt1 | contig 13577 bp, 12 predicted proteins | sample China_Galinas_PW_5_FD_184866 | JGI IMG/M metagenome (GOLD analysis project Ga0210085, IMG submission 184866) | Wetland microbial communities from San Francisco Bay, California, USA, that impact long-term carbon sequestration - China_Galinas_PWC_D1... | ecosystem: Environmental > Aquatic > Marine... | reverse complement strand
GGGCCCGCCACGGGCCGTGGCCGGCGCCGACCCTGACGCAGGAGGCCCCGCCCCTTTCCTCCAGCGGTCCACGCGGCTAGTCGTCCGCTCTGACCTCGCTGGTCGCTCGAGGACCGTGTTCCTGCGTGACAGCATCAGCGAACCCACCCCGTGCTCAGGGCTCCCCATTGATGGTGACGGTGACCTCCCGCCGGTGGTTGCCGGTGCGGTGCTCGTACAGATAAATTCCCTGCCATGTGCCGAGCGCGCATCGGCCGTCGCTGATCGGCACCGTGAGGTCCGTCTTGGTGAGAATGGTCCGCACGTGGGCGGACATGTCGTCCGGGCCCTCAGCCCGATGCTCGAACAGCCGGTCGCCGTCCGGGACAAGGCGGGCCAGGAAGGCATCAAGGTCCCGACGCACGGAGGGATCCGCGTTCTCGCACAGAATGAGGGAGGCACTGGTATGGTGGACGAACAGGTGACATAGGCCCACCGCGACCCCGGACTGCCGGACGGCCCCCGCCACGTCCCGGGAGATCTCGTAGGTGCCGCGGCCGCGGGTCGCAACCACCAGCTTCTTCTGCTGAAAGCGCATCGCTGTTCCCTCGCTTTCCTCGTTTTGCACCTGTCAGCTGGCACTGTTCTACCGGGAGGCTAGCAGCACAGAGGCAATAAAATCTACCTTTTGCAGCGCCAGAGGCGCCGAAAACCACGATTGATCAGTGCCAGCTGACAGGCGGGCACAAGCAGACACGCCAGTGCGAGAGATTCTGAGCAATAGCCGGCTCGAGTCGGTGCCGGTCTCGGTGCTCCGTGGCGTCGGGCCCCGTGTAGCTGGGCACCTGGCACGGCTGGGAATCGCGTCGGTGCAGGATCTGCTGTTCCACCTTCCGCTGCGTTACCAGGACCGTACCCGTGTCGCTCCCATCGCCGAGCTCCGTGTCGGGGACGAGGCCCTGGTCGAGGGAGAGGTCAGGGCTGCCGAGATCGGCTTTGGCCGCCGCCGGTCACTGCGGGTCTGGCTTGCAGATGATAGCGGAGGAGATCTCCTCCTGCGCTTCTTCCATTTCTCCGCAGGGCAGGCGGCCGCGCTCCAACGGGGCGCGCGCCTGCGCTGCTTCGGGGAGGTTCGTCAGGGCCGCCATTTCCCCGAGATGGTCCACCCGGAGTACCAGCAGGTCCGCGGCCGGGAGGCGGCCGCATTGGAGGCTGCCCTCACACCCATCTACCCGACCACCGAGGGCCTTCAGCAATCCTCCTGGCGGGGTCTCACGGACCAGGCCCTGGGGCATCTGGAGCATGGAGCGCTGGCCCTGCCCGAGTGGCTTCCAGAGCCGGTACTGCGACCCTTGGGGCTGCCTTCCCTGAGCGAGGCGTTGCGCTTCCTCCATCGACCGCCCACGACGGCCTCGCCCACGGATCTGCGGGAGCGGCGTCATCCCGCCTTTGTGCGCCTCGCCTTCGAGGAGCTGGTCGCTCATCAAATCGGTCTGCGCCGCCTGCGGCGCCGAATGCAGCAGGTGGAGGGACCGATTCTGACAGGCGATGGCCGGCTGCGGGGAAGGCTTCTCGCTCGCCTCCCGTTCAGTCTTACCGCGGCCCAGCGGCGGGTCGCCGAGGAGATAGCCGCGGATCTCGGGCGTTCCCGGCCCATGCTCCGGCTGCTCCAGGGGGACGTGGGGTCGGGCAAGACGGTCGTTGCCGTTCTGGCGGCCCTGCAGGCGGTGGAATCCGGCCGGCAAGCGGTCCTGATGGTCCCGACCGAGCTCCTCTCCGAGCAGCACCTGCGCAATCTCCGTGTCTGGCTGGAGCCCCTGGGCATCGAGCCACTCCGGCTCACCGGCCGCCACAAGGGACGCGAGCGAACGCAGCTCGTAAGCCGCATCGCGGAGGGTGACATACCGGTGATCGTTGGCACCCACGCCCTATTTCAAGAGGACGTGGCGTTTGGCGACCTGGGGCTTGTCATCATCGACGAGCAGCACCGTTTCGGCGTGCACCAGCGCATGCGCCTGCGCGAGAAGGGAGCGAGCGGCGGCCGGGCGCCTCACCAGCTGATCATGACCGCCACCCCCATCCCCCGCTCCCTGGCCATGACCCTCTACGCGGATCTCGACCTCTCGGTGATCGACGAGATGCCGCCGGGACGCACACCGGTGACGACCGTGGCGGTCCCCGATACCCGTCGATCGGACGTGATCGAGCGGCTGCGCGACGCGTGTGCCCGGAAGCGCCAGGCCTATTGGGTCTGCACCCTCGTCGAGGAGTCCGAGGTGTTGCAGTGCCAGGCGGCGGAGGACACTGCCCGCGCCCTCAGCCTCGCCCTCCCCGAGCTTCGGGTCGGGCTGGTGCATGGCCGCCAGAAGGCGGCGGAGCGGGAGGCCGTGATGGCCGGCTTTGCGGCGGGAGATGTCGAGCTGCTGGTTGCCACGACGGTCATCGAGGTGGGCCTCGACGTGCCGAATGCCAGTCTGATGATCATCGAGAACCCGGAGCGACTCGGGCTTGCCCAGCTCCACCAGCTGCGGGGGCGCGTGGGGCGCGGTACCCTGGAGAGTCACTGCGTCCTGCTCTATCGTCCTTCCCTTTCGCGGCAAGCCCGTCAGCGGCTCGCCACCCTGCGGGAGACCACGGACGGGTTCAGGATCGCGCGCAAGGATTACGAGATGCGCGGCCCCGGGGAGGTCTTGGGCACGCGGCAAACCGGTGAGATCCAGTTTCGGATCGCCGACCCGGGGCGGGACGAGCGGCTCCTCGCGGCCGCCCAGCAGGCGGCGGACCTGATCCTCGACCGGCATCCCGACTGCGCCGAACCCCTCATCGCCCGCTGGCTGGGGGGACGGGAGGACTACGGCGGTGTGTAGGAGCGCTGCCGCTCGGGCCATGAGCCCGCCTTCGTTGGCCTTCGAACGTCGTGCATACGCGGATGTCAGCCATGACTACAGCCCCTCCGCTGCCGACACTCCCGCCGCCCTGTGTCATAATCTGGCGCCGCGCTCCGACATCCCGGGAGGTGATTAACGCGATAGCTCAGCTGCAGGGCCAGGGTCGGGTGCGGGCCGTCAGGACACGCCGTCAATACCTCCGTGTAGGCTCGACGGCGCCCTCCGTGGCGCCGACGGTCCTGCCGACCCGCACCCGACCCGTCGATAGATCTCCCAGCTGAGCCATAGTGCTAATCACCTGATACAAAGCCTTCCGCTGTCAGCACGCTGCGCATCGTTATAAGCTAGACTCATGCCTGATGCGTGGATTGCAGCCCGCATCAACAACGAAAAGTTGGTTTCAGCCGACGGCTGGGCAAACTAGGGGGATTCCTGTGCGGCCAAAGCGAAGTCTTTCGTCGCTCTCAACTGACCGCCAACCCACACCCTGATTTATTCGGATAACGGCCGGCGTTCTGCAACGAAATCAGGGCGTTGCAAGGCCATCTGCGCGATGAAGGGGGGATTGATCCGCACTTTGCACGGTGGTGCCGAAGGCATTGGAACCTCGAGGCCCCTCTGCTGGGTTGGCGGTCCGGGGAGGGCACGAAGCGTGAGAAGGGCAACGAAAACAGACACGTGAAGGGGCTAAGATGAAAATATTTCTGCGGCGAATTCCTGCCAACACATCCAAAGCAGATCTGTGGTCTACGGTACAGCGTGCGATAGCACCCCGGTGGTACTTCCCCTTACGCCGAAAGGGAGTGATTCAGGGGTGTCATGTATTAAAGATTGCGGACCGCAGGAGTAACAGGCTGGAGTTTCACGGGCTCGTTGACGTGGAGCCGGAGCACGCAGCCGTAGCCGCAATCCTGAAGCTGAACGGGCGCAGACTGCTGGGGAGGGTAGTGGAGGCCAGACCGTGGCAGGAGCGCTCTATCGAAAGGGATCGCCGACAACGACCGACGGAGCCGTCCCAGCTCGCCTTTCCGGAGCGGCGGCGGCGAGAGCGACGGCGCAGTGACCTCCACATGGAGATCCTATAGGCAAGCCTGTCCGAAGGCCGGTTGCCGTCGGGGGACCTTAGAATACCCCTCCGTAATCGATCGTCGCCGAGCAATGCGGCATAATCCGGCTCGTCCCTCGGTGCCGAATGCTTCAAGATCAACATAAGCCCTGGGAGCGCACCCATGAATCTTGTCGACCGCATCAAGAAGATCCTGATCCAGCCAAAGACCGAGTGGGAGGTGATCGCCACCGAGACCGACACCACCGCAGACCTCTACCGAGGCTATATCGCACCCCTGGCAGCGATCGGCCCGGTTGCGGCGTTTATCGGGATGTCCTTGGTCGGAATCAGCCTTCCGTTTGTCGGCACTTACCGGGTACCGGTTCTCTCCGGTATCGGGACGGCCCTGATTACCTACGGCTTTGCACTCGCCGGGGTCTATATCATCGCCCTCATCGTCAACGCCCTCTCTCCCACCTTCGGAGGTCAGAAGGATCAGGCGCAGGCATTGAAGGTGGTGGCCTATGCGTCCACGCCCGGCTGGGTCGCGGGCATCCTGCAGGTGCTTCCGGTGCTCGGGATACTGGCCCTGTTGGCGAGCCTGTATGGCATCTACCTGCTCTACCTCGGTTTGCCGCGGTTGATGAAATCGGCTCCCGAGCGGGCAGGCGGCTACACCGCGGCGGTGGTGCTCTGCGTGTTCGCGCTGTCCCTCCTCATCGGCTTTGTCAGCGGCTTCGGACGGCATGCGCCGGTCGGCCAGCCGGGAGGTCCGGGGTCCTCTCGGTCGGCTGCGCCCACCGGCCCCGTCGCGGTGAGCCAGCTTGAAGGCCTGAGCCAGAGGCTGGACGCGGCGAACAAAGGGCCATAGACGCGCAAGAGGGCGATTGATCAGTGCTTGCCCAGGGGTAAGACCCGCCGCTCCAGTTAGAGTCGCCGAAGCCGCGGCCAGAGAAAGCCGGTCTGTCGCATGTAGGCAGCGTACTCCGGCACGGTGCGCACAAACTTGCGTTCCTCGATTTTTGCGCGAACGACCTGCATGGTGACAGCAAAGGCGAAGAGATAGAGGCCGGCCGGAGCCCCGGAGAGGATAGCGATCCCGAGAATGTGGGTGATCTCACCCACGTAGAGCGGATGGCGAATACGGCCGTAGGGCCCGCTGGTGACCAACTGCCGCACCGCCGTCCGCAGCCCGAAGGACCGCTTGAGGTGGCTGACGGCCCAGATGCTGAACGATGCTCCAACGAACCCGACGGCGAACCCGATGATGGTCAGGTAGAAGCCGTACATCGGGCTGATGCGTCTAAGCACTTCCAAGGTCCCGGGAGAATACCCGGGTACCAGGTGCCGCACCTGGGGGAGGAACAGCAAGGTAAAGCCGATGACCGGGACGAATACTGTTACCAATGGGAATATGTTCTCCCAAAACCCTTGGGGGCGACTCTTCGCAGCACCGCGCACGATGAAGCTGTAGAAGGTGAGCACGTCAAACGCCAGAGCAGTCACGAAGTAGAGGAGATAGGACAGCTGGTTGGTCAGGTAATACCCGGCCCCGTGGCCATACTCCTGCAGGGCCCCGATGTTCCTGAGCATCCCCCAAAGCGCGGGGCTGCTGGTCAGATAGACCCAAAGGGAGTAGGTCTTGCCGGCGACGACCAGCGCGAAAAAAGCGATCGGTGGACCGTCGGTCCGCAGCTTATCGGGGATGGGCATGCATGCACCACGGCCAAAAGGAATCTGCTGGAAGGCGCGAAACATAGCATAGGTTGGGGACCTGCAGTCATCCATTGCCCCCTGGGCCATGGGAATGCGAATCGATCCCCGAGCAACGGCAGCCGGAGCAGCTCCCCGCGGGGAGTGCCCGGCGGCTAATCCGCCCTACTGGTTGCGCATGCTAACCTGCAAACGGCCTGCTGCTCCTGTAACGACCGAGATAAGAATCCGGTCTGCCCGGGGCGCACTGCCACTTGTGGCCGGAGCCCGCAAAGAAGTTGCAGCCCATGTCGCGGGGATTGATCGCGTTCATGCCCGGCGCTTTCTTCTGAGAGGGCCTCACAGGCCCCGCAGGTAGCGGGGGCCCAGGCGGTGCATCTGCAGGGCGATCCAGGCGGCGCGTCGCCGGACATGGCGGGAAGGCGCATCGAGCCGGTAGCGATCGGGGTCTGGCAACACGGCGGCCATCAGGGCGGCCTGACGGGCGTCCGCAACGGCGGGGGGCCGATAGAAGTACCGCCAGCTCGCGGGTCCGACCCCAAAGGTGTCAGGGCCGAACTGGGCGATGTTTAGATACACCTCCAGGATGCGCCGCTTCGGCCAGGTGAGCTCAATCAGAGCGGTGAACCAGCCCTCGAGCCCCTTGCGGAGCAGGCTGCGGCCGGACCAGAGAAAGAGGTTCTTCGCGACCTGCTGGGAGATGGTGCTGGCACCGCGCAGGTGGCCCGTGCGATCGTAGTCGGCGATGGCATTGCCGATCTCCGTGAAGTCGAAGCCCCAGTGGCGGGGAAACCGTTGATCCTCCGCTGACACCACGGCGAGGCGCAGGACGGGCGCGATCGCCGACCAATCCACCCACTCGTGATAGCCGGAAGGGCGCTTACGCCCGTCGTGCCAGGTCGCCACCCAATGCTGCACCATGAAGGATGTGGTGGGGGGATTGATCCAACGCAGGGGTAAGACGAGAAGCAGGGACATCAGCCCAGCCCCGGCGAGCACCTTGGCCACGAGGACGCCGACGGCCAACCGCACGCTTCGAAAGCTGGAAGAAGCGCGGCGGGACTTCGGAGGCTTGGCGGACATCTTCCCGAGAGGCTGTGGAGGCCGCGATTCTACCGGGGGAAAGGCCGGTTCTGGGTGAGGCAGGGAAAGAAGAGCCGACTGCAACAGGCCGGGCCCTTGCCCCGAAAGGCCGAGGCCGCCTCGGAAATCCGCGGCGGCCTCCCCCCCAACCTCTCACGATATGTCGACAGCCCCATGCCGACCTCGAACAATATAGTCATGGAAGCGCTGCCAAGGTGTGAACCAGTCCACGGTTCAGGCATCTCACCGGTGGCCGGGGGAAGGCAAGCGCAACCCCGTTTTCCGGCGCCTACGGCCTTGCCAGGCGCTAATGTCGATGCATTCGCGCCGCCGGTACGTGGCCGGCATCCAGATCCGGACCCCAGCCGGGGCGGTACGGTCACCCTGCGGCTGCAGCGCGGGGGCGCGACGGCAGGCTAACGGGCGACCTATCGGATGAGGGACCTCCGCTTCCAGCGCCGCGACTTGTTCTTGTCGGCTCATGCCGATCGCCCCTCGCGGCATAATACGTTGGCGACCCCAATGGCTCTCCCTGGGGCGGAGGGCAAGCTGCCTCCCAGCTTGCCCGGGTGGCGTCTCAGCAAGTGGCCGCCCACTTCAGGTGATTTCCGTCAAATCTCGTATCGCCTTATCCAACCGTCCGGGTTGGCTTTCCCCACCTTACCGGAGGCGAAAATATTTGAGAAGGCAACCCAGATAAAGTTTTGTTGACTCACAAAATGATTGGGGGGCCGGCGACTGGCGGCTGGCAGGCCTATCCCACCACCCGCCGCCAGTAAGTCGAGCGCCAGTAGTAGAGGACGGTTGTATCGCTCAGGGGATAGGAGTCGGCATAGCGGACTCCGCGGCGTGGGTGCTCCACGTTGTCGACGGCCGGATCCACGGGCCGCCATCCCTGCTCGACCTTCTCGCCCTCCACAGGAGGGCGCGTCGTGCCCAGGTTGCGCCGCTCCGAGGCGCCGTAGTCTTGGTAGTTCTGCTGGCCGTCCCGCAAGCTCACGCCGTTGCTGCTCCCGGGCATCAAGGGGAAGCGCAGCTGTGTCAGATCGTCCTCCCAGCCGCAGACGGGGCAGATCTGGTGGAACCCCGGCTGGAAGTCGAACACCAAGTGGCCGCAGCAGGGACAGGGATACTTGTCATGGTCGTGCATTGCACATCCTCGCGAGCGATGGTCTTCTATTCGGCGGCACCGGTACCAGTGCAGGACCGTCGCGCCCGTCCGTCCCGAATATATCGCTGCTGGAAGTCGAGCTCCCTCCTCGGGCAGCTTGCGCTACTGTTGGATGTTACGAGTGTCACGCGGACAGGTTACACCGATGGATGGAGGTCAGAGGTTCTCGCTGGTCGTCGATGACCGTGAGCCGTCGGGAGCGGTATTGAAGGCCCTTCATGCGTGTGAATGCTTCGAGGTGCGGGTCGAGCGGCTGGCGGTGGGCGATTATCTGGTTGATGACCATTTACTGTTCGAACGGAAGACGCTGCCGGATCTCCTTGCCTCGATCAAGGACGGCCGCCTGTTTGCTCAAGCGCTTCGGCTTGCCGCAGCGCCCCTCCGCGGTGCCCTGATCCTGGAGGGCAGGTCTCAGGATGTCGCCGGGACCCGGATGCGGCGCGAGGCCATCCAGGGTGCGCTGGTGACCCTGAGCCTATTCATAGGGATCCCTGTTCTCCGGTCCATGGGGCCACAGGAGACCGCCTGTCTGATTCGGTACGCTGCGCATCAGGACCGCGCGTATGCGGCCGGAGCGCTGGCACGAAAAGGCCGCCGGCCGCGCGGCAAGGTGCGAGTCCAGAGCCATATCCTGCAAGGCCTGCCGGGCGTCGGGCCAGAGCGGGCGAGGCGTCTCCTGGATCGATTCGGCTCTGTCCAGGCCGTCATCAGCGCTCCTGCGGATACGCTGGCCTCCGTGCCCGGCGTGGGCAAAGAAACTGCGCAAGCGATCCGCTGGGCGGTTCGAGAGACACGGGGGCCTTACGGCAATGCAACCGACCGTGACGACGGCTGGGCCATCTGAGGCAGCGAAGGCAGGAAACAAACACAAGGAATAGAAGCCGGCCACCACGTCGGATGCCCGAACGAATTAGGTCAGATCCTGCGAGGAACGAGCCACGATCTGAAAACAACGTCCGTCGCATGGCCTCCGACGTCTACCTCGAACACGGCTTCCCCCTCGCCTCCGCTGTCATGTAAGGGGCCTGTTGGTCTGTCGTCAAAGACCGCATGGAGCGTTCCGGTATGCGTTGGATCCTGTCCGGCGCCCGCGCCATGCTCGACATGCGTTGTATCTACCTGAGCGGCCGTTGGAAGGAATTCACCACCTTGCGCATCCAGCGCGAATCCCGGCGCCTCTACTCAGGATATGCCGCCGACGACCCGGATTTCAGCACGCCACTCGCCGCGTACCGGGCGCGGCCGACGGGTTGCACCCTCCGGACGTTTGATGCGGAAAACCCGCCATCGTCGGCAAGCCGGGCCGCTGCACCGGTTATATGACCGGCAAGACAGCGACATTCGGGCGCAAGATCATGACCATGCCAGCCGTCGAAGAACGGGTTGACCGCCTGGAAGAAGCGATCGACAGCTTCGTCGCCAGCGTCGGCGCGGAGCTCAACAAGCTCTAGAACGCCCAGATGCGCGCCGAGGCCGAGTTTCGCGAGCTCAGGGGGACCAGTACCCGCTCCATATGAGTTCTCCATGCGACCGTCGGTAGCTCTTCGATCGGGCCGGGAAATAGTTTTGGGGGTGGTCGCTCGGAATGTTCCCGGGAACTGCCCGACGATCCCAAGGGCGTGGCGGAGTTAAGTCCCTATCCGCTTAATTTGATTTGCATGGCGTCCCCACGCGGATTCGAACCGCGGTTGCCGCCGTGAAAGGGCGGTGTCCTAGGCCTCTAGACGATGGGGACTTGGACGAGCGCCGGCACAGTCAATCACCTTGAGCAGTTGGGCCGGTCGGGGGTTTGGTGGAGCCAGGCGGGATCGAACCGCCGACCTCAACACTGCCAGTGTTGCGCTCTCCCAGCTGAGCTATGGCCCCTTGCGATCTGGATCGCACATGCTAGCTGTGAATGGTCGAAGTGTCCAGTCCCTTTCTTCCCTGTCAGCGCTTCCCGCTGGCCTGGGAGGCGCGCGGTCGCGCTGTCTACCCTCTCTTGCGAAAGCTTTGTTCTCATGGGCCACAGGCCCTCACCAGCACTGATCCTTAACAGACATGCTTCAGGGTTGTTTCCCCTGGGGCTGTCTCCATGATGCCAAGGCAGAAAAATTGGCTTTCTGTTAGAACCCTCGCCCGGGTGGCGTGGTACCCGGCGATTTGCCTCCAACCATGTGCCGGGAAGCCGATAGATCCATGCCCTGCAATGCCTGATGGCTTTTCCCGCCGCCCGTCCGGGAGGTAATGTTGCATCCGCAACCCCTTCAATCATTGGAGCTTGTCATCAATGAAACGGATTCTGTTGTACGTCGCCACCAACTTCGCTGTCCTCCTGGTGATCAGCATGGTGTTCAAACTGCTGGGCTTCGAGGGCCTGCTGCGGGCCAACGGCGTCCAACTGAATTTCGGCGCAGTGCTCGTGTATGCCGCCCTGATCGGCTTCGCTGGCTCGCTGATATCGCTAGCCATGTCGAAGACAATGGCCAAGGCATCCATGGGGGTGCAGATCATCCAGCAGCCCTCGACGCCGTTCGAGCAGTGGCTGCTAGGCACGGTGCGCCGTCAGGCCGAGACCGCGAGCGTCGGGATGCCGGAGGTCGGGATCTTCGACTCCCCAGAGCCCAACGCCTTCGCTACGGGCTGGAATCGCAACAACGCCCTGGTCGCGGTCAGCACCGGCCTGCTGCAGCACATGACGAAGGACGAGGTCGAGGCGGTGGTGGGCCATGAAATGACGCATGTAGCAAACGGCGATATGGTGACCCTGACCCTGATCCAAGGGGTGGTGAATACCTTCGTGATTTTCCTTTCCACCGTCATCGGCCATGTTGTCGACCGGGTCGTCTTCAAGACCCAGGAAGGACACGGTCCGGCTTACTTCATCGTCTCGATCGTGTCGCAGATCCTGCTGTCGATCCTGGCGACCATGATCGTGATGTGGTTCTCCCGCTATCGGGAGTTCCGCGCGGATGCCGGTGGGGCCGGGCTCGCAGGTACTCCGAAAATGATCGCCGCTCTGCGTCGGCTGCAGGCGGCGCACGAGCCCCGGGATCTGCCGGCCGAGCAGTTCGCGGCCTTTGGTATCAGCGGCGGCATCGGGGACGGGATCAAGCGCCTGTTCATGAGTCACCCGCCGCTCGAGGAGCGCATCGCCGCCCTGGAGGCTGCAAGCCGCTAATGCTGGCGTCCGAGCTGTCGGCCGGCGGTCTGGTACCGCCGGCCGGGGGGACTTCCCACGCCCCTAGCCCGACTTCTGCTACTCACCCCTGCGTTATGCCAATGTCGGCCGAAGCGCAATGCGGGATCGATCGAGTTGTCGAAACGGCAGCCAGCCGAAGAACATACGCGGAGGTGGGCCAGCAGCGACTCCACGACCGCCACCAGCACCGCAACAATCTGCGGGCCGATCCGCCGCTCAGTACATGCGATGGCGGAACAGCCAGCCGGCCGCCGTCAGGGAGGTGACGCCAATGACCGCCATCGGCCAAAACTGGTCGAACAGCAGACCGTAGGAATCGCCCTCGAGGAAGATGCCCCGCAGCACGATGAGGAAATAGCGCAGCGGATCCACGTAGGTCAGAAGCTGGACCGCAGCGGGCATGTTGGCGATGGGCGTGGCGAACCCCGAGAGAATCACCGCCGGCACCATGAAGAGGAAGGCCCCCAGCAGCCCCTGCTGCTGGGTGACCGAGAGGGAGGAGATCATGAGTCCGACCCCCACGGCCGAGAGCAGGAAGAGCCCCATCCCCACGTAGAGGGCGCCCACCGATCCCCGAAGGGGCACCCCGAACCCGTAGATCGCCACCAGGATGATCAGGCTCCCCTGCAGGCTGCCGATCAGCAGCCCCGGCACCGACTTGCCGATAAGGATCTCCACCGGCCGCAGGGGGGTCACCAGCAGCTGATCGAAGGTGCCCGCCTCGCGCTCCCGCGCCACCGACAGGGCGGTCACGATGAGGGTTACCACCAGGGTCAGGAGCCCCACGATGCCTGGAACTATGAACCAGCGGGATTCCAGGTTGGCGTTGTACCAGGGCCGAATCTCCAGGCGCACCGGCGGGGCAGGCCGCCCCTGCTCCGCCGCATAGGTCTCGTTGTAGTCGGTCACGATGGTGCGCACGTAGTTGAGTGCGACTGTCGCGGTATTGGAATTGCGGCCGTCCAGGATCACCTGGACCCTCCCACTGCCCCCTCGCAGCAGGTCGCTGGTGAAGCGGGGAGCGATGTGCAGCACCAGCAGGACCTGCCGGTCGTTGATCAGGGGCGCGATCTGGTCGTCGTGGTCGATGCGCCGGACCACGTGGAAGTTGCGCGAGCCCTCGAATCGGGCGACCAGCTCTCGGGCTGGGGCGCCTCGGTCCTCGTCGTAGACGGCCAGCGCCGCGTTGTTCAGGTCGTAAGTGGCGGCAAACCCGAATACCAGGAGCTGCGCGATCGGCGGGCCAATGAGGACGAAGCGGCTTCGTTTGTCCCGCAGCAGGGCGAGGAGCTCTTTGAGCCCGAGGGCAAGGATGTTACCGAGCATCGCTACTCCAAGCGCTTGCGGGCCTTGCGCCGCAGCACCGCAAAGAAGATGAGCATCATCAGGAGAAGGGCGGCCGCGTTCGTCAGGACCACCTGCCAGACATCGCCTGCCAGAAACAGCGTCTGCAGAATCGCAACGAAGTAGCGGGCGGGAACCACGTGGGTGATGAGCTGAATGGGCCAGGGCATGGACCCGATATCGAAGATGAAGCCGGAGAGGATGAAGGCCGGCAGAAAGGTGATCAGGATAGCGACCTGGCCGGCAACGAACTGACTGCGGGCGACGGTCGAGATAAGAAGGCCCATTCCCAGCGCCACCAGCATGAAGATGGCCGACGCGAGCAGGAGCAGCCAGAAGGAGCCGCGCAGGGGCACCCCGAACTGCCACACGGACATGCCCACGGTCAGGAGCATCCCCCCCATGCCGAGGACGAAATAGGGCAGGAGCTTGCCCAACAGGATCTCTCCGATGCGGATCGGGGTCACCATCAGGGCCTCCATGGTCCCCCGCTCCCACTCCCGGGCGACCACCAGGGCAGTGAGCAGGGCACCGATGAGGGTCATGATCACCGCGACCAGTCCCGGCACCAGGAAGTCGCGGCTGCGCAGCGCCGGGTTGAACCAGACCCGGTGCTCCACGACGGCCGGCGGCTTGAGCTGCTCCCCCCGGGAGGCGGCATAGCTCAGTAGCCAAGTCTGCCAGGCGCCCTGGATATAGCCCGACGTGATGCGGCCCTGGTTAGCATCGACACCGTTCAGAATGACCCCCACCGGTGCGCTGCGGCCCGACAACAGGTGACGGCTGAAGTCGCTGCGCAGCCACACGATGCCGTCGATCCGCCGCTCCGCCAGCGCCTGCTGCGCTTCCTGAATACTGGCAAAACGCTGCGGGCCGAAGTATTCGGAATGCTCGAAGGAGGCGGTGAAGCTGGCGGTATTCGCGTCCGGCGCCTCGACCACCAGGGCGAGGGGGACGTGGGTCGCATCAAGGGACACACCGTAGCCGAACAGCAGCAGCAACACCACCGGCATGACGAAGGCGATGGCGATACTCGAGGGGTCCCGCAGGATCTGAAAGCTCTCCTTCCGCACCATGCCCCGCAGCCGCATGCCTGTGCCGCCCCTACGGCCACTCACCTGGTTGCCCCCGTTTCCCGCTCGCGCCGCTGGATGAGGGCAACCAGGTGAG
>Ga0210085_1000728_pt1 | contig 13584 bp, 12 predicted proteins | sample China_Galinas_PW_5_FD_184866 | JGI IMG/M metagenome (GOLD analysis project Ga0210085, IMG submission 184866) | Wetland microbial communities from San Francisco Bay, California, USA, that impact long-term carbon sequestration - China_Galinas_PWC_D1... | ecosystem: Environmental > Aquatic > Marine... | reverse complement strand
CCGCCGCCACGAGCAGCAGCGCCACGAGCGCCGCCAGCCCGGCGCTCTCGACGCTCGCCGAACCCCGCTCGCCGCCGCCCCGGCCCCGTCCGGCCCCGCTCGTTCTCCCCGTCGCCGCCATCGGCTCCCGACGCTAGGCGGCCGGGACGCACGGATGGCGCGCAGAGTGTCGAGACTCCCGCTCGGCGAGGTGCCGGTTCTGCTTACATTCCCCCCATGGAGGGCTTCAACCTGTTTGGCGACCCCGAGGAGTTCCGCGCCCGGATGGAAGAGCTCTCCGAGCAGATGCAGTCCTCGCAGCGGGTCGCCTGGGCCGACAACGCGATCAAACTGGCGGTCGACATGACCGTCGCCTCGATCGCCCAGCTCGACCTGACCGGCAGCGCCGACGAGCAGACGATGCAGGTCCGCGACGCGATCCGCGTCCTCTTCCCCGAGGCCGTCACCCTCGTCCGTGAGGCGAGGGAAGGTCTCTCTTGATCTGAGGCCGCCGGGCCAAGCAGTTCAAGGACGCAGGGAGCGAAGCGTGCTTTGCACGTGAGCGACCGAGGACGCCGAAATGCGCCGGTCCGGCGGCCTCAGAGGAGTTCGAACTTCAGGGAGACGACGGCGCCGCGGCCGCCGATGCCGGCGACCAGCTCGATCGGGAGGGCGATGACCAGCGCCGGGATCGCCCCGATCACGCTGACCACGGCGTCGATGCTCCGCTGCCAGGGGTGCTTCGCCTTCACCGCCCTGCCGGTGCCGAGGGCACCGAGGGCGACGTTGTGGCCGAAGGTGACGCTGTTGAGCAGCGTCTGCCACATTGCCGCCAGGCCGGCCCCCGGGGCCCAGCGCGCCCGCTTCACGACCTGGTCGCGGTGGGCGGCCAGCCGCCGCGCCGACTCGACCGAGAAGAGGTAATGGAGGCCGGGTTCGAGCCCGGCCCAGCCGGCGTTGCCGAGCGCGCAGGCGACGCCGTTGCGGTTGGCGATGCGCACCGCCTCGCGGCCGCCGAGCCGGTCGAGCGCCGCGAGCGCCTCCTCGACTCCGCCGCCCTCGCCGACCACCCCCAGGCCGCAGCTCTCGCAGCGGCGCACCGGCTCCTCGGACCCCGGCAGCCCGGCCAGCCAGCCGAAGAGCGGCTCGCCGCAGGCGGGGCAGGGGGGATTCTCGGGACCGGCGCCCGCCTCCAGCGGGACCACCGGGGTATGCCGGGCGCTGCTCATGCAGGTAGCGTACGCGGCGTCGTGGGCCGGGCGGAGCCACCCGCCGGCCCGACTTCCACCAGAAGGGGACGGAAAAGCAGTGGGCAAGAGCCGGAAGCAGATCCTGGAGTGGGAGAGCCGCTGGGCCGTCCCCGTGGCGGCTGCGGCCTTCGCGATCGTCGTCCTGCTGGTCGTCGCCCAACTGATCAGCCAGATCGGCAGCGGAGGCGACGCCGAGGTGCTGCGCTCGATCGACGAGCACAGCGGCTCGGTCGCGGCCTCGGGCGCCCTGCAGGCGGTCGGCTTCGCCCTGATGGCGGTGCCCCTCGCCTTCCTCTTCCGCGCCGCCTCCGCCCGCAGCGAGCGGGTGCGCGGGCAGCTGATCGGCCTGATCGTCGCGGCCCCCCTCTTCCTCGCTCTCTCCGCCGGCCTCACGATCGGCGCCCGCAGCGAAGCGGCCGACCAGTTCGTCAACGGCGAAGCGAAGTCGACGCTCACCCCGAAGGAAGCGAAGGAAGAGTGCGTCGAAAACCGCAAGGACGAAGGAAAAGAAGACTTCGAAAACGAGTACGAGCCGGAGTCGGGCGAAGGCGCTCTCGCCGCCTGCGAAACGCGCGAAATCGAAGACGACGAAGCCTCCAACGCGATCGCCGAAGCCGGACTGGCCGAGATCGTCTCCGGGCTCGGCATCGCCGGCGGCCTCGGCCTCCTCTTCGCCTTCCTCTACACCGGCCTGTGGGCGATGCGAACCGGGCTGCTGAGCCGCTTCTGGGGCTCGCTGGGGATGGTCTCCGGCTTCGCCTTCCTGCTCGGCCCGCTGTTCATCGTGACGATGATCTGGTTCGTCTACTTCGCCTTCCTCCTGCTCGGGCTCATCCCGGGCGGACGCCCGCCCGCCTGGGCGGAGGGGGAGGCGGTCCCCTGGCCCACCCCCGGCGAGAAGGCGGCGGCGGAGATGGAGCCGAAGTTCGATCCGGAGGAGCTCGACGAGCCGCCGGAGCCGCCGGAGCCCGGCGAGCTCCCGTCGGGGTCGGACGGCAACGGCAACGGCGACGGCGGTCCGGGAGAGCAGCGGCGCAAGCGCAAGCGCCGCGACTGAGATGCCGGCGGAGTCGCACAGCGCCGCTCCGCGGCGCGGCGAGCCGACGATCGTCCTCGAGGGCGTGACCAAGACCTACGGCTCCGGCGAGGTCGCGGTCCACGCGCTGCGCGGCGTCGAGCTGCGGATCTGGCCGGAGGAGTTCGTCGTCCTGCTCGGGCCCAGCGGCTCGGGCAAGACGACGCTGCTCAACCTGATCGGCGGCATCGAGCCGCCCAGCTCGGGCGAGATCGGCGTCGCCGGCCACGACGTCGCGGCGCTCGACGAGGAGGGACGCACCCGGTTCCGGCGCGAGACCGTCGGCTTCATCTTCCAGTTCTTCAACCTGATCCCGACCCTGACCGCGCTCGAGAACGTCGAGCTGGTCGCCGAGCTCGGCGACGGCGCCGACCGCTCGGCCGAGATGCTGGAGCGGGTCGGCCTCGGCGACCGCCTCGACCACTTCCCGGCCCAGCTCTCCGGCGGCGAGCAGCAGCGGGTCGCGGTGGCGCGGGCGCTGGCCGGCGGGCCGCGGGTGCTGCTCGGCGATGAGCCGACCGGGGCGCTCGACCTGGAGACGGGCCGGACCGTGCTCGACCTGCTGCACAAGCTCAGCCACGAGCTGCACCAGACCGTGCTGCTGGTCACCCACAACGCCTCGATCGCCCGCATGGCGGACCGGGTGCTGCGCCTGCGCGACGGCGAGATCGTCGCCGACGAGCGCAACGAGCAGCCGGCCGAGGCCGCCTCGCTGGAGTGGTGAGCCGACCGTGAGGACGCTGCGGACCAAGGCCCGCCGCGACATCGTCCGCCAGCGCTCGTCGTTCCTCGCGATCGCGGTCACGATCTTCCTCGGGGTCACCCTGTTCGGCGCCAGCTACGACGCCTACCGCAACCTCAACAGCTCCTACGAGACGGCCTTCACCCGCTTCCACTTCGCCAACCTGACGGTGACCGGTGGGCGCAGCGGCGAGATCGCCGCCGCGGCGCGCGGCGAGTCCGGGGTGGAAGCCGTGCAGGCGCGAGTCCAGGAAGACCTGCCGCTGCACGCCGGCCGCGACAAGCTGCTCGGCCGGGTCGTCGGCCTGCCGCCCGGCCACCAGCCCTCGGTCAACCAGGTCGACGTCGAGAGCGGCTCCTACCTCGACCCGGCCGAGCCGCGCGGGGTCCTGGTCGAGCAGCACATGGCCGACACCTTCGACCTCGAAGTCGGCGACCGGGTCGAGGCGGTCGGCGCCGGCGGCAAGGTGTCGCTGCGGATCCTCGGCATCGCCTCCTCGCCGGAGTACCTCTGGCCGGCGCGCAGCCGCCAGGAAATCCTCCCCTCGCCGAAGAGCTTCGGCGTCCTCTTCGCCCCCGAGGAAACCGCCCGCGATCTGGCCGGGCTGGAAGGCCCCAACCAGGTCGCGGTCTACTACCGCGACGGCGCCGCGAACGAGGCGCTGACCGAACGGCTCAGCCGCGAGGCGGCGAACCTGGGGGCGGCCGACGTGCTCACCCGCGCGGACCAGCCCTCCAACAGCGCCCTGCAGCAGGACGTCAAGGGCTTCGAGGAGATGGCGATCCTCTTCCCCCTGCTCTTCCTCACCGCGGCGGCGCTCGCGACCTGGGTGCTGATGCGCCGCCTGGTCACCGCCGAGCGGCCGACGATCGGGATGCTGCGCGCCTGCGGCTACTCGCGCCGCCAGGTGATCCGCCACTACCTCACCTACGGCATCGCCACCGGCCTCGCCGGCGGGGTGCTGGGGGCCGCCGCCGGCCTCGCCCTGGCGGGCGTCGTCACCCGCGCCTACACCGGGGAGCTCTCGATCCCGGTGACGCTGATCTCGGTCTCGCCGCTGACCGCCCTGGTCGGTGTCCTCTTCGGCCTGCTCACCGGCGGCCTGGCGGCGGCGATCCCGGCCGCCTCGGCCGCCCGCGTCGCGCCGGCCGAGGCGATGCGCCGCTTCGCCCCGGGCGGCGGCGGCCGCCTCAGCCTGGTCGAGCGGCTGGTGCCGCCGCTGCGGCGGCTGCCGGTGCGCTGGCGGATGACGATGCGGGGGATCGGCCGCAACCCGCGCCGCTCGCTCTCGACGATCCTCGGCGTCGTCCTCGCGATGACCCTGATCCTCGTCTCCTGGGGGATGGTCGACACCACCCGGATCCTGGTCGACCGCCAGTACGAAGAGGTGGACCGCCAGGACGCCGAGATCTACTTCGGCGGCCCGCTCGAAGCGGGCGAGCTGGAACGGGTGCGCGCGACCGCCGGGGTCGAGGAAGCCGAAGCGGCGGTCGACCTGCCGGTCTCGGTCAGCTCCGGAGAGGGCCGCTACCAGACGGCGCTGAAAGCCTTCCAGCCGGACACCACCATGCACGGCTTCCTGCTCGCGGGCGGCGGCACGACGACGCTGCCCGCCGAAGGCGTCCTTGCCGGCGAGGCGCTGGGCGGAAAGCTCGACGTCTCGACCGGGTCGACGGTCGGGATCGCCGCGCCCGGCACCGGCGTCTCGGTCGACGCCCCGCTCGTCTCCTTCCTCGAAGAGCCGCTCGGCACCTACCTCTACGCCTCGCTGCCCTCCGTCCGCCGCCTGGCCGGCCCGCGGCTCGGCCTCGGCAACGTCGCCATGGTCCGCTACGACCCGGGCGTGGACCGCGAAGAGATGCGGCGGCGGCTCAGCGCCCTGCCCGGCGTGGTCGCCTACGCCGACTCGCAGGCGCTGCGCGAAGCGGTCGACGAATACCTCGGCCTCTTCTACGTCTTCGTCGGGATCATGCTCGCCTTCGGCGCCGCGATGGCCTTCGCCCTGCTCTACAACTCGATCCAGGCCAACCTCGCCGAGCGCGCGGTCGAGGTGGCGACCCTGCGCGCCGCCGGCACCCCGTTCCGCACGCTCTCGCGGATGATCACCGCCGAGAACGTCCTGGTCACCGCGATCGGGATCGTCCCCGGCCTGCTCGTCGGGCTCGAGGTCTCCCGCCTCTTCCTCTCCTCCTTCGGCAGCGACGCCTTCAGCTTCGACCTGCAGGTCCGGGTCTCGACCCTGGTCTTCACCGCGCTCGCGATCCTGCTCGTCTCGCTGCTCTCGCAGCGCCCCGGGCTGCGCGCGGTCAGGCGCCTCGACATCGCCAGGGTGGTGCGGGAGCGGGCCGCCTGAGGCGGCGCCGGCTCAGGAGGCGTCGCGCAGCATCTGCGCCTCGGGGAGGCGCTTCAGCTTCTTCAGCGTGTTGTTCTCGATCTGGCGGATCCGCTCGCGGGTGACGCCGAAGGTGCGGCCGACTTCCTCCAGGGTCAGCGGCTCGGTGCCGGCGAGGCCGTAGCGCAGTTCGATCACCTGGCGCTCGCGCTCGGGCAGGGCGTCGAGCGCGCGCCGCACGCCCTCCTTCTGCAGGTGCTCGCTCGCTTCCTCGAACGGCTCCAGGACCGCCTCGTCGGCGACGAAGTCGCCGAGCTCGGATTCGTCCTCGTCGCCGACCGGTTTCTCCAGCGAGACCGGCAGCTGGGCGACGCGGAGGATGTCGCGGACGTCGGAGACCGGCCAGCGCAGCTCATCGGCGATCTCGGCCGGCTCGGGCTCGCGGCCCATCTTCTGGACCAGCTGCCGTTCGACGTGGGCGACCCGGTTCAGTTTCTCGACCATGTGGACCGGGATCCGGATCGTGCGCGCCTTGTCGGCGATCGCCCGGGTCACCGCCTGCCGGATCCACCAGGTCGCGTAGGTGGAGAACTTGTAGCCGCGGCGGTAGTCGAACTTCTCGACCGCCCGGATCAAGCCCAGCGAGCCCTCCTGGATCAGGTCGAGGAAGCCCAGCCCGCGGCCCAGATAGCCTTTCGCGATCGAGACGACGAGGCGCAGGTTGGCCTCGACCATCTGCCGCTTGGCGAGCATGTCGCCGCGCTCGATCCGCTTCGCCAGCTCGACCTCCTGCTGCGCGGTGAGCAGGTCGACGCGGCCGATCGAGCGCAGGTAGAGGCGCAGCGAGTCGAGGCTCGGCTCGACCGTCAGGTCCAACTCTTCCTTCTTCGCCGCGCCGGCGCCGGCGGACCCGCTTTCGCGCTGCTCCTTGTAGGCGCTGACGCCGCCCTCGGCGATCACGTCGATGCCGTGCTCGACCAGGTGGGCGTGAAGCTGGGACACCTGCTCCTTGGTGATCTCCACCTCCTCGAGCGTCGCGGCGATCTGCTCGAAGGTCAGATAGCCGCGCTCACGGCCGAGCGCGACAAGCCCGCGCAGCTCCTCGATCTCGGCGATGGGGCTTTCGGTCGAGTCGCCCTCCATCACCTCAGTGACCGTCTCCAGGGAATCGATGATCCACAGCCTCCGAAGCTCTTCCTCTCCCCTTCCCGGGTGGCCGGCCCCAAAGCTCCGACCGCGGCGAAGTATAGGCAGACGGAGACGCCGCCGGCCCCCGATGGGTCGGGTCGCCTAGGCTTGGAAGGCAGATGGCATCGAGAACGACCGTCACCCCGGCCGCCCCCGACGTTCAGGCCTCCGTGCCGAGCACCCAGGTCAGCCTCTCGCGGGTCGGCGTGACCGGGGTCGAGAAGGTGATCCGGGTCCAGGCCGACGGCAGGGAGAACCTCTTCTACGCCGACCTGGAGTGCTTCGTCGACCTCAACCCGCGCCAGGCGGGCGTCCACATGTCGCGCTTCGAGGAGATCGTCGGCGAGGCGATCGACGAGGTCGTGCTGGGCGAGGCGTTCCGCGCCGAGGTGCTCGCCGCCCACGTCGCCCAGCGGGTGCGCGAGCGCCAGGGCGGCCTGCGCGCCGAGGTCTCGCTGACGGCCCGGTATCCGGAAACGACCGCGACCCCGGAGAGCGGCAAGCGCACGCAGGAGATCTACGTCCTCTTCGGCACCGCGGTCGACTCCGAGCGCGGCACCCGCACCCTGACCGGCGTGCAGGCGCAGGGGATGACCGCCTGCCCCTGCGCGCAGGAGATGGTCGCCGGGCTGTCGCGCGAGCGGCTCGCCGAGCAGGGCTTCTCGGCGGAGGAGATCGAGCGGGTGATCGAGGCGGTCCCGATCGCCACCCACAACCAGCGCGGCATCGGCACCCTGCACGTCGGCTGCCCCGAGGGCGGCCCCAGCTGGATCGACGCGCCCGAGCTGCTGCGGCTGGTCGAGGGCTCGATGAGCTCGGAGATCTACGAGCTGATGAAGCGGCCCGACGAGATGTCGGTCGTGGTCAAGGCGCACGAACAGCCGCGCTTCGTCGAGGACTGCGTGCGCGAGATGGTGCGCCGGGTGGTCGAGCGCTACCCCGACCTGCCCGACGAGGCCTTCGTCATGGCCCGCCAGGAGAACCTGGAGACGATCCACCGCCACAACGTGGTCGCCGAGCGCTACGGCACCCTCGGCGACCTGCGCGCCGAGCTCAGCTCCGGCGAGCATCGCGCCCGTCACCTGACGATGCGCGAATGGCTGGAGTCTCCCGCCGCTTAGCGGCGCGGCGGCGCTCCTCTTCCTCGATCCGGCGGCGCAGGCCGAAGAAGTAGTCGGCGCCGCTGAGCACGGTGGCGACCAGGGCCGCGTAGACGAGGGCGTCGACCCAGGCGGGGGCCGGGTCGACGGCGATCAGGGCGATCACGGCGGCGATCTGCAGCACCGTCTTCGCCTTGCCCAGCCAGCTGGCCGAGATCACCAGGCCGCGCTCGGCGGCGATCGTGCGCAGGATCGTGACCGCGACCTCGCGGGCGATGATCACCATCGCGACCCAGGCGGCGAGCCGCCCCAGCGAGACCAGCGAGACCAGCGCCGCGGTGACCAGGAGCTTGTCGGCGAGCGGGTCCATCAGCTTGCCGAAGGTGGTGATCGAGCCGCGCGAGCGGGCCAGGTAGCCGTCGAGCCCGTCGGTGGCGGCGGCGAGCGCGAAGACGGCGGCGGCGAGGATGTCGCCGTTGGGCGTCTCGTCGAGGAGGGCGACGACGACCACGGGGACCGCCAGGATGCGCAGCAGGGTCAGCGCATTCGGCAGGTTGAGCGGGAACACGGTCCCTCAGTCTGGACGATCTGCGGAATCGGGGCCGGCGGGCCCCGCCTCGAGCGCGGCGTCGCGGCGGGCGAAGTACTCCTCGCCCTCGATGCTGAAGTGGGGCAGGATCCGGTCGAGCCAGCCCGGCAGGCTCCAGGCGTAGCGGCCCATCAGCACCATCGCCGACGGCACCAGCAGGCAGCGCACGATGGTCGAGTCGATCGCGATCGCCACCGCCAGGCCGACCCCGAACTCCTTCACCACCGGGTCGCCGTTGAGCACGAAGCTGAAGAAGACGCAGACCATGATCGCCGCCGCCGAGGTGATCACCCGGCCGGTGTTGGCCAGCCCTTCGGTCACCGCGCGCCGCGCGTCGCCGTGCTGCTTGTAGTGCTCGCGCATCTGGGTGACAAGGAAGACCTCGTAGTCCATCGAGAGCCCGAAGAGGATCGCGAACATCATCAGCGGCACGAAGCTGACGATCGGGATCGCCTCGTCCAGGCCGATCAGCGAGTGTCCCCAGCCGAGCTGGAAGACCGCGGTGACGACGCCGTAGGCGGCGGCGACCGAGAGCAGGTTCATCACCGCCGCCTTGAGCGGCACCAGCAGCGAGCGGAAGGCGACCAGGAGGACGAGGAAGCTGAGCGCGACGACCACCGCGATCATCAGCGGCAGCTTCTCGGCGATCCTCGCGGCGAGGTCGATGTAGCCGGCGGTCTGCCCGCCGACGAACGATTCCGCCTTGGTCCCCCGGAGGGCGGCCGGGATCGCTTCGTCGCGCAGGCTTCCCACCAGTTCGACCGTCGCGTCGGCCCAGGGCGCCGATTCGGCGACCACGGTGAAGACGCAGACCCGCCCGGCTTCGTTGCAGCTCGGTTCGCTGACCACGGCGACGTCTTCGGCCCCGGCGACGGCTTTCACGAGCTGCGGCGCGACTTCCTTCGCTTCCGCCGCCGAGCCGAATTCCGAGGCGACCAGCAGCGGGCCGACGTAGCCGGGGCCGAAGCCTTCGTCGAGCCCTTCGTAGGCCTGGCGCGCGGTGGTGTTCTTGGGCAGGGCGCCGATGTCGTTCTGGCCCAGCTCGAGCTGCAGGGTCGGCAGCGCCAGGACCACCAGCACCGCCAGCGAGGCGACCGCCGAGCGCCAGGGGCGGTCGGCGACCCCCTCCGCCCAGCGCAGCCAGCCGTGCGGCTTGCGGTCGTCCGGGTGGGTCTTGCCGAGCTGGACCCGCAGCGAGTTGATGTGGGGGCCGAGCGCGCCCAGCATCGCCGGCAGCAGGGTGACCGCCGCGCAGACCGCGACCACCACCGCGATCGCTGCCATGAAGCCGAGCGTGGCGACCATCGGGATGCCGGCGACGATCAGCGAGCAGAGCGCGATCACCACCGTGCTGCCGGCGAAGACGACGGCGCCGCCGGCGGTCGCGGTGGCGCGGGCGATCGACTCGCGCAGCTCCATCCCTTCGCCGAGCTGGAGTTTGTGCCGGGTGACGATGAACAGCGCGTAGTCGATCCCGACGCCGAGGCCGATCATCGTCGCCAGGGTCATCGCCACGCCGGGGATCTGGAAGATCTGCTCGAGCAGGCGGACGATCGAGAGCGCGCAGGCGAGCCCGACCACCGCCGAGACGATCGGCAGCAGCATCGCCGTCGCGGTGCCGAAGGCGAAGAGCAGGACGATCACCGCCGCCGCGATCCCGATCGCCTCGCTCTGCTCGGTCGAGGGTTTGGAGAGCTGCTGGCCGACGTAGCTGCCGACCGAGGTCTCGAGCCCGGCGCGGCGGGCCGGCGCGGCGGCGTCGAGCACCTCTTCGGCCTCCGCCTCGTCGATATCGCCCGGCCCGACCGCGAGGAAGGCCGGCGCGTAGCCGATCCTGCCGTCTTCGCTGAGGAAGGCGGCGCCGGCTTCGGCGACCGGGCTGACCGCCGAGTTGACGAACGGGATCGCTTCCAGGTTCGCCGCCGATTCTTCGATCGCCTTCGCGTATCCGGGGTCGGTCAGCTTGCCCTCGGTCGCCTCGAAGACCACCGGGTTGGAGCCGTAGGCCTGTTCGGGCAGGCTCTCTTCGAGCAGTTCGGTCGCCCTGGTCGAGCCCGTGCCCGGCAGGTCGAGGTTTTCGCTGTTCTTGTCGCCGGAGGCCTGGCCGAGGACGACGAGCGCGATCGCCGCCACCAGCCAGGCGGCGATCACCGGGTAGTGGTGGCGCGAGCAGAACCGGCCGATCGCGTAGAGCGGGCCGGTCACGGTGCCGGCACGCCCTCCGGCAGCGGTTCGGCGCCGGTCTCGAACGCTGAGGGGACGGTCGACAGCGGCGGCGCGCCGAGCGCCCGGCGCAGCAGCACCAGGTGCTGGGCCTGGTTGGCGACGATCGAGCCGAGGATGGCGCGGGGGCGGCTGTCGGTCAGCGCGGCGATCGCGCCCAGCTCGATCTCGATCGTGCGGCCTTCGAGCTCCGCCAGGTAGGCGAGCCGCGCGGCTTCTCCGGGCTGCGTGGGCGGCGCCGCGGCTTCGACCTCCGGTTCGACTTCCACTTCGAGGTTCTGCATCGCCCTGGTCACGGCGTCGATGTGCTCCTGTTCCTGGGCCCGGAACTGGCGGGCGATCGCGCGGCGGCGCCCGCGCAGGGCCTCGATCGCTTCGTCGTAGGCGCCGACCACCGCCATCTGGCGGGAGAGGACCCGGTTCAGGGCTTCCGCGTCGCCCCGGGTGTCGGCCGCCGCCGTGGCGGACTCCCCGCTCGTGCCGCAGGCGGCGAGCCCCACGGCCAGCGCCAGCACGGCGGCGACGGCGAGGACCGCGCGGTACGCGGCGCCGCCCTGCATGATTCGGTTCCCGGCCATGGTGAAGGACGCAAGCCTATGAGCAGCGGCAGCGGCGCGGCGCTCGCAGCGCTCGCCGCCGAGGTGCACGCCTGCCGGCGCTGCCCGCGGCTGGTCGAGTGGCGCGAGGCCTGCGCGGCCGATCCGCCGCGCCGCCACCGGGGCGAGGAGTACTGGGCGCGGCCGCTGGACGGCTTCGGCGACCCGGGCGCGCGGGTCGCCGTGATCGGCCTCGCGCCCGCCGCCCATGGCGCCAACCGGACCGGCCGGATGTTCACCGGGGACCGCTCCGGCGAGTGGCTCTACGCGGCTCTGCACCGGGCCGGGTTCGCGAACCGGGCCGAGTCGGAGCGACGCGGAGACGGGCTGGCGCTGCGCGGCGCCTACGTCACCGCGGTGGTCCGCTGCGCCCCGCCGGCCAACCGCCCGACCCCGGCCGAGCGCGACGCCTGCCTGCCCTACCTGGAGCGCGAGCTGGAGCTGCTGGAGCGCAGCCGGGTGCTGCTCGCGCTCGGCTCCTTCGCCTGGGACGGGGCGCTGCGCGCGGCCCGCGCGCTCGGCGCCGAGGTGCCCCGGCCGAAGCCGCGCTTCGGGCACGGCGCCGAGGCCGACCTCGGCCGCTGGCGGCTGCTCGGCTGCTTCCATCCCAGCCAGCAGAACACCTTCACCGGGAAGCTCACGGTGCCGATGATCGACGCCGCCTTCGCCCGCGCCCGCGAGCTCGCCGGAAACGATCCTCATTGATGTAAAGGTCTCCAGCAAATAGGGTCGGCGTGCGTCCGCGCGGCTGGCGGAAACCGAGGAACAGGGGGGCACGTGCTTCGACCACGGATCAAGCGCACCACGGAGCAGATCGACTCGCCCGAGGGCGATGTCTACCTGTTGCGGCCCAGCGAGGAGAACGACGTCCGGATCGAGGGTCCGAGCGAGGACGAACGACGCCTGCTGGCGGCGCTCGACGGCGAGCGCACGCTGGGGCAGCTGCGCGAGGAGTTCGGCGCCGAGGCGGTCGACGACGCGGTCGGCCAGCTGCGCGAGATGGGGGTCGTCGAGGACGCCGCCGACGACGAGCGGCTGGCGCCCGGCGAGCTGCCCCGCTTCGACCGCCAGCTGCGCTACTTCAGCGACATCGGCTCCGAGGAGCTGCCGCCCTCGGAGTGCCAGCGCCGCCTGCGCGAGGCGAAGGTCGCGGTGCTCGGGGTCGGCGGCCTCGGCGGCTGGGCGGCCTGGGCGCTCGCCTGCGTGGGGATCGGCGAGATGTGGCTGGTCGACGGCGACCGGGTCGAGGAGAGCAACCTCAACCGCCAGATCCTCTACACCGAGGCCGACTTCGGCCTGCTCAAGGTCGAGGCCGCGGCTCGCCGGCTGCGCGCCTTCAACTCGGCGATGCGGGTGACGGCGACGGCGCGCCGCCTCGGCGGCGAGGCCGAGATCGCCGACTTCATCGACGGTGCCGACGTCGTCATCGACGCGGCCGACTGGCCGGCGCACGACATCGAGCGCTGGTGCAACTCGGCCTGCTTCGAGGCCGGCGTCCCCTACATCACGATGAGCCACTTCCCGCCGATCGCCCGGGTCGGCCCGCTCTACGTCCCGGGGGAGACGGGCTGCTTCTCCTGCCAGGAGATCGCCTACCGGCGCGAGTACCCGCTCTTCGACGTCGCGGTCGAGCAGCGCCGCGCGCTGCCCTCGCCGGCCGCGACCCTGGGGCCGGCCTGCGGCCTGATCGGCGGCCAGGTCGGGCTCGAGGTGCTGCACCTGCTGACCGGTCTCGCCCGGCCGGCGACCCAGGGCGTCGCCCACATCTACGACCTGCGCACGATGGAGCTGAAAAAGGAGCCGGTCGTGCCCGAGCCCGAGTGCCCGGTCTGCGCCCACCTGCAGCCGGCCGCGGAGGCGGAGCAGGCGGTCAGCGGATAGGCCGCGGTCGTTGCGGGCGAGCTTCCCTACCGGTTTCGCCGCCGCGCGATCCGGCCCGAGGGATCGAAGAAGAGGAGCAGCCAGAAGAACGGCGCGACGGTCGGGCTGACGAAGGCGACCGGGATCGAGAAGAGGAAGACCGCGGCGGTGAACAGCGAGCGGATGTGGGTCTCGCGGCCCACCGCGTCGCCTTCCCGGGTGAGGGCGGCGCGGGTCGCGTAGCGGGCCATCAGCGCCCCGACCAGCACCGCGGCGGCGAGGTTGACGGCGTAGACGACCACCCCCGCGGTCGAGTCCCCGTACTCGCCGAGCACCTGGCTGCTGAACGGGACCAGGACGATGCAGGCCAGGTAGAGGAGGTTGAGGCCGAGCAGCCGGCCGTCGAACCCGGTCACTTCGCCGAAGAAGCGGTGGTGGACGATCCAGAAGCGCCCGATCACCGCGAAGCTGATGCCGAAGGCGAGGAAGTTGTCCCAGAGATTGAGGATTTCGCCGGCGACTTCGCTGTCCAGCAGCCCCGTGTTGACGTTGAGGTTGAGCACCAGCAGCGTGATCGCGATCGCGAACACCCCGTCGCTGAAGGCGACGATCCGCGCGAACTCGATCTCGTTCTCCTTCCGCGACCGCCT
>Ga0210085_1000727_pt1 | contig 13593 bp, 13 predicted proteins | sample China_Galinas_PW_5_FD_184866 | JGI IMG/M metagenome (GOLD analysis project Ga0210085, IMG submission 184866) | Wetland microbial communities from San Francisco Bay, California, USA, that impact long-term carbon sequestration - China_Galinas_PWC_D1... | ecosystem: Environmental > Aquatic > Marine... | reverse complement strand
AGGCTTGAACGTCTTGTGTTTCAGAGATTCCTTTTTTTTTCTCTCCGGTTTCGGTGTCGGTGCCGTCGATACTTCCGCCTCAGGTTTCGGCGGCGGTGCCGGCGGCTTTACAGGTACAGGTTTGACGACCGACTCCTTTTTTACGGGAGGCTTTTCGGGAACCGTTGATTCTACGACCGGTTTTTCGGGGGCAGAGGCCTTGGCGGCTCCATTCCCCAAGGCCGGAAGCGAAACAAGAGTGACGTTGACGGCCGATGGAATGTATCTCCTTGAAGGCGTCAACGCCGGCATGACAACGAATACGGTCATCAGGACGATGTGGAGCAGCAACGATATTCCGACGTAAAAGAACAGCGTCCGGTTGCCGACATCGACGCTGGCGATTCGGCTCGAGGCTGCGTGTGACACGCGTTTCTTCATTGCGGCCACTACTTTTTATTGATTTTTTCTTCTTTGGTTGGCGGTATGGTCACCATTCCGAGCTTTTCCACACCGGCCAATTTGATTTCGGACATGACCCGGACGACCGTTCCGTAAGGGATATCCTTATCCGCCTTCAGATAAACCTCGCGGTCGCTGCGGTTGCTCATAATTCTCTTCAACTTTTCGTTGAGGTCGTCAACAGTCACCGGTACATCGTTTATAAATACGGTGGTCTTATTGTCGATGGATATAATCAGTTGCTCTTTTTCCGCCGGTAGGGGTTCGGCTGTGGCCTCCGGCAATGCCACGTCGACGCCTTGAGTCATCATCGGCGCTGTTACCATGAAGATTATCAGGAGCACCAGCATCACGTCGACGAAGGGGGTGACATTGATGTCCGACATAAAACTGTTGTTGTTACCGCCGGATGTCAACTTTTTCTCCTCTCGATTCTCAAAATATCCCGCTCCACGATATTCAAAAAGTCGGCCGAGAAGCTCTGCAGCTCGGATTCGATGACCCGAATTTTCTGGTTGAAATAATTGAAAGCAATGACCGATGGAATGGCCACCGCCAATCCGGCTGCCGTAGCGATCAAGGCTTCCGATATACCGGGGGCAACGACGGCCAGATTTGCCGAGCCTTTGAGGCCGATGCTGCGAAACGAGTGCATGATACCCCAAACGGTGCCGAACAAGCCGATGAAGGGCGTCGTATTGCCGGTTGTGGCCAGGAAAGGCACCATTTGAGTCAAGCGGGTCATTTCGGTGTTGATCGCCCGGCGAAGCGTGCGTTTGACGTTTTCGATACCGGAAGTCTGGGAGCCGAGCGATGGGGTGTCGGAAGCCGACGGTAAGGGCATCGATACGGAAATGCCCGATTGGCTGAGCTTTTTGAGTTCCAGGTAACCCATTCTAAAAATGCGTGCGATCGGGCTGGCGTTGAGTTGTTTGGCTTTTACGAATGCGTTTGACAGATCCCTGCTTTTCCAGAAAAAATCGATGAATTGGGCCGATTCTTTAAGTGCTTTGCCGATGTAGCGCATTTTTATGAGTATGATGGCCCAAGAGGTAATTGAAAAAAATAACAGCAGCAGCAACACCAACTGAACCACTATTCCAGCATTTAGAAAAATGTGGATGATATCGATATCGGTTTGTGGCATTAAGGAAAAATCTCCCCGTCGAATTATAAATTCCGCTAATTTAAAGGTTTAAAGCCCCAGTGTCAAGAAGTTTACCGGTTTCGACAACGACCATGACGAAGCGGTCCGTTCTGAAAAATGAATTAGTGGGTTGCAATTCTCTCTATCTGTCTTTATTCACTGTTTAAGCTGGTGCATATTTACGATTTCATTAAGGGTACTAGTAAGTTTCCGATCAATAATTCGCCATTTTCTGCAAGTTCAAGGAAATCAAGGAATTGTGCGGAGGTGTGCACGTGCACGCCCACAAGCGATTCCGCCGGTTGACGCCGAATTTTTCGGAAAAAGCCCATTTAGGGTTAATTTAAATTCTCAAATTTTGCAGAAAGATAAAAGGTACGTATATGAGCCAAGTAGCCGATTTACTGTTTCAGGCCAGAATGCTGAAAGAGATCCCCCGGTCCGGTTTTAGCTTTCTTGGGTCCGGAAAAGAATCCGTGGCCGAACACACCTACAGCGCCACTTTCATTGCCTTCGTCATGGCCCAAAAAGAAGCCGATGTGGATTGCGGTCGGTTGATCGGGATGTGTCTTGTACACGATTTGACTGAAGCCCGTATCGGCGATCTGAATACGGTTAACAAAGAGTATGTCAGCTGCAACGCTGAAAAAGCCCTGCAGGACTCTTTGCAAGGCCTGTCTTTCGGGGATGCCGTGGAGGGCCTTATCCGCGAGTTCGAGGCCAACCAAACCCCTGAAGCCCGGTTGGCTCGAGACGCCGACCAGCTATCGCTCATCCTTGAACTCAAGGCGCTATCGGACATCGGATACAAACCGCCTGGAAAATGGCTGCCGGCGGTCGTCGACAGGCTTCAGACAGCCACGGGGCGATGGTTGGCCAAGGACATCCTGCAGACCTCCTGGGACAACTGGTGGTTCAAACATTTGGGTTGACAGAAGAAGCGCCAACACTTATTCAATTCATTTGGTTTAAAGCACTTAAACGAACTCGGAGGCATGCATGAACTGGTTCACGCAGACGTTTGCGTCTTCCATCGGCAAAAAGTGGTTGATGGCCATAACCGGTTTGGGATTCTGCGGTTTTCTCACGACACACCTGGCCGGCAACCTTTTTATCTACGGTGGTCGCGACGCCTTTAACTCCTATGCCGAGCACCTTCACAGCTTGGGTCCGCTGGTCACCCTGTTTGAATTGGGGCTGTTTACCTTTGCCGTCCTGCATGTCGGCAGCGGTCTGATTCTCTTCTACCAGAATTTTAGATCCCGACCCAATCGCTACGCCGTCAACAGCAGCGGCGGCGGGCGGACTATTGGTTCCTGGACCATGCCCTACACGGGTTTCCTGATCCTTGTTTTCGTGATCTTTCACCTGAGCAACTTTACCTTGGCCGATAAAACCGGCACCACTATCTACGAGATTGTCTCGCGCACTTTTGCCAATCCGTGGAATGTTGTGTTCTACGTTCTGGCGATGGCGGTTGCCGCCATCCACGTCAGCCACGGTTTTTGGAGCGCTTTCCAGACCCTTGGTGCCAACCATCCAAAATACATGCCGTTTATCCGGGGGGCCGGCATCGCCTTCAGTATAATTGTCGGTCTGGGATTCGGCCTGCTTCCGATTTACCTGTTGTCCATTGCCTGAAGGAGGTAACGCATGCAGCTTGATGCCAAAATTCCCGGAGGGCCCCTGGCCCAAAAATGGGATCGGCACCGCTTTGAATTAAAGTTGGTCAACCCGGCCAACAAACGCAAATACGATATCATCGTCGTCGGGACCGGATTGGCCGGTGGTGCTGCTTCGGCCTCGCTGGCGGAGCTGGGGTACAACGTCAAGACCTTCTGTATTCAGGACTCGCCGCGCCGTGCCCACAGCATTGCCGCTCAGGGCGGCATCAACGCCGCCAAGAACTATACCAACGAAGGCGACAGCATCTGGCGGCTGTTTTACGACACGGTCAAGGGCGGCGACTTCAGGGCGCGCGAGGCCAACGTCTACCGCCTGGCCCAGATCAGCAACAACATCATCGATCAGTGTGTCGCCCAGGGGGTGCCGTTCGCCCGTGACTATGGCGGCTTGTTGGCTAATCGCAGTTTCGGCGGTGCCCAGGTGTCCAGAACCTTTTACGCCCGCGGGCAGACAGGGCAGCAGTTGCTGTTGGGCGCCTACAGTGCTTTGATGCGCCAGGTCGCCTTGGGAAAAGTGCAGATGTTTCCGCGGCGCGAGATGCTCGACCTGGTGGTTGCCAACGGTCAGGCGCGGGGCATCGTGGTGCGGAACTTAATTACCGGCCAGATCGAGACGCACGCGGCCCACGCCGTGGTTTTGTGTACCGGCGGTTACGGTAATGTCTTTTTCCTTTCGACCAATGCCATGGCCTCCAACATCTCGGCCTCTTTCAAAGCTTACAAGAGAGGCGCCTATTTCGCCAATCCGTGCTTCACGCAGATCCATCCAACCTGTATCCCTGTCCATGGCACCTATCAGTCCAAACTGACCCTCATGAGTGAGAGCCTCAGAAACGACGGGCGGGTTTGGGTGCCCGAAAAACCCGGCGACACTCGGGCACCGCAGCAGATCCCCGAGGATGAAAGGGACTATTATCTGGAAAGCAAGTATCCCAGCTTCGGCAACCTGGTCCCGCGGGATGTGGCATCACGCAATGCGAAAGAACAGTGCGACATGGGTAAAGGGGTTGGTGAAACCAAGCTGGCGGTTTATCTCGACTTTGCCGATGCCATCAATCGTGACGGCCGCGAGGCGATCGAGCGAAAGTACGGCAATCTTTTCCAGATGTACGAAAAAATCACCGGTGAAGATCCCTACGGGACCCCCATGATGATTTATCCGGCCGTACACTACACCATGGGAGGGCTCTGGGTCGACTACAACCTGATGAGTACCATCGACGGATTGTTTGTGCTCGGAGAGGCCAACTTCTCAGATCACGGTGCCAACCGGCTTGGCGCCAGTGCCCTGATGCAGGGGCTGGCGGACGGTTACTTCGTGATCCCTTACACTATCGGCGGATACATTGCCCGCACTTCATTCAGCAGCGTAACCCCTGATACCGTGGCTTTCAAGGATACGGCCCGGGAAGCGTCCGACAGGATCGAAAAACTTCTGAGTATCAACGGCAAGCGTACCGTGGATGATTTCCATCGACAGCTCGGACAGATCATGTGGGATTACTGCGGTATGGCCCGTAACAATCAGGGGCTCGAGAAGGCCCGTGGAATGATCCAGGAACTGCGGACAGAATTCTGGCAAAATGCAACGGTTCCCGGTGATGACAAGGACTTCAACCAAAGTCTGGAGCGTGCCGGGCGAGTGGCCGATTTCATGGAATTTGCCGAACTGATGGTCATCGATGCACTGGCGCGTCAGGAGTCCTGCGGAGGGCATTTCAACGAGGCCTACCAGACAGAGGAAAACGAGGCCAGACGGGATGATGAAAATTTCTGCCACGTGGCCGCCTGGTCGCACAGCGGCCCGGACAAGGACCCCGAGTTCCACAAGGAACCGCTTATATTTGAAAATGTTGAGCTGACTCAAAGGAGCTACAAGTGACGAAGAACATTAATTTGACGTTAAAGATATGGCGTCAGAAAGGCCCGGAGGCCGCCGGCACACTGGAAACCTTCGAGGCCGCCGATATTTCGACCGACATGTCGTTTTTGGAGATGCTCGATGTCGTCAACGAACGCCTGACCCTGGAGGGCCGCGAACCGATCGCATTCGATCACGACTGCCGCGAAGGAATCTGCGGTACGTGCGGAGCGGTGGTCAACGGCCGGCCGCACGGTCCCCAGAAGGGGACCACACTGTGTCAGCTTCACATGCGCCATTTTGCAAACGGCGACACCCTGGTGATCGAACCCTGGCGGGCACGGGCCTTCAAGGTGATCAAGGACCTGGTGGTTGACCGCAGTGCCTTGGACAAAATGATACAGGTGGGCGGTTATATATCGGCCAACACCGGTGGCGCCCCGGATGCCAATGCCATCCCGATTTCCCAGGAAACCGCCGATCTGGCCATGGACGCTGCGGCCTGCATCGGGTGCGGCGCCTGCGTGGCAGCCTGCCCGAATGCATCCGCCATGCTGTTTTTAGGAGCCAAGGTGTCGCATCTGGCCTTGCTGCCTCAGGGAAAGCCCGAGGCGGCGCGGCGCGCTGCGGCCATGGTGCGCGAGATGGACCGGCTGGGATTCGGCAACTGCTCAAACGAAAGGGAGTGCGAGGCCGAATGCCCCAAGGAAATCTCGATCATCAATATTGCCCGTCTGAACAGGGAATATCTCAAGGCCCGGATCTTATCGACAGTGCGATAATGTTTTAGATCCGTCTATCTTGTTTTGATAGCAAAGAAAGGGAGATACCGCAGAAAACCGGTGGCTCCCTTTTTTGTGCGACATCATCCCGCTTCAACAGACCGGATTTTATGCATCAATCACGCCCCAGGCCTGATTAAAGACGTGACAGGTCTGCGGTATCAAGCCTCTTGCGGTGCCCAAGGGTGTGCCCTGGTACAGTGCCACTGATTGCTTTAGTACGAGAATAGAATCAGACCCGCAAATAGAAACTTGAAACTCGAAACTCAGAGCCCAGAACTGGTGGTGGCTTAAGGGCCGTGAGCGTTTAGTCGTTAAAGCGATGATATCCTTTAACTGACGAAACTGACTTAACCGACTCAACTGGCACAACCGCTCTAACACGAAAACAAATCAATGTGTTTAGGGAAACCGCAGGGAGGCATGGGTTAGGTTTTGGAGAGTCGTCAGGTGTCGGCGGACGATTCGAGCGGCAGGGATTGCTTTAAAATGTGGTCAACGGAAGCGGTTTTTTCACCCAACCCTCCTCGCTTAGCGGCACCAGGAGGGGATAGGTCGCCGAAAAAACCCCGGCCTCCGGTCGAGCCTCCAGAATCATTTTCCGGAATCGAATATGCCGATCATTTTCCCCTCCAGTCCGTCCGGAAACGGTTGATTTTGGTTGTTGAAATATTATTATTGAAAACATTGCACTGCGCCGGCAATTTAATCCTGACAGCACGTCGAAAGGAGACCTTCATGCATTCTCACGGAAACAGCGACGGACCGGCTATGAACCAGGCCATTTTCAATCTCGGCCTTCCGATGGAAACCATTTCGGTTTACCTGCTGGCATGCGGGTTGGCGGATGTCGGCAAACCGGTTACCACCAAAAATCTCACCGAACTCTGGAATGGTGCTGCGGACAGCCTCGATCAAGGTCTCCGTGAACTCGAGCAAAGAAACATCATCGCCCGCGTTTTATCCGATGGAAATGACCGCGCCGCATACAAGGTGAAGGAAGTTCATCACTGGAAACAGCTTTAGGGTAGGGGGACTCAGTCGTCTCCTGCTAACGTCGTTTTCCTCTATCGGTCGATTCTTCCCGAAACGCTTTCCGAACGCATTCCTTGACCCGGCTTCCCGGCGCCTCGGCCCATATGCCGGGGCACATCGACGCCATTATCCGCCAGTTGGCGACGTCTCTCAGCACGCTCTCGATAAACGGCCACCGTCGGCACATTTGGGGTTTGACCGGGTGGATGGTGCAGATCCGGTCCCAAAATATGCAATACCCGTCTTCTTTCTGGGAGAGCAGGGGTCTTTTTCCGGAAAGACGGCAATAGGTCGCTACGAAATATTCGGGGTCCTCACCGAGGAAAGAGGCAATGGCATCGATGTCTCGCTTCGATACAAAGGTGCCGCCGTAACCCCGGCAGCAGTCACCGCATTGTCGGCATTCGAAGATGGCTTCTGGCTCATTTGTCTTGGACGGCATGCCGGCCCTCCAGCGCTCTTTTCAAAGTGACCTGATCGACGTATTTGACATCACCGCCGACCGGCACGCCCGAAGCAATGCGGGTAACTTTGACGGGGCTGTCTTTCAGGCGGTCGGCGATGTAAGCGGCGGTCGAATCACCTTCAACTGTTGTGCTGGTGGCCAGAATGATTTCTGCGATGTTTTGATTCGCAATGCGTGTCATCAGCTCCCGGATTCGGATATCATTCGGCCCGACGCCGTTGATGGGGGAAAGTGAGCCGCCGAGGATATGGTAGCGACCGCTGAAGGCACCCGATTTTTCGATCGACACCATGTCGGCCGGCTGTTCGACCACGCACACCAGTTGGGGGTCGCGCGCTGGATTGCTGCAGATTCCGCATGTTTCGGCGTCGCTCAGACCGTAACACTGCTCGCACAGCCGCACACTGTTCTTTAGGTCCAGAAGGCTGCGGGACAACTGTTCGACGTCGATTCGCGGCGCCCGCAGCAGGTGCATCGCCAGTCTTTCGGCGGTCTTTTCACCGATTCCCGGCAGTTTGGAGATTGATTGGATGGCCTTGCGGATGGAGGGGGGATAATAGATCATGAGATCCCCGGAATGCTCAAACCACCTGTGAGTTTGGCCATCTCGGCGGAAACCATCTCCTGCGATTTGGTTAGGGCGTCGTTGACGGCGGCCATGATGAGATCCTGAAGCATCTCGACGTCATCCGGATCAACCACTTCCTTTTCGATCTGGATGGCGACGATCTGCTGCTTACCATTGGCGACGACCTTGACCATTCCACCACCGGCGGTGGATTCGATTGTCTTCTCGGCCAGTTCATCCTGCAGGCGCATCATCTTTGCCTGCAGTTTCTGGGCCTGCTTCATCATGTTTCCCATGCCTTTCATGACTCATCCTCCTTTATGATTGTCACACCGAGCACTTCACCATTGAAAATTTTAACGGCTTCTGCGACCAGCGGGTGGCTCATGGCCGCGTTTCTCAACTGGTTTTCCTCTTTTTTTTTTACGGCGCTGTCAGATGTTTCCGCAACAGCGTTCAGGACGATTTCCACCGCACGACCAAAAGTCTCCCGGCACACGTTTCGGATGATGTCCAGATTCTTGTTTTTTTTGATCATCGATTGGGTGAACCCGTTGCCGCCGACTTCGATTTCGAGCCGTCCGTCCGCCAACCGTCTCGGCCGACATTTTTGTAGATTTGCCGCCAGAGCCGGATGGTCGGTCGCTATGGCGGCTTGAACTTTTTTCCAATCCTGTTGGAGGTTTGCGGAAGATAGGGTTTCGGCAGCCGCTACCGCATCGATATTCGCATGCGTTGTCGGTCTGTCGTCGAGTGATTCGCGCTTGGCCACATCGGCGCCGACCCTGGCCGTCGGCTGACGCTTACTGTCTGCCGGCTGCGGGACAGGGTCGGCCGGTGAATCCTCGATTTGACGACGCAGGGTGTCGAGCTTCTCGATCAATGATTCGATCGTCAGGGTCGGCTTGGCCTGAAGCAGCCTGAAACAGGCCATTTCCACGGCAATCTTGGGTTGGGCTGAAAATTTGACGGCGGGCTCTTCCTTAAACAGCAGGTCGAAGAGCTGGTTCAAGTGTGCCGTTGAAACCGAGGCGACCTGCTCCTGCAGGTGCTGAATTTCATGTGCCGGCAGGTCGACCAGGCGGCCGGCTTGACGGCACAGTTTGACCACCATCAAATGCCGGAAGTGCTCGACAAGGTCGGCATACAGGCGCTTCATGTCATGACCGCGCTGGTGAACGACATCCAGGCTTTCGAGCACCTTTTGCGCATTTCCGTCGAGCAGTGCCTGCACGAGATCGAAAATCATTTTGCGGTCGATCACCCCCAGCAGGTCCAACACCTGCATGTCCTCTATTTTTACGTCCGAGCAGGCCGTTACCTGGTCTAAAAGGCTGAGGGCGTCGCGGATGCTCCCACCGGCTTCGCGGGCGATCAGCATGAGACTGTTCCTGGAAATGTCGAAATGTTCCAGCCCGCAGAGCTTCTGCATGTGGTCGGTGATCGAGGCAAGAGCGATCCGTTTGAAGTCGTGCCGCTGGCAGCGGGACAGAATCGTTGCCGGTATTTTGTGGGGTTCGGTGGTGGCGAAGATGAACATGACGTGGGCGGGCGGTTCTTCCAAGGTCTTCAGCAGGGCGTTGAAGGCCGGTGTGCTGAGCATGTGGACTTCATCGATGATGTATATTTTGTGAGGGCTGTGGGCCGGCATATACTTGACGTTGTCCCGCAGTTCCCTGACCTGATCGACACTGTTGTTGGAGGCACCGTCGATTTCGAAGACATCGACGGCCTTGCCGGAAGTGATCTCGCGGCACGACTGGCAGTCATTGCATGGTTCAGGAGTCGGTCCTGCCGCACAGTTCATGGCCTTGGCCAGAATTCGCGCCACGGTTGTCTTTCCAGTGCCTCGCGGTCCGGTAAAAAGTATGGCGTGGGCCACGCGCCCGGCCGCAATGGCATTGATCAGGGTTCGGGTCACGTGGTCCTGGTCGACAACGGCTTCAAAGCTCTGGGGACGATATTTTCGGGCAAGGACCAGATACGACATAATAACCCTTCAACAGGTTAAACCGGATATTGACCGGTTTGAAAAGACGAAGCCTGCAGCAGCACCCTTTTCGGCGGCGGCTGCCGGCCGCAGTCGGCCGGTTTCCTTTGAACTATACGGGTAGCGTCTGCAAACAATTGATGGCGGAGAGAGAGGGATTCGAACCCTCGGTGCCGCTTTTGACAGCACACACGATTTCCAGTCGTGCTCCTTCGGCCAGCTCGGACATCTCTCCACAAATCTGCGGGTAAAAAGAACGTGACTTTCATGCAGTTGGCGGAATAGGTGATTAATGGACGGGAACCAGCAAATGTGGCGGAGAGGGTGGGATTCGAACCCACGATCCCGTTTTTGACAGGATACCGCTTTTCGAGAGCGGGGCCTTCAGCCGCTCGGCCACCTCTCCGGCATCTTTTCCCGACCCAACGCGGTTGCCCTGAATACCGTTTCTGCACAATTCTGTCAACCACCTTATTCCCATTCATGGTTATTTGATGACACTATTGCGTGTCCAATTCATAAATGAGATTTTTTTTCGCTGGGCAAGGCCACACAAGGGTTTGCGGCGAGGCGTACTGGGGTACGCCGCAGCCGGAAACACGCGGAGAACGAAGTCCAGCGGAAAAAAGGCCATTTATGGATGGACACCACCTTATTTTACCTTGAACTCACCCCGCCTTTCTAGTATCAGATCGGCGTCTCGTTCGCCAATTGCGGATATGTCGGGAATACGCCCGGGCAAAACCCATCCGGTACGCACCTGATGGCGCCTTGTCAATAGTGTCCGTCCAGAAATAGTGGATTTTGGTTCAGGTCAAGGCCGCAGCGAATTTGAAACCGCAGGCGTAAGTCTGTTACGTAGAGGATTTCAAATTCGCGAGAACGCCGATCTGGGCCAAAACATGCTATTTATGGATGGTCTAAACAGATTGAACCCGCAGAGTGGGATCACGCAACGAAGCCTGATTACAAGGAAAGACCAACGATGGCCGAAGTCATTCCCTTCCGGGGGATCTTTTACAATCCGGACAAAATCAACAATCTGGCCGATGTCATAACGCCGCCGTTCGATGTGATTTCGGACACCGAACAAGAGGTGTACTACGCGCGCAGTCCTCACAATGTGGTCCGGCTCATTCTGGGCAAGACCTCTGCAGACGACACCCCGTCACACAACCCGCACAGCCGGGCGGCCGACTATCTACAAAACTGGCTTGCAGACCGGTCGCTTGTCCGCGACACCGCGCCGGCCTTTTACCTGACCACTCTCGACTTCACCATCGATAACCGGCCGGTCACGCGATCCGGACTGATCGCGGTTGTGCGACTGGCCCCGTTTGAAGCCGGCGTCATTTTGCCTCACGAGCGAACCTTCACCAATGTCAAGTCGGAGCGGCTGGCGCTTATGAAGGCCTGTCACGCTAATTTTAGTCCGATATTCGCAATGTTCCCGGATGACGCCGGGGACTTTATTAATGTAACACGGCATCTATCGTCCGAGCGGACACCGGATATCGCCTTCAGAGCGCACGACGGGTTCCAACACAAACTCTGGCGCATCGTCGATTCCGACAGCGTGTTGAACATCAGCGCTGCTCTGCAATCCCGAAAACTTTACATCGCCGACGGCCACCACCGTTACGAGACGGCGCTGAACTACCGCAATTGGGTGCATGCCGGCCAACCGGATCTCTCCGACGAGCATCCGGCCAACTTTGTCATGATGTACCTTTGCAGCATGGCCGACCCGGGGCTTGTCATCCGTCCGGCGCACCGCCTGCTCCGGGATGTGTCGTCATCGGCAATCGATCGTCTTTTGGTCGCGGCGAAACCTTATTTCGAGATCGAAACGATATCTTTCCGCGGGTCCGAGCTTGACGGCGCACTTGAGCGCTTCATCGGCAAACTGAACGGCAGCGGCATCGGGCAGTCGATCGGCATGGCCGTAAAAGATCGACGGGCCTTCTACTACCTGACGCTCAAGAATTCACCTGACCTCAATGACCTTTTCGGGCCTGACTGTCCGGGACCGTTGCGTCAGCTGGACGTCACGGTATTGACCCGCCTGATCTTGACTGAATTCCTGGAATTCGATCAGGCCCGTCTCGACAATGAAAAGCTTGTCGATTACACCACGGATGCCAGGGAGGCTGTCGGTCGTGTCTATCGCGGGGACTTCGACGCCTGTTTTATTCTCAACCCCACGAGTGTGGAGCAGGTCCGGGATGTGGCCGATCAAGGACTGGTGATGCCGAGAAAAGCCACTTATTTTTATCCGAAGGTCACCACCGGACTGGTCATCAATCCGCTGACCTCATAGCCTAATGCAGGACTTTGGCTGCAACCAAATCAGTGGTCAGCGCCGTCTCTGGCCGCCAAGTCTGATCGTGTAGAAACTTTTAGGTTTCGGTGAAAAATTCCAAATCGCAAATAGCAAATAACAAACAAATCACAATGACCAAGATTCAAAATGATGACGTCTTACCGCCCGGCCGCCTGTCAGGGCCTTAGCATCTTTTCGATTTCAGCGGTATAGTCACCGTTTTCCCGATAAATAACAAGGGGCGGCGCTACAACCATGCCGGGATGGCCACCTTTTACCCCCTCGATCAACACCAGTTTGGCATTGGTGGTGCTGCCGGAGTGAATCATGCGGCAGAATTTGGGTTCGATGCCGGACGACTGAATTTGGTACAGAACCTCGGCCATTCTTTCAGCCGTGTAGACAGTGGCGAATTTACCGCCGGTTCGTAAAACACGCCGTGCGGCAGCGATGACATCGGGCAAGGCGACCTTGATTTCATGCCGGGCAACGGCTCGCTGCGGATGTGGGTTCAGACGGCCGGAGTCGGTTTTGCGGTAGGGTGGGTTCGTGGCGACCCAGTCGACCGGTCCTGGAAGGCGCGCCGGGTCGAGCCCTTTCATGTCCTCGCATAAAATCCGAATGCGGGCCTGCATGCCGTTGACGCAGGCGTTGACGCGAGCGAGGTCGGCCAGTTCCGGCTGAATTTCAACACCGATGACAGTGGACTCAGCGTAACGGTAGGCCAAAATCAGGGAGATGATGCCGCACCCTGCACCCAGATCCAGGACGGTATCACCGGGACGTGGACGGATGTGATCGGCGAGGATGACGGCGTCGATAGAGAACCGATAGCCGTTGCGGAATTGGCGGACCTGCAACCGGCCATCGAAAAAAGTATCCGACGTGATTGCTTTCATGCTTTGGTTACAGCCTTCTTCGGAAATTATATGGTGTTCGTCCACAGATGGTAGGTTTCGGTTCCGGACAAGGCCGCAGCAAACTGGCGACCGCAGGCGTAGCTGGGCTACGTCGAGGATCGACAGGAAGCGAAGAACACCGTCCGGGGCCGAAAGATGCCATTTGTGGATGGAGACCAAGCCGTAACCGCCATTACGGGGCGGGGCCGATCTTGAACAGGATGTCTTCTATCAAGTCTTCGCTCAACGCGTCGTTTACTTTCCGGACGATCTCTTCCTTGAGAAAGTGAAGGTGGTGCAACCAGGGTGAACTGTTGACGTGCACCAACAGGATCTTTTCCTTGAGAGCAGCCGGCCGGGAGTTTTCGGCAATGATTTCACCAACGATCTTGTCCC
>Ga0210085_1000726_pt1 | contig 13594 bp, 9 predicted proteins | sample China_Galinas_PW_5_FD_184866 | JGI IMG/M metagenome (GOLD analysis project Ga0210085, IMG submission 184866) | Wetland microbial communities from San Francisco Bay, California, USA, that impact long-term carbon sequestration - China_Galinas_PWC_D1... | ecosystem: Environmental > Aquatic > Marine... | reverse complement strand
GGCCCGCCATACCAGCTGGGGGGTCGGGGGCCCCGCCCGTTCGTTCTATCGACCTGCCAACACGGCGGATCTCGCGGCCTTTCTGAGTCAGCTGGACCCGGAAGAGCCGCTTCTCTGGTTGGGCCTCGGGAGCAACCTCCTAGTCAGCGACGCGGGGTTTGCAGGCACCGCCATTCAGACTCAGGGATGTCTGACGTGCCTCGAGCGTGCTGGGGATCAAGGTGTGCGCGCGCAAGCGGGGGTGTCCTGCGCCAAGGTGGCCCGCTTCGCGGCCCGGCTCGGGCTCGCCGGTGCCGAGTTTCTCGCAGGCATCCCGGGGACCATCGGCGGAGCGCTTGCGATGAACGCGGGAGCGCACGGTGGCGAGACCTGGGACCGGGTCCATCGCGTGCACACCATCGATCGCAGGGGCGAGATCCGCGTGCGCCTCCCTGATGCGTTCGATATCGGCTACCGGCACGTCGAGATCCCCGGCGGCGAGTGGTTCCTTGGCGCGGAGCTGCAGCTCAGGCGGGGGGACCCTAAGGCGTGCCTCGAGCGCATCCGGGGGCTTCTCGAGCGCAGGGGCCGCACCCAGCCGATCGGGCTGCCGAGCTGCGGCTCCGTCTTCCGTAATCCGCCGGGGGACCATGCCGCCCGTCTCATCGAGGCGGCGGGACTCAAGGGCCTCCGCATCGGAGGCGCTCAGCTCTCCGAGAAGCATGCGAATTTCATCATCAACACGGGACCGGCGACCGCCTCCGACATTACCCGGCTGATTGAGCGGGTGCAGGCCGAGGTGGAGCGCCGCAGCGGGATTCGGCTGATACCCGAAGTGCGCCGGGTGGGGGACTGAAGGGATGAGAGAAGGCGCTCAGAAGTTCGGAAAGGTGGCCCTGCTGCTCGGCGGGCAGTCCGCGGAGCGGGCCATCTCCCTCAAGAGCGGTAGCGCGGTTCTCGCTGCCCTGCAGCGCCAGGGTGTGGACGTCCATCCGTTGGACCCGGACGCTGCCATCCTGGAGCAGCTGCGCGCAGGCGGTTTCGACCGTGTCTTCATCATGCTGCACGGGCGCGGTGGTGAAGATGGCCAAATCCAGGGGGCACTGGAAACCGTCGGCTTTCCCCACACGGGATCCGGTGTCCTGGGCTCGGCGCTGGGCATGGACAAGTACCGCTGCAAGCTCGCCTGGCAGGGAAGGGGTCTGCCTACACCTCAATTCGCCTTGCTGCGCAGCGAGACAGATCTCCAGAAGGCGGAGGCGGTGGGCTTCCCGTTGATGGTAAAGCCCGCCCACGAAGGTTCCAGCTTCGGCATGGCGCGGGCAAATGATCCGGCGGAGCTGGCTCAGGCCTGGCGGGCAGCGGCTGCATACGACGACCTGGTAATCGCGGAGCGTTGGATCGCCGGTGCCGAGTACACCTGCGCCATCCTGCAAGGGGAGGCGCTTCCTCTGATCCGCCTGGAGACGCCCCGCGCCTTTTACGACTACGAGGCCAAGTACAGCGCTGAAACCACCCGCTACGTCTGCCCCTGCGGTCTCCGGGCGGAAGAGGAGGCACGCCTGCAGGCTGTTGCCTGCGCAGCCTTCGAGGCCGTTGGGGCCAGCGGCTGGGGACGCGTCGACTTCATCGTCGACGCCGCCGGCTCCCCCTGCCTCCTCGATGTCAACACCGTGCCAGGTATGACCGACCACAGCCTGGTCCCTATGGCGGCGCGGGCCCGGGGCATCGACTTCGACGAGCTGGTGTGGCGCATCCTGGAGACGAGCCTTGACCACAGCTGAGCCTGTTTCCGCCGAGAGGCGCAGGGTGACCAGGAACCTCACTCGCGCGGCCTTCGCCGCCGTGCTGATCGGACTCATGATCGGCGGCGGATACCTTTTGCTCCAGTGGGAGCCTCGGCACCTGCCGGTGCGGGTGGTGACTGTCAAGGGGGAGCTGCGCCACATCTCCCGGCAGCGTCTGGTGCAGACGGTGCTCCATTACCTGGACGGGGGCATCCTCACCCAGAGCCTGACCGAGCTGCAGGCGGCAGTGCAAGCCATGCCATGGGTGCGCTCGGCGAGTCTGCGCCGGGTGTGGCCTGACCGCCTGGAGCTCAATGTCACGGAGCGTCAGCCGATCGCCCGATGGGGAAAGGACGGGCTGGTCACTGCGGCAGGTGTCGTCTTCCGACCCCGCGCCGAGCAGCTGCCCGCCGAGCTTCCCCGGCTGGCTGGACCGGACGATCAGGCTGCCACGGTCGTTCACCAATTCGAGGAATTGAAGCCGCGCTGCGCGGCCGCAGGGCTGGCGCTGGACGCGGTGACCCTGGACGCCCGCGGGCCGTGGACCCTCGGCTTCGAAGGCGGGCTTACGGTTCGGCTCGGAACCTCCGGGCTGGAGGAACGGATCACCCGATTTCTGTATGCCTACCCAATCGTCGCGGCGGCTGGGCGAGCGGAAAGCATAGACATGCGCTACAGCAACGGGCTTGCAGTGCGCTGGGCGACTGGGGGCCCTTCCAGTGCGGGGCGGCCGGCGCGGCGGTCATAAACGGCAGTTCGGTTGCCTCTAACCGCGGCCTCCAGGCGCGGAGACTCTAGGAGTGGAAGGGGATGTCGAGACGGGGCGAGAAGAGTCTTTTGATCGGATTGGACATAGGTACGTCCAAGATTGCTGCCTTGGTGGGGGAGGTGAAGACCGACGGCCAAATCGAGATCATCGGCATCGGCACACACCCCTCGCGCGGCCTCAAGAAGGGCGTGGTGGTGGACATCGAGTCCACTGTGCAGTCCATCCAGCGGGCGGTGGAGGAGGCCGAGCTGATGGCGGGCTGCGAGATCCACTCCGTCCACGCCGGCATCGCCGGCAGCCACATCCGCAGCCTCAACTCGCACGGGATCACCGCAATCAAAGAGCGCGAGGTGACTCAGGCGGACGTGGACCGGGTGATCGATGCCGCACGCGCCGTAGCGATCCCGGCCGACCAGAAGATTCTCCATATCCTGCCCCAGGAGTTCATCATCGACGACCAAGAGGGTATCCGCGAGCCCATTGGTATGTGCGGGGTAAGGCTGGAGGCCCGCGTGCACATGGTGACCGGCGCGGTCAGCGCGGCCCAGAACATCGTCAAGTGCATCCGCCGCTGCGGGCTCGAAGTGGACGACATGGTGCTGGAGCAGTTGAGCTCCAGCTACGCGGTGCTCGGGGAAGACGAGAAGGAGCTCGGTGTTTGCTTGGTGGACATCGGGGGCGGGACGACCGACCTCGCGGTCTTCACCGACGGGGCGATACGGCACACCACTGTGATTCCGATCGCCGGTGACCAAGTCACCAACGACATCGCGGTCGCCCTGCGCACCCCCACCCAGTATGCCGAGCAGATCAAGATCCAGTATGCCTGTGCCCTGACGCAGCTGGCGGGTAGCGGAGAGACCATCGAGGTCCCAAGCATTGGCGAGCGGGCGGCCCGGCGCCTGTCCCGTCAGACTCTGGCAGAGGTCGTCGAGCCCCGTTACGAGGAGCTGCTGAACTTGCTCCAGGCTGAGCTGCGGCGTAGCGGCTTCGAGGACCTGGTGGCCGGGGGCGTCGTGCTCACCGGCGGCAGCGCCAAGATGGAGGGGCTGATCGACTTGGCGGAAGAGGTCTTCCACATGCCGGTGCGCCTCGGGGTACCCCAGTATGTTGCCGGCATGGAGGAGGTGGTCCGGGATCCGATCTACTCCACGGGGGTGGGACTCTTGATGTACGCGCACCAACACCGCTTCTTGCAGCGTCCCGAGCTGTCGGAGTCCCGTGGCCTGAGGGCCGTGTTCGGGCGCATGAAGAGCTGGTTTCAAGGCAACTTCTAGGAGCTAGGGCGAGGCCTTCCGTCAGATTGGCCCGCTATCGGAATCGAGCATTGCGGCGCTCGGTTTCCAGCCGCCCCCAGCGGCGACTGTGCAGCATGGCTAGGGATGGTGCCGCCGCAATCCCGGGGGAGCGTTGTTCCCTCATCGAGTAAGCAGTCACGGATCGCGAGGGTGCGGTCGGGCCTCGCCTGGCGGCAGTGCTTATAGGTTCAATCAGGCAGGAAAGAGGAGACAACTCATGTTCGAGCTGATGGATACCCAGACCCAGAGTGCGGTGATCAAGGTGATCGGTGTGGGCGGCGGCGGTGGCAATGCGGTCAACCACATGGTGCAGTCGGCGATCGAAGGCGTGGACTTCATCTGCGCGAATACGGACGCTCAGGCCCTGAAGCATTGCAGCGTCAAGACCATTTTGCAGCTCGGTTCCGGCATCACGAAGGGTCTCGGTGCCGGTGCCGACCCCGAGGTGGGCAAACAGTCGGCCATGGAGGACCGCGACCGCATCCACGACGCCCTCGAGGGGGCCGACATGGTCTTCATCACCGCCGGCATGGGCGGCGGGACAGGCACGGGTGCGGCGCCCGTGGTCGCCCAGGTCGCCAAAGAGCTCGGCATTCTGACAGTAGCGGTGGTGACCAAGCCTTTCCCCTTTGAGGGCGGTCGGCGTCTCAAGGTCGCAGAAGCAGGCATTGCCGCCTTGGGCCAGCACGTGGACTCCCTTATCACTATCCCCAACGAGAAGCTGCTCTCCGTCCTGGGTAAGGAGATGAGCCTGCTGAATGCCTTCAAGGCGGCAAACGACGTCCTGCTGCACGCGACCCAGGGAATCGCTGAGCTGATTACCCGGCCCGGTCTGATCAACGTGGACTTCGCGGACGTCAAGACAGTGATGTTGGAGATGGGACCGGCGATGATGGGGACCGGCAACGCGTCCGGTGAAAACCGGGCCCGCGAAGCCGCCCAGGCTGCGATCAACAGCCCCCTCCTGGAGGACATCGACCTGGCCGGCGCGAAGGGCATTTTGGTGAATATCACCGCCGGAATGAGCCTGACCATCGGGGAGTTCGACGAGGTGGGCAACACCGTCCGCGACTTTGCAGACGACGATGCCACTGTGGTGGTCGGAACCGTCATCGATCCGGAGCTCGAAGACGAGCTGCGGGTGACGGTGGTCGCTACGGGTTTGGGTGTGCGGCGGCCCGCCAAGGCGGGCAAGGATGAGCCGACCATGCGGCTGGTGACGAGCGATCGGTCGGAAGCTGTCGTCCCGGATTACCGCGGGATGGACCGACCAGCCGTCTACCGCAAGGGCTTCGCTGCAGCGGCCGCCGCCCAGGCGGAGCCGGCCCTGGACACGGATTTGGATTACCTGGACATCCCTGCGTTCTTGCGCCGCCAAGCCGATTGAAGGCCCGGACGGGGCTACTCATGCCGGAATTCTAGGGTTTCCCCCAAAGGAGGATAATGAAACAAATCAATTAATTTTCTTGCAAACGCAGTTCGTTGCTGATAAAAATGCGGGAAAACCCTTAGCGTGGGGCCAACGTCCCGCCGTCGCCGCATGACGGCCGCTGCGGGATCGCGAAGGGTAACACAGGCCGTGCGCCAATGCGTAGTTGCCACGATCCGTCGGCACCGCACGCGTCGACCGGCTGCCCCGGCGAAGAACCTGGGATGCGACGGGAGACCGAGCAATGATTAGGCAGCGAACCCTGAAGAACATTATCCGGGCTACCGGTGTCGGGCTGCATACGGGCGATAAGGTACTACTGACCTTACGGCCCGCTGTGCCGGACACCGGGATCCTCTTTCGGAGGGTCGACCTGACCGAGCCGGTTGCGATTCAGGCCTCGCCTGCTAATGTCGGGGACACCCGCTTGTCCACCACGTTGATCAAGGACGGGGTTCGTATCTCCACGGTGGAACATCTGCTGTCCGCCTTTGCCGGCCTGGGCATCGACAACGCCTACGTCGATGTGAGCGCCCCGGAAGTGCCCATCATGGACGGCAGCGCGGGGCCTTTCGTCTTCCTCATCCAGTCGGCGGGGATCCAGGAGCAGAATCGGCCAAAACGCTTCATCCGAATCCGACGCCGCGTGCGGGTCGAGGACGGCGACAAGCTCGCTGAGTTTGAGCCGTATGAGGGCTTCAAGGTCGCCTTCTCGATCGACTTCGATCACCCAGCCTTTACCTCTCGAGCCCAGTCGGCAACGATGGACTTCTCGTCGACCTCCTTTGTAAAGGAGGTAAGCCGAGCCCGGACCTTCGGGTTCCTGCGGGACATCGAAGCGCTGCGCCAGCAAAACCTTGCGCTAGGCGGCAGTGTCGACAATGCAGTGGTGGTGGACGACTATCGGGTCCTTAACGAAGAGGGTCTGCGGTACGAGGACGAGTTTGTCAAGCACAAGATTCTGGACGCCATCGGCGATCTCTACCTCCTCGGCCACTCCCTCATCGGCGCCTTTCGAGGGCACAAGTCCGGGCACGCCCTTAATAACCGCCTGCTTCGCGCCCTGATGGCCGACGCAACGGCGTGGGAGGAAGCCACCTTCGAGGACGCAGAGCCGGCACCCATCTCCTACATCCAGCCTGTGGCTGCCTCCTAGGGCAGACGCCGGGCCATGCGGCTTCCCGCGCCGGGTGCCCTGCAACGCGTTGATTTATGACGCGGGCCGGGCGCAACGGGAATGCACTGGTGCTTCCCTAGCCTCGATCACCGCCGGCTCTGGCAAGCCGGCGCAGTGCCTCGGCCAATTCCGGGTCCTCCGTCGCCCTCGCCGCCTCCGCCAGGTGGCGGGCGGCGGCGGGAGACAATCGTGCTCCGCGCTGCTTCCCCTCGCCTGCGGCGTGGGGTGGTGGGGAGGGCTGAACCCGAATCCGGCAGCACCCTACCGAGAACTCCTTGCCGGCGAGAGTCGTCAGGAGGTCGGGTGTCGCGAATCTGAGACGGGATGCCCAGGTCGGAGCATCGGTTGTCAGGACCAATTCCCCGTGATCGAGGGTGGCATGCAGGCAATGACGGTCGAGGGGCGGGGGAAGGACGCGCCGGACCGCCGTCAGGAGCTCGGCGTCCCGCCTGGTGGCTGCGACGAGGCTCGAAACCGCGTCACCGGAACGAAGGTACCAGGACGCATGCTGGATCGATCTTGCCATTTTCTGGGCTGAATACCCCGCCCCGATGGGTGGCCCGGAACAGCCGCCCGACCTGCCGGCGGCCGTCGGTTGCCACGAACTGCGTAGCTGCGGCTTTTCGGTTATCCTTCCGCTATTTTACCTGTCCGGTGACTTGCCTTAATGGCGAACAACTTACTCAAGAAGATATTCGGCAGCCGCAACGAGCGCCTTGTCAAGCGGATGTCGAAGACCGTTGCCTGCATCAACTCGCTCGAGCCCGATGTAAAAGAGCTCACGGACGCGCAGCTGGCCGCCAAGACCGTCGCGTTTCGTGATCGTCTTGAGCAGGGTGTTGCGCGTGGCGACCTTCTGCCCGAGGTGTTTGCCGTCGGCCGCGAGGCGGCGTGGCGCGTCCTCGGGATGCGTCACTTCGACGTCCAGCTGATCGGGGGCATGGTGCTCGACGACGGCAAGATCGCCGAGATGCGCACCGGCGAGGGCAAGACCCTGGTGGCTACCCTGGCGGCCTATCTGAACGCGCTCCCTGGCAAAGGGGTTCACGTGGTCACGGTGAACGACTACCTGGCGAGGCGCGACGCCGAGTGGATGGGCCGTGTGTATCACTTTCTCGGCCTCTCGGTTGGGGTGATCAACTCATCCGGCGGGCTCGGGCCGGACAGCGCCTCCTACCGCTACGATCCTTCTTACGACCCGCCGGAGGGGGAGGGCTACCGCCACCTGCGGGCGGTGACCCGCAAGGAGGCCTACGAGGCCGACATCACTTACGGCACCAACAATGAGTTCGGCTTCGATTATCTGCGCGACAACATGGCGTTCGTCGCCGAGCAGCGGGTCCAGCGCGACCCCTTTTACGCCATCGTTGACGAGGTGGACTCGATCCTGATCGACGAGGCGCGCACCCCGCTGATCATCTCAGGCCCGTCTGAAGGCAGCACTGAGCTCTACCGGCAGATCGACCGCATCATCCCGCGCCTCACGCGGCAGCCTCCCATCACCAACGAGGAGGGCCAGCCCGACTTCGGGCCCGGGGATTTCTCGGTGGACGAGAAGGCGCACCAGGTATTCCTGAGCGAGGAAGGCCACCAGCACGTTGAAGAGATGCTGACAGAGCTAGGCGTCCTGGAGGAGGGCGAGAGCCTGTACGACCCCTCCAACATCGTGCTTATGCACCACGTCTACGCGGCGCTGCGGGCCCATGCGCTCTACCACAAGAACGTCGAGTACATCGTCCGGGACGGACAGATCATCATCGTCGACGAGTTCACCGGCCGCACCATGCCCGGGAGGCGCTGGTCCGAGGGGCTGCACCAGGCGGTAGAGGCGAAGGAGGGGGTACCTGTTCAGCCGGAGAACCAGACCCTCGCCTCTATCACCTTTCAGAACCTCTTCCGTCTCTATCCCAAGCTGTCAGGGATGACGGGCACCGCCGACACGGAGGCCTTTGAATTCCAGCAGATTTACGGTCTCGAGGTGGTGGTCATCCCCACCAACATGCCTATGATCCGGAACGACATGGGCGACCTGGTCTATCTGACGCAGACCGAGAAATACAGGGCAATCACCGACGACATCCAGGACTGCGTCCGCCGCGGGCAGCCGGTGCTGGTGGGTACGGCATCCATCGAGACCTCTGAGCTGATCTCCGGCCTGCTCAAGAAGGACGAGATCAAGCACGAGGTCCTGAATGCCAAGCAACATGAGCGGGAGGCCGGCATCATCGCCCAGGCCGGTCGACCGGGGGCGGTCACCATTGCGACGAACATGGCGGGCCGAGGCACCGACATCGTGCTCGGGGGCAACTTGGAAGCGGAGCTGCTGGCCAATGCGGATGCCGCCGGGACGGACAAGATCCGGACGCAGTGGAAGGACCGTCACGCCCGCGTCATCGGCTCCGGCGGTCTCCACGTGGTGGGGACCGAGCGGCACGAGTCCCGGCGCGTCGACAACCAGCTGCGCGGCCGATCCGGCCGCCAGGGCGACCCCGGTTCCAGCCGCTTCTATCTGTCCCTCGAAGACAACCTGATGCGCATCTTCGCCTCAGAGCGCGTCGGGACCATGATGCAGAAGCTCGGCATGCAGGAGGGGGAGGCGATCGAGCACCCCTGGGTGACCAAGGCCATCGAGAACGCCCAGCGCAAGGTCGAGGGACGCAACTTCGACATCCGCAAACAACTCCTCGAGTACGACGATGTCGCCAATGACCAACGCAAGGTCATCTACCGGCAACGCCGCGAGCTGATGGACGCAACCGACGTCTCGGACATGGTGACCGCCATGCGGGAAGATTTCCTGGGGCGGCTGATCGGCACCTGCATCCCTCCTGAGAGCCTCGAGGAGCTGTGGGACGTCCCCGGTCTCGAGAAGGCGCTCGAGGAGAACTTCGGCGGCGAATGGCCCGTCGCCCGGTGGCTCGACGAGGACCATGCCCTGCACGAGGAGACACTGCGAATGCGTATCGCAGACCGCGTCGCCGAACGCTATGTCGACAAGGAGAAGGTGGTCGGCGCGGATGTGATGCGTCAGCTCGAGAAGGCGGTCATGCTGCAAACCCTCGACACCCACTGGAAGGATCACCTGGCTGCCATGGATTACTTGCGCCAGGGCATCCATCTGCGCGGCTACGCCCAGCGGGACCCGAAGCAGGAGTACAAGCGCGAGGCCTTCCAGATGTTCACGGCCATGCTGGACAGCATCAAGCAGGAGGTGGTGATGACCCTCTCGAAGCTGCAGATCCAGACGTCGCCGGATGCAGGACAGATGGGGCCCTACGTGCCCCACGAACAGGAGTTCGAGTTCACGCACGAGGAGTTTCAGGGGTTCGGGACCATGGCCGAGGACGAGCTCGCCGAGGAGTCTGTCGCTCCCCAGCCGCAGCCCTTCGTGCGGGACCATCGCAAGGTGGGCCGCAATGAGCCCTGTCCCTGCGGCTCGGGAAAGAAGTATAAGCACTGCTGCGGGCGCGCGGCCTGACGTAAGGGCACCCGCGACCCTATGCCGGCCGCATCCGACGCAAGTGACCCTCCGGTCGCGCCAGGTTTGCGGTCAGCGGCCCTTGGTCCGACAGATCGGCACGATCAATGGGAGGCTGTGCCGGGGGTCCGCCTGGGAACAGCCGCCGCCGGCATCCGCTACCGCGAGCGGGATGACTTGGTCGTGTTTGAGCTGCCGCCGGGGACCTCCAGCGCCGCAGTGTTCACCCGCAACGCCTTCTGTGCCGCCCCCGTCCTTGTGGCCCGGCGTCATTTGGAGACGGCGATGCCCCGCTTCCTCCTCATCAACTCCGGCAACGCCAACGCCGGTACCGGCGAGCAGGGCATCGTAGACGCCGAGGCCAGCTGCGCGGCCTTGGCTGCCCTCGCGGGGTGTCGGAGGGAAGAGGTTCTCCCATTCTCCACGGGCGTGATCGGAGAGCATCTTCCGGTAACCAAGCTGCAGGCCGCGCTGCCGGAAGCCCTCGGCCGGCTTGGGGAAGAGGGATGGCCGGCGGCAGCGCGCGCCGTCATGACGACAGATACGGTGCCCAAGCTTGCCTCCCGGCGGCTCACCGTCGCAGGCAGATCGGCGGTCCTCTCAGGCATTGCCAAGGGCTCGGGAATGATCCGCCCCGACATGGCCACCCTGCTCGCCTTCCTTGCGACGGACGTGGCAGTGGGGCCTTCCCTGCTGAAAACCTGCCTGAAAGACGCGGTTGCGGTCACCTTCAACGCGATCACGGTGGACGGAGACACGTCGACCAACGACGCCTGTGTGCTCTCCGCCTCCGGGGCGCTCGGAAATCCGGTCTTGGAGGATCCCGAAGCTCCGGACTACGGGGCATTCCGCGCTGCGGTGGAGGCCGTCTGCGCCGACCTCGCGGCGGCAATCATCCGCGATGGCGAGGGTGCGACCAAGATGGTCACGATCCTTGTCGAGGAGGCGTGGGACCCGGCGGAAGCCCGCCGGGTTGCCGACGCCATTGCCCACTCGCCTTTGGTCAAGACGGCGCTCTTTGCGTCGGACCCCAATTGGGGCCGAATCCTGGCGGCCGTCGGCCGCGCAGGGGTCGATGGCCTGGACATCGACCGGGTGCGCGTCTGGCTGGGCGACGTTCGTATCGTGAGCCGAGGCAGGCGGGATCGGGACTACACGGAGCAGGCGGGCCGGGAGGCCGTGGCCCCGAGGCAGATCACCATCCGTGTCGCCCTGGGACGGGGGGCCGCGGCCGTGCGGGTGCTGACCTGCGATCTGTCCTACGACTACGTCCGGATCAACGCCGAGTATCGGACCTGACCTTCCGACGGAGCGCGGTGAGATGCGCGTCATTCAGGTTGCGGCGGGGGCCATCAGAGACCCCCAGGGGCGGATTCTGGTCACCCGACGGGCGGACGGGGCCCATCAAGGCGGCCGCTGGGAGTTCCCGGGCGGTAAGCTCGAGCCTGGGGAGGATGTGGAGCAGGCTCTGCGGCGGGAGCTCGACGAGGAGCTGGGAGTGCGGGTGCTCACGGCCCGCCCGCTGATCCAGGTGCCACATGACTACGGGGACCGGTGCGTCCTGCTCGATGTCCATCTGGTGACCGCCTACGCTGGCGAGCCTCACTCCCGAGAGGGTCAGCCCCTCGCCTGGTGGTACCCGGACGTGATGGACCCCGCCGTTTTTCCGGATGCGGACCGTCCCATCATCACGGCGTTGCGTCTCCCGGATCTCTGCCTGGTGACAGGCGCCGAAGGGCATGGGACGGACGCCTTTCTGCGGCGAATGGGGCTGGCCCTGGAGCAGGGGGTGCGTCTGGTGCAGCTCCGTGCGCACCGCCTGGACCTCCCGGAGTACCGCGTTCTCGCCTCCCGGGCCTTCGCCCTGTGCGAGCAATTTGGCGCGCGCCTGCTGCTGAACGCAGATCCAGGCGAGACCCACGACCTCCCCTGCCACGGCTACCATCTCACGGGTGCCCGTCTCCGGGAACCGGGGGCCACCCGGCCCGAAGGCCGATGGCTGGGGGCCTCCTGCCACACCGCAAGGGACCTGGGCCGCGCAGCACAGTTGGGGCTCGACTATGCCTTTCTGTCTCCCGTCAGACGCACGGCAAGCCACCCGGACGGGGTCCCCCTGGGCTGGGAGGGCTTCGCGCTCCTTGCTAGGGCGGCGGTCATGCCTGTTTTCGCGCTGGGAGGGCTGGGGCCTCAGGACCTGCCAGAAGCGTTTCGCCGAGGTGCGCAGGGGGTGGCTGCAATCCGCGGGCTTTGGCCCGAGGAGGCTCCGCGCGCCTGATGGGTTTTAATGGGGTCTGGCCTTCTCCCGCTCATCTTCCGGCTCGGGCCAAACAAGCCCGTCGGCCGGCTCCGAAATACGATGCCCTTCATCGAGCCATTCCCCGAGGTCGATGAGCCGGCAGCGTTCGCTGCAAAAGGGCCGCCAGCGGGACGCGGGCGTCCAGGCCACTTTGTTGCCGCAGGTGGGACAGGTAACGGTCTTGGTCATAGGGGGTGCGGGCCCGATCAGAACACGCAGCAGATGAGCGTGAAGGCAACGACTTCCCGGAATTGGACAGGGCGTTCCGACTCGCCCGGACTCATGAAGCGAATGCTGAACCGATTCTTGTGGCCGCTGATTTCGGGGTAGAGGGACTGGCCGCCGTTCAGCGTCACCCGTACCATTTGAGCTGGCGCCTGGACGTCGAGCGCTTCCTGGAAAAACCCATCCGGTGCGGTGACTTTCCTGGGGGTTGCGCTGGTGCGGGCGAGGGACAGCACCAGGTCGATCGCAGCACTCGCCGGCCGCAGACCTTCCATCCACAGGGCGAACTGATCCTGACGCGAAGCGGCGTCTTGTGTTAGCCAGTGGTGGTACTGGGGCAGGTCGAAGCTGCACGTGCCACCGGGGATGCTGTTTCGCTGGGCGACACTCTTCAGGAACTCGTCGTCGCGCAAGGTGTGGCCGATCTGTCCGTTGAGTCCCTGCAGAGCTGCGGCGGCGCCCTGAAGGTCCTCCAGGACCTTGTTCAGCGTCTCCAGATCCACCTCCGGCTGCCGCCGGATGCGGCTGAGTGTGGTGGCATTGCGGTCAAGCTCCTTCAAGAGCTCGCTCTTCACGTCTGCGCGGGTGGTGACCGCAGTAATGTCAAGCAGGGCTTCGACAGCGGCCCGGCTCGCCCAAGCATCGTCTTGGGGCATGAAGTGGGCAACTTTCTTGAACAAATGCTCGAGCCGCAGGAAGGTGCGGACTCGTTCATTCAGCGGGTGCTCGAACGTTAGCTGGGTGGACACGGAGACTTCCCTTGGCGTTTATTGACGCGGCTCACGGTCGTCTTTGATTCTCCGGAATTATCCCCTGCGGGTAAATAGGCAATGACTGCAGTGCGGCGCTTCCCGGGTTTGCCAAGCTGGCGTCGGGCCACCCTTTCCGCCAGCGAGTCGCCGGCCAGGTACATCCTGGAATCCCCGGCGGACAGCCCTTTTTGCGGGGTGTTCCAAGTTGGGGTCTGCTGTCGCCTTCCTGTCCGGAAGCTCGGCGGTACCGACGGCGTCGCGGTGCCCTTCACGGAGATTCGCCAGCTTTGGCCTGTCTTCTTGATCTGCCCCAGCCGGTCGAGGCGACCCTCGGTCCGCTCGTGCCGGGACAAACCGTCGGAGAGCGGGGCTCGACAGGATCGACAAAACGCAAGACGTCGAGT
>Ga0210085_1000725_pt1 | contig 13613 bp, 9 predicted proteins | sample China_Galinas_PW_5_FD_184866 | JGI IMG/M metagenome (GOLD analysis project Ga0210085, IMG submission 184866) | Wetland microbial communities from San Francisco Bay, California, USA, that impact long-term carbon sequestration - China_Galinas_PWC_D1... | ecosystem: Environmental > Aquatic > Marine... | reverse complement strand
CGAGCCAATAATGATTTCCGGTGCTCCTTTCGCACAAGCGAAAAGGGTTGCCGCAGGACCATGTAACGTAGTCATGCGTTTTGTCTCTGAAGTAAACGGAATTTCATCGATCCTGGGAAATTCGCGGTCGAGTTGCGTTTTTTGCAATCCGGCCTTTACTGCCGCCACAAGAAGTGCCGCTTCGGTTGGATCGCCCCTGCTTTCAAAACGGTTTTCCTCTTCATTGAATAAGACATGGGCATCAGAAGCTAGTGCCGCGGTTCGCAGCAACAGGAGCATCGAATTTGGCGGGTGAGAATCACGACCGTCAACCAAGAATTGTCCGGAAGGTTCATAACCGACCCCCCTGACCTCGACAATACCTCCGTCGGTAAAGATCTTGCGCACGGTCATTTCATCCCTGGTCAGCGTCCCTGTCTTATCTGAGCAGATAATCGATGTGCTACCCAAGGTCTCAACTGCCTGCAGCCTGCGGATCAGGGCATGGCGTTTAACCATCCTCTGAACGCCGACAGCAAGCGAAATGGTCACAACGGCAGGCAATGCCTCGGGGACGACGGCTACTGCCAATGCAATCCCGAAGATGAACATTTCGATAAAAGGTTGACCACGTAAGAGTCCAAGACCGACAATGGCGGCAACGACTACGATAGCAATCTTTGCCAGGCTGCGCCCCACCCTATCAAGATTTTCCTGCAAAGGCGTTCGACCGACCTGAACTTCTTGCAACATTTCGGCAATCCGGCCGAACTCTGTCGAGGCGCCGGTACTGATGACAATCCCTTGTCCACGACCATAGCTTGCCGTTGTCCCGGCATAGGCCATATTTTTCCGTTCAGCCAACGGCAGGTTATCAAATGGGAAAACAAACTTCTCCACTGCGATGGATTCGCCGGTCAAGGCCGCCTCCTCGATCTGCAGATTGAAGACTTCTGTCAGTCTGATATCCGCAGGGATCTTGTCACCAGCCCGGAGCAGGATGAGATCTCCAGGAACCACGCTAGCAGCCGGTATGTCAACCTCTTTGCCATCACGCTGAACCGTCGCCGAAGGTGCTGCCATTCTGCGCAAGGCTTCCATGGCCCGTTCGGCTCGATATTCCTGCACAAATCCCAACATCACCGCAAAAATTACGATAACGGCTATTGCTGCAGCCTCAATTCCATGCCCTAAATAGGCAGAAAGGACAGTTGCTATAAGCAGAATAATGATCAGAACATTTTTGAATTGGTCTAAAAAAAGATGCCATGGTGATATACGCGGCAAAACCTGCAACTCGTTCGGTCCATATTCCTTCAAACGACGTTCTGCCTCAGAACTGGTGAGTCCTGAGACAGATGTGTCGAGATGTGAGCATACCGCCTCCACAGGCATGGTATGCCACAAGGGAGCTGAATCTGAACGAGATGTATTCATGTATGTATCCGGAGGATGAGTTAAACAAAATATCTTACGAGTTGGGGGGCCGGGACTGATTGCCTTCAAGTCGGGCCTTATGACAGTCGGAAGACTGTTTGCCGAACCGGTTTCAGACGACATCTGTTATTTCTTACATCATAGAGACGGCGGAAAAACAAAAATAAAAGAAATAAAGGACAGGAGGAATTTCAATGAATCGATCACGGGTTTCTTACCGGTCGAAGTAACTTGTGGTAGACAGATCAGCCTGAATACTTCATGGTAAAATTTAACAAAAACCACTTCTGGATTGTTAAACGGGCAAAAATCGATAAGAAGACATGAATTTCCGCAATGTCCATAGGCAGGTAACACCATGGACATTGCAGTCACTCGCTTAAACACTCAAGACATCTTATTGGTTTTGCAATATCCACCGTCCGCTATTGTCTCTGCATGCTGTGGTATAGGTTTTCTGAGTCTTTCCGTCTATTGTGGCAAGAATCTCAGCTTGTCGACATGGTCTATCAGGTTGGGAGGGTTGCGTATATGCCGGTTGTGGGATGACCTGATAGGAGTTACCTGTGTCAGGATTACGCCACGATGACGTCTGTCCCGACGGACCATTTTCATAGGCGTAATTCAACTGCTGCCTGTCGTACTTATCCATCTCGTTGCCTACAATATATCCAAGAAGGGTGCCTACTGCAGCTCCTATTAGGGTAGCCTCAGTGTTTCTGCCTATAGCCTGGCCGACTATGGCACCTCCTGCGGCTCCCATGCCTGCTCCTTGAACTCCTTTGGTATACACCCCTTGATCACAGGAAGTTAACGCGAATAGTATTGCCGGAACCAACAACCAAATAATTTTTTTCATAACAAATTCTCCATTTAAAATAACCTAATAGTCTAACGTCTTACAATTTTTTCGATTATAAGAATCCATACCTCGCCGCAAATAGTCCATCTCACCGCCTCAAGGCTTCTTTTCCCCGTAAGGCTGCCACGGTGATTATAGACATTGCAATTTGTCGTTTCCTGTAATTCCGGATGACAGTCACCTCGCCTGGATTAGTTACAAGCACAGTCGACTGCATATCCAAGAAACCGGTCAATGCACCAGCGTTTATCTATGCATTTTCTGATTACCAATGAAACTCAGCCTTTATCCGGGAGACAGATTGACTTTTCTTGAATAACCTGAGGGGACAGATTTATTTTCACGTTGTTTAGTGAAAATAAATCTGTCTCCCGGTTTTCTGTTTTATTATTTAGATAAAAATAGTTACGTTATATTTTCTTTCGGTATAGAAGAAGATAACCTCTCAAACAAATCATTTCAAGGCAGCTAAAGACAGAGTAAAGAAATTTCCTGAATTAGACTGAAGGGGCCTACCATATGCGATATTCAAGGATGGTCAGCTGCTTTTCAACATGCCACTCTTGATGATTTCGCAAAAAGTCACCGGATTCGCCGAGATGGACTCTGGAGATAATCGCAGACTTCGATAAACTTGATATCATTTCGCAGGTAGGCAACACAGGTTGGAGAAACCTGCAATGCGGCAGGGTTTTTCCGATGCACCGGCATCCACAACCGTGGCAAATGAACCGGGTACAGCCCAGATGACTTTTCCAGTCAAAAAAGCTTGGGTCCCCCCTACTGGTCCTGTTTAATTGTTCAACCTGTAACCATGAATCGACTGATTACATTTTGCTGAACAGATCCAGCACCCGGTCACGTGTCATGATCTTCTGCCAGTCTTTTCCAAGACAATTTTCCCACAACGGTGCGAGCCCTAATGCAACAGTTGCCATTTTGTCCATCGCCTCTGCATCGAGCCCTCCCGTCAGGTTCACAGGCAAAGAGATCTCATGTCTTTCCATCATGTTCCTAAACTCCTTCACACCGTCAGGATAGAGATCCTCTAAATGATCAAAGGTTATGCAACATCCGATGCCGTGGTGAGTGCCAAGAACAAAGGACAAACCGTAAGACAAGGCATGACAGGCCCCAACCTGTGAATAGGCAATGGACATGCCGCCGAAATACGAGGCCATCATCAACTTATCGTCCTTATCAGGATGATCTTGCAAAAAGACCTGGCGACAAAGATCGAGCGATTTTTCACCATAAGCCCTGCTGAATTCGTTGAGATATGTACCCTGCAGCGACTCAATATCATGGATATAACAATCCATCCCTGTATAAAACCATTGATTTTTCGGCACATCGGCAATGAGCTCCGGATCCAGAACCATCTGGTTAAAAAGGGTGAAATCGGAATTGATGCCGAGCTTTTTTTCCGGGCCGGTCAACACCGTCGTACGAGACACCTCGGCGCCGGTACCGGATAAAGTCGGAATTCCCACATGGTAAACGGCAGGGTTCTTAATCAGATCCCAACCTTGATAATCGGCAGCAGAACCGGGATTGGTCAACAACAGGGACACCGCTTTGGCAATATCCATAGTGCTTCCACCCCCGATACCAATGATCCCGTCCGGCTGCACGGGATGATACGCACGGATTTCGGCAACCAACTGATCGATATACTTTGTCTTCGGCTCATCATCGACGCTAACATGCAAGAGAAGATCCTTGCCCCGAAGAGGAAGTCTTCCCGCAAGGGTTTTTCCCTTGAATACATCATCTAAGATAAACACGATGAAAGAATCCTTTTGAACCCTTTTCACAGCCAGGATATCATCAAGTTGGTTGAAGGAGCCACGGCCAAAAATTATATTCGGTACAATACTGAAATTTCTATACATTTTTATCCCTGTTCTGTAATGGTAAGATCAACTGCCTTACATCAGATAAATTGCTGACATCAGTTTAGTGTCCTGTTAAGCCTCAACTGTCATATCTTGCTCAGAGTCTCCGTTTACCTGTCCTTCCGGCTTCCTGTCGTCGTTACTCTTTAAGTCACATAGCGCTGCCATGCTCCCTCAATCGTGCCTAGCAGGAAACCAAAAATACGGCGAAATTTTATGACATCTGATACTTGACATAACGCTAGCCCGAAATTCTCATGGCATATTAGTTCTCATCCCAAAACGAGGAATTTTCATCTAAATCAAGACGCGCGAAGAATTTTGCCGCAGGCATATGATCAATATTTCCAAAAATAAAATTCCGACCACAACGACGAGTTTGGAGAAAAGCACCGTTTTCAGATGGAAACTAGTTACCTGTTTTCAGCTAAAAACTCAAGCAGGATTTCCACTATGCCGTCTACCGACTTTTCCTTCTCAATGATGAGTCTGTTGCAAAATGAGGATTTATTTTTCATAATCAAGGTATGCGAAAAATTTTATCACAGGGGCATATGGATACTATCGGAGTCTGCATTTACCTCCGAGGATAAAATTTTGAGCATATCGCAGACGATAGGACGGAAATCGAGCCGTCGAGACTCTGAGAAGACCATTTTGCAAGAGGCACAGGAAGTATGGGCAATTTTATTCGAGATGCCGCTGTGATAGGTTATTCCAAGAGCGCCGACACCCTCCCATGCAGTGAAATAACAGCCGTATCTACTTTCAAAATACGCCTGCCCATTGAAAAAACGGAAAACCCTTTCTCAATAAATCTGCCAATCTCATAATCAACCCATCCGCCTTCCGGTCCGACAGCCAACAAAACTCTTTCCGGTTTGCCGGTCAACACATTCTTCAATGTCCCCGATTCGCCGGGATGTGCCATAAGACAGTGTGAATAATCCTGCATCATATCAGGCAGGATATCCTCAACAAATGGCTTGAACCTACGAAAAAAGCCTATCTTCGGTAGTCTGGTATCCATAGCCTGTTCCAATCCATGTAGGAGATGACTGCGATAGCAAACTTCATTGAGCAGGCTCGCCTCCCAAAAACTCTTTTCCACCCTGTTTGCGTTGATCATGGTGATAGAGCCAAAACCGAGAGCTGCGGCTTGACTGAATATCCTCTTCAACATGATAGGACGGGGCAAGGCCAAAAGCAGATCGATGGGAGGGATCGGCTCGGCTTTTTCGCATAGGTCTAGAGAAAGAAAAACAGAGGGAGGTTTATTGGTCATATCAAGAATCGTCCCTGTCCCTTTTTTACCGCTTATCATTCCCACCCGTACTGTATCACCCGGTCTGCTCTTCAAGACCTCGACAATGTGCTCAGCCCTTTTATCTGCTAATTTTACTTTTTTCTCAACTACTTCTGATCCTTCAATCAAGATTATATTCATGTCTTTTTTCTCAATTCCAGCCAAAAAATAGTGAAAGTGTTCAATTTTTCTGTCGATCTCATTTAAGATAACCCTTTATTAAAATAACTATTACAGGCAAATATCAAAATGAACATTGATATAAAAACGTTTCAAACATTCCTTTCACAAAATGAGAATTTTCGTTCAAAATAAAGGCATACGAAAAATTTTACCATAGGCATATACAGGATATCGGAGTCTGCTCTCACCTCAGAGGATAAAATTTTGAGCATAACGCTGAGTGTGGGCCGGTAAGCGAGCCGGCGAGACTCCGAGAAAACCATTTTGCAAGAGGCTCAAACGTACAACAGAATCGTATATCTGCAACAAGGAGTTTTATTGCGAACAAATCAAGGTCCAGATAAGCGAGGAAAAATTATGGGGCTTTTCGTTGCCGATCTCGACGGAACATTGCTGACAGACGAAAAACTTGTGCTTCCTGAAAATATGGAAATGCTTTCCCATTTACGACGGCAAGGATATGTGACAGCTATAGCTACAGGAAGGTCCAACTTTTCATTTAACAAACTTGTAACGACCTTGTCTTTTTCCATGAGGGCAAATCCGCAACTTCCTGTTGACTATATCATCTTTTCAACCGGAGCCGGAATTATGGATTTCCCCAAAAGGAAAATTCTCAGAACCCTATCGCTCGGCGCTCAAGATGTTCAGTTTATTTCTACTGTTCTTGAAGGTTTTGGTATTGATTATATGATCCATATGCCCATCCCGGAAACAAGGTTTTTTCTTTACAGCACGCATGGCAGGCACAACCCTGATTTTTATACCCGTATCAATCTCTATAAAGATTTTGCTACACCCCTCTCATCCTCCCTGGTCGAGAACTTTGGCCAAGCCACTGAAATTCTTTGTATCCTCCCTGAAAAAGAAGCGCCTTCATACGTTGCCGACCTCACTCAAACCTTGAAACAATTCAGTGTAATCAGAGCTACTTCTCCATTAGACGGCCAGTCGATGTGGGTCGAAATCTTTTCTCAGGGTGTTTCTAAAGGTCACGCAGTACAATGGTTGGCTGCAAAAATGGGAATTTCTCAAAATCAGGTCTGTGCAATAGGCAACGACTATAATGATGAAGATCTTCTCTATTGGGCAGGTAAGAGTTATGTCGTTGCCAACAGTCCATATACATTGCAATCCCATTTTCAAAAAGTTTCCTCTAACAATGAAGCTGGTGTAAGTGAAGCAATAGTCGATTGGCTGAATTATTTGCGTTCCATTGAATAATTCTTATAAAATAAACACATAATCTCTCATGGCTTTGTTTTCAACGCAATAAAAAAACTGCCAAACCCATACATGCACTCGTGATGACAACCAGATTATCGATTATCTAAAGCAGAAATTTTATTGACACACTCGTGTCTTATCTGGTAGGCAGAAATATGATTTCGGAAATCTCGCTTTATTTGAAAATCTTACTCAGAGATTAATGAAAATACACTATATGTCCGAAACGCAAAAAGGAGGGGGGGCATTGTCCAAGTTTTGCGAACTTGTTTCGCCTAACAGCAAAACAGCTTCAATGATACTGAATAAACCAAACTTGTATTATCATGGTTGCAAGTTCTCTCTACCTGGTTCACTGAAGCTGCACACAAAAGTATTAACAAAGGACGATGACGTGATTAACTACGAATCCCTATATAATTTACGATACCAAGTATATTGTCACGAAGCAAATTTTCTCGACCCTAACGACTACACCGATGAAATGGAATATGATGAATATGATTCCGTATCGGAACACTTTTTAACAACAGATGAAACCAACAATCAGGCTGTAGTGGGAACTGTCCGTCTTGTCCGTTGGTCCGATCATCTCAAATTTCCAACAGTAAAATATTTTCAATCACTCCTGGAGCAACTGCAACGACTGAAATTTCCTTTGCATTCTACCGCCGAGATTTCACGCCTCTGCATTTCAAAGAAATATCGCAAACGTACAACGGACAGATTGCTAGGTATAGAAAGCTATACAAGCCCAGATGAAAAAAGAAGAAAATTCCCGGTTGTTATTCTCGAATTGTTCAAAAACATGTACCTTGCGAGTAAATACGGTCTTGGCATAACCCATTGGATTGCGACATTTGAGGACCCCCTTTTCCGTCTCTTGAGAATGTACGGTATTCATTTCCAGCTCCTCATTCCCAACGAGATCGACTATTACGGTAAGGTCAGAATCTACGGGGCATCGTTACAGCATATAGAACGGGAGATGAAAAAGGCCAGGCCCGATCTCTATGGATTCTTCAGGGAACTCCCTGATTTTTCATAAAGATCGATCATTCATGCCGACAAAATTGCAGCAATTCTCAGTGATGTTGTTTTTGTTTTCATTGCGGCAAGGGGCATATTGCCGCCAGAACACCCCAGGAGGGACTGCATGAATACAGTTGCTTGGCTTCAACGAAAATTTATGCTTTATGAACGCAAAAAGACCTTGAAGATTCTTACCACCACGGCACCAGAGGATATTGTCGGTTACGGAGAGAAACTACTGCTCAAGGCTTTTCAACGTACAGCCTCCCGTGTCCCTGCCTATAAGGATATCCTGAAAAAGGTAGGCTGCTCCCCTGAAAAGGTATCCTCGGTTTCTGCATTCAAAAGCATGGTGCCGTTGATCACCAAGGAAGACGTTTTCCCCAAGTATGACATTCATGACATCTGTCTTGACGGCAGTATCGGTCGGATACGAAGTGCCATGTCAAGTTCCGGCTTTTCCGGAGTCTATTCGTTCGGCATCAATACCAACGAAAACCATCGAAATGCGGTGAAGGCAATAGATACGGCACTTGATTTTATTTTTGAAATATCAAAAAAGAAAACACTGTTCATGAATTGCCTGCCGATGGGCGTGCGCGTGCCGACATCATTACCGGTGGCCGACACAAGCGTTCGTTGGGACATGGCTTTGGCAATCTTCAAGAAGTTCTCCCAGGAATTCGATCAGATAATCATGCTCAGCGATCCCCATTTCCTGAAAAAAATTCTTGAAGAAGGAGTCGAACAGGGCATCAGCTGGGACCGTGAGAATATTCACATTATTACCGGCGAAGATTGGGTTCCAGAGACTTTTCGCAGTTATCTTGGCAGCATACTAGGGACTGACTGGGAAAAAATGGACCGCGGTCTCATTGGCGGCACCATGGGAGTCGCAGAGCTTGATCTCAACCTTTTCCATGAATCAAAGGATTCCATACGCATCCAAAGGGCTGCACTTGCTGATAAACGCCTTCGTTATGCTCTTTATGGTCAGGGATGTGATATACAACCGACACTTCTTCACTATTATCCACATCGCACCTATCTCGAGGTGGTAGAGAGCGGAGATGGCTCACCGGAGCTGGTCGTTTCAATGCTGAGTGATGCCCTCCTGATTCCGCTTATGCGCTATAACGTCAAGGACGTGGCCCGTATCTACTCGTATAATGAAATTAAATCGATCCTTTATGACTGTGGTTACGGCCATCTCAGTCCTGAATTGAAATTGCCGCTGCTCTCCATAGGTGGGAGGAAAAATCGTGCATTGGTACGTGAAGGCGATACAATCACTCCCGAGGCGGTCAAACAGGGCATGTATGAAGACTTTGCTGTTGCTGCTCTGACAACAGGCTATTTTCGCCTGGGCGTGGAAAATGGAACGTTCCTGATTGACGTGCAACTGAAAAAAGGAATTGAGCCGACAGCAGCACACGAAACCGCCTTCAGAAAGGCAATAGGCAAGTATGTTTCCGCCATATACAAGCTGAAGATTTATCCCTACCAGAACTTCCCGTATTCAATGGAATTAGATTACGAACGAAAGTTCAAAAATATCTGAGCACAAAAAAAGGGGACCGTGTCATTCGGCCCCCCTTGTACTACATTCCCGTTATCGGAAAGGTTCTGTTTATTTGCGCAATTTTCTCCTGCCAATACCTGCAAGTCCGATCAGGCCGGTGCCAAACAGCAGCATGGTGGTCGGCTCAGGAACGACATGTCCGACAACCGGGTCTGTTAAATGGACTGCTGTATTCAAATAATTACCATTAGTAAGCCCCGGACCTCCAGAGACCCAATTCGTATTCGAAATATCGGTCTGTGTATAATTGAACGAAAACCACAAATCCGAATTAAAAGCCTGCGTGTCTGAATTCAATGCAGCGACAAGGGCTGCATTGGCACCACCGGTCACATCTCCGTAGGCATTCCCATTTCCTGTATAATAACCGCCGGTTCCAAATCCCAAGCTTTGCGTCAGAGTGAAGTTGCCGGAGGTATCGGTTTGCGGCACAAAATCACCTGAAAAATCAGCTGTCAACGATGAGATAGTTGCAATTACTCCCGGGCCGGATTCTATATCATAAGCAGTGCCACCTGTGTCATACACAGCGAATGATCCACCAGTACTCCCAAGCATCGTTAGTCCACCTGAATTATACAAAGCTGCGTCACTGAAGCCACTAACTACGGCATAAACATTGTCAGTTGCACTCGTGTTCCATATTGGGACACCCGAGGCAGTGCCATTACCAAAAATTTGAGTGATTTGAAAAACACCTTCAGTTACACCTGCTACTGTGTGGGTATAACCTGTGTATTTGAATGATATATCATTTCCTAAATCATTCAAAATCGCATCACTGAAACTCGTTGCCGAGGCCTGTTGACCCCAAAAGGCCAGGACTCCCACTGCCGCTAAACCAATTATCTTTTTTTTCATAACTTCCTTCTCCTATTTTTTTCCTTACTTACTTTGAACATCCTGGTTTTGGTTCTTCGATTGACATGGAAAGGACAACGACTCCTTCATTTCATCGAAAAACACCCCAGATCTTTTTGTCAGGTCTACGTGCCTGAAGATCTACTCCTGCTCTCCCTGAATGTCTGTTTTTCATTACCGCCCTTTATTCTTGATTTTCTCAGTTTGAGAAACGGGTTTGATAATCTTGCCGAATTTCAGAGACCCTATCCATCCGAGTATCTTCCTGCGTCCTGCCATCTCCGCTGAGGGAAACTCCATAGAGCCCTACTGGTTTTTCAGGCACATACTTTATCAATCCATCAAAAATAAATTTCCGAGCAATAAGATTTACACTCGAATGCTTATCGCAATGCAATATTCCTGCCAATGCTGACGGATATTATTTGTAGTTGTTATTACAATAAAAAAAAAAATTGCGCGCAAAAATCCCAAGAATTGCCCTGACAATTTTTCCATAATTCAGGTTTCTAGTTCGAGTTTCCGGAAAATGATACTATTGGAGATATCCATCATATGGAAAACTATTTAGAATATAACGTAAAATGAAAGCATTGCTGCCTATTTTTGAATCCTTTACTTTTCAGGTCTCACCTCGTATCTCACCATTGTCTAATCATCGGCGCAATAAATGAATGAAACCGATGTCCAAAACCGCTATATGTCATTCAACTATTTGAAACATATAAATATATATGATAACCTATCTGTAATTCCGTTGTATCAGTACGACTCTCTTAGACATTTCGAATCCAAGAGAAAGGATTTGTGATTATTTTCTATTAATTTAAACTTTTATGGAATAATCACCTTAGTATCCATCATAAAAAGGCAATTAGTACAGATTCACAAATGAGATCGAAAACAAAAAATCCTCATTGTTTATCCTTATATGCCATCCATCGCATTTGGTTTCAGGGGGGAGCTGATTTTTCATGGCGATATTTCGGAAATTTTTATTCTTTTCCATTTACTTGCCATTAACTATTCTCGCTATTCCGGCAAAGCGAAAATATTTGGGGAGTATTCTTGGCCACCTGATATGGAGGAAGGGAAGGGATTCAATAAGCCGGCATCGGGAAAAACGGACGGACGCCTGTTCGTATACTTAGGTGAAGAAACCTTTAATGTTCAGATCGCTGGTATAGATTAGACACTGATTTTATGCAATTATTTCATGACAGGTATGCCGGAATGTTAAACCGTAGATATTTTCACTATCTTGGCAGTATCTCCTACCGAAAATGTTTTTTTAAAAACATTCAACGAAGTGATACAATGGTGTCAGGTAAAACCATTCAAGCAAGTCGGTTCAGCACTGAAGAATTTGAATAGGTCCCGATCGGGATTGAAGAATCAGCAGAGAGAACATAAAGTATGCTAAGGGAATTTGGGAATCCCACACATAATGCATCACAAAAATAACTAGTTTCCATCCAGAAACGAGATATTTTGTTCTGAACCGAGCTGCTCGATGAATTTAACCGCAGGCATATGCGTAATATTCCGATGATTAAATTCTGATAGCAATGAAGAGTTGGGAAAAAAGAGCCGCTTCCGAACGGAAACTTACGAGATGATCCACGCATTTTTGACTGTATATAGTTATGGCAACAGCTTTGCAAACCCATTATCAAATGAACCAGATAGCTCTAGCCAATCCACACCTCATTTTAAAAAAGCACCTGGTGGCTCATATCAGGACGATTCCGTCAATCGAGCAAGAGGAAACACCGAATCAGAGATACTAACCGAAATTCACAGTACGCTGTCAACACAGGTGAGGTAGCCGCTATGATCAAGGAAAATATAAAAAAAATTGTATTGATTAATCCTCCAATGCGCATTGAAAATGTTTATGGTGAGTTTTCCGAATGGGGAAGTATTTCCCCCCCTACCGGATTATGCTATCTGGCTGCTTATTTAAGAGAAGCGGGGTATGATGTCGAGATCATAGATGCAGAGGCAATGCATTGGGATGTGGAGAAAACGATCCTCGCAGTACTCGAGAAACATCCCGATGTGGTGGGAGTTTCATCGAAGACGTTATGGGTTGTCAGCGCACATAATGTTGCTACTGCTCTGAAAGCGAAATGCCCGGATTTGCCTATTGTTGTTGGAGGGCACCATGTAACAGCTTTGCCTGAAAAATCTCTTGAGCAATTTCGTTCATTTGATGCTATTGTAATGGGAGAGGGAGAGCTAACTTTCAGGGATTATCTGGAGGTATTGGCCAGTAATCGTAACTTGTCAGAAGTTCCTGGCCTTGCTTATAGATCCGATGTTGGGATCGTTGTTAATCCTCCTCGGCAGGAGTTGTTGGATATTAATTCCTTACCTAAGCCTGCGTTTGATCTCCTACCAGATTTGGCCACACACTATAATCCCAGCCTCATTAATGCTAAAAAACTACCCGCATTTCCCCTTATTACCTCAAGAGGCTGTCCTTCTCATTGTGCCTTTTGCGATCGCAGTGTTTTCAAAAACCGAACCCGTATCCCCAGTGCTGAATATACATTTTCTATTATTGAAGATCTGTGCAAAAATCACGGCATACGACATCTTCTTTTTGATGACGATAACTTGCTGATTAAGAAAGTGATTTATACACGTTTGTTTGAGCTCATAATAAATTCAAGACTCAATATCACTTTTACATGTCAAACCCGAGTAAACACCCTTGACAAAGAAGTCCTAAAACTATTAAAAGCTGCCGGATGCTGGCAGTTGATGTTCGGCATTGAATCCGGTAGTCAACGAATGCTTGATGCTATGAAAAAAGGGATAACATTACAACAAACTGAAAATGCAATATCCATTACGAGGCAGGCCGGGATAAAAACATTTGGTATGTTTATCATAGGTTTTCCAGGAGAAACCGAAGAGTCACTTAAGGAAACGGAAAGATTTATAAAAACTCTTAAGCTCGACGATATAGGTTGTTTTCTTTTTACTCCTTTACCCGGATCGGAAATCTATAAAAGTGTTAACCAATATGGTACATATCACGAAGATTGGGAAAAAAGCAACAGCATGGAACATACTCTTTTCATCCCCAATGGTCTGAGTGAAGATATTATGAAGAAATATTTGGATAGATTCAATAATGCCTGCTATTTTAATCTGCGCCAGATTGTCTCCATTCCCCGACGGTTTACTTCTATGGCCCATATCAAAGCTACACTGGAATCTATTCCAAAGGTTATA
>Ga0210085_1000724_pt1 | contig 13615 bp, 13 predicted proteins | sample China_Galinas_PW_5_FD_184866 | JGI IMG/M metagenome (GOLD analysis project Ga0210085, IMG submission 184866) | Wetland microbial communities from San Francisco Bay, California, USA, that impact long-term carbon sequestration - China_Galinas_PWC_D1... | ecosystem: Environmental > Aquatic > Marine... | reverse complement strand
GGCCATTACCCTGCTGCCCAATATCCTGCTGCGCCAGCAGGCCATCGATGCGAATACGGCCGAAGCTATCCTGTTGAAGGACGGCTACGCCATCGAGGGTGCCGCCAGCAATATCTTTATCGTGGCGGACGCTACGCTGAAGACCCCACCCAATGGCCCCGCCCTGCTTCCGGGCGTAACCCGTGACCTCATTATTGAACTGGCCAGGGCCAACGGCATCCCCTGCCTGGAAGTCGATATCGCCATTGAAGAACTCGCCGGTGCCGATGAAATCTGGCTCACCAGTTCCACCCGTGAAATTTCCCCGGTGACCCGCCTCGACGACCGGCCGGTCGGCAACGGCAAGCCCGGCGCCCTGTGGCATCGCATGATCCGCCTTTATCAGGACTACAAGGAAGCGGTACGCCAGGGCAAAGCCGCCTGATCCACCATCCGATTACCCCCTGAAACCCGCTAACCGGTGCCGTTAGGGGGATGAGTGGCTGTGGGGCCTGCAAAACAGTGACACGCTGTGAATACCTCCCTGTACGCTCGGCGACAGCATCCCTGCTGTCGACGGTCCCTGTTTTGCAGGCCCCACAGCTTCGGGCAACATTGGCAGGAGGTATCCGGGCCAGGATCGCAAGACCGTCTGCCGCATGGAGAAGGTGAGACCGGGAACCGGTTGAGAGGCTGGCCTGGGCCATGCGGCAGTCGAGCCTACAGGGAGGTATTTACGGCGTGTCTTGCGGTTCTGACCCGGCTACCTCCCTTCTCCACCGTGGGTGGGTTTCAGGGATAATCGGGCACGCCAGTTACCGATCAGGGCGCTGCACCAACCAGCGGGGAAGGCAGTCGAAGGCGGGTCGAACGTCTATTCGAACACGACCGTGCGGTTTTCATAGACCAGCAGGTTATGCCGCAGGTGGTGCCAGACGGCGCGCGCCAGGACGATCTTCTCCAGATCACGCCCCTTGCGCACCATGTCATCGACCGTATCTTTGTGACTCACCCTGACCACGTCCTGCTCGATAATCGGCCCGGCGTCCAGTTCGGCGGTGACGTAATGGCTGGTGGCGCCGATGATCTTGACGCCGCGCGCGTGGGCCGAATGATAGGGGCGGGCTCCGGGGAACGCCGGCAGGAAGGAATGATGGATATTGATGATCCGCTGCGGGTATCGCGCGATGAATGCCTCTCCGAGTATCTGCATGTAACGGGCCAGCACGACGAAATCGATGCGGTACTGCTCCAGCAACTCCAGCTGCCTCTGCTCCTGCTCCTCGCGGTTATCGGGATTGACCGGCAGATGGACATAATCGATCCCGAGACGCTCTGCCGTCGGTTGCATGTCGGGGTGGTTGCTGATGATCAGCGGGATCTCGACCTGCCATTCACCGGCCTCGTAACGGGCCAGCAGGTCGTAAAAACAATGGGGCTGTCTTGATACAAACAAGGCCATGCGCCGCACTTCATTCGAGAAATGCAGACGCCAGCGCATGGAAAAGCGTGTCGCCACCAGCGTTTCGAAGTATTCACCGATCTTCTCCTTCGCGATGGCGAAACCACCCAGGTCCCATTCGATGCGCATAAAGAAAACCTGGCGCTCCGCATCGACATGCTGATCGAGATAGAGAATGTTGCCACCATTCTTGAAGATGAACTCGGTGATGGAAATCACGATCCCCTTCTGGTCGGGGCAGTCAATTAGCAATATGGCTGAATTCGATGCGGTTTTGCTCACCTGGTTTTTCCTTCTTGCCCGGCGCCTGCCCGCGCATGGCGGGGACCGGAGTAATGTTATCAGATCAACCTATCCGTTTCGGCGGTCACCGTAGCGTGCGCCACTTTCCGCATGCCATGCTCGTGAGGGCGCCTACCCGGTCTCCCTTCGAAGGACTCCCGCCGCCCGACCTTCGATAACCAGCGGCTGCTCGCGCAGATCGATCCGAAGGGGTGCATGGTCCGGATTATCGGGCAGCAGCTGAACAATCGCCCCCTGCCGCCGGAACCGCTTGACCGTTACCTCGTCAGCGATACGCGCCACGACGATATTTCCGTTGACGGCATGCGGCGTGCGATGCACCGCGAGCAAATCACCGTCGAGTATACCGGCGCCTTTCATGCTGTCACCGCGCACCCGCAGCAGATAATCGGCACGCGGATGAAAAACGGCCGGATCAACCGGACAGTATTCCTCGATATTCTGTTCGGCGAGGATAGGCTCGCCCGCCGCAACGCGGCCCACCACGGGCAGGCCGCCGACCGCGGCATCGACAAGTCGAATACCGCGGGAGGAACCCGGCACCAGTTCGATAACGCCCTTGCGTGCCAGGGCGCGCAGGTGATCCTCCGCTGCGTTTGCGGAGCGGAAACCCAGCCGTCGGGCAATTTCGGCGCGCGTTGGCGGGCGACCCTGTGAGGAAATGCAGGAACGGATCAGCTCCAGGACTTCGAACTGTCGGGTGGTGAGCATACCCCTGACCATGGCGTGACTGTGTGTTTATCCAGTATTCGGGATCATATACGGCAAACCCGGAAATGCAACGGACATAATAGAGTGTCCCTTCATAAACATCGATTTCAACGCAAAGACACAAAGGACGCAAAGAAATTCTTCAATTAAAACAATTAAACACTTTGCGTTGAGACTGATGCTTTACGGATGGACACTGGATAACGAGTGACCATCGCTTTCCCGAGCACATATCCGCCTCCAGGCGCCCTGTGCCGGCAGTCAAAATCGATTATCATTGTTGGCAAGCTGTGCGCCAGCCGACCCGCCGCCGTGAACGTATTCCGGGCGACATGAGCGGAACCGAATCACCCGTTTTCCAGGATGTGCGTCAGGCATCACATATCAACCATGTCGACCGAAGTTCCTATGTCCACATCCGCCGCGACCGTAGAATCCCGCCACAGCGTCGCCGTGCGTGTCGGCTCAGTGAACATCGGCGGCGGCGCCCCGGTTGTGGTGCAATCCATGACCAACACCGACACCGCCGACGCGGCTGCAACCGTGAAGCAGGTCATCGAGCTCGCACGGGCCGGCTCCGAACTGGTGCGAATCACTGTCAATTCCGATGAGGCAGCGCGCGCCGTACCCGTCATCCACGAACAACTGCTGCAACGCAGCGAGAACATCCCGCTGGTCGGCGATTTCCATTTCAACGGACACAAACTGCTGGTGAGCCACCCGGCGTGCGCCCAGGCGCTCGCCAAGTACCGGATCAATCCGGGTAACGTCGGGCGCGGCAGCAAGCGCGATATACAATTCGCCGCTCTGATCGAAATGGCCTGCCGCTACGACAAACCGGTGCGCATCGGCGTCAATTGGGGCAGCCTCGATCAGGCGCTGGTGGCCCGGGTCATGGATGAAAACGCAAAGCGCAATGACCCCCTGGACTCACGGCATATCATCCACGAGATCATGGTGACATCAGCCCTTGAGAGCGCCGCCCGGGCCGAGTCGCTGGGGCTGGGACGTGATCACATCGTCCTGTCAGCCAAGATGAGCGGAGCTCAGGACCTGATCTCGGTGTACAGGGAGCTCGCCTCCCGCTGCGATTATGCCCTGCACCTGGGGCTTACCGAGGCCGGCATGGGATCGAAAGGAATTGTAGCTTCGACGGCGGCGCTCGCCGTGCTGCTGCAGGAAGGCATCGGCGACACCATCCGCATTTCCCTGACGCCGGAACCGGGCGGTGAACGCACCCGTGAGGTCATGGTCGCCCAGCAATTGCTACAGGCCATGGAGCTGCGGCATTTCACCCCGGCGGTTGTGGCCTGTCCAGGGTGCGGCCGCACAACCAGTCACTACTTCCAGCAGCTCGCCCGGGACATTCAGGACCATTTACGCCGCCAGATGCCGGCGTGGTGCAGCCAGTATCCCGGGGTAGAGAAAATGACCGTCGCCGTCATGGGTTGCGTGGTCAACGGTCCCGGCGAGAGCAAACATGCCAACATCGGCATCAGTCTGCCGGGTACGGGCGAAATACCGGTCGCGCCTGTCTATGTGGACGGGGAAAAGACCATCACTCTCAAGGGGGAGACCATTGCCCTGGAATTTCAGAAACTGGTGGATGACTACGTTCAGCGCCGCTACGGGCCGTGATCCGCATAGACGGCGCCACTGGACTCCCTGAACCGCGAGGCCGTAATAGTCTTTAATCGACCCGGGGACTGACCGCCCTCAGCCTGTACCAGGGTTTGCATCCCTGATAAGTTTACATTTCCTTCAGATGCAGGGAATACCAGCACGGTGAGAACCACAAAGGAAAAAACCATAATTGTGAGGAACCCGAACGAGTTGGACCACCTCACCCACGGTATATTGCGCACTGTCATTTACCCCTCAATAGAATCCGGAATACCCGCGCTCCATTGAAAACAAGGCGCGCGATACCCGACATATCGGCCGCACAAGGGTGATTTCAAAGGGGTTCGAAGCAAAAATGTGACGGTCATCATGGCCCTGGCAACAATAATGAGCAAGGGTCTGACCCCTGTGCCAGCCATAAGGCGAAACATGTCCGGGGACTTGATCTATCGGCCACAGGCTGTTACTGATATATATTAAAGATGAAGCGAGGCCCCGGATTTGGCAGACCTTTCTTCATTCTCTTGCTATATTCAAACTAAAGGACTGCAGAACCTGGCCGTAAAAATGCTCAAGGCAAGTCCGCAATCTCGCTACCCCGGAGCAGTAGGTTATGAGAAACTCAAGAGAAAGGCGACACGTGCACCCTATTGTCACGTTCCCGCTGGAAGACAGTACGCATGATTTTGTAACGTCGGAACGTCGCAAAACCAGAGACCGTCGTCTGGGCAATCTTGAAGAGGAAGAGAGGCAGCTGCTGTTATCGGAAATGCCGTGGCTGACCTTCTACAATCTCACCTGAAGGGATCCACCAAAACCATACAGGCGATCAGATGATCGCCTTTTTTATGCAATGCACACACCCAAGCCCTGAACGCAAACCGATGCTGATCCCATTCCCGGCAGGTTGAACCTTGACGATACATCCTGGACACACCCCGTCCGGTACAATTCACGGAATACAAATATGAAATTCTGTTGACCTGAATCAAGGAATCAACAACTAATGTTACATTTTTGGTACTACAATTAACAAAAGACGATTATTTAATAATAGGGTAGAGGAACGTATCAGGATGAAATACGTAATAAGACAATGAAAGAAAGAAGGCGTAAGGAAAGACGCGATATCAGACTCGTATCCCCGTTTATCGTCGTGGACAGGAAGGGGCGGTCAAGGTCAGTGGATCGTCGCAGGATTCCTGACAGGCGGCTGAACAACATACATGTAGAGTTCATTCCACTCGATACGTATTACAATTCAGAAATTGATTGATTAAACAAGTCGTTATATCTCCCCTTTCGTTCAGTTTCTTCTATCGCAGCAGTGTTTGTGAATACTGATGCCGGGAAAGCAGGATCCCCACAATTATCACGGTACGATACCAGCGGCTGTTCCCCGGTCTTGGGCAAGGCTGAATTCATCCAGTTTCAGATCGCGTCTCGCGGGAAGCGGCGCACCAGTCGTCGTAGTTGCGCCAGGCGGTTTGCCGGATCGTTTGGACGGCCATAACGCAGCTGGATGAATGCCTCTGTAATCCGGTTAACCTGACGTTCAAGTTCCGGGCGTGCGGCAACGATCCGGCGCGAGAAATCCCGCGGACCCTCGCAGGGCCGACGCGGTATGCCGAGACGGGCCACGCGCGTACAGAATCCTCGCCAGGCGCGCAGCACCGGATCAGACGGCCCGGGCTTTTTTATCAGCAGCCAGCCGGCAATCCCGAACAGCAGGGCGCTGACCAGCATCACCAGTACCAAGGTCATGTTCTTCCAGGTGGGATGACTGAAGCCAAGTGCGGCAAGAACCTCCCGTTGAAGCTCCGGTCCGTAGGACAGGACCCACTGGTCCCAGCTGCTGTTGAGCGCATCGAGTGAATAGCGCAGCCGTCTCCAGCCGCGGGAAAACAGGCTGTCTTCTCCTATCTGGAAACGCGCTGGTGCACCCGAGGGCAGTGCGCCCAGATCGAGCGGACGCTCAATGCGCTCAGGCGCCACGGCCGCGGTTGGATCAACACGCGCCCATCCCTTATCGGGCAGCCAGATCTCAGCCCATGCATGCGCGTCGGCCTGACGGATCAACCAGTAATCGCCCACCGGATTGTACTCGCCGCCCTGGTAACCGGTAACCACGCGGGCGGGAATACCGGCGCTGCGCATCAGCATCACGAAAGCGGCGGCATAATGCTCGCAGAACCCCCGGCGCGAAGAGAACAGGAATTCATCCATCGGGTTCTCACCCAGCAGCGGCGGGGTGAGGGTATAAACGAACGGTTCGTTGTGGAAATAGTCCAGCGCCAGCCGCGCCACATCGCGGTCAGTGCGGGCGTTGACACGCCAGCTTCGCGCCAGTGTCCGGATGCGCGTACTGAGTCCGTCGGGCAGCTGAAGGGCCGCTTCCCTCAGCCGGGGATCCAGGTATCCGGTTTTGTAGCGGGGATAGGAGACCACGTTGTAACGGGTGCGCTCACGCAGCGACTTCTTCGAGAACCACTGGAAACCGGCCATGTCGAGCGCCGGCGCCGATACTTCGACCGGCACATCCAGACCGACCAGCCAGCGTGTACGCTGCCCCTCCAGCGTGATCGACTGGCGCACCGCCGCCCCTTCGGTCTGCATGACAGGATTCGCCTCAGGCTGCAGCAGTGCAGCCGAACGGCCGGTCGACCAGGTCCGGCCATCGGTATGCCACAGCACCGGGCCGCGCCAGTAGCGTTGCTGCGGTGGCGGCGTGTAGCCGGAAAACTTCACCCGGAACGCCGGAACCCCGGACTGCGCCAGCTGACTGATGGATCCGGGACTCATGCTGTCGCTCAGACCGGTCACCCCGGAGTAGGCGTCTTTCGGCAGTCCCCAGATCGGTCCGGCAATACGGGGAAAAAAAACGAACAACACCAGCATCACCGGAATGGACTGAATCAGCAGCACAGCGGCGAAACGCAGCTCCACAATGGCCGGGTGTGTTGGCCGGACTTGTATGGCAACCCCAAGCGCCGCGGTATTAACCACCGCAGCCGCGAGCATGTAAAGCGCAATGAGCGGCGTCTGGGTGTACAGAAAATTAGTGATGACGAGGAAATAGTTCATGAAGATTATCAGCTGGATATCTCGCGAGCGGCGCAGTTCTAGCAGTTTCAGCGACAACATGACGATCAGCAGCGCCACGCCGGCATTTCTCCCGAGCAGGGTGCCGTACGTCAGGTAAACGCCGGCACTACCCGCCAGCGTGGCGGCGAAAACCAGCAGTTGCGGCACCTTCCAGCCGGGGTGGCGCAGCAGCAGAATATGCGCTGTGCCCATACCGAACGCGAACATGGATATCCACCATGGCAGGCGAGCGGTATGCGGCAGGACCACAAGCAGCAGGGAGGCAAGCATCCACCGCTGCGCCTGCACGGTCAAAGGCGCTTCGGTTTTTCGCACGGATCTATTCAAAGCGCGCCAGCGTCTCCAGACAACGCTGTTTATGGGCGTCACCGCTTGCGACGCCGATTTCCACACCGGGCAGGCGCAGTCCGTAACATAGTCTGTCATGGGACGCATCGAGCACCCACCGGCAAAGCTGGCTCAGGCGGGCCTCGGTATCCAGTGCATCAAGGTCACGCCAGTCCAGCCAGAGTTCGTCGACACGATCGCCGCCGAATTGCTTGGTAAGCAGGGTCTGTTCACGGGCCGCTGCCTTCCAGAACACGTGACGCAGTGAATCCCCGGCGCGGTAGGGACGAAAGCCGGAGAAATCATCCTCTCCCCTGCCCTTGTCACCGGACTGGTTGGGTTTATAGACGGTAGCTTGCGGCAGTGGGCGACGTGGTCCGGGACGCGGATAAACCAGGCAGTGCATGCTCAGATCCAGATGAGACCAGGCCCTGAAGAGACCCAGCGGATAACACGACGAGACTCTGCATCGCCCCAATGACAGAACGCCACGCCGCGTGGTATCACGGTAAAGCGTGACTGAGCTTGTCTGTCGTGGACAAAGTTCGATGCTGACGGCTGGCTGGTTCGCACTCTCCAGGAGGATCCCGGTACGCGCATACACATCCGGGTTGGTCACTTGTATTCCGAAGCCGGCACGTTCACCTGCGTATACCGGCCGGACCTTGCCAACGGTAAAACCCAGCATGGCCAGGTTACGGTAGGTGTGGAAAATGGAAACCATCGCCATGCTGCCCAGCAGATAGGAGAACATATGCCCAAGGCTGTTGTTGTAATTGATTGAGCCGAACAGCATCACAAGCAACATGAGCGCGAACGCCAGTCCGGCGCCGGTCGGCAGGATAAAGACACGGGAACGATCCAGAATTACCGGCCCCTCCTCGGGTCCAAACCCCCGTGTAAAGCGGACCAGTCTGAAGCGTTGGCGTAGTGTCAGCGTCTGCATGAGATCGTACCGGTGATTCGACCACACCTCGCCAAGGAGCCGATTAGCCTTGGCAGGTCCCTGGAGAATATCCATTCATAATAAGCAAATTCACCGCAGAGACGCCGAGAACGCAAAGACATTTAAGCTTATGTCGGAAAATCCGGATTTCTCCTGTGGAGCCAGATTGCTCGCGAAAGCGACGTACACAATCAACATGTTCGCGGGCAAGCCCGCTCCTACAACAAAATTTGTTTCGTTTTTTCGAGGTAACCTTAATTGTTAAATCTGTTTCTTTGTGGACTTTGCGTCTTTAGGGAACGGGAACCGAATCGAGAAACAAGCGCATTCTTTCCATGACGGACAGGTCTTCTACGTGTTCCGTCTCCGGCTGCAGGCGATGACCAATTACGGCCGGCAATACGATCTGAAGATCTTCCGGCAGAACCAGATCACGGCCTTCGAGGAAAGCCCAGGCCCTGGCACTGTGCAACAACGCCAGTCCGGCGCGCGGTGACAAGCCGTTCTGGTAGTGCGGCGCACGGCGGCTGTAGCCAAGCAGCGCCTGCAGGTAATCCAGCAAGGCATCCGACACATGTACGGTATCGACCTGCGACTGCACTTCCAGCAAGCGTCCCGGGGACAATGCCGGAGCGATCCCGTCAAGGAGTTTACGGCGGTCTTCACCCTGCAACAGGATGCGCTCGGCCTGATCGTCGGGATAGCCAAGCTCGATTCGCATCAGGAAGCGATCCAGCTGGGATTCCGGCAACGGAAAGGTACCGATCTGGTGAAGTGGATTCTGCGTGGCAATGACGAAAAACGGCTGCGGCAACCGGCGGGTTTCCCCCTCCACGGTCACCTGCCGCTCTTCCATGGCTTCGAGCAGCGCACTCTGGGTCTTCGGTGTGGCGCGGTTGATCTCATCGGCCAGCACGATGTTTGAAAAAACCGGGCCAGGATGAAACTGGAAGCCACCGCTATCGCGATTGTAGATGGAAACGCCAAGGATGTCGGCAGGCAGGAGGTCACTGGTAAACTGAATACGCTGATAGTGCAAACCGAGTGTCGTGGCAAGCGCATGCGCCAGGGTGGTCTTACCCACACCGGGCAGATCCTCGATCAGCAAGTGCCCGCGAGCCAGCAGGCAGGCCAGCGACAGGCGCAGCTGGTGCTGTTTACCCAGGATGATGGTGGCAACCCGGGAGATGACTTCATCGATGTCCGCATTCATGCGACAATCTTGTGGTGAGCACGATGTGTGTGTCAACGGGATATGAACACCCTCATGGCGCACGGGGATACACCTTTAATTTCCCCTCGCACAGCGTCACGCCTTCCGGAATCAGTCACCGGACAGGACAGCGGGATTATGGGCTACAATTATGCACTGTCCGCATTTACCGGGACTTGAACCCCTTCGCAGCGGGAAACCCGGGACGAATACCGACTGATGATTTCGAAACACTCACTGCTCATGGTTGTCGTGATGGCTGTTCCGGTGCTGACGGGCAGTCAGTGTGTGTTCGTCGCCTCTTCGGGCAATGACAATTCGTGCAAGCCGACGGCTGACAAACCCTGCGACTCGCAGAATAACATCGACCCCATTGTGGTTGTCACTGTCGATAATGGCCAGTTGATCGATGCACCCGTACAGGGTGTGCGCTATGAGTCGGGGTCGGTTTCCGGGGTTACGGGTGATCTTGGCGAGTTTCAGTACGAGACGGGCGGCGCCGTTCGTTTCTTCATCGGCGACATCGCCCTGGGCGAAGCAGTCAGGGGAAAAGCGGTAATCACCCCGCTTGATCTGGTGCCGAATGGAACAATCGACACGCCGGCCGTCATCAATATCGCCAGGCTGCTGCAGTCCCTGGACTCGATACCCGGCGACAACCGGATAACTATCCCGTCGGTACTGCGCGCCGAAGCGGTGCGGTCAAACGGGGCCGTAAACACTTCAATACAGTATCTGGACTTTGCCGATGAGACAGCCTTCGTGAATGCCGCCACCCAGCTTATCAGTACACTTACCGCTTCCTATCCGTTTACCACCGCGCTGGTGGACAAAGAAAGCGCCCGAAAGCATCTCACCCGCACACTGGATGCAGCTGGAATATCCGCGGGACATTAACCTCACTCAGCCGGAGAACCGCGGTCACCTGCCGCCCGATTCTCAGTTCTTGGTGAACACGCGGCGAGTGGCCTCGAACACGCAATGCGTCAGAGGGTGGGAATGCACCAGCCCCATCGGTATCCACTCGACCGAGATGCTGTTGAGCCGCCGATCCGGGAAACGGCTATGCCCGCAGGCGCCTGACTGTGGCTTGCCGTAACCGCGCCTGTCTTTCTGCTTCCTTCGCTCTTTCATTTCGTCTAGACCTCATCGACTATACATTTTCCGTGTAATTCTGATATATACATTCGGTGCTGTCCAGTGAACAAAAGTCGTATAACGCCGTCATCCGTCATGGCGCACAGATACCAACCACTGCCTATACGAGGCTGATAACCCGATGTAAAACCGGCAATTACCGGCAACCACATCGCCGGCAACCCGGATTGCGGAGACATGACGATGCGCGTTGGTCGGCACTATTCGCCCAGGCGGACGCACAGCACATCGCATTTGGTTCCATGGAGTACTGCGTTTGCAGTCGAACCGAGAAGGGTGGCGACACCGTGTCGGCCGTGAGCACCGATTACGATCAGGTCACAGTCCTGCTCCTCGGCAAAACGCAAGATTTCGTGTTTCACGGAACCCAATTCAACACTCTGTCGGACATCAGCGATCTTCATCTCGCCGACCAGCGTTCCGAGATAGGCTTTTGCCCGTTGCAGCAGGGTCTCCTCGATCTCCACAGGCATCACAGGCATCAGATCGTAATCCCCGCCCAGAACAATGGGCTCCACCACATGGATGAGGTACAGCTCTGATCCGTAAAGACCCCGGAGTTCGCATGCCCGGGCAAGCACCGCCCTGGCCTCGGGAGACAAATCCACCGCCACCAGAACTTTCCTGTATGTCGCCATGCCTTTCTCCCTCCGGGGATATGCAGCTTATCCGGGTTTTTGATGAAGCGGGCTCTGGTCAGCCTCAGGTTTTGAAAATCCACACGTCTTTCAGGCCAAGCTTATCCTTGACCGGGCGGGCACTCTCCTCGGCCTGCTTCTGCGTCAGAAACCCGGTTAATTGCACACGGAAGAATTCCCTGCCTTTCAACCTGATAGTCACCTGCTCGACCGGAATACCCTGTTTCCTGGCCTTGTCCGCAAACCGGTCTGCGTCAGACTTTCTGGGCGATGACAGCAGGTTAACCACCCAGGGACCGCGCTTTTCGGCATCCTGGCTGTCAGCGTACACTGCCGCGACATCCTGACCGGGCAACTCTGCCGGTTCCACGATCAGGTCAGCGGTGGTTTCCTCCTCGCTGGACAGGCCGGCTGAAGGAGCAGCGGCCGCTTCCCAGGCATCTGATATGCCAGCCGTTTCCGTTGTCGTGGAAGTTGCAAATGCGTTCTCTTGCGGCAATGCGATGTCAGCCACATCAGACTCCGGTGTGGAGACAGAATTATCTGACTTTACCGGCGCCCTGTATTCATCGGTAACGTCACCTGCGACTTCATCGGCCAGCAAGCGGGACTGGAACCGGGCAAGTTCGGCGTCCTGGGTACCAACAAGCGATTCCAGTTCGGCCACGCGCGAACCCAAACCATAGGCGCGCAGATAGTCGGCAGTAATGATGCTGACTGCAATCACCAGCAATAACAATCCAAAGTAATAGAAGCGACGCCCGTTTACATCCTCTGTCGGTCTTCGCCCTTCGGTAGATGCCGCAGCGCCGGAAGCAGGATGCCTCACCACAGTTTCCGGCCAACCGGGACCAGGATCCTTCACGCGGTGCAAAATGGTTGCTTCAAGACTTTGGGTTTCGTCGATTCGATACGACTCGATCAGCCTGATCAGTTCCCTGTCCGGCTGGCAGAATTCCACACCGATACTATTTTCATCCACATGCCTGACAGTGACCAATATGGTCAAATACTTCGTTCCGTCGGGTCGCTGGAACAAGAGATGGATATCAACATGGTCCCCATCCCTGAATGTCTGGATAAGCCCATCGGCATCACACTGCAGCAACAGGCCCTGATTGCTCACATTTCTCACTTTGCATCCCTTTGGCACCGTTTTTTCGCCGATCAGGACGGCATTGAGGTGAACAGGAATGCGGGCGTGGCGTACGTGTTCCATAGTTTGTCCAGAGACTCCGTTTGCAGGGCATTGACCAATCGATGGCAACTTCCGAAACCGTGGAATCGCCCTCGTGGTGTTTCGGGTGCGCAGAATATACGTGATCGAGGTGGACATTCACAATACACAGCAACCGCATCCATCCGGTTCATACCAAAGTACGCTGTACATGGGGACAATATACTGCCCGGAGGTAAAGGCCTATTCTGATTGTCAGTGGCGAAACTGATCCTCTCACATATAAAGTTTTCCCATAATGCCACGTCACTTAACGCCCCGATCCGGGGCGTTTTTTATGGATAGGCATCACCTTGTTATAGTAAGGTGTAATAATCGGCCGATTCAGGAAACCGGTTCGCAATGACAGAGTCGCAGACCAACATGTGGCGGACAAGGTCTTGTTCTCTGGCCCGCGCGATTAAATCCGGCCCGGTCTCCACGGGTTAATATTTGTAGTTTTCACCCTATTCTATTCGACACCAGCAAAATGCCTGACAGGGAGAAGACCATGACTGAAACCACCACGGCCAGCGGTTTACGCTATCAGGATATAAGGCCAGGCGAAGGCGAGACCGCCACGGGACGAGGTCAGACCGTGATCGTCCATTACACCGGCTGGCTGGAAGATAACACCAGGTTCGACTCCAGCCGGGACCGCGATGAGCCATTCAGCTTTCCCCTCGATTGTCACTACGTCATCCCCGGCTGGGACGAGGGCGTCAAGGGCATGCAGGTCGGGGGAATACGCCGTCTCGTCATTCCATCCGAGCTGGCCTACGGTTCGCGCGGGGCCGGCGGCGTTATACCGCCCGATGCGACACTGATATTCGAAATTGAACTGCTGGAAATTTCGACCTGAATGCTGCTTGAAGTCCTTGAAGAACCGATGCTGCGCAGCGTACGCGAGGCCTTGTCCGAAGATATCGGCACG